>Ga0137383_10000778_pt1 | contig 17610 bp, 9 predicted proteins | sample SagtaG_19_FD_104817 | JGI IMG/M metagenome (GOLD analysis project Ga0137383, IMG submission 104817) | Vadose zone soil microbial communities from Sagehorn Ranch, Mendocino, California, USA - Sage2_R_40_16 metaG | ecosystem: Environmental > Terrestrial > Soil > Vadose zone | place: USA... | reverse complement strand
CGCGTTGGACAAGCTCCACACTGTTCGTGGTGCGAACTCCTCGACCCGAGGGTTGAAATACTCGTCATGAACGCGCCGGGCCAAGTGTTTCGGGGCGTCGAGCTTACCTTCCACGAATGCCCGATAGATAACCAGTCTCGCTGTATCATCCGGCAAGCGCGTCCCCTTCCACGCGTTCACTTGTTTCTTCATCGGCTCGAAGTTTCGCTGCATGCGGTCCACTCCGACCGAGAGGATGTCCACAAGGCTAAGGTGCTTGGTGTGCTTAGCGAGCACGGGGATGAACGCACCTGGAACAATGTTGCCAAGCCAGAACTGCGGTTTACTAACTAGAGAACTCTTGTCATGCAGAAACGGTTTCCACACCGGGAGACGCGCTGATTGTCCGCCTCTTTACTGCGCGCCACGCGGTGCTTTCAAAACTGCCATCTAGGTGTTCTCTTCTCTCTAGTCGGGATCGTTTGTTCTCCGCATTCGATGCCAAGGAGATGCTGCATCTGTTCCAAGGTGACTTCCTTAGTCTCCGGATATAGGAAGAGGACCACAAAGAATTGCAAAACCATCATCAACGCGAAAAAAACGAATGGATAAGCGCCGGAAGAATTAGCAAGCAAAGGAAAAATCCCCGAAATGAGAGCGTTCATAATCCAGTGCGAGGAGCTGCCCAGGCTTTGCCCTTTGGCGCGAACACGCGTGGGAAAGACTTCACTCAAGTAAACCCAAATGACCGCACCTTGTGAGACGGCGAAGAACGCGATGTAAGCGACGAGAAGCCAAACGAGGTATTCCTGACCACGATTCACAAAAAAGATGGCGGCTACGCCCGCGAGGCAAAGGGCGGTCCCCACAGACCCAAATAGAAGGAGGGTTTTTCGCCCCAATTTATCAATGAGCGCCATAGCGAACAGCGTGGCCACAAGATTCATCCCACCAACGGCCACGGCCTGAAGATTGCCGGAGATTTTGCTGAAGCCTGCGGCAGCAAAGATATCGTTCAAATAATAGAGAATCGCATTGATCCCGGAGAGCTGGTTGAACATGCCAATAGTCACCGCAAGAAAGATGGGATAGCGGTATTTGCGGGCGAAGAGGGACTCGGAGGCTTGCGAACGCTCAAGCTTAATGGATTGCTCAATTTCGCCGAGTTCGCCTTCCGGGTCCTGTGAGCCAATCATGCGAAGAACCGATACGGCCTCTTGTGGTCTGTCCTGAGTCGCGAGCCAGCGAGGGCTTCGGGGAATCCCGAAAAGCAAAAGGAGAAACAGCAGAGCTGGCGCGGCAGCGATGCCCAGTTGCCACCGCCATTCTTCCGCGCCGAGGCCGATCTGTGCGATGCAGTAGTTGGAAAAATAGGCCAAGAGGATACCTATCACGATGTTGATCTGGAAGAGCCCGACAAGCCGCCCGCGCCGCGCGGCCGGGGACACTTCCGCTATGTATACAGGCCCCAGAACAGATGAGCCGCCAATCGCCAGTCCTCCAATGAAGCGGGAGATCACTAGGGTGGGCCAATTCCAGGCAAACGCGCATCCCAGTGCAGAGACGACATAGAGAACCGCAAGCAGCCGCAGGGTCTCACGCCCCCCGAAGCGCTGTCCCACCACGCCCGCTCCAATCGCACCGACTACGGTGCCCCACAGCGCGATCGAGACGGTCAGGCCCAGCGTTGCTGGAGTGAGGTTGTACTCCGCCGTCAGAGCATGCGTCGTCCCTGCGATGACTGCCGTGTCAAATCCAAACAGCAGTCCACCGAGAGCCCCAACCACTGCACATTTGAGCAGATAGGAATTCAGTTTCGTTCACCTCTTTTTCCTAGCCTCGAACGAGCATCGCCACGCCAATGAGAACGCAATCTCCTCAATCCAGTTTTATCGCATCAGCCGTTTCCGGATCCGGAGTGGCTTTGGTGCCCCTTCATTGCGAGCTCTGTGCGTTCGGTCTCTTGACAAAGTGAACTCGCACGGTTTTGATTTCAAACTGTTTCGTGTGGACCGTAATGGCTTTTCCCTGCACTCCCACTGTACCGGCGTTATTCTCCATCAGGTTTGTTTCCGCGGCGGAATCGACCTCAGCAGGCAATTGCAATCGGACGTCGCTTTCTTTCCCGGCCCACTCGTAGAATCGAGCGATAACGTCGTCACTGTGCTCCGCCTTCTTCAGCGCCGTAAGAACCATGTTTTCCTCTTGCAGCCCGAGGAAAGAGAACTCGTCTTTGAGATCGCCGTCATGCTTCTGCATCTGCCTGGTCAGCAAAGGGTAGTTGAGTTCGTATCCCTGCCGCACCGTCAAGGCCTCGCGCCAGTTCCCTCCGTGGGGATAGAGGGAATACGTGAACTCGTGGTGGCCTTCATCGGCGTGCGGATCGGGCCACTCCGGAGAGCGCAATAGGGAAAGCCGCAGCACGTTGCCCTTCGCGTCGTAGCCGTACTTGCAATCGTTGAGCAGACTCACGCCGTGAGTCGCGTCCGAGAGATCGGCCCATTGCAGCGCCGGCACTTCGAATTTTCCTTTTTCCGCGGGCGTGTTGCGTGTCGTCGGGCGTTCAATGGACCCGTAAGGAATCTCAAACGTGGCTTTGTCATTGTGCGCGCTGGAAGGCACGGCCACCTTCAACAGAATGTGCTTTTCGCGCCAGTCCGCGCTCATGTGCACATCCACACGCAGTGAGCCTTCTGTTACAGTGATATCGCGCACGAACGTCGAGTTTTGAAAATGATTTTTCACGCGCAACACGGCGCGCAACGGTCCGTTTTCGACCAGCTTGACTTCGTCGGCATGATCCAAATCCCAATGCTCTTTTTCAAAATCCGCGTCAATGTTCCACGCGTCCCATTGCCTGGGCTTGTCGCGGAATGTCTGCAGGAGATTCCCGCATGCCGATTGTTTGGGACCGCCCGTATCGATTTCGGAAGGCGCAAGCGCTTCGCTCTTGCTCCGCTTGTCAAAGAGGCTGGTCATGCAGCCGGTCTGCGGGTCCACCTTCAAGCGCACGAGGTCATTCTCCAGTGTGTCTCCTGTTGCTTTGATCTCCGCCGGCCCGGGGGATGGCTTTGCTGCCACGCGAACGTAGTAGGTGTGATAGCCAAGACTGGGGACGCTGGCCTTTAGGAGCAGACGCACGCGATGCGTCGTGGTGTCCTTGGCGAGAATTTGAGATGGCACTGCTTTTCCCGCAGAATCCACAACGTCCACCGCGGCCGCCTCCTCCGGCAGCTGGACTTCGGCTTCTACCACCTCGCTGCGTGGCCACGACAGTGAATTAAACACTACCACGGGTGTGCCAACGCCGTTCGAGCGAATATGCGCCGCAATTTCCGATAGCGATCCGTCAAGAATTCCATTGCCCACGCGCTGCACGTCTTCCAAGTTGCGCTTGGCATCGAGATAGTTCACCGCAATTCCGGAGCCCGGGAAAATATCGTGAAAATCGTCAAACAATAGATCTCTCCAACCGCGCTCAAAATCCTCCGTTGGATATTTCCTACCGTAAAGCGTAGCCAGGGACGCAAATTTTTCTGCGTTCAGGAGCACTTCCTCGGTCGTTCGAATTCGCCGCTTCGTTTCTGCCTGCGTGGTCATCACTCCGCGGTGATACTCGAAATAAAGCTCATCTCGCCATGTGGGCACCTTCATGGCGGACAGCTGCGGTTCCAAATCATCGAAAAAAGATTTCGCAGAACTGAAGCGCAAGTTAGGAAAGACAACGTCTGGCTTCCTCCACCGCTCGGCATTATCAAGCATGGTTCGCGTGGGCCCGCCGCCGTGGTCGCCGACGCCATACAGATGCAGCATTTCCGAGTGCTGCTTGGGATCTGTGCCATAGATCGAGGGAATCCAAACGGACAAGTCTGTGCCCAATTGCGCCGGATCGATCCCCGCCGCATAGTCATGCGGAAAATAGGTCAAGATCCGGCTGCCGTCCGGCGATTCCCACCAAAAGAGTTTGTACGGAAACGTGGTGAATTCGTGCGCCCACATCAATTTTTGCGTCACGAAATAATCGATCCCGGATTTCTTGTAGATTTGAGGCAACTGCCAGCTATACCCAAAAGAGTCCGGATTCCAACCAATCTTGACGTCCACGCCGAATTTGTCGTGAAAATAATTCTTCCCGACAAGAATCTGCCGCACTAGCGATTCGCCTCCCGGCATATTGAGGTCCGGCTCGACCCACATTCCACCGATGACCTCCCATCGCCCCTCGCGCACGCGCTGCTCGATTTCCTTGAAAAGATCGGGGTATTTTTCTTCCATCCATACGTAAGTGCGCGCCGAAGACATGGTGAATTTGAAATCCGGATACTCGCGCATCAGGTCGAGCGCGCTTTGAAACGTGTTTCGAACCACTTCCACGGTTTCCGTCCACGGCCACAACCAGGCCATGTCAATGTGTGAGTTGCCTGCCGCGCGGATGGTGAATTGCTTCAGCCACGGATCGAGCGCTTTCAGTTTGGCCTGGGCTTGTTGCAAAGAGGCGTCGAAAGCCCCCTGATCGCCACGGTCCAGAGTAGTGAAGTCGATAGCCTTAACAGCGTTGTCAAGCTGCGCCTCGCGCTCCGCTTTGCCATCGGGGAATGCCTCCACCATCGGCCCCGTCGCCAGGATTTCTTCCCGAAGGATGTCAGGATCCGGCCGGTTGGCGGCCGCTTCCAGTCGCAACTGGCTGCGGTAAATCTCTGTGCCTTTTTCCCCGGCATCCACGCGCACGGCGATCACGAACTTCTGTCCTGGCTGTGCGTTCTCCGCAAGGAGAATGGGCTGTTCGGTATCTTCGTCGCCGCGTTCGACGAGCGATCCGTTCGAAAAAACGGTGACGGTCATTGAGTCCCTGCTGCCGATGAACAACTCCAGCTTTACCCGCGCTCCGCGCACGGCATAACCATTGATTTTTTCCGGGATTTCGATGGTGCGCCGCAACACTCGCGCCCCGGTCTTCCATTCTTCCCGCACTTTGACCACCGGCCAGTCCGCATCATTAACCGAGGGATCTTCTGGATGCGGCATGTCTGCGTGGTATCGCCAATCGGACAAAGGAAGCTGCAAAAGCGACTCAAGATGAGCGAGCGCGGCTTTGTACACATCCGTCGAAAGATCTACGGCAGGAACGGTCGGGGATGCGCCGTTGACATACAGACCGGTGGAGTTGGGACCCTCTCCGGCGTTGTCCCACAAATCGAATTTGACGGCTACGCTCGCCGGGATTCCGCCGTAACCCAAATCTTCACCCGGTTTTCCTACTACGGAGCGGCCCTTGCCCTGGATGGCAAACGTGAAGCCGTCCGCCGTGGCATTCGTGAGCTGGAAAGTGAAGTCGTTTGTAAACGACCCGACGGGTACTTGTGTTTCAAAGAAGGCGCTGCTGGCCTGCCCCGAGCCTCCATCGGTTAACCGCAGCCGCCCGCCGGTCAGCGACGCATTGCCGTTCACCGACAATCTGCCCGAAAAGCCTGAGCTGAAGTCCACTTTGCTCGACGCTGCTTGGAAGGTCCAAGTGAGGATCTCTTGGATCGCACCCGCCCCGCCTGTTCCGGCCGTAAAGCCGACAAAAGCGGCTGGCCCTCCCACAATCTTCGGAATGTTCACAGGCGCGGACGTGGAAAAAGTTGCGCCCGTCCTCGTGTCCTTGATGGTCCACGCGAGAGCGGTGCCGTCGTAGGTCATGTGCACAAGGAAGATGTCGCCGCTGTGCAAGTCGATCTTAGCGACATCGCCCGCTTGAGCCGTGGTTCGAGCGGCGATCATTAGCAGCACGAAGACGATGAATGCAAATTTGATCGTTCGCTTCATTGCATTTCCACTCCTCCTGAGGAATGGCTAAAGCACACCCCCGCCTTCGTTTCGCAGAATCGCACTTTCCTTGACGTGCTCCGTTGCTGTCAATCCACTTGCATGTCATTTCCGGGTTCCCGCGTAACCCCTTCACGACGCAAGAGATATATGTCGTCCTTCCCCAAAGCCGTGGTACCTATCTGTTCCTGGCAAGGCCTGTTGTCTTTATATGCGGTAATATCAAACATCCATGCGTCTTCTCTTGAGGCTCACTCTGGTCGCGCTGTTCGTCGGCGCCGTTTCTATTGCCCAGCAACCATCTTCTGCCCCCATTACGGAGAGGCCGCTTCCCGGTAAGTTCACCGATATCACGTCCGCGCTCGGAGTCCATTTCGATTACCGATCCTCCCACACGCCCAAGCACTATTTGCCCGAAACTATGGGCGCGGGTGTCGCCCTCTTTGATTACGACAATGACGGTCTTCTGGACATCTTTCTCGTCAATGGAGCCCCCCTCCTTGATCCCACTCCGAAAGGTGCTATCCCGCAAAAGACCGGTCCAGACTACTGGAATCGCCTCTACCATCAGAAGCCGGATGGCACCTTCGAGGACGTCACCGAAAAAGCCGGTCTGCAAGGTTCCGGCTATGGCATGGGCGTGGCGGTAGGGGATTATGACAACGACGGCTTCGAAGATCTCTACGTCACTGCCTATGGCGGCAACAAGTTGTACCACAACAATGGCAACGGCACCTTCACGGACGTGACAGAGAAAGCCGGTGTGGCCGCGTCCGGCTGGTCCACTAGCGCGGCCTGGGTGGATCTAGACAACGACGGCCTTCTTGATCTCGTTGTCCTCCGTTACGTCCAGTGGGACTTCGATGACATCTGGTGTGGCGAACACCAAGAAGGATATCGCGCCTATTGCCACCCGGACATCTTTCAGCCCATTTCTCCTCTCGTCTACCATAACGATGGCAATGGCCATTTCACCGAGGTCTCCCAAAAAATCGGTCTCTCGAAACCTGGCAAAGGCTTGGGCATCGCCCTCGCGGATTACGACCGCGACGACCACATCGACCTCTTCGTCGCCAATGACTCCATGGTCGAATTCCTTTATCACAACAAGGGCGATGGCACTTTTGAGGAAGTGGGCCTCCTGTCCGAAGTCGCCGTTGACGGCGACGGGCGCACGTACGCCGGCATGGGCGTCGATTTTGCCGACTACAATAACGACGGTTGGCCCGACTTGGTCATCACCGATCTTGCCAACCAGCGCTACGCACTCTATCTGAACAATCGCGACTCCACTTTTTCTTATGCCAGCTTTACTTCCGGCGTCGCTCGGGCCACTATGCCGCACTCCGGATGGGGCGTCCGCTTCCTCGATTACGACAACGACAGTTGGAAGGATCTGCTCATCGCCCAGGGCCACGACCTCGACACCGTCGAGTTGAACTATCCCAATCTCCATTACCGCGAACCCATGCTCCTCCTCCGCAACACCGGCAAAGACTTCGTCGACATCTCCGCATCCTCAGGCGCGATCTTTCGCGAACCCTGGCTAGGCCGCGGCATGGCCATCGGCGACATCGACAACGACGGGCGCCTCGACGCTGTCGTCACCACCAACGACGGACCTGTCCATATCCTTCACAACGAAACTCCCACGCAAAACCACTGGCTCACCCTGAAGCTTGTCGGCCACAAAAGCAATCGCGACGCCATCGGCGCCGAAGTCAAGCTCGTCACGGTGAAAGGCCACCAGTTCGCCACGGTTTCCACTGCCGGAAGTTACTTGTCCTCCAGCGACAAGCGTGTTCACTTCGGTCTCGGCTCCGAATCCCTCGCCCAATCCATCGAAATCCGCTGGCCTAGCGGCATCCTGCAAACCGGGAAAAACATCCGCGCCGACCAAATCGTCCAAGTCGATGAGCCGCTTGCGGGACCCGCTCCAAAATGAGTTCCACCTCTGCGCCACGCCGTCTCGCGTCCCTTCTACTCGCACTCGTCGCTCTCAGCGCCTTAGCGCTCTGCCAATTTGCTCTCAGCCAGCAATCCACGCAAACTGCTTCCGAAAAGCCGCAAAATTTTCCGTTGCCCCGCCCTTCCGGCATGTCTACGGGCGGCATCCACGCTCCTATCAAGGATTCTCATTCCCGCCCGATCACTGCCGGCGGCTTTGTCGACGGCGCTCCCGTCGTGTTTATCGACATCACCCATCAAGCCGGCCTCGACAAGTTTCACCATCGCTCCGGCTCTCCCGAGAAATCCACCATCATTGACGCTCCGGGCTCCGGCGTCGCTCTTCTTGATTACGACAACGATGGCTGGCTCGACATTTACCTCCTCAACGGCTCAACCGTCGCCGCCAGCAAGGGCGCCGAGCCCGCTCCCCGCGCCGTGCTCTTCCACAACAATCATGACGGCACGTTCACCGACGTTACCGAGAAAGCCGGCGTCTCCAATGACCGCTGGGGCTTTGGCGTGGCCGTCGCCGACTACGACAACGACGGCTGGCCCGACATTTACGTCTCCAATTACGGAAAAAACCGTCTCTACCACAACAATCAGGACGGCACGTTTACCGACGTCGCCGAAAAAGCCGGCGTCGCTCTCGGCGGCTGGTCCACCGGCCCAACCTGGGGTGACTATGACCGCGACGGCCTGCTCGACCTCTTTGTTCCCGGTTACGTCCATTACGATCTCGATCGCCCAATCCTCGCAGGCAAGGGCGGTGTTCCCGAAGGAGCCTGTCAATATCGCGGCGTCGACGTTTTTTGTGGTCCCATAGGTCTCCTCGGCGAGAGCGATCATCTCTTTCACAACAACGGCGACGGCACCTTCACCGACGTCAGCCTCAAAGCCGGCGTCGCCGATCGCGAAGGCCGTTACGGTTTTGCTTCCGTTTTCGCGGACGTCGACGACGACGGCTGGCTCGACCTCATCGTCGCCAACGACTCCACTCCCAACTATCTCTATCGCAACCGCCACGACGGCACTTTCGAGGACGTGAGTTACATGAGCGGCTTCGCTCTCAACGAAGAAGGCCGCGCGCAAGCCTCCATGGGCATCGCCCTCGGCGACTACAATCGCGACGGCCGTTTAGACATCTTCATCACCACGTTTTCCGACGATTACAAAACTCTCTATCGCAACGATGGCGACGCTAGCTTCACCGACGTTTCCTTCAAGGCCGGCCTCGGCAATCCCACCATTCCATTCCTTGGCTGGGGCACGGGCTTTCTCGATTTCGACAACGACGGCCTGCTCGATCTTTTTATCGCCAATGGCCACGTCTATCCCGTCGCGGACAAGCGCGATTGGGGCACCACTTGGGCGCAGCGTCCGCAACTTTTTCGCAATCTCGACGGCGCTAAATTCCAGGAAGTTCCGCCCGCCACCGGCAGCGGCCTCGCCTCCGTTGTGTGCGCGCGCGGCGCGGCTTTCGGTGACCTTTTCAACGACGGCCACATCGACGTCGTTCTCAACAATCTCGACTCGGCTCCCACATTGCTTCGCAATGTCGTCAGCAATGGCAACCACTGGCTCACTCTGAAGCTCGTTGGCGGCCCGAAAAGCCCCCGCGACGCCATCGGAGCCAAGGTCTTCCTAACCTCTGGCCGCGTCCGCCAGCGCGCCGACGTCTTCAGTGGCGGCAGCTATGCCTCCAGCTCCGACCCACGCGTCCATTTCGGCTTGGGTCCCGTCGCCAAAGTCGACAAACTCGAAATTCACTGGCCCAGCGGCGCTGTGGAGTTGGTCTCGCTGTCCGCCATCGACCGCATCCTCACGGTCGTCGAAGGCAAAGGCACCGCCAGCTTGCCGTAGCGGCGGTCTTTTAGACCGCCATCTTTAGCCTTTGTGGCGGCGAGTTCACCTCGCCATCTTCTTTCCTTTCAATTGCTTGCGATATGCCTGTGCCCTCGCAATCTCCCGCGCCTGCCATTTCGCGCGCGCAACCAAGAGCGTTGTTGCTTCTCCGCTTCGGCCTCTTCTCGCGAATGTAACGCCGCGTATCTTTTCCTCAGATTCTCCCCATCGTCTCTTACCCAGCCTTTTAGCTCTCTTTACCTCTGATTCCCAGGGAAGAACTGGCACTAGTGGTTTTGTTCTCAAGCACATAGCGGGGAATGCAGGGATGACACCTCGATGCATTGACACCCTCCCGCTTCTTCGCAAGACTCCGCCCCAATGGTGCGGGGCCCATGTGGTTTTTGTGTATTCGTTCACTCTCGCTTAGTTTGGGGGCTAAAATGAGATCCTTCTTGATCTTTGTGCAAAGTTTCATCCGTGTTTCGCCTGGCCCGAAGACGACCGTCTTCCTGGCTTGCCTCGCCCTCTGCTCCTTGTTCCTGTCCTCTCCCTCGGGTCTGCTCGCCCAAGCTCTTAGCGGCGTCAATGGGACCGTGACAGACCAATCTGGAGCTGTCGTTCCCGATGCCAAAGTGACGATTACGAATACCGCGACCGGCGTGGTGAGCAACGCCACGACAAGCTCCGCGGGCACCTTCACAGTAACCGACCTGATTCCGGGCCAATACACGGTCAAGATCGAAAAAGCGGGTTTTGCCGTGTGGGTCAGCCGCAACGTTACCGTGGAAGTCGGAAGGAACTCCAGTGCCGATGCCGTTCTCAAGCCAGGCAGCGTCACTGAAAGTGTCGAAATTATCGCACAGCCGATCTCGCTGGAGACTTCGGAACCGGAACTCGGTGCATCAGTGGAAACCCCGGTTGTAAACGAGCTTCCCCTCCCTCTGGGCTCGGACATCGGCGCTCGCGGCAGACAAATTGACAATTTTCTGTTTATTACGCCGGGGGTGACCGGCGGCGGCTTCAGCCACCGCATTAATGGCGGTTTGGACTTTCAGAATGAAGTGGTATTTAACGGAGTGGCTGTCGCCCAGTCTGAAACGCAAGGCTTGCAAACTAATATCAACCCGCCCTTCGAGATGGTAAGTGAGTTCCGCGTCCTGACCTCGGCGTTTTCTGCTCAATATGGCCTGGCACAGGGGGTGGCGTCCTATCAATTCGCGTCGGGCACAAACACCTTTCACGGGGACGTTTTCGAGATCATGCGCAACAGCTATTTCGATGCGAGAGACGCCGCCACGGCGGCTGCGGGCGGGCCGACGGCGGTGGACCATGAAAATAATTTCGGCTTAACCGTCGGTGGGCCGGTTTATCTTCCGAAAATCTACCGTGGAAAAGACAAGACGTTCTTTCACGTGAGCTTGGAGTGGTACCGCTTGAACCAGGGCATTACCGGCACAATGACTGTTCCGACTCCGGCCATGATCGCCGGCGACTTCAGCGCTTTCCCACAGCCGATTTATGTTCCCGCTGGCTTCGTGGCTCCGTCGGGCTGCACCGCGCCCGCGTCGGGATCACAGTGGCCTGGAAACAAAATTCCGTCAGCATGTTTCAGTAGCATCTCAGGCGGCTTGTTATCCTCAAAAAACACGCAAATACCGGCTCCCGACGTTCCCGGAGCTGGCTTCGTGCACAATAAACTGGCAGATTTGAAAAGTCTTCCGACCAGGAATACGCTGGGAGGTTTCTCGATCGACCACAATCTTTCTGATAAGCAAAAACTCCACGGCAGTTATTGGCGCAATGTTTACAACACCCCGGCAGAAGATAATGGCGCTCCCTTCTCAAACGGCCTCTCGGATTTGAAAAATGAGCCTCGCATTGGGACGGGCCTCTTCTTGACCTACTCCAACGCGATATCGAGCAATCTTGTGATGACGGCAGGGCTAGGCTGGATGGGAGAGATCAACAACGAAATCAATGCCCATCTCGGAAACCCGTTTACTGCCGTTGATAAAAGCGAGATCCTTCCTACGATTTCCTTCACTGGCGATTCATTCGCTCCGACATCGTGGGGGGTGAACGGCAACGGAGAAACCTTCTCGATCAACCGCAAACTGGGCATCAGCTTCGACAACAATTGGCTTTGGATTCGTGGACGCCACACGTTCAATATTGGTTGGGAGATCCGCCGCACCTACCAGGACGACCACGAATGTCAGAATTGCGGCGGCAATTTCACTTTTAGCAGTCTTACGACCAGCAACGGCCTTACAAGCGGCGCCCTCAACGAAAACAACACCGGCAGCTCCTTCGCTAGCTTTTTATTGGGAATGCCGGACTCTGCCGGCCGCCATTTTGCTCTGGAAACGAAACTTCGAAACTTCTACATCGCGCCGTACCTGCAAGACAATATCAAGATCAATCCAAGGCTGACCGTCGACGTCGGTGTCCGCTGGGAAATTATGCGGCCCTTTACCACCGAGGCGGTTACTGGCCAGCCTGCCAACCAGATTGTCTTCTTCGATCCCATAGCTCCCAATCCCGGTGCCATTAGCAACAGCAGCGGGAAGCCCCTCCTCGGCGCCGCAAGTGTTCTCGGGACTTGTTCTGGTTGTGTTGGGTATGATCGCGCCGACACTCGCTGGCGTCATTTCAGCCCGCGCCTTGGCCTCGCCTATAAGCTGAATGACAAGACTGTCCTTCTCAGCGGTTATGCGTTGAACTTCCTGGACACTGGTGCGTACGAATATGGCGTCAATAAAGTAGCCGTCAACTACGGTAATCTCCTGGCCAGCGATTTCACCGCGGGCTCCAACGGCACAAATACTCCCGGGTACTGCAACGTTTCGCCGAACTGCACCTGGGATGCTTTCCACATGCCTCTGCCTCCTCCCCTTCCTTTTAGCCCGACGATTGCCAATAGCACGGGCAACCTGCACCAATTTGGAAGGGACCGGGGACGGGCTTCCTACGTTCAGGCCTGGAATGTGGCGATTCAGCGGGAGTTGCCACGGAATATGTTGCTGTCCGTCGCTTATATCGGCAATAGGGGCACGCACCTAGTATCCCGGTTGGATACTCCCAACCAGGTCAGTCCCAACTTTCTGAATCTTGGTTGCGTACTCCTGGAGCCCTGGACAGCAACAACCAATTCGGGCAGTTGCACCTCAGCACTAACACCGCAGTCTGCTCTGCAGAATCTCGGTTTCGGCAAAGATGCCAGCGGCTTCTTCAGCCCTTACGCTAATTTCCTCAGTGATTTCGGGGCTGGACAAACGCTAAACCAGGCGATCCGTCCCCTCCCGCAGTTCTTCGGTATGGTCAATAATTTCGATCTTTCCGGTGTTGACCATTACAATTCCCTCCAAACAGAAGTTCAAAAGCGCTTCACGAGCGGCGTGAGCTTCCTTGTGGCTTACACGCTATCCAAGACGATGTCGAATGCCGATAGTGGCTTCTCGACATTCGATGAAACCCCGGTGAATAAATTCAACAAGAAACAGCTTTGGTCCATCGCAGGCGATGACAGAAAACACGTATTGAACATCAGCGGGCTCTACGAATTGCCTTTGGGCCCCGGGAAGCGCTTTCTCAACCGGAGCGGTGTGCTCGCGAAGAATCTGCTGAGCGGCTGGCAGTTCGGCGGTGTTTTCCAATACTCAAGTGGCACCCCCCTTAGGATCGGGGCCAACGGTAGCCCCCTCCGTACTGGAAATATTGCCAATGTTGTGACGGGGCAGTCGCTGAGCGTTGACTACAACAATTATTACAAGGGCCTGTCTGTATTCGACACGGGCGCTTTCTCTTCGCCTGGCAGGTTCGCCGTAGGAGACGCTCCGCGACGAATTGAAGGTCTCCGCACGTCCTTCAACGCCAATGAGAACATTAATTTGGCTAAACACTTTTATTTCAGTGAGCGCGTCGGCGCGGAACTGAGGATGGAATTCTTCAACGTACTCAATCGAATGCAAATCTGCGACCCGGAGACAAACGTTGACAACAGCAACTTTGGAAGAATCAACGGCGGCTCCGTTTGCCAAAAGAATAGCCCTAGAACGGGACAAGCTTTCTTCAAAATAAGCTTCTGAACTAGGCTGGCGCCATCGTCCCGATAGCGGTCGAGGAAGCCGGGGCTCTTTGGGCCCCGGCTTTGTTTTTTATAACCAAGGCGATGCCCATTGAGTTGCGCGTGAATTTCGAGCCCCAAAAGATGGTGGACCTGCACGGCCCGGATCTTTGATACTCTGCGATCATCTCTTACCGATACTTCTGTGTTTGCCGGAAGCCCGAAAAATCGCTTCGCAAGCCCTGTCCTTGCCACACATTCAAAAGGATCAGACCTTAAGCTTAAGTCCTTTGTTAGCCATACATGCGAAAAGAAGGCAGGGCGGAAGAGCTTACCCTTAACTAGGCGCACGCCTTCCTCTGTGGCTACGTTTGCCTGTTTGCTTTTTCTCTGCGCCACGGCTGCACAAGGACAAACCCCTCAGGCGAGCGCCAATCGCCCAGCTCCACCCGGCGCGACGGCTCAAAAAACCGCTGGCCCGAGTTCTGGCCAACCGGATGCGTCCCTTGCGGAGGCGCAAACACTGTTGCAGAACGGGCGGTTTAACGCGGCGGAGGTCGCTGTTCGCGAATATCTAAAACGGCACGCGGATACTGCCGAAGGCCATTTTCTGCTCGGCTACATCCTTTTCCGTCAAATACAGACGGAAGCGAACCTGAAGTCGCCAGCCGAGGACGTAAAGATTCCTGATGTAAGCCCTTCGGATTCAAAATCCAGAGAAGAGAAAGCCAAAGCTTCGCTCGCCGAATTCACCGAAGGCGCGAAATACCATGACCCGAGCGCCTTTGATTTGAAGATCGTCGCCCTGGACTACGTTTTGCTTGGCGACTATGCCGATGCCGACAAGTGGCTGACCAAGATGCTTGGGTGGACTCCCGATGATTCCGAAGGCTGGTATTACCTCGGCCGCACCAAGTACAACGAAAACCGCTTTGAGGAAGCCATCCACGCGTTCGAGCAATGCCTGAAACTCGACCCCAGGAACGTGAAGGTCGAGGACAACCTGGGATTGTCTTATGCCGCTCTCGGCCGCAACGAAGAAGCCGCTGCGGCATACCAGCAAGCTATCGCTTGGCAATCGCAGGCAGCCTTAAAGAATTCCGGCCCCTACATCGACCTTGGCAGGCTCCTCCTGGACCAGAACCGCCCGAAGGAGGCAGTTTCCTATCTTCTCCAGGCGATTGAAATCGCTCCGCGCGAGGCCCGGGCACACGAATTGCTTGGAAAGGCCTACACCTGGCTGGAGCAGCTCCCGAAGGCGCAAACGGAACTGGAAAAAGCAATCGAGCTCTCTCCCCAAAGTGCCAATCTCTACTGCGTGTTGGCTCCGGTCTATCGGAAGCAGGGACTTACCGAAAAGGCGAAAATCGAATACGATCGCTGCGCCGCCCTGACTGGTAGCCATTCTGTCCCGGAGACACCCCGGCCATGAAGGATCCACGCGTGTTGGAAAAAATTCTCTTTAGAAAGCCTATACCTGGAGGGAGTGTCTGCCCCGGAGGTCATCATGGTTGTTCTTTACTCTTTTCTTGCAGAAGCTGCTTCGCTCGTTCCGCAGTCGCCGCCCGGGCGCTCTCTTCCAGTTTGCTGAAGAGCTTCATCTCGGCCTGCGCTTCCTGCGTTCTTCCGAGGGCGCGGTACGTTTGGGCCAGCAAAAAGTGCGTGGAAGGTTCGGCGGGGTCGGACTTCTCGGCCATTTCCAGATCTTTCAGCGCTTCCGCGTGGCGGTCCAGCTTCATCAAGGCGCGTGCCCGATCCACGCGCGCCTGCATTAAATTCGGGCAAATGGTCAATGCCTTCTCGACCTCCGCAAGCGCTCCCTCCGGATTTCCGCGCTGTTCCAGGACGATGTTGCCGATCTTCCATTGCGCCAGGCAATTTGCCGGGTCGTTGGAGAGTTCCGCCTTGAACTGTTCGGTCGCGGCGTCCCACATGTTGAGCGACCAATATGCGTTGCCAAGAAGGTAGTGGGTCCCGGACCGTTGCGGCGCCATCTCCACTGCCTTTTTGTATTCGATCAGCGCACCGTCGTAATTTTTCATGCTTTCCATGATTTCGCCGGAGATTTGGTGTACCCAGACGGAGTTTGGATCGATTTCATTTAGTTTCGACAGCGCTTGCTCGGACAACTTCATGTGCACCTTGCCGAGTAGATACCAGATTTCTTGGTTCGCCGGCTGGCGCTGCGAGAGTTGCCGGAGGTGATCCGCCGCGGGATTTAATTCGCCGAGCTTGATCAAATCGTTCGCCAAAAAAAGTTCGGCGTTATAGTCCTTGGGATTGGTGCGCAGAGCCGCTTCCAAACTGTGCCGCGCTCCCACATAATCTCCCATCTCATAGCGTGAGATGCCCAGAAGCGCGGAGGCCGAGGACATTTTCGGATCGATCTTCAATCCTTTTTCCAGAACTTCGGCGGCTTTCTTATACTCGCGCTGCCTCAGATAAAGGGCACCAAGATTGTTGTAGGCGGCGCCAAGACGCGGGGCCACTTGCAAGAGAGATTCGTAGTTCGCCGCAGCCCCGGCAAGGTCTCCCCGTGCCTGAGCCGCTTTCGCTTCCCCGTAGAGTTTTGAGACGCGAGGATCATTCATTTCAGCATCGGATTGCGCCGAAACGCTCGGCGGAAGAGACAGAGAAGGAAATCCAAGAAAGAAAAGACAAAGCACGGCCGTGACGGCGCTTCTTGGTGGTGCTAAATAGGGGGACTTCACGAAATCGATTCTATCCTTGCAAATTTGCATGTCAATGGAGGGTGGGAAAGAATCGCGTTTATTCCTCGAGGCCGAAAAGAATGCACTCCTTTTTTGCGTATCCGCGACGACGGCGTTCCTTCTTCTCTTTTGAATGCGGAGCTTTTCGATGGGCTAGGCCATCTTGATTCGCCGCAAGGTGCATGCTACCCTCTCGTCCATTCAGGGTAATCCGCTATGCAGACGGTAGTGGGTCCTTCGCGGACTTTGGTCTTCAGCATTTTCGAAGTCGATCCCAGAGCTGCAGAACTGCGCAAGCATGGCGTCCGCATCAAGCTTCAGGATCAACCCTTTCGAATCCTTTCGTTCTTGTTGGAACGCCCGGGGGAACTCGTAACACGGGAAGAGATTCGCGAAGAGCTATGGCCGGGTCACACCTTTGTTGATTTTGACCGCAGTCTGAATAAGGCGATTGCCAAGCTGCGCTCCGCTCTAGGGGACTCCGCAGAAAGCCCTCGCTACATAGAGACCATTCCTCGACACGGCTACCGCCTCATTGTTCCCGTCGCTTTAGGCCAGCACGTCCCAGCACAGGTTCCCGCCTATCCCAGGATGGAGCAAGGACGCGCTCGTTCAACGGAATCAACGGAAGTGGACTTCCTTAAGATTCAGAGGCCAGCGCAATTGTTTTACTCGCTGATGGAAGGATGGGGCTTTTCTTTGGTCATGGCCATCTTCGTCACCTTTGTGGCGCTGGCCGGTATCTTCTCTGTCCGGATGAAGCTACCCATGCCTTTTGGCGCTTCCGCTTCTCCCGTGAACCTCCGCCTGTCCGTCGCGGTGCTGGGATTTCGGAATCTCTCTGAAAACTCCCGCGACGCCTGGCTCTCAACGGCTTTTTCCGATTGGTTGACCACAGAGCTTTCCGCCGGGGATCAACTCCGGACACTTCCGGCAGAAAATATTGCGCGAATGAAGGCGGAGCTTTCCCTAAAGGACATGGACAGTTTGGGGAGGGAAAGCCTCGAACGAATTCGAAAGAACCTCGGCACAGACCTAGCCATTGCAGGCTCGTATGCCTCGCTGAGTGTAAATTCCGCCAGCCAGATTCGGCTTGACTTGCGCCTGCTCGACGCACGCACCGGGGAGACGTTATACGCAAATTCCGAGACCGGCTCTCAAGCGAATCTTTTCGAGCTCGTTTCCCGAGCCGGTGAAAAGTTGCGCGCATCTCTTGGCATTCGCAAGATAACGAAGCAGGAGGCCGTT
>Ga0137383_10000773_pt1 | contig 17638 bp, 24 predicted proteins | sample SagtaG_19_FD_104817 | JGI IMG/M metagenome (GOLD analysis project Ga0137383, IMG submission 104817) | Vadose zone soil microbial communities from Sagehorn Ranch, Mendocino, California, USA - Sage2_R_40_16 metaG | ecosystem: Environmental > Terrestrial > Soil > Vadose zone | place: USA... | reverse complement strand
GGCGGTGGAACGGAAGCGGGACGATCTCGAGCTTCGCCTGGTCGGCGAGCCGCTCGAGCAGCGTGCCGGAACGGCACCCGACGAGCACGCGGTGACCCCGTCGGGCCAAGTGGCGGCTCAGGCTGAGGATGGATTGCGTGGAGCCGGCGCCTTCGCCCGCGTGCGTGAGCTGGAGGATCGTGAGCGGCGCAGGCGTCATGCCCCGAAGGTAGTTATACTGGGTCGCCCATGCACGTCGTGGTCGCGTCGCACCACCGGTTGCCGGTCGAAGGTTATGGCGGCACGCAGCGCGTCGTGGTCGCGCTGGTCCGCGGACTGGCGACGCTGGGCCACCGCGTCACGCTGCTCGCGCAGCCGGGCACGCGCGTGCCCGAGGCGAAGGTCGTCGAAGTACCTCCCAAAGTCCTCAAAGATGCCGGAGCGGACCTGGCGCCGTTCCTCCCCGAGGGCGCCGACATCCTTCACGTCCACTTCCCGCTGAAGCGCGGACCCGCCGCGCTCCCGTTCGTGCAGACGACGCACGGCAATTGGAAGCCGGGCGTGCCGATTCCTCCACACACGATCTTCCTGTCGCGCGACCACGCGCGGCGCCACGGCAGCGACGCGTTCGTCTACAACGGGCTCGACCCCGCCGAGTTCGTGTTCCGCCGCCGCAAAGAGCAGTGGGACCTGTTCCTGGGACGGCTGCACAGCGCCAAGGGCTATCACTGGGCGATCGAGGCGGCGAAGCGCACCGGACGGCGGCTGATCGTGGCGGGCGGGTGGCGGCCCAGCTTCACGGGCGCGGTGAAGTACGTGGGCGAGGTGGACGGCAAACGCAAAGCGGTGCTGCTCGCGCGGGCTCGCTGCCTGTGGATGGCCGCGCTGTGGGACGAGCCGTTCGGACTCACCACGATCGAGGCGTTGTTCTCGGGTACGCCCGTGTTGGGCACCCACCGCGGCGCGCTCCCCGAGATCTTGACTCCTGCGGTGGGCGCACTGCGGGACACGCTCGACGAGATGGTCGACGCGGCCGAGACGATCGGCACCCGGTCACCCGAGGCGTGCCGGGCGCACGCCGAGCGCTACTTCACGCACCGCGTGATGGCGGAGGAATACGTCCGGGTCTACCGGGCCGTGATCGACACGGGGAATCTGCCCGCGGGCCGGCCGGTGCCCTACGCCAGCTCGTAGTTGCGGAACTCGAACAGCCGCGCCCCCGTCAGCCGCTCGATCCAGTCCGACACGTAGAATCGCAGGTGCTCGAGCTTGAACCGCGGCGGGCCGATGACGCGGTCGGGGTCGTGGGCGCGCGGGGCGATCCAATCGGCGGCGGCGGCGGGGTGGGTCCCGGTGAACGGCTTCAGCAACGGAATCCACTCGAGGTGGCCGCGCGCCTGCTCTTGGTCGAAGCGTCCGCCGCCCCACGGGTAGATCGTCTTCGAGATCTCGAGCTTCTGCTTGATGGCTTTCGCGGGGCGGGCCTACCCGTAATGAAACATCTCGGCGTCGGTGACGCGCGCGCGGATCTTCCGGTACTCGGGGCCGACGCGGAATCCCTGCGCCCCCTGGTAGGGACGGATGTCCTTGCCGAGCCGGACGCAGCGCACCTCGCGCCGGTACCAGCGGCGGCTCGTCGCGACCCACTCGAACCCGCCGTAAAAATGCTGGTACTTCACGAGCAGCCCCTCGACCCGCTCGTCGCGGTCCCACTCGGCGACCTTCTCCTTCAGAATCCGCGCGCCCGTCTCGTGCAGCACCTCGTCGGCCTGGATGTAGATGCCCCACGCTCCGCGGCACGCGTCCATCGCTCGCTGCGTCTCGATCGAGAGCATGATGTTCTTCTTGGTGAAGTCCCACTCCGTGTCGAGGATCCGGACGCGCGGGTCCCCGATCGACGCGACCAGGTCGCGCGTGTCGTCCTCGGATTTCCCGACGTTCACGACGACTTCGTCGCAGACCGCGAGGACCGAGCGGATCGCGGGGACGATCGGGAAATCGAGCTTGACGGCGTTGCGGACGATGGTGAAACCGGAAAGCATGTCAGGTCCGGAATTGCAGGTTGTAGAGGCGTCGATAGAGACCGTCGGCGGCGAGCAGATCGTCGTGGCTGCCGCGCTCCACGATGCGTCCCTCGGCCAGCACCACGATGAAGTCGGCGTGCTGCACCGTGGCCAGGCGGTGGGCGATGACGAACACGGTCCGGTGCGCCATGAGGCGCTCGATCGCCTCCTGCACCAGCCGCTCCGACTCGGTATCGAGGGCGCTCGTCGCCTCGTCGAGGATCAGGAGCGGCGGATCGCGCAGCAACGCCCGCGCAATGGCGATGCGCTGGCGTTGGCCCCCCGACAGCCGCGTGCCCCGCTCGCCCAGCATCGTCTGATAGCCGTCCGGCAGGCGCAGCACGAACTCGTCCGCGTTGGCGGCGCGTGCGGCGGCGCGCACCTGCTCGAGCGTGAAGTCGGTGCGCCCATACGCGATGTTCGAGGACGGTGTCGTTCAAGAGCACCGTCTCCTGTGAGACGATGCCCATCAGCCGCCGCAGCGAGCGCCGCGTGTAGCGCGTGATCGGCACGCCATCCATCGCGATTTCGCCCCGCGTCGGCTCGTAGAAGCGCGGCAGCAGGTCCACCAGCGTCGTCTTCCCCGCCCCCGACGGCCCGACGATCGCCACCACCTGGCCGCGCCGCACCTCGAGGTCCACGTCCCGCAGGACCGCCTCACCCGCCTCGTACTCGAACGTGACGCCACGGTATTCGATCCTATCGCGGAAGGCCGCGTCGGCCTCGCCGGGCTCGTCCCGCTCCGCCTCGGGCAGGTCGAGCACCTCGAACACGCGCTCCGCGGAGGCCTGTGCGCCCGCCATGATCGTCGGGTAGTTCGCCACCGACTTGACGGGCGACATGAGGCGTAGACTCACGGCGAGGAACGTGATCAGCACCGCCGGATCGAGGCTCGAGGCAGCTGCCAACGCGAGCCGCGTTCCCACCACGAGGATGAGCACGATCATCACGCCGCCGAAGACCTCGCTGACGGGGCTCGTGAGACTCGAGAACCGCTGCGCCCGCAGCACGCGCTTGCGGTAGCGCTCGGCGAGCTGCCGGAACCGCTCCAGCTCGAACGCCTCGGCCACGTACGCCCGCACCAGCTTCACCGACGCGATCATCTCGCCCACGTGACTCGTCACCTCGCCGCGCTCGGCGGCGAGCTCGCGCGAGCGGCGCCGCAGCCGGTTGATCATCGGACGGATGATGAGGAGCAGCACGGGCGCGAGCAGCAGGGCCAACAGCGTCAGCCGCACCGATAAGCCGAACAGAATCACCACGTACACGACGATGACGACGATGTTCTGCAGCAAGGACGCCAGCGCCGCGCTCACCGCCGTCTTCACCTGGTCGGTATCGCTGATGATGCGGGCCACGATCTGGCCGCCGCGGGTGCGCTGGAAATAGCTGAGGGGCAGCGTCTGCAGGTGGCGGAACAGCCGCACGCGCAGGTCGCGCACCACGGCCTCCTGGATCGCCACGCTGCCGATGGACGAGAGGTACGCCGTCACGTTCTTGAGGAACAGCGCCACGAGCAGCACGATGACCACGTTGCGGAGCGCCACCTCCGGCGTGCCGGCGTGGATGAACGGGCCCGCGATCCGGTCGAGCACCGCTTCGACGGTGGAGCCGCCGCCTCCGCCTGCCGCCGACGGCAAGCCGGCGTTGCCGAACAGGGTGCGCAGAAATGGGATCAGCAGGACGAACGTGAACCCATCCAACACCGAGGAAACGACGGTGGCAACGATCGTGGCGACGAACAGCGGCGTGTACGGACGGAGCAGCGACAGCAGACGGGCGCTGCGCCCCATTCAGCGGCTACCTCTCGGCGTCAGCAGGGCGACGGGGAGGATCATCTCCTCCGGCGTCGCGCCGCCGTGCAGGAACGAGCCGCGGTAGCGCGCCTGGTACTCCCGCAGCTTGGTGGGATACACGAAGAATCGGTCCCCCGTGGCGACGAGCATGCGCACGCCGAGCGCCGCCCCCGGCAGGCCGTACGCCTTCAGATCCTCGACCGCGATGGCCGCCTCCGGATCCTCGGCGCGCAGGTCCTCGCCGAACTTGTACCGCAGGTTGGCGGTCGCGTCGCGCTTGGCGAACACGGTCGCCGGCGTTTCGCAGTGGATCGATCCATGGTCGGTGGTGAGCAGCACGGGCACGCCGCGCCGCTCGGCCTCCTGCAGCGCGGCGAGCACCGGCGAGCGCTCGAACCAGGTGCGCGTGAGCCCGCGCAGTGCGTCGGCGTCGCGCGCCACTTCGTAGAGGATCGCGTTCTCCGAGCGTCCATGGGTCAGCTGGTCGATGAAGTTGAACACGAGCGCCGTCACCCCGTCTTGCGCCAGATGCGCCGGCAGGCGGCGCAGCAAGTCGACGCCGTCCGCGGCCGTGAACAACTTCTCGTACCGCACCGGCACCGGCTTGCCGACCAGCTCCCGCAGCTGTTCGGTGAGCAGCTCGGACTCGTGGGCGTTGAGGCTCTCCTCGTCGCTCGGCGCGCCCCACCACTCGGGGTGACGCGCGGCGATCTCCATCGGAAAGAGGCCGCTGAAGATGGCGTTGCGGGCAAACGGTGTAGCCGTCGGCAGGATGCTGTAGTAGTGCGACTCCTCGACGTCGAACAGCGGGGTGACCTGATCCCGCAGCACCTCCCATTGATCGAGTCGCAGGCAGTCGATCAGGAGGAAGAGCACGCGGCCCGTGCGCTTGAGTGCCGGCACCAGAAACTCGGCCCCGACGTCCACCGACAACGGCGGCCGGTCGCCCTCGGGGTCGGCGAGCCAGCGCGGGTACTGCTTCGTGATGAACGACGCGAAGTCCTTGCGCAGGCTCTCCTGCAGGTTCTTGAGCGCCTCGGAGAGACCGGGTTCGTTCCCCGCCGCCAGCCGCACCTCCCATTGCGCCAGCTCGCGCACCAGCTCGATCCACTCGCGCCACGCCAGCGACGCCCCGCGCCGCCCCTCCAGGTCGCGGAACCGCGTCACGAAATCGCGCGCCAGGCGCTGCTGGCGGATGCGGTCGCCCTCGAGCAGCCGCGTCACGACGGAGAGGATCTGCCGCGGGTGGACCGGCTTCACTAGGTAGTCGTCCACCTCGATCCCGATCGCGTCACGCATGAGGCTTTCGTCTTCGCTCTGGGTGACCATCACGACGGGCATGGCGGGATCGATGGAGCGGATTTCGGGGATCAGGTCGAGCCCGCGGCGGCCGGGCATCTGCTCGTCGAGCAGGACGACGCTGTACGGCTGGCGCCGCAGCAGGGCGAGGGCGTCGTCGCCATGCGCCGCCTGCTCCACCGCGAAGCCCTGCCCTTCGAGAAACCGGCGGTGCGCGGCCAGTCCATCGACTTCGTCGTCAATCCAGAGAATGCTCTTGGGACGCGGCATGCTTGGGCAAAAGCTAGTACATTGGCCGCGTGTTGCGCATCCTCCTCGTCCGCTTCAGCTCCATCGGCGACATCCTCCTCACCACCCCGCTCGTCCGGGTGCTGCGCCGCCGCCACCCCGACGCGCAGCTGATCTACGTCACCAAGCGCGCGATGGCGCCGCTCGTGGCCGACAACCCGCACCTCTCGCAGGTGGTGGCGCTCGAGCCGGACGAACCGCTCGCGCACCTGGCCCGCCACCTCCGCGGTCTGCAGCCGACGCACGGCCTCGATCTGCATGGCAGCCTGCGCAGCGCCGCGCTACACCTGCTGGTCCGGTGCCGCTGGTCGGGATACGCGAAACGCAAACTCGCGCGCACTTTGCTCGTCGCGACGAAGCTCAACCTCTACCGGGGTGACGTCCCCGTCGCCGAGCGCTACTTCGAGGCCGCCCGGCGGCTCGATGTCCGGCCCGACGGCGGGCCGCCCGAGTTCTTTCTCGGCACCGCGGCGCGCGAGCGCGTGGCGCGCTGGCTCGTCGAGCGGGGGGTCGGGGACGGGCTGGTCGCGGCGCTGGCGCCCGGCGCCGCCCACGCGACCAAGCGCTGGCCCATCTCGCATTGGCAGGCGCTCGCCGAGCGGCTGCGCGGAGCGGGCTACCGGCTCGTCGTGCTCGGGGGGCCCGAGGACCGCGGCGCCGCGCAGCAGCTCGGGCCCCTGGCCGAAAGCGCGGCGGGCGAATTCACGCTGCAGGAGACGGGCGCCTGCCTCGCCCGCGCCAAGGTGCTCATCTCGGGCGACACCGGCGTGATGCACATGGCGACCGGGGTCGGCACGCCGGTCGTCGCGCTCTTCGGTCCCACGGTCCGGGCCTTCGGCTTCTTTCCGTATCATGCCCGGGCCACGGTGCTCGCGCAGGACCTGCGCTGCCGTCCCTGCTCCACGATGGGCACGGCGCGCTGCCCGCTCGGCCACCACCGCTGTCTGGTCGATCTGCTCCCGGCGCAGGTCGCCGCGGCGGTGGAGCGGCTGGTCGCATGATCGACCAGCTGCGGGCGACGACCGCCGCCGAGGAGCGGCTCGTCGAGCTGATCGCCGACGCGGCGCGCGGCCCGAAACGGGACGGCCTGTTCGCGTTGTGGCTGGTGGTGCGCACGGCGGAAGCGGTCTTGCCCCCCGCGCCGGTGAGCGCCAAGAACCACCGCCGCCGGCTGCAAGCGCTCGAAACGCGGCTGGGCAGCCTCGCCCTCCCCGCACCGCTCAAGCGGGCCCTCGCCGCCGCCCGCCATCACCTCGACGCGGCGACGCCGGGCGCCGCGGCGGTGGTGTTGAGCCAGCTCATCGCACCGGCGCGCGACGTGCTCGGCCCGGAAGCCGCGGACGCCGTGGGCGTTGCCGCCCGCGCGGCCCGCGTACATTTATAGCGCATGTCCACGCGCCGCTTGCAGCAACGCGCCTCCCTCGAGTCCTTGGTGCAGCGCGTCGACGCCCAGCGCCCCGGGGAAGTCACGGGCGACACCGTCCCCACCGGGTTTGCGTCGGTCGACAAGATCCTGGGCGGCGGCCTGCGCCGCCGCGACCTGGTCGTGCTGGGCGGCGACATCGGCGCCGGGAAGTCGGCGCTGGCGCTGGGCGTGGCGCTGCGCGTCGCGCAGCAGGGGCTCGGCGTGGCGTTTCTGTCCGGCGAGATGGACGAGGAGCGGCTGATGGAGCGCGCCCTCGCGATCGAGGGCCGCGTGACGGTGGACGACCTGCGGGCCGCCAAGATGAGCGACCAAACGCGGGCCGGGATCGGAGGCGCGGCCGTGCGGCTGCGCGGCCTGCCGCTCGCCATGCTGCCCCTCGCCGCCGCCGACTTCGACACGATGGCGGAGCGGCTCGATCCGTTGCGCCAGCTCGCCCTCGTCGTCGTGGACTACCTGCAGCTCGTCCCGCCGCCCGGCGGGCTCACGCGCGTCACGCAGGACGAAGACACGGCGCTGGTGCTGCGCCGCCTCAAGGCCCTGGCGTTGGAACGCCAGGTCGCGCTGCTGCTCGTCGCCCAGCTGCCGCGCTTCCAGGCGCAGCGCGAGAACCCGCGCCCGACGCTCGAGGACTACGGCGTGTTGGGCGCGCTGAAGCAGCACGCCGATGTGGTCTTGTCGATATTCCGCGAAGAGATGTACCGGCCCGGTGGGGGCGTGGAGGGGGCGACGGAGCTGATCGTGGCCAAGAACCGCAACGGCCCGACGGGGTTCGTGGACTTGTACTTCTATCGCCGCTGGATGCGCTTCGAGGACATGCTGGACCCGGACCGGTAACCCCTATTTGGTCTTGATCGAATCGCCTGCCACGATCGCCCCGATCATCGTGTAGGTCGACCCCGGCCCGCCCGTATTGGGCCGCAGGGTGATCCACAGGGGTTGCTTCCCCTTTTCGGCGTAGATCGTCACGACGCCGTTCCGGTCCACCGCGTCGCTCTGCACATCCCATCCGTTCAGGGGCAACGTCTTGCGGTACCAGACCGCCACGTCCTGCGGCGTGGCGGGGCTCGACAGCTCGATCCGCCCCGCGTCTTCGCCGGCGGAGAACGTCACAATCGACGAACCGGGATAGGCGAGGGCGCCAGGCAGCGCGCGGCCGATGACGGCCCGGGCCCGCTGAGACTCCCGATCGCGGTTGCATGACGCGGCGAGCAGGACGAGGGCGACGAGAAGGATGGCGCGGCGCATGGGCGGGAATCCTACCTGTGGCGCGCGCGCGCGGTCAAGTTGTAACTTGAAGTGACCTATGGCTGGCCACAGTAAGTGGAAGCAGATCAAGCGGAAGAAGGCGGTCACCGACCAGAAACGCGGTGCTGTCTTCACCCGTCTCATTCGGGAAATCACGATCGCCGCCAAGCAGGGAGGCGGTGATCCCGCCGGAAACGCCCGCCTCCGCACCGCCATCGATGCCGCCAAGGCCGAGAACATGCCGCTCGACAACATCGAGCGCGCCGTCAAGAAGGGCACCGGCGAGCTGGAGGGGGTGACCTACGAAGAGGTCTCGTACGAAGGATACGGGCCGGGGGGCGCCGCCATCCTCATCCAGGCGACGACCGACAACGCCAACCGCACCGTCGCCGAGATCCGAAACGCGTTCTCCCGCCACGGCGGCAACCTCGGCGCCGCGAACTCGGTCGCCTGGATGTTCGACCGCCGCGGCCAGGTCGTCCTCGACGCGACGCGCACCGACGAAGACACGGCGATGGAGGTCGCGCTCGAGGCCGGCGCCGACGACATGACGCGGGAGGGCGACGTCTTCGTGATCACCTGTCACGCCAACCAGCTCCACGCCGTGCAGGAGGCGCTGAAGGCGAAAGGGCTCGTGGTGCAGAGCGCCGAGATCGCGATGCTCCCCAAGAGCAGCGTGAAGGTCGAAGGCGGCGACGCGAAGAAGCTGCTGGGACTGATCGAGGCCCTGGAAGAGATGGATGACGTCGCGAAGGTGTTCTCGAACTTCGACATCGACGCCGAGGCGATGGCAGCGGTGACGGGGTGAAGTGAGGGTCCTGGGCATCGACCCGGGGAGCTACGTCTGGGGCTACGGCGTAGTGGAAACGGGGAATGGCAACAGCTCCCCCAGATTTGGCCACCTCATCGAATGCGGTGTCTTCTCGTTGACGCGGACGTCCCCTCTACCGCAGCGCCTGGCTGAGATTCACGCTACGATCACTGACCTCATCGTCAGACACCAACCAACAGCGCTCGCACTTGAATCCTCCTTCTATCATAAGAACGTTCGGACAACCCTCGTGCTCGGGCAAACACGCGGAGTCGTGCTGCTCGCCGCTCAGCAAGCAGGTCTGGCAATCGCGGAGTATCCCCCGGCGACCGTCAAGAAAACGGTCGTTGGTGCCGGAGGTGCGAAGAAGCAGCAAGTCGCGGAGATGGTTGCGCGTATGCTTAGGCTCAAGACCGCGCCACGTCCATACGATGCGGCCGATGGTGTCGCGGTCGCCCTGACGTACATCATCCGTTCGTGATTGCGTACGTGCGGGGCCGGCTCGCCGCCAAGTCCGCCGACCGCGTCGTGGTAGAGACGGCGGGCGGCGTCGGCTACGAGGTCACAGTCCCGCTCGGCGTGATGGAACGGCTCCCCGGCACCGGGACGGAGGTCACGCTGGCGACCGAGCTGGTCGTGCGGGAAGACGGCTGGGCCCTGTACGGGTTTCTCGACGAATCCGAACGACGGTTCTTTCAACGATTGACGAGCGTCAGCGGCGTCGGCCCGAAACTCGCCGTGGCGGTGATGTCGGCGCTGGGGGTGGAACGCGGCGCCCGCGCCGTGCGCGAGAAGAATATCGCGCTGTTGTCGTCCGTCAGCGGCATCGGAAAAAAGACCGCCGAGCGACTCGCGCTTGAACTGGGCGACAAGGTGGACGAGTTTGTGAACGGGGCCCCCCCCCCGCCGCCGATAGTGGGGGGAGCGGAAGCGGCGTTGCAAGCGCTCGAGCGCCTCGGCTACACCAGCGCCGAGGCCGACCGGGCTGTACGACAGGCGCTCGCGGGAGACGGCGGGCTCGGGGGGAGCGACGGCGAAACGGAGGCCCTGGTGCGGCGCGCGTTGCAGGTACTCACCAGCAAATGACGCCTGAAAGGACGGCTCCCATCACCGCCGAATGGATCTGCACTCGCTGCGGCTCGACGAATCGCCGGCTCGTGCCGGCGACGGCGACACGCGCCGAGGACGAATGCCTGAAGTGCCACATCCGGCACGAGATCCACCGCGACGCGCGGCCGGTGCGGTGGCGCGCCCAGCCCAAGGGCACGTAACGGGTGGCCCGCGCCGAAATCACGACGCCCGACGCGCTCCCGGACGAGCGGCTCACCGACGCCGCGCTGCGTCCCTCCCGGCTCGATGAGTTCGTCGGCCAGGCGAAGGTCAAAGAGTCGCTGCAGATCGCGATCGACGCGGCGAAGCAGCGCCAGGAGCCCCTCGACCACACGTTGTTCTTCGGGCCCCCCGGACTCGGCAAGACCACCCTCGCGCTCCTCATGGCGAAGGAAATGGGCGTCGACATCCGCACCACCTCCGGACCCGTGCTGGAGCGGCCCGGCGATCTCGTGGGAATGCTCACCGGCCTGAAGCGCGGCGACATCCTGTTCATCGACGAGGTGCACCGGCTGCGTCCCGCGCTCGAGGAGTTCCTCTACCCGGCGATGGAAGAGTATCACGTGGACGTGCGCATCGCCGACGGCCCGCACGCGCAGACGATTCCGATGCAGCTCGAGCGCTTCACCCTCATCGGCGCGACGACGCGGTTCGGCCTGCTGACGCCTCCGATGCGCGCCCGCTTCGGCCTCGTCGAGCGGCTGCACTATTACCCGCCCGACGACCTTGTCCAGATCATCACCCGCTCGTCGGGAATCCTGGGAGTCCCCGCCGACGCGGCGGGCGTCGCGGAGATCGCGCGCCGCAGCCGCGGCACACCGCGCGTGGCCAACCGGCTGCTGAAGCGCGTGCGCGACTACGCGCAGGTGCGCGCCGGCGGCAAGATCACCGCGGCGGTCGCCGTCGAGGCGCTCAAGCGGCTCGACGTCGACGAGTTCGGTCTCGACGACATGGACGCGCGCATCCTCAAGACGATCATCGAAATGTTCGAGGGCGGGCCGGTCGGCGTGCAGACGATCGCCGCGGCGGTCGGCGAGGATCCGGGCACGCTCGAGGAGGTGTACGAGCCCTTCCTGATGCAGCAAGGCTTCCTCGCGCGTACGTCGCGCGGCCGCTGCGCCACGGCCGCGGCCTACCGCCACTTCGGTTTCACACCACCCAAGAGCGCCGAGCAACCAACGATTTTCGATGCCTGAGCGGGCCTCAGATTTCGAGTACGACCTTCCCGCCGATCGCATCGCCCAAGAGCCCCTCCCCGACCGAGCCGCGAGCCGCTTGCTCGTGCTCGAGCGCGCCACCGGGACCATCACGCATCGACAATTCAAGGACATCGCCGATCTGATCCCGGTAGGAGATGTGCTGGTGCTCAACACGTCACGCGTGATCCCGGCGAGACTCCACGGGAAACGGGAATCGGGAAACACGGCAGAGATTCTGCTCGTGCGCTCGCTCACCGATGGGACGTGGCTGGCGATGGGGCACCCGGGCGGCAAGCTCAAGCCGGGACGACGCGTGACGTTCGGCGACGATAGCGCCGTCGAGATCGTGGAGGTCCTGGGCGGCGGCTTGCGCCGCGTCCGCTTCGTCGGGGCGCTCGACGCGGGAGCGACCGTCGCAAAGTATGGCGAGGTGCCTCTGCCGCCGTACATTCGCCGGCCGCCCACGGCCGCCGATCGCGAGCGTTACCAGACGGTGTACGCGACCAACGACGGCAGCGTCGCCGCGCCGACCGCGGGCCTGCATTTCACGACGGCGTTGCTCGAGCGGCTGCGCGCGAAAGGCGTCGCGGTCGCGTCGCTCGATCTGCACGTCGGGCCGGGGACGTTCAAGCCCGTCGAAGTCGACGATCTCGCTGCGCACGTGATGCACCCCGAGGCGTACGAGATTCCGGAGGCGACGGCAGCGTTGGTGAACGCACACGCGAGTGTGTGTGCAGTGGGCACAACGGTGGTGCGAACACTCGAATCGGCAGCGGACCCGGCAGGACGGGTCCGTGCCGGCGCTGGAGAGACGAGCCTCTTTATTCGCCCGCCCTATCAGTTCAAGGTGGTCGACCGATTGCTCACCAACTTCCATCTTCCCCGCTCGACGTTGCTGATGCTGGTGTGTGCGTTCGGCGGCTATGAGGCGGTGATGGCAGCGTATCGGGAAGCGGTGCGGGAGGAGTATCGCTTCTACAGTTACGGCGACGCGATGGCGATCATTTAGGACCGAACCGCTTCGCCACGAGATCCGCCCAGTTCATCATGTGGAGCGCACCGGCGCGAACAGCCTCGCCGGCGCCCGCCAGCAGCTTCTTATTGAGGGTCTTCTGAAACTCAAACAGTCGAGCGCGCACCGCCGGGTCGTCCTTCAGGACGCGTGCGAGGCACCTGGAACAGATACCATCGGGAAAGGGCCACGCCGCGCCACCGAGAGCCTCGGGAGAGGGCGAACGCATGGCCGCATGCTCGTGACAGCGGGTGCACACCATGTGTAGCATTATGCCCGTGACGAACCCCGAGTTTCAGCGCTAGCCTGATGTTCGATTTCACCGTCCACGCCACGTCCGGCAGCGCGCGGACCGGCATGCTCACACTGCCTCACGGGGCGGTCGAGACGCCGGCCTTCATGCCCGTCGGCACGCAGGGCAGCGTGCGCGCACTCTCCCCCGCCGACCTCAAGGCCGTGGGCGCGGGCATCGTGCTCGCCAACACCTACCACCTGCACGTTCGCCCCGGCGAGGACGTGATCGCACAGCTCGGCGGGCTGCACCGATTCATGGCGTGGGACCGCCCGCTGCTCACCGACTCGGGCGGGTTTCAGGTCTTCTCGCTCGACGGGTTCCGCCGCGTGGACGACGAGGGCGTCGAGTTCCAGAGTCACGTCGACGGGGGTCGCCGCCTGCTCACGCCCGAGCGCGCCACCGAGATCCAATGGAGCCTGGGCGCCGACATCGCGATGGCGTTCGACCACGTGGCACCGGGGGGAGCGGATCTCGCAGCCTCACGGGACGCCCTCGAGCGAACGCTGAGATGGTTGGAACGGTGTGCGCGCAAACACCGCGAGCTGTTGGAAGGTTGGAAGGTTGGAAAGTCGACCGTCCAACCTTCCAACCTTCCAACCGTCCCCCAGACGATCTGGCCCATCCTCCAAGGCGGCACTCACGGCGCGCTCCGCGAGGAGGGTCTCCGCCGAATCCTGGACATGGGCTCCTGGACCGGCCTCGCGATCGGCGGGCTGTCGGTCGGCGAGCCGAAGCCGAAGATGTACGAGGTGCTGGAGGCCCTCGCGCCCCAGCTCCCGCCTCCCGTTCCCCGCTATCTTATGGGCGTCGGGTTTCCCGAGGACCTCGTCGCGGCGGTGGAGCGCGGGGTCGATCTGTTCGACTGCGTAGCGCCGACGCGCAACGGCCGCAACGGCTCCGCGTTCACGCCGCAGGGCCCGCTCAACATCCGCAACGCGGCGTTCCGGGCGGATGCGGGTCCGCTCGACTCGACCTGCGACTGTGAGACGTGCACCACCTACTCGCGGGGTTACTTGCGCCACTTGTTCGTGGCGGAGGAGCTGCTGGGGCTGCGGCTGCTGTCGCTGCACAACGTTCGATACTTGATCCGGCTCGCCGAGCAGATGCGCGCGGCGATCCGGAAGGGGCATGGCGCCCTGGCCGCGTGGGCCGACGACTGGCGCCGCCGTTACCATCAACCGGGAATCGCATGACCATGCACGCGTCGCTGTCCCTGCTGCTCTTCGCTCCCTCCGGCCAGGGCGGGCCGGGGCTCAGCGCGTTCGTCATCCAGATCGCGCTGTTCATCGGGATCTTCTACTTCCTGCTCATCCGCCCGCAGCGCCGCCAGGCGGAGCAGCACAAGCAGCTGCTCGCCTCGTTGCAGCGGGGGGACCAGGTCGTGACCTCGAGCGGCATCGTGGGCGAGGTCCTGCACATCAAGGACGAGCAGGTCACGGTGCGGAGCGGCGAGGCGAAGTTCGTGATCCTGCGCAGCGGGATCGCCAGCATCACGAACCGCGTCGCCGAGGAGGCGAAGCCGGCGTGACGGTCCGCACGCTCCACCTGCTGGGCTCGCCGGTCCTGCGCCAGAAGGCGAAAGCCGTCGCGCAGGTCGACGACGCCGTGCGCACGCTCGTGGACGACTTGTTCGAGACGATGCGGGCGGCGCGTGGGGTGGGGCTGGCGGCGAACCAGATCGGCGTGGCGCGCCGCGTGGCGGTCGTGGACGTGGGCGAGGACGCTCCGCCGCCCCTCGTCCTCATCAATCCCGTGATCGTCGAGCGCGGCGATGAGGTCGAGACCGCCGAGGAGGGGTGCCTGTCGATCCCCGAGATCTTCGGTGACGTGGAGCGCCGGGCGCACGTCGTGGTCGAGGCACTCGATCGGGACGGCCGGCCCTACCGCGCCGCCGCCGACGGCTACAAGGCGCGCGCGATTCAGCACGAGATCGATCACCTGGACGGCATTCTCTTTCTCGACCACCTGAGCGCCGTGAAGCGCGGGCTGCTGCTCTCCAAGTGGAAGAAGGCCCGCAAGGGCAAGTCGGGATACCTGAAGGAGGTCACGCCGGAGCCGGCGGGCGAGCTCTAGTGCGCGTCGCGTTCTTCGGCACTCCCGACTTCGCGGTCCCCTCGCTCCGCGCCCTGGTGGGGGAAGGGTTCGACGTGGTCGCCGTCGTCACCCAACCCGATGCCCCGCAGGGCCGTTCGCGCTCGCACCTCGTGCCGCCGCCGGTGAAGCTCGCGGCGCAGGCCGAGGACCTGACGGTGTTCCAGCCCGAGCGGCTGAGGGACACCGCTTTCCTCGCGCAGCTGCGGGACGCGCGGCCCGACATCGGCGTCGTCGTCGCGTACGGTCACATCCTCAAGCCCGAGCTGCTCGCCCTGCCCCCGCGCGGCATGGTGAACGTGCACCCGTCCCTACTCCCCGAGCTGCGCGGCGCGGCTCCCGTCGAGTGGGCGATCATCAACGGCCTCGAGCAGACCGGCGTCACGATCATGCAGCTCGACGCCGGCATGGACAGCGGTCCGATCCTCCATCAAATCCCGCACGCAATCGACCCCGACGTGACGGGCGGCGAGCTGTCGGAGCACCTCGCCGAGATAGGAACGCTGGCGCTGGTCGAGGCGCTCGCGCTCCTCGAGCAGGGCGCGCTCACCCCGGTTCCGCAGGACCATTCCCGCGCCACCTACGCGCCTAAGTTCACGCGCGAGGTCGCCCGCATCGACTGGACGAAGGACGCCGCGACGATCGCGCGCCTGATCCGCGGTCTCGATCCGCGGCCCGGCGCCTGGACCGAGCTCGACGGCACGGAGGTGAAACTGTTCGGTGCGCGCACCGCCGAGGAAAGAGGCCAAGCCGGCGAACTCCTGACGGCTGACGGCCGACTGCTGATCGCCGCGGGGGGCGGTGCGGTGGATGTGGAGGAGGTGCAGCCGGCCGGCAAGGCACGGATGCCCGCGGGCGACTGGTTGCGTGGCGCCAAGCTGCCGCCGGGCCGCCGCTTCGTGTGAGGCCGCCGCTCCCTCGCCTCCACGCCATCACTGACGAGCGTATCGCGCGCCGCGCGGACCTGGACGATGTGGCACGAGCGCTCGCCGGCGCCGGCGGCGCGAATCTCGCCCTGCACGCCCGCGGGAGAACACTGTCCGGCCTCGAGCACTACGACCTCGCGTTCCATCTTTCCAACGTTCCATCGGCGCTGTTCGTCAACGACCGCTTGGACATCGCGCTCGCCCTGAACGCCGTGGGGGTTCAGTTGGGCACCGGCAGCCTTCCGGTCGGCGCCGCGCGACGCCTCTCGGCAACCTGGTGGATCGGCAAGTCTGTGCACGACTTGGCGGAGGCCGCCGCCGCAAAGGCCGAAGGGGCCGACTATCTTCTAGTAGGGCCCGTTTACGCCACCGCGACGCATCCCGATCGCCCGCCCCTCGGGCTCGAAACGCTGGGCCGGATCGCGAATCTGGGATTGCCGGTCATCGCGATCGGGGGTGTCGGTCCTGGGCGGGCGCGCGAGATGAAAGCGGCCGGGGCCTACGGCGCCGCGGCGATTCGGGCCCTGTGGGACGCCGTGGATCCCGCGGACGCGGCGCGCCGGATGGCGGAGGAGCTGCAATGATGGCGGAGGAGCTGCAATGAACGATACGATCGATGTCGTGATCAACGGGGAGCGCCGCGCGATCGCGCCGGGCGTAACCCTGCTGGAGCTGCTCGGCGAGCTGGCGCTCGATCCCCGAGCCGTCGTGGTCGAGCACAATCGCCACATCGTGCGCCGGCCGTCGCTCGGCGCAGTGCGGGTCGCCCCCGGCGACGCCATCGAGCTGGTGCATTTCGTGGGAGGAGGGTGAGCCGTGACCACTTCGGTGGACCTGGTTCGGGACACGCCCTTCACGGTCGGCGGGCGCACCTTCCAGTCGCGCCTGATGGTTGGGACGGGCAAGTATCCCGATAACGAGACGATGGTGCGGGCGATCGAGGCGTCGGGCGCCGAGATCGTCACCGTCGCCGTGCGCCGCGTGGATCTCGACCGCTCGAAAGACACCAGCGTGCTGCACCACCTCGACCCCAAGCGCTTTTTCCTGCTCGCCAACACCGCCGGGTGCTACACGGCGACGGACGCCGTGCGCTACGCGCGCCTCGCGCGCGAGGCCGGCTTCAACGACTTCGTGAAGCTCGAAGTGATCGGCGACGAAGAGACGCTGCTGCCCGACGTGCAGGGCCTGCTCGAAGCCGCGAAGATCCTCGTGAAAGAAGGGTTCAAGGTGCTCGCCTACACGAACGAGGACCTCGTGACGGCGCTGCGCCTCGAGGACGCCGGGTGCGCCGCGGTCATGCCGCTCGCTTCGCCGATCGGCAGCGGGCTCGGCCTGCTCAATCCCTTCAGCGTGCGGACGATCAAGCGCCGCCTGCAGGTGCCGGTCGTCGTGGATGCCGGCGTCGGGACGGCCTCGGATGCCTGCGTCACGATGGAGCAGGGCGTGGACGGGATACTGATGAATACGGCCATCGCGGCGGCGCAGGATCCGGCGGCGATGGCGCGCGCGATGCGGCTCGCCGTCGAAGCGGGACGCGCGGCGTTCCTCGCCGGCCGCATGCCGCGGCGCGAGGTGGCGCTCCCGTCCTCCCCCACCGAAGGAATGTTGGATTAGGGATTCGACGCCGGCGCGGCGCGCGGCGCTCGAGATTCTGCGCGCGGTGCGCGCGGGAGCGCCGCTCGGCACAGCGCGCGACGGCGCCGTGAGCGCCCTCGCCGAGCGCGACCGCCGCCTCGCCTACGAGCTGTCCGCCGGGGTGCTGCGCCGCCAGGCCGAGCTCGACCGCGCGCTCGATCTCGAGCGCGCCGATCCCCGCCTCCACGACGTCTTGCGCCTCGGCGCCTACCAGCTGCGCTGCCTCACCCGCGTGCCACGCCATGCCGCGGTCTCGACGAGCGTCGAGCTCGCGCGGGAGACCGCCGGCGAAGGGCCGGCGCGATTCGTAAATCAGGCGCTGCGGAGAATCGCAGGAGCCGGCAGTCAGGAGTCGGGGGTCGGGGGGTCGCACCCCGAGTGGCTGGTGCGCCGGTGGAAGTCCGCGTTCGGTGCGGAAGCCACCGAGCGCCTGATCGCGTGGAACGATACCAAGCCGGTGTTG
>Ga0137383_10000755_pt1 | contig 17766 bp, 16 predicted proteins | sample SagtaG_19_FD_104817 | JGI IMG/M metagenome (GOLD analysis project Ga0137383, IMG submission 104817) | Vadose zone soil microbial communities from Sagehorn Ranch, Mendocino, California, USA - Sage2_R_40_16 metaG | ecosystem: Environmental > Terrestrial > Soil > Vadose zone | place: USA... | reverse complement strand
GATGCAGTCGTGGGGCATAACGACTCGCCAGCCAATCCCAGTCACTTCATCGCGATCAACCTCAATGGCCGCATCGAGGTCTTAGAGTTTCCAGCTGGAGACGGCTCGAAAGCCCGCATCTATATCGGGCCGCAGCTCTATGGATCGGGTGACACCCTGATTCCGGTCACGCTGAGTTTTGTGGATGTGAACGGCGATCATCTCCCTGCCATGATCGTGCATCTTCAAGATACCCGTCTCGTCTATATTAACGAGAACGAAGGGTTTCGCCCGGCGACTCCTGCCGAGGTACAAAGTGTTGAGCACTACTTGCAGCGGCATGGACAATAGCTGGGGGGGCGTTCCCAATAGGGGGTCCCGACATTTTTCCCTCCCAAAATCCCCGCTAAGCTTGGCTGACTGACTGCTCACATGTCTCACCGCTCTGCAAAGAAGCCCTCCCGGGCCGCTTTTTGAGTGAAAATGGCCGAGCATATGGCTTGCTCTGCTGCTAAGCAATAGGACTGTCTGATTTGTTCAATCCTCTCCCAGAGTGAGCTGGTGCCTTAGCGGGATTTTGGGGGTAGAGTGGGGAGCGGACGCCCCTTGCGGGGTCGCCCGGCACCCTCTCTCACGAACCGTGCTTGCGACTTGTCACCGCACACGGCTCTCCCTTTACCTGTCGCTTGCGATAGTCTCGGTCGGGAAGTGTTCCAGCGTGCAGCAGATGATGACAAGACTGGCAGAGGATCAGTGTTTTCCTCCGTCGGGCGATCATCATCCGTTGCCATATCGTCTTTCCCGGTTCGATATCTTTGAGTTTCCGAATATGGTGGACCTCAAAGGGACCTTGCCTCGTTTCGCAGTATTCACATTGCCTCGCATTCAGACGGTGGATGAGTTCCGACCTGCTGAGCGTAAACCTCAGCGTGTTTGGAGGGATGTCAATGCCCTGTCTGCCTGGGGTAGGGTGTCTGAGGTCTTTGAGGCGGAAGAGGCGGAGAACGCGCGTCCTGTCTTTTTCCGGCAGAGTCAGGACGTACCCATTCTCCGTTTTGAGTCGGGCGGTCATTTTGTGAACGCTCTGACGGTGTTTGTGGGCCAGCGTTTTGAAGAAACTGGTTTGCCAGGTGTAGGCCAGTTTGTTCATACGCTGCTTCACGTTACAGGCCAGTGCGGCCTATTAGGCCCGCCGACGAAATTTACAACGCTAAGTTTCAGTCAACCAGTGAGGGGATAAATGGCCTCAGCTTCTTCTCAACAAAACCTCCCATACGCTTCCCAAATAAATGAAATGCTCATCCGTCATTTGTACGAGGCTCGGGATGAGGAATTGTTCTCGTTCAAACAAGATGGTGTTCCATCGCATAGCGCGTCGCGCCACTACGTGACATCACTCCCAACTTCCTGAAGATCGAACTCACATGGGTGCTCACCGTCCTCTGGCTGATGATGAGCTTTTCAGCGATCTGAATATTGGTCAACCCCATCGCCACTAAACGCAGCACCTCGACTTCCCGGGCCGTCAGACCGTCGGGATAGGTGGTCACTGGTCTGGCTGGTGGAGTCGATGATGGTGCTGTTGGGAGTGGCTGAGGGAGCGTTACTAGTCCCTGGGCGGTGAGGGCTTGTTCCAGGGTCATGGTGCGGCCCTCCGCCCAGGCGGCGGCAAAGATCTTCTCACCCAGGTGTGCTCGTACACGCTCCACAGCGCGTTCATAGGCAGCGCGCTCGACCGGCCAGATGGGTACACCCATGCTTTCTCGCAGGGTCTCTGCTGCACCCCAGAGCCGCGCCGCCCGCACTGGCGCTCCCTGGGTCGCCAGCAGGTTCGCCAGCCCGTCCAGGAAGAAAGGAATGTGCAGCTTGTAACCGATCTTCCTGGCGTGCGCTAGGCCCTGCTCGTAATGGGCATGTGCTGCTGCATGATCGCCCTGGCGTGCCTCCACCCTGGCTAAGATAGCGAGGACCAAGGCAGTACTATACGGGTCTCCCGACTCCCTGGAGAGCGCAAGGCTCTCCTCTGCGAGCCGACATGCCGTGCTCGTATCGCCCTGCTGGAGGACGACCAACCCTGAGAGGGAGAGGCCATAGGCGATACCGATCTTGTCGCCCAACTCCCTGGAGATCGCGAGACTTTCCTCGAGCAGGGAGCGTACCGTCGCAGGCTCGCCCTGGGAAACAAAGAGCGTCCGTGCCACCCCCAGGAGCGACAAGGCAATGCCCCTCGCGTTCCCCAGTTGCCTGTCCAACGCTAGGCTCTCCTCAAACAGGGCCAGTGCTTTGGCATACTCGCCCTGTTCATAAGCCACTTCCGCCAGGTAATGGAGATAGGAGGCAATGTCCACGGTGTTGCCTACTTCCTTGCTGAGTGCCAGGGACTCCTCCATCAGCGTACGCGCCGTGGCAAGCTCTCCTCTTGTCCAGGCGAGACCACTCAGCAGGTAGAGCGTGAACGCGGTCCCTGCCGTGTCTCCACGTTCGCGGGACTGCACCAGGCTCTCCTGGCACAGGGCCTCTCCGCGATCCATGTCGCTCTGGTAAGCAGCGAAGCTCGCAGCGGCTGTGAGCGCTTTCGCCCGCACGGCTGATACGATTCCCTCACTGGCTGCCAGTGTCCGCTCCAGAAAGGTCCGACCCTCACTCCAGTGACCACGGATATTCCAGAAGCGGCGCAGCGCTACTCCAAAACGCAAGGCCATCTCCCCGCCATCCCCAGTGCCCTGCCCGGCTTCGCCTCGATCCAGCGACCAGCGCAGGGCGGCTCGCAGGTTGTCGTGCTCCCGCTCCAACCGCTTCAACCACACGGCCTCCTGCGGGCCTTCCAGGGTTGACTCTGCCTCTTCCGCCAGCGCCAGGTAGTACAGGGCATGAGCCTGCCGGACGGCCTCCATCTCCCCACTTGCCGCGAGCGTCTCCAGCCCATACTCGCGGATCGTTTCCAGCATCACGAGGCGCGGTTCCTCGCCTTCCTGCTTGCCCTGCAGCAGGAAGCTCTTCTCCAGCAAAGCCCCCACGACGTCCAGCGTAGATACGGCCTCTCGTTCTGTCTCATAGCTCAGTTTGCTTACGGCCTCCGCCCCCTCCAGAGTGAATCCGCCGACGAAGACGCAGAAGCAGCGGAAGAGGCGCTGTTCCTGGGCCGTCAGCAGGTCGTAACTCCACTGAAGCGTGTTGCGCAGGGTTTGCTGACGTGCAGGCAGCGTGCGCGCACCCCCAGTTAGGAGCTGGAGCCGCTGGGAGAGTCGCGCCAGCAGCGCCAGCGGCGGCAGGAGTGTGATGCGACCGGCTGCCAGTTCAATCGCGAGCGGCAGGCCATCCAGACGGGCGCACAGTTCCGCAATGGCGCGGGCATTCTCCTGGGTCAGCTGAAACGTGGGAAGCCTGGCTTGCGCACGCTCGACAAAGAGGGCCACTGCACCATAGGCGGCAAGCGTGTTGCCCTCAGGAAGATGGATAAGATCAGGCAGTGCCAGGGGAGACACGGGAAAGGTGTAGGCTGCTCGAAGATGCAACACGGCACGACTGGTCACGAGAATTTTCAGTGACGGGCACGCTGCCAGCAGCTCCTCGAGCAGGGGAGCTGCGTCGAGAACCTGCTCAAAGTTGTCGAGCAGGAGCAAACAGTGCTTCTCATGCAGGGAGGCTTTGACCTGGTCAAAGAGGGTATGGGCTCCGGTCTCCTGGATGCCGAACTCCTGGGCAAGTGCCGCAATGACGAGGGCGGAGTCGCTGACTGCCGCCAGCCCGACAAAGCAGACGCCATTGGCCAGGTGCTCCCGCATCTGCTGCGCGACCTGGATGGCCAGGCGAGTCTTGCCCACTCCACCGGTACCGACCAGGGTGAGCAGACGTACCTCGGGGCGTTGCAAGAGGGTACAAATCGCGGCCGCATCCTGCTCGCGCCCAATGAGCGGGGTGAACTGCACGGGCAGAGCGTGTAGTGCTGCCGGTCCAGGGTCGGGTGCTGACCTGATCGGGAATGTGGCTCTTTCATCTTGCATCATAGGTGACCCTCTGCTTTCCCTACTACCGTCTCAAACCTCGCGTTATGTTTTACCGGATCAACGTTATACGTTAACGAATACAACGGAGAAGCGCCCCTACCTATGGGAGAGTATGGCATAGCTCCAGCAGGAACGAATACATTCTTACCTTCACATTTCGTGCTCGCCTATGCCGTACTCTGGCATAGCGTGAAATGGCTTGAGAACGTGCGTTACGTAACGTAAACGTGAACCAATATTACACTATGAGGTGGTCTCCAATGCATAATAGTAAAGACTTCTCTACAGCGTACCGACGACACATCCGAAACGAAATCGTTCCAGAGGTTGAAGGGACAGTGGCGGCTATCTCCGAGCTCAAGGGTTCGTTCCTACTTGGCATCGTTACGGCCGCTCCCCACTTTGAGGTAGAACACTTCCTGACCCATCTTGGATTGAACAAGGCGGATTTCTTTCTGATCCAAGCGGCAGATGAAAGCGAGTACCATAAGCCCGATCCCCGCGTATTTGATATGCTCATCGCACTACTGCAAGAACGGAACATCCGAAAGAGAGAAATTCTCTACATAGGCGACAGCCTGCTCGACTTTTACGCAGCCCACTATGCTCATCTGCAGTTTAAAGCGGTGCTAACTGGTTCCACGAATCGTGAGCAATTTCAGACCGCAGGACTCAGTGCGGAGGATATTCTAAATTCGATCGTCGAACTACCTAGAAAGCTCTGGCATGAGAGACCTGGCCATTGAGGAGTAACGGACCGATGCCGATCCGCTCACCTGAAACCAACGCAACACGGGGGATAGCTGAAGAGCAATTGCTAACCGATGCGCCAATGTTGGCAGTAGAGGTCGCGGACAATACGTAGTATCTAGCAGCTTTGTACCCGCTTGGACGGGGTCCTACAAAGAGCGCACGAAGCCATCAGTGAAGCAGTACGCAGGCTTACAGTGATCTCATCGACTAGGCCCTGCGTTAAGATAGCCGCAAAGCGGATAAGTGCGGCTATCTTAACGCAGGGCCTAAGAGGCCAGAAAAACGCAGTAACTCGCGCTTTCCTGACCTCAAGCACCCGCACGCGTCCTACTTACTGCCGCCTTTGCCGCCTTTGTCCTTATCTTCTTCGGGCATAGGCTCACTTTCCCAGTAGATGACCATGGAGGCTCCTTTCCGCTCATTTTCAAACTGCGGCCCTCTATCAAGAGGCCACACTGGTTGTCAGATACCAGAACTAGTTTCCAATAGAACACACACTACGAAAACGACTCTACAACAGCCATACTACTCCCCACTACCTTCACCCTCAAAAGACAAGATGTAGGCATCCAGATCAGGATCCAGGGCCAATGTGCGGAACGATTGCGAAGAGACCGTGATTCCTAGTCTCCTCAGTTCAGGGAGGAGTTCAAGGGCGACTTTGCCCACAGCTAGACGATCAAGAGCCGTTTCATCTCGTGCAACCTCCTGATCAATCAACCATCGCCCACGTAAGTACACCACGTCTTTCGTATTACAGATGCCTGCTTTCCCGAGATCGGGCACACCCCGGAACGTCCGGAGACAGCGGGTAAAGGCATTCCTTTGTGCCCGTCGCTCCGCCGTTTGCCGATCTTCATCATCGCGCCAGAGGAGACGATACAGTAATAAAAATGGCTCAAAGAAAACCAGAAGCGAGGAGAAGGTTTGCGGAGGGCCAGCTACGCCACTGGCCAATCCGATTGACAGCGTTCCCAACCAGATCCCAGAATCATCCGTCGGATCTCCATGCACCGCTGCTACTTGCCGTTCGTAATAGTCGGCGATTCCTTCTTCTGTGACCATATACCCTTTAGTACCCATTCCGAGCAGGCCAAGCAGCGAGCTCTCCCCTGCGATACTCCGTGCAACGTGGCCCGCCAGTTCATGAGAGACGTATTCCCTCAGCTCATCGAGGGGGATGGACTCCGCAGGTAGAAAGACCTGCCGCAGGCCAGCTTCGACCCGAGGGCCAGCCACATTGGGATCGAGGATGACCTGCCACCCGGCATACCCATGCGATTCCAGCACGGCCTCGAAGAACCGTTTCGCGCCCTGGGCCGAGAGCATCGGTATATCAGCAGGAGGAGAGAACACGTCTCCGAAGTCCCCGTTCGGTTCTTCTGAAAGATCGAAAGAGAGATGGAACTGGTCGCGCAAGACCTCGATCACCTGCTGGCTGGCTTTCTGCCTTGCGTGGCTCCTCTCCTGCTGGATCTCGCCAGTGGCTTCGATCTCTGGCAGCTTCAATCCCTGCAGCAGCACCTGCCTCACCTGCTCAAGTGCATAGTGCATTTCTGCGCTGGTAGGTTGAGGATACAGTTGTTGCGTGAGTTCCCAGAAGCGCTCGCTGTTCCCCTCGTAGGTCGCTTCGATCAAGCGAAGGAAACAGACCTCATCCTCGATCGCGCCATGGTAGAGATGACGTACCACCACATTCGGCTCGCTCTCCGCAATTTCCGCATCGAGCTGGAGGAAGTCAGCAATCCGCTGGCGTACCTCAGTGATGTCAAGGGCAGGGTAGGAAAGCTGCGGCTCACGATGCGAAGCGCGTGCTGCGCTGAGTTCCCTCTCTCTCGATTGCATAAGGATTTCCCGGAGCTGATCCTTCGTCGCTTCATCTACCTTTGAAGCAAAGAGCCTCTCCCATTGGTGTTGCTCTTCGTCAGTGAAAGGACCAGTCGGCGCCCACCACCAGTAGGCATCGTAGGCACTCAACTCGCGGTATCGACGAACCCAGCGCCAGTCCAATTGAAACCGGCCATCAGGAGACGCCGCTCGCGCACTTTCGATTTCCTGGAGAGCCTCTTCCCCTAATACCTTATAGATCCTCCTTCGCTGCGTTTTGATAGGGAGCGTTTCCCGTAACAAACGCTCCGCCTCCTCAACACGACCAATCAGTAAATACAGGCGGCCCTGGTTCACTTGATAAATCCAACGATCGGCCTGAGACCGGGTGTCCCCAACGTCGGCACTGCGCCCAATTTCCATCCGAGCAAGTTCGTCAAACCGCAGCGCCTCCTCGAAATTACCTAGTGCCGCCAGAATTTGCGATTTTTCGCCGTAGGAGGCCGCCAAGGAATCAAGATCGGCGTATTTTTCCAGCTTGAGATCAATACAATGATTGATGCTTTCGAGGGCCTCCGCAAAGCGTCCAGCTCTATTCAATTGATATGCAAGATTATTGAGCACAGAGGCTTGCTTTTTCTTGATCGTATCTTGCCGGAGAGGATGTAAACCCTCCTGCTTCTCTGCACATTGCAAGAGTGTAAGGCTCTCTTGATACGCTTCAATGGTCCGTGAGCGCTTCCGTTTCATCTCCTCCACCTGTCCCTGGGATTCTGCATACCCGCTCCACTCGCTGTAGAGCGAAGCTCCCTTGGAGAGCAGAGTCGCATGCAGCTCTGCATCATCTGTTAATAGTGACGCCAAACGGGTAAAGCAGCCCTCCAAAATGTGCTGCGCTTCCTCGTAGCGGTCTGCATTCATGCGATTGATCATGAGATGATCAACCAGGTGGACCTCCATCAACGGCGTAACTTTCAACTGCCCACTAGTGACCCAGGCGTAGATACGCTCGTAGTCCTCTCCTCTTTTTTGTGCATCAATGGCCTCTCCAAGATAGGGAGCAAGGTAATAGTGCAATAGGAGCGCGCCACTTTCCGCTTCGATGTCGGTCTCATGTGAGCTCCACTGACGCTGCGCAAGCACCTGTTGCACGCGACGAGCCAGGCGTAGAATCTGACCTGCATGATAACTGAGCCAGCCATGGTACAGGCCTAACTCAGCGGTTTCCAGAAGGCGATGCTGGCGAAGGAGGAAGCATGCGAGTTCAGTTAAGACCAGGCCTTTCTCTTTTTTATTCGCGATATCTCTGTCGAGCCAGTGCTTGAGCGCCTCAATCAAACGGTCTTCAGCTTGCTGGATCTGGTTCGGGGAGAGCTGCTGCCTGACCTGTGCAGCGACCATCGGCAGCAACTGCACCCGCTTGCGATAGACGGCAAGCAAGGAGGCATCGCGTAGCTCCTGCAAAGGTGCTGGATTGCGATAGAGCCTCTTTAAGGCTGGGCTTGCCAGGGGAAGCGGTGCAAGTGAGAGATCATTCAATGCAGCCAGAGCTTCCGACGAGAGGCGGCGAATCACACGATTGAAGAGGGGAATGATCCGCGTCGCGACTGGACCGGCAAATAACGAAGGATCCTCCAGTAAATGCTCTAAACGTTGGATTCTGGCTTTTCCTGTTGATGCCGCAGTGTCCTCCTCTTCATCCTCGAACGCCGACCAATCTCCTCGCAAGAGCGGTTCTCTCATGAGTTTGGTGATCCACTCCAAACAGACCGGGATACCTCCCACTGCCTCCACAACTTGGCCTAATTGCTCCTCTGGGAGATCGTGGAGTCCTAAGCGCTGGAGCAGGATAATTCCTTCTTCTGGTGAGAGGGCGGGAACCATATATTGTCTGGCCCATTGTGTTTCAATCGTGGTGCGGCTCGGCCACTCTTTCGTCGCTAGGATTAAGGAGGCATGATGGCGTGCGTGAACAAATTTCTCGTAGAACTGCCTCCATATCGCAACAAGATGGCCCTGCTCATCGAGGAGATGCTCAGCATTGTCAAGTAAGATGAGTACAGGCCGATCGGCGCGAGCCACGCAATCTAACGCGTACTTCATCCGTATCTGAAGATTTTCCGCCGACATAGAGGTATTTGACAGTCCAATAGCCTCTAAAATATCACTCAAAAGTAATTCTAGGGCCACATCATCACCGATCGCTTCTTGCTCGCGTTCAGGAAGCTGACAGAGAACAACATAATAACGCGGAATGTACTGCTGGAAGTACGTAGCAATCCTATGCAGTTCAGAGGTTTTGCCAATCCCAGGAGGGCCCTGAAGGATCAGCCACTTGAGGGACGGCTGCCCCGCGATCACCTCATAGAGCGAACCCAGCCAGCCTTCTCGGCCAATCAAATGGCTGATCTCCATCCTGGATACAGGAGCGTTACGGGGAGAGTTGGCCTGCATATGGAAAGACGAGGCATCAGGGAGTTTGTCAATCGCAGCCAGCTCTCCGCGCAATTCATCCCATTCCTGCGGCGATTTATGCACTTTGTGGGTCCGCTTGGTTTCTAGCTGCTGACGGGCGAGATCAAGGAAGAGATTCCGGTCACGGAGGGAGAGGCGCACTCCCGCGTCTCTGAGGGCCTCATAAATCACTGATAGCTCGTCAAATGTGGGAGATCGCTTATTGAGTTCAAAACTGGAGTAGCGCTGCTGATCAATTGTGCCTGGTAGGTGCGCGACGACGAGAGCCTGCGCAAGGCCATGGCGATCGCGAAGCCACTTGAGGAGTACTCCAAAATGATCGGGCGACGTGTATGCTGTGAAGTCATAAGGAGTTCTTGGTAACTGCATCGCAGATGTCCCTTCTTCGGCAACTAGAGGGCCTCCGGTCACCTCACACCTAAAATTATCCTTGGTCAACCATCGATTGCATCATCCACTTTTGAAAGTATACCTGACAAACTGAGAAATGTACAGAAGAAACTGGCGTATTCACGCCAGTTTTGCATCTTATTCGCCGGTTCCGTTTGATACACTGTCTATAGCTACTTTCATAATTGCACCTTTTCTCTGACCTCACTAGAAACCATGACAATTGATGCCTTTGTAGAGAAGTGAACTCGTACACAGCCGTCGTAGCTTGGCAGATAGGACCTTACTAAAGTGCCACACGAGAAAGGCAATGAAATGGAACAACAATGCTCGCACGAAGCCGTGTCCATCCTTCATGAGCTGGATTTAGGGCGACATACCCTTTTCATGATGAGTGATGGCAGCATCGATCTCCTTGCCAATGATCACCAGACACCCTATCTCGCAGACAATGGGCTCAGCCTGGATAGCGATGAGACATACCGACTGTTCATCTCTCTTCAAGAGCAGTTTAAACAGGAAAGGCAGTAGAGCATGCTGATAAGCAAAAAGATCAAGCTCGAAGCCCGGCTAGGGCCACACATGGAGCGGATCTCCGTGCGGTGTGCGGGTGTTTTCCCCGCAATCGAAGATGTTTGAACACATTTAGAAAGGCAGGCTATCTTTATGGCAGAAATGGGAGTCATTCCCTATTCGATCAAGGGGATCACCGAGTATCCCCGATCCCAGCCGTTCGCTGCCATTCCCGGCCAGGGCCAAGGCGTCTACATCACGCTGACCTCGACGGACTTCCAGTTCATTTTGAATAAGATGATTGGCTGGTTCCGTGATCGCGATGAGATTGAGCTGATCGATCATGGGATATCCGACAAGCAGGCGCTTGGCTACATCATTCTGGAATGGAACGAATGCGAAGTTGATCCGCTTTTCCTCGCCATTTTGCGAGACGAGGAAACCGTCACAGATTACACCGTGTATACCCGCGATCTCTGAAAAGAAAGGACTTTCACATGGGAAGCACTCGAATACCGCTCAACCGCCTGCATCAAAAAATCGGCTCGTCTCCTCTTATTCTGTTCTTTTTAGGGGTGCTGGCCCTCAGTTTGTTTCTGGCGGCGACGGTCGTTCAACTGCAAACGAGCGAGTACCTCGCACTGGGCAACCCGACCCGCGTGGCCTCGGTCGCCTGGGGGGTACTCCAGCAGCCCTGGCTGCTGATGACAGGCCAGGCCCCCGCAGCCGTCGCCACGTCCTGGATGTACGCCTGGGTGGTCGAGTTAATCACCCTCGTTTTCGCCCTGGCCTTGTCGGTGGCCGTGGTCAAGATCAGCGCGGCCAATCCCCACCTGGGCAAATGGTTTATCATCTTCGGGGCCGCGCTGATCATCTTGAACGGCTACGCCGATTATTCCAGCAGCCCCGGCGCGAATCCGCTGGTCCAATTCCTGATCGCCCTGGCTATCGGCGGCATCGTCGTGGTCGGGCTGCCGCTGGGCGTTGGGTTGATTGAACACGGCATCGAGGAGTTGTAAAGACATGGCAAGCAGCAAGGTTCATAAACTCATGGGAGCGGGCGCGGCCACCCTGATCGCCGAACCCGCGCTGGCACTGGCACATCAGGGAGGCCTCGGCATCATTGTGGGCCTTGTTATTGGAGCGGTCGCCTATGGCGTAGTTGACGAGGTGGAGCAACGGACGGGCGGGCAACCTGCCCTACCCGTCCGCAACCAGTCTCCAGCCACCGAGAAAGCGGCGCGGGGGGGCGACGGCAAGAGCAAGCCTACCCTCGCGCATCGGCTCCTGGTGGGCAAATCAGTACGCGAGGCCGCGACCACTACTGACGATGAGGAGGCCGCAGCCGAGGATGAGACCGTGATCGTCCCGGAGCAAGACAGCGGACTCGACCACTTCCCGGCAGAAGAGGAACGGATGGCGAGTCGGCAATCGGGCGGGAGAAGGGTCCCCGCCATCTATGGAGAGAACCCTCGACGGCGCCTCCTCCTGGCGGAAAATTTTCAGCCGGATGCCAACCGCATCTGCAAGACGGGCGGATTCTTCGCCGGAGTCCAGGGGTCGGGCAAGACCACCGCGATGGTCAGGACCTGTGAGCAGTACATCAAGAACTGGCGGCTCGGCGGCTTCTACTTCGATATCAAGGGTATCGATTTCAAAAGCCTGGTCACATCAGGCTTTGCTCAGCGCGGTCTCATCGTCACGCAAGAAAATATCGAGGAACTGGATGAGCGGTATGCCGAGCACGGCGGGCTGGTGCGCACGGCTTTGCACAACCAGTGGCAGGTGGCGTTTGACCTGCCCACCTGGCACGAACCGGGCCGGACGGCCATGAGCCGCAGGCTGATCTCCCAGATGATGACGGGCGTCATCAATGACCTCATGGCAGAGGCCGCCGCCATCCCGCCGGGGACCGGTCGCCGCCCCTTCATCGTCGCGATTGATGAGGTGCAACGTCTGGCCCCGCAGAGCAAGAAGGGCGACCCGGAGCTGCTCGACGCCCTGGTCGGTCTCTCTACCACCGGGCGCGCCGCGGCCGTCGTGCCATTTTTCGCCTGCCCGCGCATTGCAGAGGTAGACAAGGACTTGATCGGCTCGGTGGAACTCCGCGCCTTCGGGCAGGCCACGCTTTTGCAGGATGTGCAGACCTACCGGAAATACGTCGGGGCTGATGCCTTTGGCGACGAGGAGATCCGGGGACTCGGGACCGGCGAGATGATTGTGTGCATGGGGGAGAGCTGTGTCCTGGCACAGTTCTATGACCGCGAGACGCCGCACGGGTCCCACAATGCCAGTGTAGACGATGCGCTGGCCGGATGGGAACGGGGAAGACCCCCGACGATGCCGGCGCTCGAACCCAATCCGATGCACCGCAGCGAAACACCTGCTCCACCCCCTGAGAGCCTACACGAAGCAGAGAGAACGCAACACTTCGCAAAAGGAAGGGAAGGAATGGGGCCAGAACTGCAAGCGGCCTATGATGCTTATCGACCCGGCATGAATCACCACACGCTGGCCAGGTACCTGGGAACCGCGCCGTCGGTCGCCGGGCAATTGCTGAAACAGTTACAGCAGCGCGGGCTGATCGATGCTGCCGGGAATAAAAAGCGGGAAAAGGTGGTCCCTATCGTTCCCGAGGCTCGTCTTCGCGCAGCGGATATTGACCTGGAGGAGGCAATTCAAGCGTGGAACGAAGGATATAACTCGGAAGATAAGCTGATGCGCCGATTCCCTGGATTAACAAAATGGCAAGCTGGCCTGTTACGCGACAGAATGTTTCCGCCTGCCGTCGCCAAATGAATGGATGACCGAATGAATGACCGAGTCGAATCATCCGGTGTTCGAGCTCAAAAACGGAGAAAAGCCCCTCTTTTCATTCATTCAGTCATTCATTCGATCATCCATTCACTCATTTACGAGAGGGAGCATATCAATGGCAATTCTAACACAACACATGCACGAGAGCGGGAAAAGCGCGGCCCGTCGGTTCTGGGATGAACAGATGGAAAAGCATCCGAAGATCCATGGCGTCTTGAGCATTCTCGCCTCCGTGTTCGACTACGTCTTCAATGGTCACATCATCCTGGGCGCGGCCAAATGGGCGATTACCGTCGGCGGACGCATCGCGACCAGCATTCTGTTCTTCGCCGCGCTGTGGGTCGCAGGTCGGTCTACCGAGCCGGTCTCCCTGGCGCACTTGCTCAGCTACCTCCCGTTCATCGGCGTCAAAGCTCCACAGGTAGACCATGTGGCGATCCTGTCCTTTACCCTGCTGCCGGAGATCCTGCTGCTGGGCGCGGGACTGACCACGATTGAACAATGGGTTGGCGTCAAGCGGCAAGGGGGGCTGTACTGGATATGGGCGCTCATCTATTCGCCGCTGACCGCTGTGTTCCTGGGCATCGCCATCTACACGTTCACCTCGTTCCTCGCCAATGGCTCGGCCTCCGTTGTGATCAGCGCCACAGGTAAAGCCGATGGTGCTACCCTCATCCGAGCGCTGGCAGGTTGGAGCTATGCGCTGCTGGAGCTGCTTCATGCAGGGGTGGGCGCGCGCTACAGCAGCGCCACTTCTGAGACAACCCCTGCAGTCCCACCGATCGATATCCAGGCAACCATCAGCCAGGCCATCAGCGAACTGGCCGCGCAACTCCAAGGCAGCCAGGCGCGCATGTTTGGAGAACTGGCAGAGAAAATGGAACAGCGCGTGCATCTGCTGGACGGAAGACAGCAAATGACACTGACCACCATCAAAGAAGAGACCCAAACAGCTATCGCCAGTCTCACTCCTGATCGTCTCATCGCGAGTCTCACCGATCCCATTGAGACCTTGCTTGCCGAACGCGTCAAGGTCTCACTCGCCGAAATGAGACAACTCAGCGGACCAAAAGTCTCACCCGAACTGCATGAAAAAGTCTCACCTGAGACCAGCAACATCCGGCTGCTCACTCCTCAAAAAGTCTCACGCCACACAGTAAGACAGGACAGTGAGACGGCCGGCGATGGCACCAACATCGCCAGGATCTACGCCCTGCTCAACGAGGACCGTAGCCGCAAGGCGGCTGAAATCCAGCGCTTGACTGGCATTTCCAAAGCGACCGTGTACCGCCTGGTCGAGAGGTACCACAGCGAAAATCCGGTCATCGAAGCTGGAGCAATGACTGAGACTGAGACTGAAGACGAGATCGGAAATGAGACTGAGACTGCCTCGTGAGACTTTCTGCGTCTCATTCGGGCGGGAGTCTCACCTGGACTGAGACTTTTCAGTGAGACGCAGAAAGTCTCATTCGGGCGGAAATCTCATTCGGACTGAGACCCAGCAATGAGACTCTCACAACACCATCAAGCAAAACAGAACCTCATCCGTTAAAGCGGTGGCCGATGTGCGACTCCCCCGGCGAGGAAATCAATCTGATCAAACGGATCAGATAAGGCAACTAGAGGAAGCAACCACAAGCACATGAACACTTGTGGGGGTACGTAGGAGAACCTTGTAGTGCGCACATGTAGCCCAAAACGACTGAGCGCCTGACCTCTGCCAAAGTTTTCTCAGGACAATGCAGAGAATCAAGCGCCAAATCTTGCGGAGGTCCGCTGGTTGTTATTATAGCATAACGCTGGCTAGCCTCCGCAGCGGAGGAAATTAGGTACAATGGCTAGCTTTTTGAGCAAAGTACACCGCCGCGGATGTTATTTCTGCCGCCGGGTAGGAGCAAGCGAGGCCTACGCTGCTGACATCTGCATGCGCCATCAAGCGCTCATCTCACTCAAATTACTCGTCCTCTTAGTGCGTCGTGGCCGGTTTGGCAAGTTCTGGCAGATTGTGAGGTGGTGGAAATGAACCAGCAGTCCTACTCAGCCTCCATTCTCCAGCAGACCGCGACCAGTCACCAGCTCCTGCCTGTCTACCAGGACGACCTCACCAGGACAATCGGTGTCCTCCAGCAACTCCAGGTTCTCTGTTCCGCTCTGCAGGGAGATGTCTCTCTTGACGATGTGCTCCAGGTAGTTCGCCAGATGCAATACGAGTTCGGCGAGCAAAGTCAACTGGAGCACGTCATCCAGAGCCTCGTTGAAAGAAACCTGAAACGGCAGGTACTGGCCCGCCGCATGGCTCAACAGCATACAGAAGCGAGGAAGGTGCAGGTATGACACCAAATACACTCCGCTTCACACCAGTGCTTCCATGCGTCGATTGCCGACAACCAACCCAGCAGGGACTCATCTATGCAAAGAGTTCCCTGACCTGGCAGCTCCTCCCGCTCTGCGAGGGCCATATCAAAGAGCCAGCAACTGAGGAAGGGGCATTCGGCACCATTGCAGACCTTCAGCAACTCGTCGCGCATCACCTTCAGGTTATTCACCAGATCCAGCGCGAGAAACGCCACCAATCGCGTGCGTATCTGCGCCCGCGCAGGCAACACGCGCCCGCAAAAGCGCTGCGCACGCTTCGATGGCAGCTGAATCGGTCACACAAGCTTCAGGTTGAGGCGATGGAGGTGGGACGATGATGCGCGAACTGTACGCTGACAATTACGAAGAGCGGAGGCAGGAAACCCTCATGCGCGCCGAGGGTCGTTGTGAAAATAAGATAGATGGTCAGCGCTGTGTCCACAGGCTGGGAACGTTCAAAATCAGTCATGCTCACAACGCGTACTTCGAGCCGCTCCTCATTCACCACCCGAACAATGACCCGTGGAACCCTCTTGCTGAAATGATCGCTGTGTGTACGAGCTGCCACATGCTCTTACACCGGAAGCCAGACACGAATGGCAAAGTTCCTCACCGAAAGCCTGGCTACAAGGTCGTCAGCACCGAGTTCCTGCTGGCCCACCTGGCAGGAGTCGGATTTAGCGCATACCACAACGAAGAATGCCGCATCTCCTGGTGCTTTGATTCGTGTGGATTTGAGGCCGAAGCCGCCGATATGGTAGACGCACTTACTATGTGCTTGCACTGGCTCGGCGGCGAAGTACGCGACCTTCGGGAGGCCCTGGCCTGCGCTCAGACGGAACAGCGCCGCCTCACCGACATTGTTACCCGCACAGGCCAGGCCGAGGAGCGGCGGCGCTGTGATGCTGCGCTTCGAGAAATAGAGAGCTATGCGGCAGGAGGGAGAAGGCTATGACCCCAACCACGAGCCTGAGCCTAGCAGATCTCCCGGTGGCCACCCTCATGCAGCAGGCCCGCTGTGACATTGCTCGCTACCTCGCAGATCGTCAGCCAAATGAAGATCCGCATACATTTGAACTCTTTCGACGCGCTATCGTAGAGAGCGACCAGGACGCCTGGACAGCCCTCTATGACCTCTATCAGTTCCTTGTGAGGAATTGGATCGCCAACCGTCTCGCCGGAGATGTCTCTGCTGATGTCTGCGAGGCATTGACCAACGATGCCTTCGTCAAGTTTTTCCGCGCGGTCGATGCGAAGCGATTCGAGGGGTTTGACTCGATACTCGGCCTGCTGGCCTACCTCAGAATGTGCGCGCGCAGCGTGGCCGCTGACTATCGCCGATCACAGCACACGCACCAGGCGGAAGAACCGGCGGAATACCTCGATCACGAGGTGGTCCTCGCTGATCCAGCCGAAGAGGTGATGGCGCATCTGTTCGCAAGCGAGATTTGGGAGGTCATTGGCACGAACATAAACGAGCAGGAGCGCCTGGTGCTGCAAGTGACATGTGTGCTAGGTTGGCCCGCGCGCACGCTTCAGCGCCTCTCCCCGGCTCAGTTCCCAACGGTCGATGACATCTACCGCATCAAAAGGAATGTCCTGGAGCGTCTCCGGCGCAATCGGCGCTTGCAGGCGCTCTGTTTTACTCAGAAGTAAGTACTCTCTCTGTAAAGGAACGTGGGTAGCGCTGGTCGCAATCGGTGTTACCCAACACCTGAGAGAAGCGGAGGATATATGACAGAAATGAATGGCACTGAGAGAATGACGGCGGCGGGCCGTCCGATCAGTTGGTACGTCGATCAAGAAGTACGCGATGGGCGCTGGAGAGAGGAGGAAGTGGAGGCCTCGGTGGTAGGCCTTACGCGGCCGCTCACCATCTTCCGCGGCGTCCGCAAGACTGGCTTCATCGCCTATGACTGGCACGGTGATAAGTCCACGTTTTGTCCACCGATGTGGTGGGATCTGGCAATCGGCTCTGGGGCCTGTGGGCTTGGCTGCAGAGCATGTATTGATCAGGATACGTGGATCTATACAGATGTTGGGCCTGTCAGGGTGCAAGAGCTCTGCACTCGTTTTCAAGAGCGCCCCTGGAAGGTTTTAGGCTATGACGAAAACTTCCGCGCAACCTGGACGCCGTTGCTGGCTATTGCCTCAAAGCCCGATCCTGGTAACCACCTTGCCATCAAACTGGATACAGGCCATCGTGTCCAGGTGACGCCCGATCATCCTATGATTGTTGCGCGTGCAGGGCATTTTGAAGGGTGGGATGGTTCGCTCCCTGCACAACGAGTGGTTTCTGGCGATTGGTTGCCTGTCGCACAAAAGGTTCCTGCACTTGAAAGGATGCAATCTTTACTGGATTTGCTCACGATAGATTGGGGCATCCCAATCTGGGTTGAGGATGAGACTCTTGCAGCGCGGCTACCTGTCGCACCAGCCGAGATTGCAAAGCAGATCGGGCAGCTTCCACAGGCCGATCGAAGGTACCTCTTTACAAGGCACGCGCAGTCAAACAGCTATGGCTTGCAAGAGTATCTGGATGTGTTGCGAGTAACGGGCCTCTCGCCTGGTAAACAAGTGAGAGTGCGTGCGATGAACGGTCACAGTAGCCCCCTTGCTGTCAGAAGCTTCATCGCAATTTCGGCTTTGT
>Ga0137383_10000754_pt1 | contig 17777 bp, 15 predicted proteins | sample SagtaG_19_FD_104817 | JGI IMG/M metagenome (GOLD analysis project Ga0137383, IMG submission 104817) | Vadose zone soil microbial communities from Sagehorn Ranch, Mendocino, California, USA - Sage2_R_40_16 metaG | ecosystem: Environmental > Terrestrial > Soil > Vadose zone | place: USA... | reverse complement strand
TCAAGGCCGTCGATTTCGCCGAGGAGTAACTGCAAGCCGCGCAGGTCGAGGCCAAACTCCGCTGCCAATTCCGTTTCGGTCGGATTGCGACCTAGTTCCAGGCGCAGCTAAGGGTGAGCTTCCTCCAAAAGCCGTGCTTTGCGGCGCAAATCTCGCGGACTCCAATCCATCTCCCGCAAGCTATCCAGAATCGCGCCCCGGATGCGAAACTTGGCATAAGATGCGAATTGAACTTGCTTCTTTTGATCGTACTCATGCAAGGCGTCGATCAAGCCCACCACCCCGGCGTGCACCAGGTCTTCGAATGGGACGTGCCGCGGCAGATGCTCATGGATGCGGCGCGCAATGTAGCGCACCTGTGGAAGTTGATCCATCAACAAACGTTCCCGTTGTGCTTCATCCTGCCACGCCGTGTAAGCTTCTACGCTCAATTCCATTGTCATTTCATGCTTCGATTCTAGGCAGGAACAACAGTTTTAAGCCGGAATTGAGCCCCGCACGAAGGGCGCTAGTCTTCCGAAAAAGAACCAATGCGGAAATGGAACGGCGCAGCTTCTCGCCCTTCCAATATCGGGACAGCAACCCGGTCAAACTCTCATAAGGCTGATGTTCCACCGCCGGGAACCTGCGCTGGCACTCACGCGTCTTTCCCCGTGGCGCAGATAATCGTCAGCAGCGCTCGAGGAAGGATTTCCGTCCCTTGGATCTCTGGAATAAGCGAACTCTGATATCTCTGGCATTCCCCGCCGGCATCCTACTGCTTGCTGCTGTGCTATTGCTGGAGACCGGAGTTGTGCCGCTCTCTTCTTCTGGAATCGACTTCTACTATTACGCGGTCTTCTTGTCCGGCATACTGCTGGCCTGGCGCTTTCACTCCAGCCGGGTCCTGTTTGCCCTTATCACTTTGCTTCTGGCGCACCGCGCACTCGAGTTCTTTGCAGCCGGAAGCGTGGGTGCGACCGGTCCCGGTCACATTGCGTTCGAAGCGATTGCCTTTCTCTTGCCGGTGAACTTCGTCATCCTAGCGGCCGTGCGTGAGCGTGGTCTGGTGCTTCCCTCGATCGCTTTCAATTTCTGCTTATTGTTCGTCGAGGCTGTGTTCGTCGCCATCGTCTGCCGTCCGGGACAGACCACCGGTCCCGGCTTCCTACATTCGACATTCCTGGGACAAGATCTATTTGGCTGGACCGTCATCCCGCCACCTGCGTTGCTGATGTTCATTTCCGCCTTCGCCATTCTGCTCACCCGTTTTCTGCTTTATCGCAAGCCGGTGGAGAGCCGCCTGTTCTGGTCGCTGGCGGCTACGTTTCTAGCCTTGCAAGCCGGAGGATTGGGGCGCTCATCCCGGGCATATATCGGCACCGGCGGTTTGATTCTGGTCAGCTCGATCATTGAGAATTCCTACCATCTCGCCTATCACGACGAGTTGACTGGCCTGCCGGCGCGTCGCGCCTTCAACGAGGCGCTGCTTGGATTGGAAGAGCCTTACGCGATGGCGGTAGTGGACATCGATCATTTCAAGAAATTCAACGACACATTTGGCCACGACACTGGAGACGAAGTCCTGCGGATGGTTGCTTCAAGACTGGCCCGTGTAACTGGCGGGGGGCAGGCATTCCGGGTTGGTGGAGAGGAGTTCTCAGTCCTTTTCCCCGGCAAATCCCTGACAGAAACGCTTCCCCATCTGGAGTTATTAAGGACGGACATAGAGACCTCCACATTTCGCCCACGCGGTGGCATCGAGCGTCGCGTTACTCCGCGAGGCCCGGATCGAAGGAACGTTCGCCGCAAAAGCATCCGTCCTCGCCCCACTCCGCCTCAAAGTGACCAGCTTTCGGTCACTGTCAGCATTGGCGCAGCTGCACCCACGATCCGGACTCAGTTAGTGGAGGAAGTCATACAGTCCGCGGACAAGGCCCTTTATCGGGCCAAGCAATCCGGGCGCAATCGTGTGGAGGTCGCTACAGCCGGAGTCCGCCCCTCGCGTTTCAAGGGCAGCCTTGCTTAAAAAACGGCGACGCCCGAACGGACCCTAGGACCCCAGCAATTTACATAACTTTACGGGAAAGTGGGTTTTGTTTATTAACCGTTAGGTTATAAAATCGTAGACACGCTTAAAACCAAGCCAAGTGAGAGAGGGCGAACCGTGGGCGATAAGGGTCTCGGGGACTGGAGGGAACTCGCGCAAAAAGCTGCCGACGAGAAAGATCCCAAGAAACTCCTGGGCATTATCGAAGAACTAAACCGCGCCCTCGAAGACCGCGAAAATCAAATTCGCGGCTGCTTCGCCAAACCCGGTCGTTCCGCTGTAGGTTCAGGCCAACTCTCCAAACGGGTTCTTTTTGTAGATGACGAGCCAAGTATCCGGTTAACTCTTCCCCCGATTTTGCAAAATCGCGGCTTTGAAGTGCGCAGTGCGGCCAGTGTGCCCGAGGCACTCGCGGCCATCGACAGGCAAACCTTCGATATTTTACTTTCCGATCTCAACGTCAGCGAAGAAGGAGACGGATTCACCATAGTGCACGCCATGCGTACCGCGAATCCAAAATGCGTCACCATCCTTCTCACTGGCTACCCTGCCTTTGAATCTGCGGTGGAGGCGATCCACCACGAAGTCGACGACTATTTTGTAAAACCCGCCGACGTGGAAACCTTAATCAGCACGATGGAACGCAAACTCGCCACCCGCCGTGACGTGCCCGCCGGGTAGGCTTTTCTTACCTCAAAGTCCGGCAAACCAATCGTTTGACATGTTTTGTGCCATTCACGTTTGCAGGGAAGCGTATAGTTGTTCCCGCGTTCCAACTGTTCCACCGGATGCTGGCATGAAACGTGACACTCCGTAACACATATTCTGGGGCAGCCGAATAAATGGATCGTGACCAACATCCGCCGCATGTTCTCGTGAAAGGATACAGCTCATGATTGTCGGAATGACGACATCGACATTCACCCTGGTACACGTCTTGATAAGTCTGGTGGGGATTGCATCAGGATTGGTCGTGGTCTTCGGGCTGCTCACCGGGAAACGGCTCGATGGCTGGACGGCGCTCTTTCTGGCGACGACGGTGGCGACAAGCGTGACCGGTTTCGGCTTTCCCTTCGATCACCTCTTGCCGTCTCACAAGGTCGGCATCATTTCGCTGGCGCTGCTGGCAATTGCAATCCTGGCCCGCTATGCCTTTCATCTTGCTGGCGCCTGGCGTCGCATCTACGTGATCACTGCCATCGCTGCCCTCTACCTCAATGTTTTCGTCGGGGTCGTGCAGTCCTTCCTCAAGGTTCCTGCGCTGCATGCGTTGGCTCCGAAGCAAACCGAGCCGCCATTCCTGGTTACTCAACTCGTTATCCTGGCACTTTTCATCGTGATTGGAATTATGGCGGCGAAGAGGTTCCATGACGAACCGGTTCGCGCGGCGGCACGCGCGGTTTAAAGTTTCTCTGGACGTGCCGGCTTTCTTCTTTGCTGCGCAGACGGGTTAGCGTGATCGTCAGCGTCGGCGCACCGTACTGCCTTCACAAATGGGGATTGAATGCTGATGGCAGAGCCGCTCTCGCCTTGGGAAAGTTTCTATGTGATCGTCGGCTCGTCAGCCGGAGCGTTGACGGGCTTGCAGTTCGTGGTGATCGCACTGATCGCTGAAGCCGAAGCAACCGCTAGCATGCTGGAGGTTCGCGCCTTTGGAACGCCCACGGTCGTACACTTCTGCGCCGTCTTGTTCGTTTCTGCGGTGTTGAGTGCGCCATGGCATGCTCTGTCCCATGCTGGGCTGGTGTTGGGCGCCTGTGGCGCGGCGGGAATCGTATACGTGATCATGGTCATCCGACACGCGCGGCGCCAGACTGGTTATTCCCCAGATGCCGAGGATTGGTTCTGGTATTTCGCACTTCCGCTTATTGGGTATGCATCATTGGTGGCGACAGGAGTTGTGCTTGAGCGGCATCCTACAATCTGCCTTCCAGCGATCGCGGCCACCGCGCTTCTGCTGATGTTCGTTGGCATTCACAACGCCTGGGACACGGTCACTTACATTGCGGTGCAGCGCCGAAAAGAACAAGAAAGGAGAACTAAGGAAGGATGATCCCAACAACCCTCCTCAGTTTCTGCCCACTCATACAAAGGAGCATTTCATGAAACGCATTTTGAGTCTGCTCACGAGCGTGGCCATTCTTAGCCTCGTCTTCATCTTTGCTTCATCGCGGGAAAGTTCCCAAGTGAGCGCGGCGGATAACGCTATCGTTTCGCGTGATGCAGAAGTTGAGGGCGTCAAGTTGCACTACATGACTGCCGGCCATGGACCAGCAGTGATCCTGCTGCATGGTTATGCCGAAACCTCGCTGATGTGGAAGCCGATCATCCCGTTATTGGCTGAGCGATTCACCGTGATTGCACCCGACCTCCCCGGCAATTGGGGACTCGGCTATTCCGGCAGATGGTCTCGACATGAAGACGGCGGCAATCCGAATTCACGCGCTGGCCCACTCGCTCGGTGTGCAGAAAGCAGAAGTCGTCGGCCATGACATCGGCCTCATGGTCGCCTACGCCTACGCCGCGCAATTCCCGGCAGAGGTGGAAAAACTCGTTGTGATCGATGCCTTCCTCCCGGGCGTCGGTGAATGGGAAGCGATTTACAACAACCCCGGCTTCTGGCATTTCCGTTTTAACGGTCCTACACCGGAAGCGTTGGTCGAAGGTCGCGAGCGCATCTATTTCGAGCACTTTTGGAACGACTTTGCCGCAGACAAAACGCATTCGATTCCGGAAGCGGACCGGAAAGCCTACACCGCAGCCTATTCTCGGCCCGGACGCATGCGCGCCGGGTGGGCTTACTTCGTATCCTTCCAGCAAGCCGCAAAGGATTTTGCTCAGCTCTCTCAAACCAAGCTAACCATGCCGGTGCTAGTCATCGGCGGTGAGAAGGCGCTGGGAAATGCGCTGGCACAACAAATGAAGTTAGTCGCGTCGGATGTAACGGTCGTCGTGTTGAAGAATACCGGACACTGGGTGCTGGAGGAGAGTCCCAAGGAAACGAGCGAAGCACTGCAGAAGTTTTTGTGAGATTCTCCATGTTCATTTTTTTTGACGAATGAATGTTGATCGTCCGGTTCTTGTGAATGAAAAAGCTCATTCCAACGGCTCTCTTTCTCTTCGCCGCTTCGCACCTGATTCAGGCGGCTGAGGATCCGGTTGCCCAGCAGCTTTTCATGGCTGCCGAGCAGCAGGCTAATGTGTTTCATCACAATGCCAGTCCTTTTGAGCTGAACATCGATTTTTTTGTGCAAATGAATGTGCCTGCGGGAGGACATTTGACGCTTAAGTGGGAATCCGACAACCGCTGGTGGCGCAAGATAGTTATGGGCGAATTCCAGCAAACCGATATCCGGAACGGCGACAAGCTCTATATTAGTCGTAACCTTGGGTTCACTCCGGTACGAATTAGAGAACTCCCGAGCTTGCTCCAGTTCGCCCAGCATTCTGACGAACTGCAAGTGAACAAAGCGAAGCATCGGGTCGACCATGGTGTTGAAATGACTTGTTTGCATGTGGAGAGAAAAAACGCCCGTGATGGGGCACACGAGCTATGTGTGAATTCCGCTTCTCTCGAAATTTTGTCGGACGAGTGGAAAGTCGCACCCGATGGAAAACGCAGACAACAGTATTCTGATTATTTCGAGTTTCGCGGACACCGCTACCCACGCAAGCTTGAGCTGTTTGTAAACGGAATTAAGGCGATCACTGCCAATGTGAATAGTTTGGCGACGGCTTCACTCGACAAGGCGCTGCTGGTTCCGCCCAAGGGAGCGATTGAGCGCCGCCAGTGTTCGGACATGAAGTACGCAGCGCCGGTGAAAACGCCAGATCCGATATATCCCAAGTCTGCCAGCGAGAACCGGCTGATGGGTGACACGGTTGTCTCAATGACGGTCTTGGCCGACGGTTCGGTCGGAAATATTCAACTGATCGGCAGCGCCACACATTCCATGGACGAGGCTACCCTTCAGACGTTGAAGAGCTGGAAGTTTAAACCTGCCACATGCGGAGCTGAGCCTGTTGTCTCGGACATTGAAGTCGTTGTGAGTTTCAGGTTGCAGTGACCGGCGTCAAGGCGCGTCATACAATTGCGCTCTGGCACGCGACGCTGGCACGCCCTCAAAAGCGAAACAGATACGAAACTTTCACGAAAAACTGCCGGCTGTCGTTGATGAAGGAGTTGCGCGTACGAACCAGGTTGCCATCGGGGTCAAGCGCCAAAGTGTGATCCAGGTTCTGAAGGTTGCTGTTGTAGCCGACGTATACAGCGGTGCCGGGGTGGACGAGGTACGAGACCAGAAAATCCGCATTGAAGTTCTTTGACGTAGCCAGGCTGGTGAATGCCGGATTAGCCAGCACCGCGGAATACTGCATAATGACTCGGGCCGAGAGCTTGGGCGTGAACTGATAATTCCATTTCGAGCGAATGATGTGGTTGTTGAAAGCGGCGCCGCGGTCGTTGAAGTCACCCAGCCGAAACCAAAGATAAGTATTGTCGATGCGCAGATGACGCGTGGCAATGATGCTCAGATCGGTGGTCACGCTATTGCGGCGCGCCAGGAACGGTTCGACGCCCGACGCGGGTGCGTAGTTGATGCGGCGGCCCCAGCGCCAATCGATATCAAAGATAATTTGCTTCCAGGGCGCAGTGCGGAAGAAGAACAACTTGGTATTGCGCAAAAAATCCTTGTTTTGGGCGAGGACGGAAAAATCTCGGGGACGGAGAAGCTCAGCCTCCTCCGCATATCCGAGCGTTAGACGAGTCTGTCGCGGCATCTCGAAGACGAATTCCGGAATGTAACCCCAATTCAGGCGATTGCCTTCATGATCGTCGATACGATAAGTCTCAAACTGCGGTCCCCAGCGCAGCAGGTACTTTTTTGGCCAGAAATTGTAAAAGACAAGGAGATCCTCGTTGTGAATATCGGGCTGGGGGTCGAAACCGGTCTCCGTGCGGAACCCGTCGCTGCGCCCCCTGTAATGAAGATCGGCGTTGAAGCTGCGCCCATTGCGGCTGATGTCACCTTCAAATGCGGGGCCGGCTAGATAAGTACCGTCCGCCTGTAGCGTGGAACTCTCGACCGCCTGAAACCTGCTGACCACGGTCTTCGAGAGCCGAATGGTGGCGTCGACGCCGCCTACGCGGTTGAAGCTGCCATCGAACTCACGATCGGTGAACATCAATCCAACGTTCGAATCCTTTAGGATGTCGCGGCTGATCCGCCCAATAGCGAAGTAGGCGCGCTTGTCGGCCAGCGGATCGTTATCTGGAACCAGCAATCCGGGCGAACGGTCGTCCGCCAAGAGCATGCCCAACGAGTATTTTCCTACCTTGCCGGTGAGTCGCGCTCCAACCTGCGGGTGCACGATGCGGCGCGTAAAAAATAAATTTATCGGCGTATCGAAATAATTTGAATTTTCCTGAAAAAAAGGACGCTTCTCCGGGAAGAAAACTTCAAAGCGCTGGCTGACGGTGACTTGCGGATCGTCAGATTCGACCTGGCTGAAATCGGGCTCGATGGTCGTGTCCAGCACCAAGCTATCCTTAATGATGAATTTGGAGTCCAGGCCGCCATCCACCTTTGCCGAACGTGAGTCGAAGCGCGGCAAGTTAGGATCGCGTAGATCGAGGCCACGGAAGGAACGAAACAAGCCATAGGGTATGAATTGCATGTTACGCCCCGGCGAAATGTTTTCCATTCCCCGTATCTCGCCGTTCTGAGCGATGATGCCTTCTTCCCGGTGGCTGGTGTATGGCCAAAATGATTTCTCGTTGGCGCGATGGATTTCGCGCTGGAGGGTAATGCCCCAAGTCTGTACTGGAGCTTTGGTGAAGCGCAGCGATTTGAATGGGATCGAAAACCACGCCACCCAACCTTGCTGGTTGATTTGCCCGCGTGAGTCCCAAACCGTATCGAAGCTGAAGTCTTCGCTGTTGTCGGTCGCGAGGCCATCCCCTTGCAGCCCCACTGGATTTACGACGAACTCGTAAGCGCGCCGATGATCGTGGAAGCTATCAATCCAGATATCAACAAAGTCATCGTCCCAGACATCGTCACGATGACCGAGGTGAGCGCGAATCTTACCCGGCTCCTTATCAAAACAAACGAACACGGCGTAGAAATTCTTATCGTCGTAGCCCAGATAGGCGACGGTGCGCTGGCTCACCGGATCGCCATCGTGCGGGATCCACTGCCGGAATCCTTCGATTCGTGCCATTTTGCCGGCCATGCGCGGGCTGGGTTCCATGGTCACGAAGTCCTCGAGCGCAGGCGCTTGTTGCATGCGAGGAATGTTCGCTGAACGATCTGATCCGCGGGGCACATTTTCCGCGCACATGACAGGCGCCAGTGCCAGTAGCAGCGAATAGCCGAGCGTGAGACGGGTAAGCAATTTCATTCTTAGGGTGCGCAGCTCCGCACGCGTTCAGTTGGACGCTTGAGCACAGGAAACGAAAGCGAAAAATCTATCGCCGCTCATTGGAAACAACAGAGCCAGGACTTGACGTAATACCGCAGCAAGGAATAATGGAGCAAGCTTAGGCGACCACCGAGAGTACGGAGATTGAGCTAATGGGATATGGCAGCGTCCAGGCCGTGGAACTCGTTTTCTTGCTGCTTATGCTCTTCGTGGTGGCTTTTGGAGTGCTGGCGCGGAAGCTCAAGATTCCGTATCCCATTGTTCTCGTCATTGGCGGAACACTGGTCGGCTTCATTCCTGGCCATCCCAGAGTCGCACTGAATCCTGACCTCGTATTCTACGCAATCCTTCCGCCACTTCTTTACGCCGCTGCCTGGGAAACGTCCTGGCGCGAATTTTCCTACCACCTGGTCAGCATTCTGCTTCTGGCTTTTGGTCTGGTTTCTTTCACCGTCATCGGAGTGGCGTTTGGCGCGCAGTGGATATTTCCAGGATTTGACTGGAAAATCGGCTTGGTGCTCGGTGCCGTAGTCGCGCCGACGGATGCGCTGGCAGCGACATCCATCGCCCAACGCATCGGACTGCCCAAGCGCATTACCGACATTCTAGAAGGAGAGAGCCTGGTCAACGATGCCACGGGGCTGTTGGCCCTCGAGTTTGGCATCAGCATCCTCCTAAAAAATGAGACCCTCACTGCAAGTGATGCGGTGCTGCGCCTGACCTATTTGATTGTCGCGGGCATCGCGGTTGGTCTGGTCACGGGTTGGGTTGTGAACTGGATCGAACGCCGTATCGACGATGGTCCGATCGAAATTGCCATCAGCATCCTGGTGCCGTACGTAGCATATTTCACCGCGGACGCACTGCGTGCCTCGGGAGTTCTTGCAGTTGTTACTTGTGGACTTTATCTCACCCGCAGGAGTTCGGAGTTCTTCTCACCCGGCGTGCGTCTGCAGGCATGGGCGGTTTGGGATGCTTTGACCTACATCTTAAATGGCCTTGTATTCGTGCTCATTGGCCTGCAACTTCCTTACGTGCTGGCTGGAATCCAAGGTTACAGTTTGGGCACGTTGGTTCTGTATGGCGCTCTCTTCAGTGGACTGGTCATTGCACTTCGAGTGATCTGGGTTTTCCCGGGCGCATTCGTCGCGCAGTGGATCCGTTCCCGTATCATTCATCAGAATATCCGACCACCAACGGCGCCTGGCATCCTGATCCTGGGCTGGGCTGGCATGCGCGGTGTGATCGCGCTCGCCGCAGCGATCGCATTGCCGCAGACATTGGCAGATGGTAGTCCGTTTCCGCAACGCAATCTGATCATCTTTCTTGCGTTCAGCGTAATCCTGGTGACCTTGGTCGGTCAGGGACTTACGCTTCCATGGCTGGTCCGCGTTCTTCGTGTATCCGACCCGCTTGGCCCTAATCTTGAGGAGGAGGCTGCGCGCCGAGAAATTTTGCAAGCTGCGCTGGCGCACCTCGAGGACTCGCGCAAGAAAGCTGAAACTGAATTCGATGCGATCTACCAGGACCTGGCCGGGCATTACCGGCAGCGTCTTGCCGCAGTGACAGGAAAGGATGTCACGGAAACCGGCGTCAGCCCGTCACATCAAAAACACCTCTCTCGCCTGTCCCGCGATTTGCTGAGGGTAGAAAGGCAAACTGCCGTGCGCCTGCGCAACGAAGGCCAGATCAACGACCAAACTCTCCGGCAACTTGAACACGAGCTTGACCTGCGCGAGGCCGGTCGGGTTCATGCCGAAACTTTGCGCTCCAGTAGCTAATCTAATCCGTAAAGCGAGAAGCGAAATGAATGCGAGATTCTCAGGCAAGTTGGTCGTGGTCGCAGGTGGCACTGGCGGATTGGGACGCGCCGTTAGCTTGGCGTTCCTGGCGGAAGGCGCAAAAGTGGTTGTGACCTATAGGAATCAGAAAGAATTTGACGCCCTGACAAGCGCCTCCGGACCGAATAGCTCATCCCTTGAAGGGCGCCGCGTTGATGTGACCGATGAAGCTGCCGTGCGCGGACTAGTTGACGAAGTTCTTGCGAAACACGGAAGCCTGGACGCCTTGGTCAATAGCGTGGGCGGTTACGCAGGCGGCGTTAACTTATGGGAAACCGATCCGAAACTGTTCGACCAGATGTTTGCACTGAATATGCGGTCTGGTTTTGTCTTGGTCCGCGCAACCGTGCCCGCCATGCTCAAACAAGGCCACGGAGTGATCGTAAACATTGCATCAAAGGCTGCGGTTGATCACGCTGCCGGTGCGGCCGCCTACGCTGCTGCAAAGGCAGCGGCTGTGGCCATGATGGATTCGCTGGCTGCCGAGGTAAAGGGCACGGGCGTGCGAGTGAACTCGATTCTTCCCAGCATCATCGACACAGAAATAAACCGGAGAGTAATGCCCAAGGCCGATTTTGCCAAGTGGCCCAAGCCTGAGGACATAGCGCGTGTGATCCTATTCTTATGCAGCGACGAAGCAAAACTGATTCATGGCGCAGCAGTGCCGGTGTATGGCGATACCTGAAGCTCCAAGTGAAATGCGCGATGGCCAAAGTGCTTGAGCGCCAGCAGCCACAATATTGCACTAATAAAAGATTTCGCACCTGGAGGCCAGCAATGTCCATTCGACCAGTAAAACGGCTCGTTAAAGCGAAGCCCACGCTTGAAGGAGCGGGGGTGCACTTACGACGCGCCTTCGGTTTCGGCAACACCTCCGACTTCGATCCATTTCTTTTGCTGGATGACTTCCGCAATGACGTACCGGAAGATTATCTGGCAGGTTTCCCATGGCATCCCCACCGCGGCATCGAGACCATCACCTATGTGCTCGCCGGAACCGTGGAACACGGCGACAGCATGGGGAACCACGGGGCCATTGCCGCGGGTGACGTGCAGTGGATGACTGCCGGAAGCGGAATCATCCATCAAGAGATGCCGAAAGGTGACCGGACCGGGCGGATGCATGGCTTCCAGCTCTGGGCCAATCTTCCCGCGTCACAAAAAATGACCGCGCCGCGCTATCAGGAAGTGAAGGCGCTCGATATTCCTGAAGTAAAAGACGATGACGGCACTCACGTGCGAGTGGTGTGCGGAACTTTTTGGGGAAAGAAAGGTCCTGTCGAGGGCATCGCCACCGACCCGATCTATATCGATGTCTCCGTTTCTCCTGGTAGACGAAAGACCCTTCCCGTGGAGACCACTCGCCACGCTTTCGCCTATGTTTTCGCGGGAAGCGGAAAGTTCTGCAATGCGTCTGGCCCACTCACGGTGCCAACCGAAGCCATCAAATGGGCGGATACAACACCACCCGTGGAAGCAGACAACCGCTCCCTCATACTCTTTGATCGCGGTGACGAGGTCACGGTGCAAGCTGGAGGCGACGGTATCCGCTTTTTGCTGGTCTCCGGAAAGCCGCTCCAAGAGCCGGTTGCGTGGTACGGTCCCATTGTGATGAACACACAGGAACAACTCCGCCAGGCCTTCGACGAACTGGAGCAGGGAAAATTCCTAAAGCAACTCTGATTGGTGTTTTGCCTTTCTCCGACCCGCTTTCTGGATTCGGCCATCGTGGCTTTGTCAAGACAGTAGGCCTTACTCGGGTTGGACGTTCGTAAGAACCGTGGACTGGTGTAATATCAAGACCACTCGTGTTCCGCAAAGCTTTCCAAATTTCGAGTCTTGCCTGTCTGGTAAGCTTGTCGGTGCTCTATCCCCTTATTGAATTGCTTGACCGCTGGGATGCCCCTGCTCCGTCCTCCGATTCTGAAATCCAGATCATCGTTCTGCTCTCCTTTATCGGGTTGGTCTTTCTATTGGGACGTCGACTCGCGTCATTAGCCGCGTCGGTCTTCGCAGCCGTTCTCCAGGATTTGTGTTCCCGTCCGGATAAGGCTATAGACATTCTTGTTTTTATTTTGCGTACACCAATTACTGCTTCTCCGCCCTTACCTCTTCGGATCTGATTTTCAGCTCCCTTGGTTTGTAAATCGCAGGCTGCCCCTTCTCACTTCCCCGTCAGCATCTCTTTTTATTCGCTAGGGTGACGGGACCTATCCACTAGCGCCGAATTTCACGAAGGCGTAATGGTGGGCGTTTTGCACGGATCTTCTCGAGGACTCTAATGAAAGATTTCAGCAAGCACTTTATGGTCGCAGCTGTCCTTGGTTTTGGGTTGTTTTCCGTTGACCTCCCAGCGCAAATGTCGCGAGTAAATGGAAACTTATCTGGCACGGTGACGGACAGCAGCGCTGCCGTCATCCCTGCCGCGATAGTACAAGTGCGTAATATCGCTACCGGGCAGAGCCGCATCCAGGAGTCTGATGCAAGCGGACAATTTCAAATACGGGAGTTGCCAAGCGGCAACTACCATGTCACTGTCACGCACCAGGGATTCTCGACCTACGACAACCCGAACATATCAATCTCAGTCGGCTCGGTTTCTAACCTGATTGTCCAGCTTTCACCCGCTTCAATCGCCCAACAGGTTACAGTTACCGAACAACCCACTGTCATCGATCCGACACAAACGGCACTCACCACCACGATTGACCCAGATCGCATCGAGGAGCTTCCCGTCCGCAGTCGTAACTATCTGAATTTTGCGTTACTCGCTCCAGGTGTAACCGCCTCGAACCAGGCGGCCTCGCCTACTTCATTGGGGTTGCCTGACAGCGGATTCAGTTTTGGCGGCCTGCGGCCACGCAGCAATGCGGTTTACATAGATGGGGTAGATAACAATGATGAATTTACCGGAGCCAGCCGTACTGAACTATCCCTTGAAACCGTCCGTGAGTTCCAGGTGGTCAATCAAGGTTTGTCGGCTGAGGCAGGGGGAGCGGCAGGCGGTTCGATTAACGTGGTCACGAAGACAGGCGGAAACATTCATCATGGCGATGCGTTTCTCTTTGCTGAAAACGGTGCACTGGATGCTCGATCGCCGCTTGAAGGCGCTGTGGGCAAGCCTGATCTGAATCGCTATCGAATCGGAGGCGCCTTTGGCGGAGCATTGAAACGCGATCACTCCTTTTACTACATCGCGGCTGAACAAGAGCACGCGCGCGGACAGGCAGCATCTGAAATCGACCCCACCATCATCGCTACGCTTAATCCATTTCTTGCGAGCGGTGGCGTCAACGGGATTCGGAAAATCACGTCCGGATTCTTTCCGATTACGCGGGCTGAGACTGAGCTCTCCGCAAAGATCGACCATCAGATCAACGGAAGCAATTCCTTGTCCCTACGCTACTCGTTTACCAACAATCGCGAAGCGACTGATGCTTTCAACACGAGTGACTTGGTAGATTTCAGCGTGCGTGGAAGTAGTTTCAGTGAAGATCATGCCTTGGTGGGCGGCTTAACTTCTCTCTTCGGCACGCGGCGGGTCAATGAGTTGCGATTTCAGATCGCCACTCGACGTCTCGAACTGCGTACAACGGACCAGACGGGGCCAGGCGTCTTTGTTCCAGGCCTGATAGAGTTCGGCCGCCCCTACGCTGGCAATAACGTCCATGACGAAAACCACTACGAGCTAGGCGACACATTTTCAACTGCGCATGGCCGGCATCTGTTCAAGGCTGGTATCACCTTCAACCGTATCCATTTACGAGCTCATGTGCCGGACGGTTTTGCCGGACTGTATATCTTCCGAACGTTGGATGACCTTTTGGCAAACAAACCAGCCTACTTTCAGCAAGCCTTCGGAAATCCTGATACGAATTTCCCCGTCACCCGTTATGCCGGTTTTGCCCAGGACCATTGGACTCTGAACTCGAAATTGACGCTCGATTTCGGTTTGCGGTATGACTTTGAACGATTGCCCTCGGTGTTTAACCAGGACCCGAACAACATCAGTCCACGAGTCGGAATCGCTTTCAGTCCTTCAACGAACTGGGTAATTCGGTCGGGCTTCGGTATCTTCTTCGACCGGTATCCTCTCGCATATGTAAACAGTGCTATTGAAAAGAACGGGAGCCTCGCCTTCGATCAGGTGTTGGACGAAATCTTTGCGCCTTTGCCCGCTACTGTCCGCACTCTTACGAGCCCAATTCCAGGAGTGTTGCCCTCGATCTATCGGTCACAACCCGGAATGGCCAATCCGTATAGTGGAGTTACGACATTCGGAATTGAGCATGCTGTTTCCAACAATCTAAGCGCCTCAGCAACCTACAGCTTTGTTCGAGGTGTGAAGCTACCGCGCACCCGCAACATTAATCTGATGCCGCCGCTCATTCTGAGCGCACAAAACGCATCTCTCATTGGTGTGACAACTCCCGATCCGCAGCAAATCGGACGAGCGGTTTTCACCAACCTGAGATTTGATCCGCAACACGACGGCATTTACCAGCTTGAAAACGAGGCTAGCTCTTCCTACCACGGTTTAACCCTAACTGTGAATCGCCGCCTCGCAAACGAGTTTGAGTTACTCGCGAGCTACACGATCTCAAAAGCCATCGATAATGCGTCCGATTTCAGCGAGTCACCTCAAAACTCATACAATCTCGGTGCGGAAAGAGCGATCTCACTAAACAACCAGAAACATCACATGGTGGTGAGCGCACTCTTCGACCTGCCATTCGGAGATGAAGACAATGCGCAAAGTCGCGATGCCAACGTTCTTACCCGTCTTTTATCGAACATCGAAGTCGCTCCAATTCTCACGATTGGGAGTGGTCGTTCGGTTGATCCACTGACTGGCCTTGATTCTAGCCGCACCCATACATTCCCGCTTTCGTCCCGACCGCTTGGTTTCGCGCGCAACAGCCTGACAACCCCTTCTACGGCTGTGCTCGATGTTCGAGTATTGAAGTTCTTAAAAATCGGCGAACACGCTGAGCTGGATTTTGTTGCGGAGTCGTTCAATTTACTTAACCACACGAACGTCGTCCAGGTGGGCGCTTGGTCTGGTCCTTTGCTCACCTCCACAGATACGTTCACCCACCCAACGGAGGCAACCAATCCGCGGCAGTTTCAGTTCTCGCTGGACTTCGAGTTCTAACTGAGTGCCCGGATTGGTGTCGAAATAAAAAAGCTTTTATCTCACGTTCACCAGTTCTTAATCTTTCGTCGCTAGAATTACTGCCGCTCATATCCCTCGAGGAGGTAAGAAATTGAAGACATACCGGGTGATCTTCTGCACGTTTTGGATGATCTTGATTCCGGGGGCGCAGGCTCAAAACAGCGCGCCGTTGAGACAGATTCAGACCATCCCTATGCCGAATGTGGAGGGATATTTCGACCATCCGGCAGTGGACATCAAGCGCCAGCATCTTTTCGTTCCGGGGGAGTACCAAAAGACAATCGAAATTGTGGACTTGCGCGCAGGCAAGGTGATTCATGAGATTACAGGATTGGAAGGAAATCCGCGCAAGGTGATCTACATTCCGCAGTCAAATCAAATCTGGGTGGATCTGGGAAATGGAACCTGCGAGGGTTTTAGCGCTGATTCATACCAACTGCTAAAGAACATCAAGTTGAATCCCGACTCGCCTCTGGAAGCAAAGAGGGAGCCGGATAACGGGATTTACGATCCGGCCGCCGGACTTTTTTACATCGGCGACCGAGGCGATCGTTCAAAACAAGGGACGAAAGGTTCCATTGAAATTGTTGACACGAAAAACGGAACCTATGCGGGAAGCATAACGTTGGATGACAACGATCCCGCCGGGCTCGCACTCGATCCCGCAACGTCAAGATTGTATGTGGTTCTTGGGGCGACAAGTCAGGTTGCAGTCATTGACCGTCAAAAACGCGCTGTTATCGCTAGCTGGCCGATCACGGGAGGGCCATTGCCCCATGCCTTGGGAATGGATGCAGTCCATCACCGCCTTTTTATCGGTAGCCGGGTAAAACCGGGACACCTGTACAAGCCGGGGAAGATGGTGGTCATGGATGCGGACAATGGAAAGATTGTGCAAGTGCTGGATAGCGAAGGTGGAGTTGACGAGGTTGAGTATGACCCGGCAAGCCAACGCGTGTACTTCACTGGGACGACCGGAAGTGTGGAGGTCTTTAGACAGGTTGACCCGGATCACTACCAGTCGCTCGGAACAGTGCCAACCGGCGCAATTGCAAAGACCTCACTCCTGGTTCCGGAACTGAAGCGGTTTTACGCAATTGTCCCGAAACATGTCATTTTGACTCCACCCATTCCCGAATCCAAGGAAGCAACCATTGAGGACGCTAAGGTGCTGGTGTACGAAATAGAACCGTGACAACGGCGTCCTTACAACCGATTCTGAGTGGACCTTTCAAATATAGGAGAGAACTGGAATGAGCCGTATCATTCGTTATTCGTTGCTCGCGTTGAGCTTCATTGCCTTGGGAACCATTTGTGTAACAGCGGCAGATACAGACACCGGCGAGTTTAAAACGGTCAAAAAGCTACCTCTCGAGGGCAGCGGACGATGGGATTACCTGTACGTCGATGGCCAGTCGCGTCGTCTTCACATGTCGCGTGCGACGCACTTTTCAGTAATCGACGCCGACTCTGGCGCGGTGGTCGGCGACATTCCGGACACGCCCGGCGCCCACGGTGTGGCACTGGCACCGGACTTTGGGGTGGGGTTCACCAGCAACGGTGGGGAGAATAAGGTTTCAGTTTTCGATCTGAAAACGCTGAAGGTGCTGACAAAAATAGATACCGGCGGGAATCCAGATTCGATCGTCTATCATCCCGCAACGCATAACGTGTTTGTGCAGAATGGCAAAGGCAATTCGTCGTCAGTGATCGACGCAGAAAAACGACAAGTCGTCGCCACGATTCCGCTCGGTGGCAAACCGGAGTTTGCAGTCTACGATGACAACGGAAATTTGTTCGTGAACCTGGAGGACAAAGAATCGATCGCAGTGATTGACACCGCAAATAAGAAAGTCAAAGCAACTTGGCCGATTGAGGGATGTGAAGAGCCGTCGGGCTTGGCCATCGATCGCAGTAGTCACACACTGTTCTCTGCCTGCTCCAACAAATTGATGGCGATTGTGGACAGTGAGAGTGGAAAGCTTATTCAGACGCTGCCAATCGGAGACGACTGTGACGCCCTGGCATTTGATCCAGAGAGTGGATATGTGTTCGCGTCGAATGGCGAGGGGAAGCTGACTATTGTTCATAAGAATGCGTCGGGAAAATATGAGGTAACCCAGAATTTAACTTCTGCGCCAGGCTCCAAAACCATGGCGTTGGACGCCTCCACACACACTGTCTATCTGCCCACCGCAAAGTTTAACGGGGATCCGGGCGCGCACCCACGTCCTCCGGTAGTACCCGGTTCTATCGTGATCCTCGTGGTTGGAAAGTAGTGACGATCTCAGGTTTCGATTAATCGATG
>Ga0137383_10000753_pt1 | contig 17781 bp, 17 predicted proteins | sample SagtaG_19_FD_104817 | JGI IMG/M metagenome (GOLD analysis project Ga0137383, IMG submission 104817) | Vadose zone soil microbial communities from Sagehorn Ranch, Mendocino, California, USA - Sage2_R_40_16 metaG | ecosystem: Environmental > Terrestrial > Soil > Vadose zone | place: USA... | reverse complement strand
TAGTTCAGCTGGTTAGAACGCCGGCCTGTCAAGCCGGAGGTCGCGGGTTCGAGCCCCGTCGACCCCGCCACGTGGACTCAGTCACTTACGAGCCCTTCGGTCCGCCCTCCCCATCCTGATCCTGGCCTCCGGGGGCCACACGGTGACCACGCCGGCCGCGCGGGGCACCACCGGCGCCACCGGCCGCGGCCTTCGCCCCCGGAGCGGCAGCGAGGCCATCCAGCGCGTCCACGCCGTCCCGCAGATGCTCCGGGGCGAGGTGGCTGTAGCGCAGGACCATCGAGAGACTCTTGTGCCCGAGGATCGCGCGGACGGTGTTGAGGGGCACGCCGGCCTGCACCATGAAGCTCGCGGCGGAGTGGCGCAGGTCGTGGATGCGGAACCCCACGAGGTCGGCAGCCTTCACCGCCTTCCGGAACGGCCGGCGGATGATCGTCGGGGTGAGGGGCTTGCCCGCGGGGGTGCGGAAGACAGGCCCGCCAGCGATCGGCCTGGGCAGGCGCTTCAGCGCTGCCGTGAGGGTTGCGCTGAGGGGCACCGTGCGGTCCTCGCCGTTCTTGCAGTCGCGGAAGGTGACGAGGCGCTTCTCGATGTCGAGGTCGCTCCAGAGGAGCTTGATCAATTCGCCCCTCCCGGCCGCGGTGTGCAGGGCCGCAAGGACGAGGAGCCGGAAGCGATCGTCGATCTTCTCCAGCAACAGCGCGGACTGCTCCTCGCTGAGGAAGAACTCCCGCCCAGGACCCTCGCGGAACTTCTTCACCTTCCTGGCGGGGTTCTCCACAACGTACCCGCGCTCGATCGACCACTTGAAGATCGACGCCAGGAGCCGCACCTGGTGGTTGATCGTCTGTCCACGCACCCCAGCCGCGAGACGGGTGTTGATGAAGTCGTTGATCGTCTTGGTGGTGATGCTCTGGAGGATCGCGCCGTCGAATTTCTGCAGCAGCAGGGTGGCATTGTAGACCGGCATCGCGGAGTCCTTCTTCTTCCTCACGCAGGTCTGGACTGCCTTGCGTTGCAGCCTGACCGGCCCGTCGCCACGAACCGCTTCGACCTGCACCCCGACGTGGTCCTCCAGATACTCCACCATCACGCCCTCCAGCAGCCGGGGCTTGATGCGCTTCAGCCGCGGGTCGAGACCGTGCCGGATCTCCTCCAGCCGCTCCGCGAGCCGGATGGAGGTTTCGTCCTTGCTCGGGCCGACTTTCTCGCGGATGCGCTTCCCGTGTCGTCCGGGAGGGTAGCGGTAGTCGATGAACCAGCTTCCGTTTCGTTTGAACACGCTCACTTCTGTTCCTCCTTGGTCCGTCGCGGCCACCTGCCTGTCGCCAGGCGAGATTCGGCAGCCTTGTTCATGCTGATCCCCAGGTCCTTCGCTGTCTTCGAGAGGAGAGCCTTCACCGCCGGCTCGACTTTGAGGACCACCTGCACGCGCTCATGCTTCGCCTTCCCGTTGCCCTTCGCCTTGATGCTCATCGTCGATCCTCCAGCGGCAGCGCCGGCATGGCGCCCCGGTGGACACTTACGCTTGAGCGCAGACCGCAAGTCCAGTTTTATGTTGGCCTTACGGAGCGCACCCGGCTCCCCACGGATGAGGTAAAATAGGAGAACCTTAACCCACCGAGGTCGAGGGGGGCGTCGTAGGCCGGCGCTCAACCGAATTTCAGGAGCACCATGAGCAACCTCAACTTACCCGTCGTATTGAGTTCAACTTCCCCGATGCTGGACCAGCTAACGCAGGCGCTCGGTGTGCCGCGGGCGGCGCTGGCCTCGGACGAGCAGATCGCGCATGCCTGGAGCGACCTCCCCAAGGTCCTGGAAAAGATTCCCCGAGAATTGTTGACCGAGCAGCACGTCCGTATGTGCGTGGCGGTTGCCGCCGGATTGCTGGATGCGGCGATCAATTACGCCTGGAACTCGGCGGTCGTGGAACTGCGGCGGAAGGTGCGTGACTTCGGCCTCCATGTCGTGCCTCAGGTGATTGGGAAACCCTTTGATGAGAAGACGCTTGTCGAATTCAAGGACATCGAGCTTCTCGAACTCTGCCTCAGCCTCAACCTCATCGACGAGGACGGCTTCTTCTTCCTTGATCAGTGCAGGGAGGTCCGGAACAACTTCTCTTCTGCTCATCCGCCGATTGGCTCCCTGGACGCTCTCGAATTCCTGGCGTTCCTGAATCGATGCGCCAAATACGCACTCGCGAGCACGATCAATCCGAAGGGAGTCGACACCCAGGCTTTCATCGGGGCGATCAAGGGGGCCAGGTTCACCAACGAGCAGCGGGCAGCCTGGACTGGTCGACTCACCGAGACCCACGATGCCCAGAGAGAACTCCTGGTGGGCACGCTGCACGGAATCTACTGCGATCCGGACTCGTCCCAGGAATCTCGCCTCAACGCCTTGTCCATCTGCCGGGCGCTGGCGGAGCGGTTCACCCCGAGGATCAAGTCCGAGATCATCAATCGGCACCATGACTATGTCGTCGGAGGCAAGGCGGATCGACAGGCGGCCTCCCAGGACTTCCTCTCGAAGTTGTCGATGCTCGGCCTCCTCAGTCACGCCGAGAGACACACGATCATCTCGCGCGCCTGCCAGCGGCTCCTTTCCGTTCATGACGACTTCAACAATTTCTACAATGAGACCCCGTTCGCGGAGCGACTCCTTGAGATCAGCGGCCAAGGGGCCATCCCCGAGACCGCCCAGGCGGAGTTCGTGAACACGGTCGTTCTCTGTGCGGTGGGGAACCAGTATGGGTACGCGTGGGCGGCCAGTCCCGCTTACATGAAGATGATCAAGAACTTCTCGCCGAGAGAGGTTTCCCTGATGCTGGAAGCAGCGACCAAGTACCCGCGGCTGGCCTACCGACTCGAACATTTCCCCAAGTGCCGGGCTCAGTTTCCCGTGCTTGTCCGGATGATCGAAGAAACCTCAGTCCCCGCTTCGTTCAAGGGCACCTACAAGGAATGGGCGGCAGCATGAGAGCCTTGGCCCCCCTGGTCGAACCAGAATTCATCCGGCACTTTCGGGGCCGCGCACGGCTTCGGTGCCGCATACCTCGCGCTATAATCGCGCTGGAGATTTGGCATGGCTGATAACAATCTGAAGTCGCGCACCCGCGTCGTGGTCGTTCCCCGTGCGCTCGCGCTGGGCGGTGAAGCCGTCGCGTGGGCGTGGGACGGACCAGATCGCTGCCGATGCTACGAGCATCAGGCGAATCCTCCACAAGGCGCTCACGTTCCTGAACCGGACCCGTACAATCCGTACAGCGGTCTCCTGGATCGTGGTGCGATAGGTTCGACAGCTTCGGCAACGCCTGCGGTTCCATCGAGCTTCACCTTCTGGCCAGGCACGCCCTGGTCCCGGAGATAGCGGAACCCGAAGGCGACTGGTCGTCGCTGTTGGAACGACTAGTCCGGCCCATGTCCCCTCGGCGCCCGGCGCACGATCACCCCGCGCAGTTTCTCCCTAGCCTCCTGGGCTCTCTGGCATCTGGCGCACCTCGTCTGCCCAGCGCGGATGGGGCCAGAGCAATCGCGGCATTGAGATGCCTCGCTGCCGGGCTGACTGAGCAGATCGCTCACGAATTCACCCTCCGGAAGATCTCCTCCTTCAGCGGGACGACCATCTGGGTCTCCAGGGCGCCCTGGACATCGTCGGGAGTGGTCGTGTCCGGGTCGCTGAAGATCCCGCTGACGATCTCCCGCGCCACTTGATCGACGTAGAAGCTGAGGAGTGTCGGGCGGTAGTCCGAGGGCGGGCCGAAGCTCTCGGGCAGCGTGGCAAGGTCGCGGTCGACGAGACCGCGGACGGTGAGTTCGGCATCTGCGATGCTCTGGGTTCTGAGCTTCACTACGTCCTCCTCGACTTGATGGCCGTACCCCCCTTGTCACCTGCGCCGAGCCTGCTGTACGCTAACTCGCTTCACTACCAGCTGGGCTGAGAAAATGAACTCCCCACTGAGCTTCCTTGCGCCGGCGATCCAGTTGATCGGCACCAAGGCCAGCGTCCTGCCGGCGTCGGGCGGCGCGTTCGAAGATTTGGCGCGGCCGGACATCGAAGAAGCGGATGACCGCTTCTTCGGTTCCGCCGGCGACTCAAGGCAAGGGTTTGAGGACTTCGCCGAGACGCCATCGCCCGACTGGCGGAATCTTTACCGACCTACGCCGCCGATTTTCCGCACCACGAAGCATGCGTTCCGCTACTTCTGCGATGGTTCGATCAAGGCGTACTTCCTCGGTACCGTCATTGAAGGTGACCAGTCCTATCCTCTTGAATTGACGCAGATCGGCTCCGCCATCGTCCACCGCAAGGATGACGGTTCGCTCGATGTCGCGAGGTTTGAGCGCCATGTCCTTTTGCTGGTGCCATTTCGAAACGGGCATGGTATTTCGCAATCATTGTTCAACGATCTCAAGAGGCTCCAAGGACCGAACTTTCGCGTCATCGACGTCGACGTTCCTGACCCGCTGAGCGACCGGCGCCAGGATCCCCGCGACAAGTCTGGTGCTAAAGCCCGATACGAAATGCACAGGCTTGAAAAACGACTGATCGAGGAGTTCGCTCCGAAGTGTGGACCTGGTGAATGGACCATCATCGACGGCGGCGTCCGTAAAGGCGAGTTCGTCGAACTTCCGCGCACCATCGGTGTCGCTAAGTCGTTCGATCGCACGCCCACCTTCACTCTGCGGAAGGGTAACAAGGGCACCATCCGCAAGGACATCAGCCTTCTCCTCTCGCGGCTTGAATACGGCACTCGCACCGTGTCTTTCTTCGCGCACGGTTGCAAGGTCGCGTTTTGGTACGTTCGACTTCGCCCGCAAGGCGAAGTGGACTATCCACTAATGGGCGTCGTTAAGGTCGAGTTTCCCACTCCGGACCAGAAGCCCATCAGCGCCGACCTGGCAGACCAACTGAGTTCCTACCTCATCGGTGAGCGCAACGTGACACCCCACGGTCTTGATAGGCGGTGGCACGCACACCTCTATCCAATCTTTAGCGCCGAGCGCGTCATCAAGTCAAATTTCTTTACGGAAACTGTCCTGCTCGCATCAATTCGCTGGCCCAGGCGGCAGCCCGAAATCTGAACAACCATGGCCGAAAATCCTGAAAAACCGAAGTCACTCGTGATCGGGAAAACGTCCGCTACTGAGCGCGACGCCAACTCCAGTGACAAGTTCAATTTCTGGCTCACGTCCAGTCAAATCGTGAACCCATTCGACATCGTCCAGGTTGAGCACATGGGCGAGGCCATCGTAGACGGCAAACCAACCGGCAAGCCGTCATGTTCCTATGGCCTAGTCACGACTATCGAGCACAGAACAGATTCTCCACACCACCTTGCCAACTTTGTTTCGTCAAATTTCGGTGATGTGAACGAAGACAACGTCAACACCCCGCGCGTCGGGACCAACGTCGCGAAGGTGAACATCCTCTCGAACAACGGAGAAGTCTACATGCCGGTGCAAAACGACCGGCCTGTCGTGTTTGCGTCGCCCGAAGGCATTCAGGAAGCCTTGGGCATTGACACGATGACCGAGCAGAACCGGATTCCCGCCGGTCTCATAAAGATGAGTAACGGCGCAGCAACTGTCGCCTATCTTGACCAGGAGTTCATCCTCGGGCCCGAGGGAGCACACATAAACATATCGGGCATCAGCGGTCTCGCAACCAAGACCTCCTTTGCCATGTTCATGTTGCAGTCCATCCTGCAGAAAGCCGAGAACACTAAGCTAGATGGCGGCCTCACGCTCAGCGATAAAATCGCGATCATTGTTCTCAATGTCAAGCAAGGTGACCTACTGCAGATCGACCAGCCGCCCGACAAGAGCCCAACTGATGATCAGATGAAAATGTGGATGGCGATGGGCATGGTCCCTCGGCCATTCAAAAACGTTCGCTACCTTCTACCCCGCAGCAACCAACCCGGCACGCCCAACAGCTTCCTAGAGCCAGTCTCGGGCTATCAGATGTTTGCCTACGCGCTTCAGGACGCAGCAGATAAGTTAGACCTGCTGCTCTCCGACATCTCAGACCAATCCGGGGCGATGGATGCCCTCGTTGGCGACATCATGCAGGGGCTGCTGAACCGCGAACCCGCTTTCAAGAATTGCGGAAGCTGGGACAATCTGCTGAACGGTGAGCCGCTCGTGAAAAACGGCAAAACCGAGAAGTGGGGGGACCACTACGCCTCGACGATTGGAAAATTCCGGCGGCACCTGCGGCGCATTATTCGTACACGTAGCACCGGCCTGTTCGCGAACGCCCGTGCCCGTAGCGAACTTAACCTCGCAGAGCAAATCCGCGAAATCGAGGGTGGCCATACCTATGTCGTAGATATCGCACGCCTTAATGACGAGGAGCAAAAACTTGTCTTCGGTGACGTGTTGCGCACGGTCTACGAACTAAAAGCCGAGGACCCGGAGAACCGGACCAGCAAAAAGCCTATTCCCGAGAAGATCATCTTCTTCGTTGACGAGTTGAACAAGTATGCCCCGGTCGGGGTCCGTGGTTCACCCGTTTTGGAACAGGTCCTGGACATCGCTGAACGCGGACGTTCCCTGGGCGTCGTCCTGTTCTCAGCACAGCAATTCCTGTCAGCAGTTCATTCGAGGGTCACCGGCAACTGTGCCACGAAGATTCTCGGCCGCATCGGTGCCAGTGAGATCGCGACGCCGGACTACCGGTTCCTGGACGACGACCTGAAGATGAATCTGACACGTCTCGGCAAGGGCGAACTCATCGTGACGCATGCCGTTTATCGTCAGCCGGTGAAGATCATCTTCCCCCGCCCGGCATATAAACAGCGCCAGCCCGGCACCTGACTCCATGGCAGACGCTGAAACTCTGCATGCAGCGACGGCACAAGTCCTGGCAGCCAAGACCTTAGCCGCCGCCAAAGGCGCCCCCAACGAGGCTAGTTTTCGCATTCCGTTCCAGGCTGCAATCACCGAAGCGGCCCAAGCCATCGGCGCGCCAATTCAGCCCCGAGACGAGGTTAGCCTGATTGAAGGCCGTGCCGACACGGTGTACAACCGCCTCGTCATAGAATACGAACGACCTGGCTTCTTGAGGCAATCGAACAAAAGCGCAAACAACCAACACGCCATCCAGCAGGCTAAGGATTACATCACGAGCCTCCATCGCCGCGAGCGCCACAAGATGGATCGCTATGCCGGCGTGGTGTGTGACGGCTCCTTTTTCATCTTCTGTCGCTTCCGCGACGAACAGTGGCACGTCGAGCCACCCGTGCCGGTGGACATTCATTCCTGTGAAAGGTTCCTCCGCTATCTTGACGCGCTCCAGACGGAGCTAGCTACAACGCCAGAAAACCTTCTCCGCGACTTCGGGGAAGACACTGCCCTTTCCCGCAAGTGCGTTAGTGCCTTCTACCAGGTTCTCGCCACCACCAAGAGCCCGAAAATCAACGCCCTGTTCCGCCAGTGGGCGCGGCAGTTCAGCGAGATATGCGGCTATGAAGAGGACTCCCCTAAGCTTGACGTAGAGGGCCTTGCTAGACCCTACGCAGTCCGCGCCGGCGCCCGCGACAGGCTACATCCCTTCAAGCTCTTCTTCGCGATTCACAGCTACTACGCCACATTCATCAAATTGCTCGCGGTCCAGATCATCAACTTTTACGCGCGTTCGAAAGTGGCTCGCATCGCACACCACGAGCCGGTCACCCTCGTGCAGGCCGTAGGCCTCGACAGCCCAGGACTGCTCAACTATCTCCGCACGATGGAGGAAGGCGGCATCTTCCGCCAGCTTGGGATTCGCAATTTCCTCGAGGGCGACTTCTTCGTGTGGTATCTAGAAGAGTGGACGCCGGATATTGACGACGCCCTGCGCGGGGTCGTCCGCCAGTTGGCTAATTATTCTTTCATCACCCTCGACACCGATCCAGATGGAACTCGTGACCTCCTGAAAAAGCTCTACCAGAATCTCATGCCGCAGGAACTGCGGCATGACCTAGGCGAGTACTACACCCCTGATTGGCTTGCCACGCAGCTTCTCAACCAGCTCCACGGAGGCGAGCCAGACCGCTCGCGGCGTTCGCCGGACGAACGGCTACTCGACCCCGCGTGCGGCTCTGGCACGTTTTTGGTGCTGCACATTCGCGACATCCGCCTGTATGCTCGAGACGAACTTCTGCCGCAGTTGAAACTAACGCGCCGACAGGTGCTCGACAAGATTCTCACCAATGTCGTCGGCTACGACCTCAATCCGCTCGCAGTTATCAGTGCCCGCACCAACTATCTGCTGGCACTTGGCGATCTCCTCGATGAAATCACCGACGAAATCGAACTTCCTGTCTACCTAGCAGACTCAGTGCTCACGCCGAGCGCTGGTGAGCACCTCGATAAGGCGGGCAAGATTCTTTTCATGACTTCGGTCGGTGAATTCGCGCTGCCGCGCTCCCTGATCAAGGCTGACTACATCGACGAAGTGGCGACTCTGCTCGAGGAACACGTTAAGAATGACTCCAACTCTTCCTCCTTCGCGTCAGCGCTCTGTCGGAAGGTACCTCTCGACCCTAAGAAGGACAAACACGACATCGCGATCGTTGAAGAGCTATACGGCCAGTTGCGCGATCTCGAGCATCAGAAAGTCAACGGCATTTGGGCGCGAATCATCAAGAATGCATTTGCACCTCTTTTCCAGCCGGCCTTCGACCGCGTCGCCGGCAATCCGCCGTGGATCAATTGGGAGCATCTTCCAGACGAATACCGACAGCGGACTGCACCGCTGTGGACGCGCTACCGCCTCTTCGAACACATGGGCCTGCGCGCGCGACTCGGCAGCTCAAAGGACGATCTTTCCGTGCTGATGCTCTACGTAGCTGCGGACCGCTACCTTAAGGCCAACGGTCGCTTGGCCTTTGTCATCACCCAGTCCATTTTCAAGACTGAAGGTGGCGGCGCAGGATTCAGGCGTCTGCAACTTGGTGATGCCGAGCACCTCAGAGCGCTGCAGGTAGACGACTTTAGCGAAGTCCAGTGCTTTGAGGGGGCAACGAATCGCACCGCAGTCCTCATTCTTCAGAAGGGCACCGCAACAAAGTATCCAGTCATATATAACTACTGGCGCACAACGCAGGGAGGTGCGATTCCGACCGAAGCCGACCATGACGAAGCGATGAAGCGTCTGCGCTACATGCAATGGGTTGCGAGACCTATCAACAGCTCGAAACTAAATTCGCCATGGATCACTGGAAGGCGGCGTGCGCTGACCCACATTGAAAATGTGACAGGACCTGCAGACTACACCGGTAGAGCTGGTTCATGCACATGGCTGAATGGAGTGTATTGGGTCGAGGTTGTCACTGAACGCAAGGATGGACTTCTTCTGGTAAGTAATCTTCACGACTGCGGCAAGATCAAGGTCAGAAACATAAACGTTGCGGTCGAGCCTCACTACCTCTTTCCCCTCTTACGCGGGCGTGATGTACAGCGTTGGCAAGCACGACCAACCTACAAGATCCTCGTTCCGCAGGACTTGAAGAATCCCGCCAAGGGTGTCGCTGAAAAAGACATGCAGGCGAAGCATCCGAAGACATTTGCGTACTTCAAGCAATTCGAGGAACAGCTACGGAATCGAAGTGGGTTCAAACAATTCTTCGATCCTTCAACTGCCCCGTTTTACTCAGTTTATAACGTCGGCCCTTACACGTTCGCTGCCCACAAGGTCTGCTGGCGCGAAGTTGCGGATGAGGTGCACGCGGCGGTCTGCGACCCCATGGGGTCGAAGCCCACCGTTCCGGACCACACTCTGATCGCTGTGGACTGCGCCTCGGCGGAAGAGGCGCACTACTTCTGCGCGCTCGTCAACTCCGTTCCCGCGGATTTCATCGTTCGCGGCTACGTGGCGCTGCATCCCAGCCCTCATATTCTCAAATACATCAAGATCGGCAAGTTCGATCCGAATGACAAAACCCACCGCACACTGGCGGTCAACAGCGAAGCATTGCATGCCGCCACGGCGGCAGGCAATGCGGCGAAGGTCGATGTCTTGCAGGCGCAAAACCTGGAACTCGCTGCACACTACTGGAATCTGGGGAAATCTGAAATCATGGATATCAAAGCGTCGTTGAAGGAACTCGAGTGAACCTGATCCTCGGTTGTCTCGGGGTATGAAAGTTTTATTCGTTGAGCCCAGCTATCGGTCTAAGTTTCCCCCACTTGGACTGATGCGACTTTCAACCTTCCACCGAAGCCGCGGTGACCGTATTACGTTCGTTCGGGGCGAGCATACCTGGGCGCGGAGTCGCCATTGGGACCGCATCTACGTCTCGTCTTTATTCACCTGGGAACTGCCACGCACCGCAGACACAATTGACTTTTACCTACCTTGCGTAGAGAGCCCTGCCGACATTGTCGTGGGGGGTGTTGCCGTGACACTTCTGCCCGAGTACATCCGACAACGCTCCCGCTGCACAATAGTCGAAGGTCCGCTCGACATGCCCGGACGCTTGGGGCCGGGTACGCCGGCCATCGCCGACCTGGTACCGGACTACAGCCTCCTGAACCGCGTGGACTACGACTATTATCCGCGCGACGCGTTCTTCGTCCGCATCACGAAGGGTTGCATCCGGGCCTGCACATTCTGCGCAGTTCCACTCCTCGAAAAGGAGTTCGGGACAATGACCCCGTTTCGCGCGCAAATCGCCGAAGCCAGGGCGCGGCATGGTGAGAAGCAGCACCTCGTCGTGATGGACAACAACATCCTGGGCGTCGCGGGAATCGAGAACATCTTTGCGGAAATCCGCGCCGCCGGTTTTCCTGCCGGAGCGAAGCGCAGGGGTCGGCTGCGCACGGTCGATTTCAACCAGGGTCTGGACGCACGGTTGATAGCGGAGAGACCGGAATTAGCGAAACTGTTGAGAACGATTTGCGTGTCGCCGATTCGACTCGCCTTCGACTTTCTTGGCATCCGCGTCGCCTACGAGCGTGCGATCCGACTACTCGCCAACGAAGGCTTCAACGAGTTCACGAACTACATGCTGTTCAACTTCAAAGACACGCCGTGCGATCTGTTTGAGCGGGTCTGGATTAACGGACATTTAAACCGAGAACTGGGCATACGCATCACGGGTTTTCCGATGCGATTCATCCCGATGGACGATGTCAGCCGGCGCCACGTCGCCACGGGTTGGAAATGGCGCTACCTTCGTGGTCTTCAATGCATCCTGCTGGCCACGCGTGGTTTGGTCAGCACGAGTCCAGAATTTATCGCTCGTTCCTTCGGTGAAACGGTTGCAGAGTTCCAGGAAATACTCACTATGCCGGACCGCTACATCATCTATCGGAAGCATTACGAGGCAGACGGTGCCCGTGACTGGAGAAGAAGGTACCATCGCCTGCCGGCAGATCGGAAAGAGGAATTGTTGCAACGTCTCGAAGAACTGAACAGAGCGCAACGCTATCGCACGCAGATTCTCGCCAAGTTGGATCGCCCGCTCCGCGGAATCATAGAGCATTACTACCCGCACGGCGGCACCGCGCCACGGACTCCCGAGGAAGATACGCTCGCCCGACAGGGGGTTTCCGTCGGCTACGACCGCGGACCAGGCTAGCGCATTTTGCCGTGGGCGCGCCATTCAGGGGCACTTGACTTACCTACCGTTGCTGTAGAGCTCGATTGGCGGGCTGATGCAAGACGAGGGCAGTGGCTTCCCATTACACTACGTCCCCCTCAACCACCTGCTGGTTTCTTGGTCAAATGTCCCTGCTCACTTTCGAAGCAACCCAGATGTTGCCGGCCGCTACGGTTCCCGGAAGGTCTGTTTCCCATATTCTGACGTGTTTACGATATGCTTTGGCCAGCACCTTCGCCTGCGCCTCGCCGTCCTCACTCCTTGCACTACCCGGACCTTTCGATGCTGCGCTTTTTGCCTCGGCCTCAGCTGCCTCATGTATCCCATATAGCGTCCCTGGAGCATCCGCGGAGCGTCCCAACTCTTGGAGCGAATCAACCGGGCACTCCAGGGAGCTGTTCCTCCTCCGACAGTCTGAACCGCCAGAAAGCTAAGGGTCACTCTTTGGCTCTTTCCTTCCAATTCCGGCTCCGGACTCACCAGAGCCTTCCTATGGTAGGCTCTCGACAGGACAACACCGATGTGGTCGGATCAGTGACACACTGCACCAGGATGGCACGCTGAATCTGGCAGGAGTACAGAGGGTGTCTCGACTCTACCGTCAAGGATGCTGCTGACAGCCAGACTGCCGAGTGGAGTCTGATCAACAGCCCCATCGCCGCTTCACGGTCGAATCATCGAGAGGGCACTTCGAGCCGATATGCCCGGCGCTAAAGGACCAACCACACGGAGCCTCGAGAGAAAGATCCATTTCTACCGAGCTAATGTGGGATCGGACGCGGCTGGCCGCCCGTTGCCTTTTGACCCAACGTCCGCGCTTCGGCATATCAAAAGCCTTGCTTGGACTAGCGACGGCCGCTACTTGAGCGCCCCCGATGGCAGGATAACCTGCTGCTGGGTTGACCGTCCGAGGCCACGACAGCGAATTCGGCTCGGTAATATTCGCCGAGTTGATCTTCCTCAGGTTGAGCGCCGCGGGAAATTGTCACCCCTCGAGATCCCCTCGGCCGCTGGTCTCGTCGAGCAGGTTCATATCGTGTTCTTTCCGCGCAATTTAGTTGGGGCCGATTTCAACTTCTACGGCCCGCGGCTGTCTCGGTTAGAGGATTACTTCGCCGCGCGAGGAGATGATCTCTGTCCACTCGTTGCCTTCGAGCCCCTCCTTAGGCAGGATGTCGCTGAGCAACTTGAGCGTCTTGCAGACATTCGTCTTTTCCAATTGCGAATCCATGTTTCGTACATCGACACCGTAACCCAAGCTAACCGGGACCTGGGGAGTGCCTTCGAGGCGGCGAAAAACGCGGGACTTGCACAGGAGGTGGAAATCATTCTTAGTCCGCGAGCCTATTCACGCCGTAGCCTCAGTCAGAAGCTGTTCTCGACGGCGAGGCGCCTCCTAGCGCACCGCAATCTGCTGACTGAAGCCTCGCGCTTTAGAGTAAAGGGGATGCACAAGAGCACTGGTCGCGTTGAGTTGCTGGATCTACTGAGCGACCAATTGATAGTGAAGAAGCGCATTTTCCGTGAGAATCCGCGGACGAGAGCACTCGATCGGGGATCAGCTTATGCAGCGATCCAGGAAGCCTATGATGAGCTTCGTGATCAGCTCCTCGCGGCAGCATCAGCGCAAGCATGACGATTCTTCCGGGATGGTGGAGAGTCCACTTCCTAGCAGCAGAGATGGGCCTATCGCTCATCATCACTATTTGCTTCGCGATTTGGGTTGAATGTTTCGGAGGGGCGTTGCCATTAGAGCAGACTCTCGCGGGGAATCGGAACGCCGTATATGGCACTCTTGCCTCCATCTTCGGGTCGCTACTCGGTTTTGTTATAACTGCCGTTTCCATCGTCCTTGGGTATTCGGCTTCGGATCGCCTCCAAATCGTTCGAGAGAGCAAACACTACCCGATCTTGTGGAAAACCTTCATTGCTGCCATCAGATGTCTTGGCTTGGCCACCTTGGTCGCCATGCTCGGCCTTCTGCTCGATCGCGACGCCTCTGGTCGGCGCTGGATTCTCCACCTCTGCGTGTTCGCGAGCCTACTGGCGATCGCGCGCCTTGCCCGGTGCGTATGGATCCTCGAAAACGTTGTTCGTCTTGTAACCTTCCACCCGAAAAAAGATTAGCGCTCAGACGACTGCGGTATGGCGTCCTTTCGGACTTTCGTGGTCGAAGTAGGTCCCACGACTCCCGATTTCTGTCACGCAAATCGCACATCAGGGAAGAGAGGGGGGCGCGCGATGAACCTTGAGTGGATCAGTACGTGGAGCCCAAGCTTGTTTCAGCTGGCCGGGTTGGCGCTGCTGGTCGTCTTGATGCTCGCCATCCGGGGGATCATCAATAGCTTGAAGTCGAAGGGCGAGTGAGCGGCTCTGAAGACGCCCGCCAGGTTCTTCCCGAGAACGTGGTATGGACACCCTCCCACGCCCTGCCACACCGTCCAGGCCATGCTCGAGAGACTCGTACGGACAACGGCGCCGCACCTCCCGCCTACCACCAGTAACGAGCTTATGATTGTCGGGGAACTCTGAGCGACGGGCCAATCGCCCCGCCGCGCTAGGGCGACCCCCCAAAAGGAAACGGCAGGAGCCCGAAAGCTCCTGCCGTTGTTGTCTCCACCGAAGCCCCTGAAACATTCGAGGACAGATTACCAGGCTACCGCTTCTTGACCCTCTCTTCCTGCACAGGCGCTCGTTTCTGGCCTGCTCCACGCTGGCGGACCTTAAGCTCGGCTGCCGTCTTGTGGAGTATTGCCTGGTACAAAATGTTTGCGTGGATCTCAGGACCTTCCTCGAGCGTCGTCACCTTGTCTGGCCCACGCCGTTCTTCGGGCGCGGGCTTCGAAGGGAAGAGGGTCGTCTCCATACCTTGCCCTCGTAGCTCCTCATCATGAGCGTGACCTCCTTAGCACAAGCTAAGGAGCCGCCTATAATAGGCGGCTCCAAGCGAAAGCGTCAAGACACCCCTAAACCGCCACCACCGCGACGTCCACGACGTTGGTCGGAACCGAGACTCCCCCGACCACCCTCCCCACCACCGCGACGCTCGATGGCTGGACCTCCACGCCGCTGCCCGGTCGCCCCACGGCGGCCACAACCGAGGTCACGTCCGCCACAGCGCACACGACGCCATCAACAACTGACTGCACCGAGCGCACCACCTGAGGTGCTTTCACATCGACCACCGCAACCTTCACCACGACTCGATCCGTCTCCGCGGCGAAGAGATTCACGAGGCCAAGCCCCAGCCCCAGGAGAAGCAAGAGAAGCAGCAAGAGCACCAGTACGAGCTTGGGAACGCCGAGGTCCCGAAGAGAACGCACATCACCGAGATTCATGTCACTCTCCTTTTGCAATTGAGCGAGCGCCTATCGTTCGCTCCTGTCTTTAGTGATGTGTGTGTGACAAACCCACCCCTCAGTCTTGGCCGCGAAGATTTAGCGGAGCTACGCTCCGACTGGTATCAGAAATCGTATGCTCGCTGGGCGTTGAGACCACCCAGCTTCCGGAGGCCTGGTGAGTATTGATGGGCTTCGGGGGCTGATAGAAACCGAATGGGCACCCGTGCTGACTAAGAACCGTGCTGCCTCGGAGGTCTTCTCGCTGCCGACTTCCAACGTGGTGCCGGGAAGCCGCGCCGCTTGAACTCGTCGGTCAGCGCCCTCCGGGCACGCGCGTGGAGCTGTCGGACGTTGACTTTCGAGGTGTTAAGCGCCTCGGCGATCTGTTTCGTATCGAGATTATCCCTCTCCTTGAGGAGGTATGCGGCGCGGAGCCTCGGAGGAAGGCTGTTGATCGCATCTCTCATCTGGTCGTACAACTCTCTGTAGGACGGAGTCAGCTCTTCCTCAGGGAGCACCTCCGGGCCCTGCAGCTTCTCGGAAAAGTATGCCGCCACATCCTCCGCCGCGTGGCCCGCCGCAGGAGCCTCGTCCAGTTTGGCATTGTAGCTGTCGATGTCTTCCTTTGCGATGAATGGCCGGAGGTCACGTGCCGCAGCCATGACGAGCATACGGATGATCCCCAGGAGGTAGGCGCGCGGGCCCTTTTTGATGTCCGGGGCTTTTTTCATAAGGATGATCAGGGCGTCGTGTGCCAGCCCTTCGCAGTCGAAGCAGTCCAGGTTAAGCCCAGGCAAGCTCATCGAGTTGAGGGTCGCACTGGCGACGCCTAGCGCCTGGCTCTTAGTCCAGGAAAGAAGGGGCTCATTCCTGGACCACCAGGCGTCTTCACCACCGACCTGCCCCAGAATGTCGTCGAAAGCCCTTGTCTTCTCCAGCACAGATGCGGCTGGGTCGCGCAAAACCTGCCACGGGGACTTCGCCCTCGGTTCTGTCATCGAAAGCCCCCGAGGTGGCGCAGCGCGGCGAACGTGCGCCTCCCCGTTCCTGCCACGGTGTGTTTATCCCGTGACAATTCGTTTCAAGATATGCGACGACCGGACGGGTCGGGGCCACGACCTACCCAACCCCAGACACCTGGGTACAACTACTATAAAGAGACCAGCTCGGCGCCCCGAGACGTTTCCGGGGCGCGGATCATACCAGGGATGTCGATCCCCGGGCCTCCGTATGCAGCTGTAACGATGCGCCTTGTGCGTTGACCCCTCGCGCCGTTGAGTTTGGGGGGCAGATGGAGAAATAAGCCTGGCGCGTGTCGCACCAGGCTTGTAGCTAGTAGTCCTCCGGGAGGAGGACGGTAGTGACCGAACGGCCCCTATACCATTCTTTCCCAAGGGCGCATCAGGAGCCCCCTCTCCTTGAGGCTCACGAAACCGCGCGAGCTCACTATGATGTGGTCGTAGAGGTTGATGCCCATGAGCTCGCCCGCGCGGGCCATGGTGCGGGTGAACTCCACGTCGTCCCGGCTCGGGTCGAGGCTGCCGCTCGGGTGGTTGTGGACGAGGATGAACGCCAGGGCAGAGTTCACGATCGCCGGCTGGAGAACCTCGCGTGGGTGTGTCCGGGTGGTGTTGAGGCTCCCGATCGACACCGTCTCGCGCGTGATGAGCCGGTTTTGCGCGTCGAGGTAGACACGGCGAAGTGGCATTATCCGTAAGGCACGGCGCAAGAGCAGATCCGGGATGCTAAGCGTCGGCGCAGAAGGAGGCAAGGGGTCGCGCCTCGCGCCCGGGTCCGGGGGGCCTGTAAGGGATGGGAGAGATTCCAGGACTGTCCCCTACGGGCCCGTTCTTCGAAAGCGGCAAGAAATGAAGAACCAGCTTTCTGCCCAGGTGCTCCACCAAGAGCAGCACAAACATGAAGGGAATCAGCGTGCGGTATCGCACCAACACCAGCAGGCACACCAAGCACAGCATGAAGTGAGCGAGCCCCCAGAGCGCGTAAAGAGAAATTATCGTCTGTGCGTTTTCGGCGCTGAGTGTGCCAATGGGGATCCCGTCGCCGGAGCTCGCCATGACGGAACCATTCAAGACGGCATACAGACTAACGCCAATCTTCAGAAGCACGACCAGGGCAAAGAACCAGGGCGCGAGCTTGGAGCCGTGAAACGCATTGTCGACCTGCCGGGGGAAGAGGCGGTTGAACAACGGAGACCTCCTGGGGCGGGAATGCGATCCCGTTCCCTCCGTGAAACGCGATCGCCTCCTCCTGGTTCCCTGATTGTGCCAGAATCCTCTCGTTGCAGGGTGTCTACCAGGAGGGGAAGCCTACGCCCCGTCGACCCCGCCATCGTTCTCCTGAATCATGAGCCGCCCGCTTGTAGCCCAGGAACGGCTGCACGGCGGGCCGGTGCTGCGCCTGACCCTCGACGCGCCACCCGGGAACATCCTCGACATCGCCATGATGCGCGACCTGGGGCGCGCCATCGCCGCCGGCAGCGGCCCGGCGTCGCTCAAGGCGATCGTGCTGGAGGGCGCCGGCGCGCAGTTCTCGTTCGGCGCCAGCATCGAGGAGCACCGGCCGGAGACGGTGCGCGACATGCTGTCGGCTTTCCACGAAGTGTTCCGGGCGCTGGCCCGGCTCGATCGGGTGCTCGTCGCGGTGGTGCGCGGGCAGTGTCTGGGCGGCGGGATGGAGCTGGCCTGCTTCTGCCAGCGTGTCTTCGCCCACCCGAAGGCGCGACTCGGCCAGCCGGAGATCCACCTCGGCGTCTTCCCGCCGGTCGCCTCGGTCATCCTGCCGCTGCGTTGCGGCCAGGCGGTGGCCGACGAGGTCTGCCTCACCGGGCGG
>Ga0137383_10000752_pt1 | contig 17781 bp, 13 predicted proteins | sample SagtaG_19_FD_104817 | JGI IMG/M metagenome (GOLD analysis project Ga0137383, IMG submission 104817) | Vadose zone soil microbial communities from Sagehorn Ranch, Mendocino, California, USA - Sage2_R_40_16 metaG | ecosystem: Environmental > Terrestrial > Soil > Vadose zone | place: USA... | reverse complement strand
GAGGCAGACTGCTAGACCTGTGAATACGTAGACCCATGAGTCCCAGAGTCCTCTCGGGCCTATGATGGGGAAGAAGTAGAGACCGCTGGGTCCATAGAGCTGGGCGATACCGAAGAGCTCGTCTGCGGTGACTGAGAGTGCTCCGAAACCATAGCACGCGGCTCCGAAAACGATCAGCCACCATATCCGACTCATAGATTCTGCCTTGGAAGGCTTGCTGGGGCCACCCGGCCCTTCTTCAAGATGACGTGACTGACGGTAAAGGCTCGGACATTCAGGAAGCTAGGGTGATTCTCTACCGCCTATTTGTTCGAGGCTACCTTCAAGCAGTTGATGATGGAATCAGCGATGGATTCTCTTTCTTCTGGTCCAATTCCATTATGGTTGCCGAAGAAGAATGAACGTCGCATGATCAAGTGAGGGGTTTGGTAGGTTTTCTGTGCTACTTTTGGAACGATTGTTTTCGCTTCTTCCCTTCTAGGACGAGTACAATCGCAACTATTACTACGCCGATCACTGCCCACGCGGCGAAGAAGTAGATTATCCATGACGGGATAGAGAAGAGCGGGAACGGGAATGGGCTTGTCGTGGACAGGGTGGAGATGGCTATCATAGCGATTGCGGTTGTCTCGACGTTTTCCTCGGTTCCGGCGTATGTTCCGATCTGGTCGTAGCCGGTGTGGAAGCCTCCGTCGGGGCCTTGCAGTCGGAAGAGATTCTCTTCTCCGTAAAAGTACGTTCCTGAAACTTTCTGGAGGGCGTAGATGTAGAGTGCGAGCTTGTAGGTCTGGTAGATCCCATGCTCTATTGCTGAGCCATCCTTGTAGGCCTCATCCACCATGCCCCGGCCGTCAAACATGGTAGTGAGGCAGTCCATCTCGTGCTGCGCACCAGTGCTGTTGCCCTCAAGTCTCAGCTCTAGGGCCGTGTAGACTGCGACGTCGGCGTATGCGCAGTCAGGAAAAGTCCCAGTGGCATTGTGAACCTCCCAGAGAACGGTGTAGTTGCCGCCCGCGGTGGTTGGAGAGGTTCTCCGGAACAGTTTGCCTGCGGTGGAGTTTGCGACTGTGTAGATTGTAGCGTTGTTGATTGGAAGATGGATCCTTACTCCAAGCAGTGCTTCGTGCATCTGATCAGAGCCGCTGTCGCAACACGAAGTGAGCGACTGAGTGATCGCCTGGCTAGTTGTGGGATCGCAGGACGAGATGGCCTTCACAACCAATAGGTTGTCGCTGGCAACATAGTAGAGGCTGCTGTTTGGCGTGCGTCTTACCAGCCCTAGCGATGGATTGTAGAGAGTCTTGAGAAAAGAACAAGCAGCCTGCATCTTCTGCCCGAGAAGACTAGAGGAAACAGGCTGAGCAGCAGCCGTGGTCGATAGAATGGCCCCTATGAGTGTAGCCGAAAAGAGCACGATGAGGAGAACAAGCGCACGCAAATGTCTGCTAGAAGGTTCGGTTCGGTACAAATTATAAAGCCGATTCGGTGACTGGGCGGCGTCTGAGGCTTCGGTTACTGGTGATAAGGAAGGCTGTGATTCCTGCTGCGGGCTTGGGTACGCGGCTCTTGTCCGTGACTAAGGAGCAGCCGAAGGAGATGCTGCCAGTCTTCGCGAAGGCGAAGAACGGGGACCTGTGTTTGAAGCCTATTGTTCAGCTGGTCTTCGAGCAGTTGCACCACGTGGGGTTCCGTGAGTTCTGTTTTATTGTGGGACGTGGTAAAAGGGCCATTGAGGATCATTTTACGCCTGATTTCTCGTTTGTTTCGATGCTTGACAGTAAGGGTTTGGATGGTCCGGCGCAGGAGCTGGAGGCGTTCTACAAGATGGTTGACGGTTCGACGGTGGTCTGGATAAATCAACCGGAGCCGCGGGGCTTCGGGGATGCGGTCTTGAAAGCTAGGAGTTTCGTAGGTAATGATCGTTTCATGGTGCACGCTGGCGATAGCCACTTCATATCAAGAAATGCGGACCATTTGCGCAGGGTTATCGCGTTGAGTGAGGAGTCAAAGGCGGACGGGCTGTTCCTGTCAATGGAGGTGGGGGATCCGACTCGTTTTGGGATAGTGGAGGGCGAGACGAGTGCTAACGGGCTCTTGAAGGTGAAACATCTTGTCGAAAAGCCTGAGAGGCCGGCCTCGAAGCTGGCTATTATGCCGGTGTACGTGTTCAGCGATAATATCTTCAAAGCCCTAGAATCTACTGAGGCGGGTTTCGGGGGAGAGCTCCAACTCACTGACGGGATCCAGAAGATGGTAGACTGGAACCTTAGCGTATACACGACCGAGGTTTCATCGAGTGAGATCTGGTTGGACATCGGCTCACCTGATCTGTACTGGGAAGCCCAGTACTTGTCCCACAAGCACTACTCCCACGAGCGAGTACCCTAGCTAGATCCTCAGGGGCCGGCGTCAGGATTGATGGACCCGATCATTAGGGAGGATATCGATCGGGTCAAGAAATCCGTTGACCTTGAGCCGTTTCGTGGGAAGAATGTCCTGATATCCGGCGGATCCGGATTTCTAGGTAGCTGGATCTGTGACGCACTAAATCAGATAGCTTCGAGAATAATCTGTGTAGACAATCTCTCGACTGGGGTCTTCGAGAACATTGAGCATCTCAAGGGAGTGAAGGGTTTCAAATTCGAAAGAGCCGATGTCTGCACATACTCTAGAAACCCCAAGGTTGACATGATATTCCATCTGGCCAGTAGACCGGCGCCCGAGGATTATCAGAAACATCCTGTGGAGACTGCGCTCGCTAATGCCACAGGCACGGACAAGATGCTGGACTTGGCTAGGCGGAGTGATGCCCGGGTCTTCTATGCGTCCTCAAGCGAGGTGTATGGAGATGCTGAGATGTTTCCGACTCCGGAGTCGTATGAAGGTAGAGTCAATCCTCTGGGGCCCCGGTCGTGCTATGAGGAGGGGAAGCGGTTTGGAGAAGCACTCTGCAAAGCCTATCATGACCAGTACGGTCTCGATGTGAGAATTGGTCGATTGTTCAACAGCTATGGACCAAGGCTGAGACCTGATGGTCTCTATGGAAGAGTTGTGTCTCGCTTTCTTCTCCAAGCATTCAGAGGAGACAATGTTACCGTCTTCGGAGATGGATCCCAGACAAGATCATTCTGCTACGTCGCAGACACAATTATCGGCCTTCTACGACTCGTGGTAAAGGAGGGTGTGTCTGGCGAAGCCGTCAATATTGGAAACACGGTTGAGACTAACATAATCGACTTAGCCAACAAGATCATCCATATTTCCACCTCGAAATCGCAGGTCGAATTTCGACCTTTTCCAACCGGCGATCACCATAGGCGGCTTCCTGACGGTAAAAAGGCCAAGATGATTCTCGACTGGGGTGCGAACATTGGACTGGACGAAGGGCTGGGTCGTACGGTTGGATGGCTACAAGTCCAGTCAACAAAAATTCCGTCGTCGTAGTCTCAAGAAAATCGCTCACGACAATATTCAGCATTATTGACGAGAAACGAGTCCTCAGATGGTGAGGGCTAGCGACTAGTCTTGCAACTGCTCACCAGTGACGATTGATAGTCACTAACGCCGAATACAGCGGGTAACTAGAGAGCCAAGTACTCTCTTCAGTATTCAGCACAATTCTATCCGATAAGAGTGGAGGTGTCATGTGTTAGATGGCCCTTGTTGGTCCTGAAATTGTCGTAGTGCTGCTGGTTGTGGCAGTGCTTGTCTGGGGTCCGAAGAAGGTGCCCGAGCTTGCAAGAGCATTGGGCGAGGCTAGACGAGCCTTCGAAGACGGGAAGAAAGGAAGAGACAAAGAGCAAAGCTGAACAGACAGTGAGTCACGTCTCTCGAAGGAGCTTTCTGAAGAAAGCAGTCCCGGTTATCGCCGGAGTTGGCTTAGCCGGAGTTCTACGAATAGATCCAACCCTAGGTGCGTCTTCGAACACGCATCCCAGCCAAGGTACCCAGCTATCCACAGCAAGTTACATCATCTACTATCAGGACAATTTCTACGCTCAGAACGGTACTTCGGGAGCAATTGACTATTCCGGAACGGATGCCGCGACGGTAATTCAAGCAGCCATCGATGCTCTAACAGAGGGCGGTTTGATCGTCTTGAGAAGAGGAATCTACACTCTAACCAATAGCATCAGGGTAGGTCAAGGAATCCAATTAGTTGGTGAGCGTGGCGCCGTAATCAGAGTGGTGAATGGGTCGCAGGACACTGCAAATCCGTTCAATATGATAGAGGTAGCCGGAGATGATGCTACGATAGAAGGGATCGAGTTGGATGGTAATGCTTCTTCTAATCCCAACATTGCAGGCACAACCCTTTACCCGGGTCCGGCCAATCCGGACATGCAGAGTGGCGTAGTCATTCATGCGGGTCGCAATGTCAAAATCCTCGACTGCTATATTCACGATATCTGGAACGCAGGCATATGGCTGAGGGCGATAGATACGGTCGAGGGTACTGAAATAGCTGGTTGTCGGCTCGAATCGACAGGAGTGTCTCATGTTGATCCTTCAACAACCAATCGGCCTCAATCAGCAAACGCGATCTATGTTTTACGTCAGAGCACCTCCACTTCCAAAGCGAGAATACACAATAACTTCATCAAGGATACATTCGGCAGAGGAATATACCTACACTTCGATTCAGACTCGATAGTATCCGACAACGTAATCGTGAATAGCAGATTCTGCTCCACAGAGACCGCTGGGATCGTCCTAGACGATTTCATCCAAAGGACCATAGTCAAGGGAAATCAGATTTCCGGTTACTCACCAGGAATCTACCTAGTGTGGAGGGGTTGCGAGAATGTCATACTCGAAGGAAACTCATGCACAAACGCTCCGAACGCAGGAGGAGCGGGAATGGGAATACTTCTCCTCAACAATGTCGCAGGTGCACCAATCTCCAAAGGGATTGTGGTCAAGGGCAACATATGCAACGGCAATGCTCTTGCAGGAATACAAGTCGCAGCGTCAAACGTGATTGTCGAGGGCAATATCTGCTACAGCAACAACCGTGACTCTACTGATGTTCCTAATAGAAGGGCAGGTATCCTCGTACAGGGAGTTCCTGATGTATCAGTAGATGGAGTCCTAATAATCGGAAACAGGTGCTTCGATGATCAGGACGTTCAAACTCAGCAGTTTGGAATCTCACTCTCTCAGCAGACCGAGATAGTTTCTCAGGTTCTAATATCAAATAACGATCTGCGTGGAAATGGAGTGGACTCAATTGGAGCTTTGGATGCACAGTCATTTCGGCTTCATAGTAACATCGGATACAATCCTCTCGGATTGGACCTGATCAATGTGGGGCCAGTCTCACCATTCACGTACGTCAACAACGATGGGGTGTCCGAGGCGATTTACATAACTGGTGGAGCAGTTTCCGACATATCGAAGAACAATGAATCAATCTTCGCATCATCGCCAGCAACGATCTTGCTGGACCCCGGTGACACATTGACCGTCACCCATTCAGACCCCCCGAGAATATTGAAGGACCGAAGATGAGCATCTCTCGTTTCGAGGATATCTCGTGGATCTGACTCGAACCTTAGCGACAAATCACCGATCCGAGAAGTGCACACTTTCAATCGACGACGCGGGGTTCCGGCAGTGGTATGATGAATCTTCCCTTGTATCCTTTGGCCTTGAATTTTGGAATTATCTCGTCTGCTAAATGCCAGGATAACAGCAATCCGTAGGCGGGCTGATCCGTGAAGAGGACCGATTCGTCAATAATCTTGATGTGTGTTCCTGGTGCGTATTTGCCGACCTTCAAGGGGCTCTGTTCCGTTATGTAATCTAGGAATTGCTGATCTATACCGCAATACTGCATAAGGGTCAGAGCCCTAGCCGGGTAGGTGAGTCCAACGATCCGGTTTCCTTCATGCTTGAGAGTTGAAAGCATACCTATGAGTGCCAACTTGTGTTCCTCAGCGCGTCGGGCGAATTCGTCATAAGTAGCAGAGGAGGAGATGCCTAACTTGGACTCGGCCTCAAGCATGATGCCGACCGACGGTGAAATCGGATAGGTGCCCTTTCGGGAAGCGAAGACCCGGATTGAACCAGAGTGGGTTGGAATTCGTTCGACATCATGGACCTCCATGCCATACTTGTCGAATAGATAGACTAGTGTCTTCAGGGAATAGTATCTGAGATGCTCGTGATAGATGAAATCGTATTGAAGCTTTGATACTAGATCCACCAAATAGTGGGACTCGGTGACAAATACTCCCTTCTCGTCGAGGAGCAAGTTGATTCCCCTCAAAAGGGAATCTAACTCTGCCACGTGGGCGAACGTGTTTAAGGCAACTATTACCCTGGCCTTTCCAAACTTGCGAAGAATAGCTCGAGCGGTTTTTTCGCCGAAAAATTCCCTAATTGTGGGAATTCCCTTGTCGATCGCGATTTGAGCGACGCTTGAAGGATCGATTCCGAGGAGTTTCACCTTATGCGACGAGAGTTGCTCGAGAAGTGCTCCATCGCTGGAGCCTATTTCCACGACTAGATCTTGCGGAGTAAGGCTGAACCGATTTGACAATACTGAAGCTAGATCCTGCAAGTGCCTCCTAAATGAGGTTGGAATCCCCGAGATGTGATGATACTCTTCTCCAAAGAGGATGCTAGGGTCGACTATGTATCTAGATTGTACACATCCACAGGTATCGCAATATTGGATACCAAGCGGGTATCGCTCATCCTTCTTGCCACCTAGCTCTTGTTCCGTAAGGAATACGACCGCCGGATGATTGCCCAGCTCCAAGATTTTCCGAAGTCTCGAACTTTTGCAAATCTGGCAGGTGGTTACCGTAGTGACGGTTTTCCGATCAAGTACTTCCGGCCGTCCCAGCAATGTTTTGAGATCTCCTATATTGATTGGGGCTATCTTACTTCGGATATGACCAATGGTTTGGCCACTTCAGGTCTGACCATCTCCTCAATGCCGGCATCCAATTGTTTCCGCGTTCTGAAACCTAATTCTTTCTCGGCTAGTGATATGTCAGGGAGATAGTAGGGATGTTCCCAATCAGGTAAAGGTTCGACTCTGATTCGTGAGTTAGACGAGGCGGCCTTCGTTATCCTGTCTGCAACTTCCTTCATGGTTACGCTGGTGTCCGATCCAATATTCAATATACGGTTGTCCATTCTCTTCTTTGTAGCTGCAAATACAAACGCTTCAACCAAGTCATCAACGTGAACGAAGTTTAGGAGGCGATCCTTGCCGAAAACCACTATGTCATCACCTTTCTTAGCGCGGTCGATTATGGAGGGTATGATCCGGTTTTTGTCTCCGGGACCGTAAATGTTGGACAAGCGAAAGATCACAGAATCTTCCCGATAGAGACTGTTGTAAAGGTTCAGCCAATCTTCCCCTTGCTTCTTCGACATGGCGTACGGGTTTTCGGGATCAAGTACAGCTTTTTCGTCAAATTTGGTGAGTGTTTCCCTCTGCCTCTTCTGATAGACCACCCACGTGCTTGTGAATATGATTCTGACCGAGGTGGTTCTGCAGGCTTCGGCAACATTGAATGTTCCCAGAACATTTGGAGAAAAGTAGGTGTTTGGTGATTCAATGGAGCCACTTTGTCTTGAAGCAGCGGCGAGATGAAACACAACGTCTGCTCCATTCAAGGTCTTTCTCAAGCCTGCCAGGTCCTCGATCTCGCCCTTCACGATCGAGACCGCTTCTTTGTAATCGCCAAGGTGGTCAGGAGCAAAACGGGAGAAATTATCATAGACCGTCACGTCCCACCTTCTCGTGACCGCTTCCTTGACCAAGTGGCTTCCAATGAAACCACAACCCCCGGTGATAACAACCCTCATTTGTGTAGCCCGACGTGTGGTTCATGCGACTGCGATAAAAGTGTCCGATTCGTTTTTCGCACCAAACTTAGACTAAGCTTATGGTAGTTCAATTTTTTCGGAGGATTTCCAATTCAGAGTGCGCCCGAATCGGAAGATCGAGGTCTTGACATCCAATCTTATCTCTTCCATTATCTGGTGGGGGAATAGCATTCTGAAGTCGACTCCCTATTACCCTAACTAACCTCGGTACACACAAGGCTGCCGAGACAATGACCAAGGTCAGGAGTGACACCAATAACGAGGCGTCGTAAACTGATTGGGGTTGATAGACGATCTGGACGGTAGTTTCTCCCGACTCGTTAATTAGCCAACCATTCGAATATCCATCTGCCAGAACATGGTCATTCTGCGTAACTCCATTAATTGTTGCGTGCCAGTTATTGTCGAAAGCTGTTGATAATACAAGCAGGAAATTCCCAGCGCTGACCAGTCGAACGTTGAAACTCGTAGGTCCAGTCTGTGTTACCGATTCTATCGTCGCGTTGTACGTCGTGGGTCCTGGACGTTGGTCATTTGTAATTAGATATCCCAAGGCCTCCGGGGTTCCTCGTGCACGTCCGAACTCATTGGGAAGTTGATAGATGTTCGAAATTTGAATCCAAGTCTTCGGGGCAGAGATCAGAGAGCCATATTGTGAGTTCTCATATACAAGTAGGCTGCCAAAATTTTTCACCAGCGTGATTTTCGTCCACGAGAAGAACGTAGATTCGTAGGGCCTTAGATCCAGCTGAGGGTACAACATGGAATCGATGGACTTGTCCATGACGAGGTACTTAACGTTCAAAGATCCCAGAAGGAATTGAATCAACTTCTCGGGTACGTATCCTGCTGATGTCATCATGTGCCCAAAGGAGATCATCCCGCTTCCCGTCGCTGTTACGGTATTCTCTGAAAAGAGTCCATAATTTAGAAAGAACGCGCGAATACTCGTCAAGTTAGAGGCTCTCACATCCGGCTGGTTCAAAGGAAAGTCGAATAGATTCCACTGTCCGTCAGTAAGCAAAACATGCTGTGCAAATGGATACCACGCAACATTGCCCGAATCATCTCCAATTCCGAAAACTAGCTTAGTCCAATCAATGGAGGAAGATGCCCAAAAAAGGGCCCAGCGTTGAGTTGAGAGGTCCATGGTATTCTTTGAGAGGAAGTAGATCGAATGTCCGTTCTGGGTGCCCTCAGAAATCGGTCCGAAGTTCCACTCTAGAGCTGACTCATTCCAAGGTGTCAGATTCCTACTGTAGGTCACAGTGTCCGAAGCAGTTTGAGATTTGACGGAGAAATGCCAGTACTGAATTTGCGAAGTCGCGTTAATTGGATTGGGAGAGAAAAGCGGATCTCCGGCTGACATTAGTGTGTATATGTAGTCCACTATCTGTTTTTCAGGCGCAGGTCGCAGACCATAGATCGGTGGGCCTGAGCCCGTAACTAGCTTCACCGAGAAGAGATTCTGATACAAGTCATTAGGACCTTGAAACCCCCACTTCGTGGCTACATAGCTCCCAGAAAGTTTTGGGACAATCAATGCGGCGCAACCACAGTTGTCTTGCGAAAGCCAGTTGTTTAGTTGCGCGTATTCTGGCGGAACAGCAACACCTCGCTGCGACGGTTGATACCAGTTCTCAAAAACCGCTCCAGAGAGGACCGGCCAAGAGATCATTCCCAAGACCAACATTGCCAGTGCTATGGATGCGATTTTTGGAATATGTCTGCGATGAATGTGCTTTGAAGCGAATTCTGCAATAGAAGCCATCGAAACTCCAAAAAGGATCGAGTAGAGAAGCGACAGAGGTTCGAGGAATATCCACGGGTCCTTGTAAAGCTTCAAGAAAGGCACAGATTGTATCAAGGTTGTAAAGATTCCAAAGGGCAAATTGGTGCCCTGACCCAGAGCTAGGAGCAATGCGACAAGAAACCCCAGACTTATGCTCTCTCGGCGAGCTACTCTCCACGAGGATAGTCCTGCTATTGCGATAGCAGGTATGGCAAAAGTACCGACCCAAATAACAGAATTGAAATAATAGCTTGAGTACGGAACGTACGTACCTACGAAGAACGGCCAATATCCCTGCAGACGTAGAACGTTCTGCAATGTTGTGAATTGGCTTTCGAAGCTTACAGACGAGACCGGAAACGCTGCCAGAGTGTCATAGAAGACTGGGTACACTCCTAGAAACGGAATGAGCCAAAACAAGTTCGCTCCGATTGCGATAATGCAAGACACTCCGACGAAACGGAACGCAAATCTTGGCGAGATGGGATGACGCCCTTTGAGGAAGTTTGAAGCATGCGGAGCAGCTAGAACCACGGCTATCAATACTAGGAACCCGAATTCAATTGCCCGCGCAAAAACTGCGAAAACAAGTACTGATGACAGTCCAAGTGCCACTCCGTACCTAAGATCTCTTTTTTTGAACCCCGCAACCACAAGAAATAGTGCGAGTGGCAATGACGCTCTTGAAATCGGGGAATTCAAGATCGAAGTGTATCCCGTGGAATAAACATAAATTGGATTCAAGATCGCGAACAATCCCGCAACAAATCCCGCCAACCGGGAGGAGCGGAGTTTAGAATCAAAGAGAACGACCACCAACGAATATGTGGAAATGGCAGGAAGGAAATAGGAAAACAATACAATGTAGATGCTTTGCGCCGAGCTGAGAGACAGGTTCATCAGATGGAGAGAATAGTAGAAGAGAAAATCCAACGTGGGAACCTGATTGCTGATGGCACTTGGTATAGGATTCCCAGAGTCAATCCAAAAATTCCATGCCGACAGGTATCTTGGCGCCATTCGCGTAGGGTCGAATGGGATCGCGGCAACATCTCCACCCAGCGCCAGGTTGCCATTGTTGAACCAAAGGATTGTTACGACAATAGAGACCACGAGAAGCAAGACCCCATCCAGTGCCCGCGATCGCAAAGACACCGAATCCAGCCATGACTTTATGCGGGTCGTACTTAATCGACTCAGAATATTCTTAGAGTTGAACTTGTACTATTGAGCGACTATAAATTTATTCAAGCGGTGGACTAGGATCCAATAGAGTCGTAGCTGAAACCAGAGTGCTCTCAAATCTCCCTAATGTGTGCGCTATAGTACTCAATTACAACGGGTACCAATTCGTTTCCTCATGTCTCGATTCGCTTTCAAGTCAATCGTTGCCGGGCCTGAAAATCATCGTTGTGGATAACGGGTCGACTGACGGGTCGATCAAGCTCATAAGGGAGAATCATCCTCAAGCTCAAGTTATAGCTAACGCGAAGAATCTCGGCGCAGCGGAAGGGTACAATGTAGGAATCCGATACGCCCTAGACATTAACACGGAATACATCCTGCTATTGAACAACGACACCGTTCTGGAACCAGAGGCAATTGAAAGGATGATTGCGCCAACTCGTCTGGATAGCTCGATTGGAATCGTCGGCCCTCTCATACGAGACCTAGAGAAGAAAAACCAGATCGTCGAATTGGGACTAGATTGTGATGTGCTGGGTTATCCGGTCAATAACACCTCGGCCCGAATTCGCGACAAGGCGCCCCATCCCTTCTATGTCGCAGCTTGCGCAATGTTGATCAGAGCAAACGTGTTTGCAACCATCGGCCTTCTCGACTCTTCCTATTTCATATTTGTTGAAGACTTGGATTTTTGTTGGCGCGCTAGGTTAGCAGGTTTTGGAATCTGTGCGGTGCCTGACGCTGTAGTGTACCACAAGAGCGGAGGGACCGTTCAAGGCGGTGCTGTCAAAGGTGACAGCCATGTTACAAGTACCCTTAGGCTCTACCTCAGTCAAAGAAATACTATGAAGACACTGTTGAAGAACTACAGCGGTTGGGCCCTTACTTTCATTTTGCCCTTCAGTTTGCTTTCGGGTCTAATGACTTTTGTGATTGGAGCGAGCCTATTGGGACAGACGGAAGTGACAAGGTCATACCTTCGGGCTGTGTTCTCGAACGTTCGAGACATGCCTCTCACACTGAACTCTAGGATCTTAACGCAGAAGCTGAGGACGGTTTCCGACCGCGAAATCCTCACAAGAATGTCAAAGGGGTCCTCCATAGTGCGATCATATCTCGAAATCGGCAAGCTAGTGGTTCAAAAGACCGCGTGACAGATACGGTCAGAAGTCTTGAGATATTTTGCCTCTTTCATAAATCATCAGCGCGAGACTCATTCACGCGTTAGCGGTTCTGTCTTTCCTGATAAAACAAAGTCGACGACCGCACTGACACTGATGTCGTGCAATGGGATGGTTATGGGCGCGGTTCGCCCGTCGTCTTGCTGAGAGTTATGCCCGCGACAAGGCCGATAGACTCAATAGAGCGCATGAGCAGGACTGGATAAATGTAAAATCTGAGATTCTTCACGTTCCTCGCGTACGCACCAACGTAGCTGCCGAATCTTCTGCTCATTTGGCTGTTCCGACGCTCGGCATATGGAAGCATCGTCTTACCATAGCTGAACTTCTTCATCAATTGTGCCCTCATAGAGAGACTTCCAAGATGATGTTTTATTCTCAAAGGGATCCTTGCTATTATTGCACCGCGCTGAAGGAGCCTATCGGTCAATTCCCAGTCCTCTCCCGAGGTAATACTCGAGTCGTACCCGGACAGTGCCTGAAACGTCTCTCGTCTAAAAAATCTTGGACTTTCGAGCAAGGTCTTCCCAAGGTGACATTGTCTTTCCATGCTTTTGCATTCTGCCCAAAAACCTATTCCAACATCTATTTCCGGAATTATGACTGCGTGAGCTGATCGACAGGCGCTCACGCAAGATGAGAGAAGGTCCGGACTGGATAATTCCATATCTGAATCTATATGGAGAACATAATTCCCGCGACTCTTTGAGAACCCAACATTTCGGGAGCGCGATGGTGGAGCATAAGTAGCTGTTCGCTTCACATTGACGACTGTCGCACCATAGTCGTGGGCGATCATGGAGGTCCCGTCGTTGCTCTCTTGGTCAACTATCACAATGTCAATTTCCACGTCACGTTGACGCCCTAACGACTCTAAGCAAGTCGCAATCGTACGAGAGGAGTCGCGAGTCGGAACTATGACAGACACAAGGTTTCTTTCTGATTGAACGAGCGTCATCTCATTATCTTCCTTCACGAATGATTTGGTCTTCCCAATTCTCCCCTAGCACTCACCGAGGAAGCCACTCAGAAAGGAATGTCGGGGTTTCATATGAGGGTTCGGCCGGACATCGTGTTAGTTTTTCTTGCTTCAATGACAAAAGTGTACCCTCTGCGAGGTGATTCAATCGAATAATCGCTGTTTAGGTTTGGATCACATGGTTTCCCCAGCTTCTTTGACAAGTAGGCAAAAGGCGTCACGATGCTAAACAAAAGGTCTCGAGGTCCTCCTCTTCTCGACAAGGTCTCCACCGCGAGACCGCTGGAGTCAAGCAACCGCTTCAATTCTTCTTCGAGATAGTGCCTGTGGTTAATGAACCAAAAGGCCGGATCCCCGAACCAATACAATTTTCCCCAGGCGCCCTCCGAAGCTGGTGTCGAAAGGATTAGAACTCCATTCTGGTTCAGGACACGGCGAATTTCGGTGAGTGCCTGTCTCTCTCTGCCTGCAGGTAGGTGCTCAAGTACTTCCGAGAATATCGCGACGGAAAACGTGTTCTCCCGGAAGGGGAGAAACAGTACGCTCGCTCTGACGTTCGGATGGCCGCTGATATCGATGTTGATGTCTCCCAATCGGGTATCTTTGCAGCCAATATTGATTGAAAGGCCTGAGGACTTTTGTGCTCCCCGACTGAGCTCCTCTATCAGTTCTAGACGTGACAAACGTTTTGGCTTGGATCGCTCGGAGCTTGCAACATGACCGAGAGTCGTCAAGTTTCTAGAGCAATGGTTTGCGCAAACATTTCTGCAGCAGTATCCCACGAATGTTGTCTCGCCCAGTCGATAGCGGGGTGTGATAGGTCCCTAAGTTGTGTCGGGTCTCTCCCTAGAAGCTTCGCTATGGTTTCTCCGAGTGCGCGAACATCGCCGAAAGGTACGAGCAAACCTGTCTTTCCGTCAACTATTGAGTCTTGAACTCCTGGGACTGCCCAACCGATCGCAGGTGTGCCACATGCGTTCGCTTCAATCACGACGATTCCGTATCCTTCACGAATGGATGGTATCAATAGAAGGTGAGATTTCGACAACAGATCACGTTTCTCTGCATCCCAGGTGTTAGGTCTACGTTCTAGGACCTGAATCGATCGTGAATAGTTTGTTCGGGAAACCTCCTCTCTCAATTCTGTCGGGTCACCATTTCCGATGATAAGCAATTTGGCTCCTGGAACCTTCTCAAGAACGAACTTCATCGATCTTATCGCGTAGCTGAGCCCTTTGTAACGGCGAAATCTGCTAATGCACATTATTGTAGGATCGTCAAATTTAGCTCCATCCGATTCGAATCGTCTAAACGAGTCGTCAATGCCTGGTCTAATCACCGATACCCTTTCTGATTTTATCCCCAAGGATACTAGGTCGTCCTTCGTGCTTGGTGAACATGTCACAATTTTGCTGTTTCTGTACGCCGAGTAGACGCGGGGCTCAAGGCTAACTGCGATCTCCGATAGCGGTCGAGGAAGCTCATAGCGGAATATCCCCTTGGCAATTTGGTAAGTCACGAGGATCTTAGGCACTTTAGTGTAAAAAGGTGAAAGCCAAGGAATCCCGACATCTGAATTGTCGACTAACAAGTCAGTCTTTCCCGCAAACTTGGTTAGATATCTTATTGGCAAGGTCAGCCTGTGAAATGATTCGGGAAAATGTCGATAAGTCACGCCGTCTATCTCCTCGACGGTTTTGCTAAGCGCACTCCCGCACGACAAGATTGTGATAGAATGGCGATCCGTGAGGCGGCGCAATATTTCGTGGATGTACTTCCCAGCACCACCAGAGAGAGGATGTCTGACGCCTCGCTGGCTTAGGACAACGATGCGCACCATAGCGGTCTCCGTGTCGAAGTGGACCGCGGATTAAGAGTTCACGCCTTTACTTGAGCTTCCATTCTTGCGTCCCCATTCGAAGGGTGCGTGAATGAGCAGACTAAGAAGCATGATCGAATGATAAGTAATGTCTCGTACGTTGCTAATTCCACCAAGGAAATGTCCGTTCGAGTAATACTTTGACTCCCCAGACCTGCGTTCGTACAAGGACACCGGCAATTCGGCCGATCTGAATCCCCTGATCCTTAAGAGTGGGACCATCAAAGGAAGCCCGAAGTTAAATAGTGTCTCGGGATCTGCGGGCTCTCTTCTCACTACTTTGATTCCGCAATTCGAATCCTTCAATTCCATTCGAAAGAGTAAGCGTACAACTCTATTGTAGAGACGCGAGAATGCCGTTCTAGATGCTCCGTATCCATTGTAATCACGATTCCCGTTTACAAAGTCCAAGGATTCATGAAACATGTGTATCATGGAGACAAGATCTCGAGAACTATACTGCAGGTCAGCGTCGAAGAAGGCAATCAGCTCACCGTTAGCCCTCCGAATTCCCTCCCTCAACGCAACAGGCTTACCAAAGTTTCCTCTAAGGTCGACGACCCTGACAAGACGGTTAGCTGATGAGAGGCACTGAGCCTTACGGAGCGTATTGTCCGTACTTCCATCATTTACAACAATAATCTCGAAAGGAAGGTGCGCGGACGACAGTTCTTTGGTAAGCATATCGACACAAGGAGCAATGTTGTCTTCTTCGTTATACGCTGGAATCACCACTGAAACGAGTGGTATGGTCTTGCTCATTTCGTCTTTCTCGGAAGAGCCCAACCGGCATCGCCAATTTTTCTGTAGTCGATGCTTTTTTGCTGGAAGAAGTCTCTGTAACTCTGCCAGGCGCCCTCTGCGTCCAACACGAAGGTGCCTGACCTGATGGATTTCAAGAGTGCTGGCACAGGAGTCTCGGTATATTCAAGGTGGGGAACCGATACTACGACCGAATCGAATTTTTTCAGATCCTCTGGGTAACTGAAAGTGCCAACTCCGGCAATCTCCTCTATCTCCTTAGAGGAATAGAATGGGTCCTGAATCACAACGTGCTTTCCAGCTTTCTTCAGAACATCAGCGAGCATTATAGTCGGCGAGAGAACGTGGACTTTCAGATTGCGCTTGTAGCTAAGGCCGAGTATTCCAACTAAGCTTCCGGAGAGGCTCTTTGCAATAAGTTCTCCCACGAATCTGGTCTGGGATCTATTGACTTCATTAATTTGTAAAAGAAGGTCAGTGTGCTCCCCTTTGTTGCGGGACCCTTCAATGAGATACTCGGGAGCCAATGGAATACAGTATCCTCCCGTTCCCAGTCCTGGATAGTGAGCGACATAGTTCCATTTTGTCGCGGCCGCGTTGATCAGTTCGATGGTGTCGATGTCTGGGAAGGCGCGAGATAGAGTGTTGGCGAAGGCTATGTTAAGGGCTCTGAACGAGTTTTCCGTCGACTTGACCAGTTCTGCAATTCTGTGATCAGAAACAGGAACCAGTTTGGAGCAGATGATCCCTAACACGTCCATGGCGGCTCCTCTCGATTCTTCATCTAGGCCTCCCACAACTCTCGGGATCGTGTGGACGTTGAGCCCGGGGTTGTCGAACCAGTCGCGCCTTGGGGCTATTGCTACTTGGAATTCCTCCGGAACGTCCCGTCCTGACCTGCGCAGCGTAGAAACCAGGACCTTGTCACACTGTCCAGGCGAAAGAGTTGACTCGATTATCACCAGATCTGGCCCGTTTTCGACCTTCTTCGCCGCTAGTTTCTTGGAAACGTCTTGCAGGGCACCGTCCCACGGTTTGCCCTTCCGTTCTGTGGGAATCGAGATGAAGTGAACTTTGATCGAGGAGTCGTCGATGATGTCTTTCACCTTGCTTGTCGCGTGCATGAGGCCGTTCTTGACGAGCGGGACCGCGGAGAACCCTAACCATTGGCCAAGACCTGGGAGCGAAATTTCGCCGGCATTGATGCTTCGAACCGTTTCGGGGACAATGTCGTATCCGACACACCTGATCCCATTCTTCGCATAGTAAGCCATCGTTGAGAAGCCGATGTATCCTGTTCCCCACACGGCGATCTTGGCCTTGTGACTTCGAAGTCTCTTCTGGAGATTCAAGCTACCAGCTCCCGATCATGGGCGGATACGATCTCTTGTGCGCTGAATTCTGAAACCTCGACACAATCTCACGGACCTTCCGTTCGTCAATTCCCAGATTCTTCGCCGTATCTTCCGGGCTCGCCTTCAGGTCAAAGAGGCAGACCAGTGCTCTATCCATTTCTGCATAGTCAAGCGGGATCTCATCCGTAGCCCTCTGGCCTTCCCAGAGATTCGGAGACGAAGGCTTCTCGACTACCTCCGGCGAGATGCCCGCATGTTTCGCCAGGAATCTCACCTGTGACTTGTACAGGTGCGCGATCGGAAGAAAGTCCACGCCCCCATCCCCGTACTTCGTGAAATAACCGATGAGGTCCTCACTCCTATCCCCTGTGCCAGCGACTAGGAGGTTTTTCGCGTTCGCCAGATAGTATAGGCTCATCATCCGCATTCTTGCTTTCAGATTGCCTCTCGCTACCTGATGCTCGATCTTGACGGGAAACGTCTCTGAGAAACGCCTGATAAGAGGATCCAGAGTCAAGTCAACAGTTCGGATGTGCAGGTTACTCGCAATCTCCCGAGCGTGCCGCGCATCGATACCGTCTCGCATTCTCTCTTCAAACATGAAGACCCCTGTCACCTTCTCGGGCCCAACAGCCCTAACGCAGAGAGTAGCAGTCAGCGCACTATCTATCCCACCACTGAGACCTACAACAATTCCTGCACATCCGGAAGAACCGAATGATGTCCGAACGAAGTCGACTATTCGCGAAATAGCCGTTTGAGGGTCCAGGCCAAGCCTCTCTTCGACCAAGTCTCGAAGT
>Ga0137383_10000750_pt1 | contig 17784 bp, 13 predicted proteins | sample SagtaG_19_FD_104817 | JGI IMG/M metagenome (GOLD analysis project Ga0137383, IMG submission 104817) | Vadose zone soil microbial communities from Sagehorn Ranch, Mendocino, California, USA - Sage2_R_40_16 metaG | ecosystem: Environmental > Terrestrial > Soil > Vadose zone | place: USA... | reverse complement strand
TCGGTGACTCCTGATATGGAGAACTGGTACAGGGGCTTCCGCAAGAGGTTCAAGAAGGAAAGAGCCGCGCTCGCAGTGACATAGACTTCTCTGATAGAATCTCTCCTTCTGACCCCGTCATTGAACAAGATATGGAGTCCCAGGCCAATGTCCCTAGCCATAGTGGAATTTCTGGAAAAGAAGGGTTCCGTCACAGACATTGATCTGCAAAAGGAGCTCAACTCGAACTTTGGAGAGACCAGCTTTAGGGAGCTAAACCGGGAACTTATGAAGCTAGAGCTGGCCGGAATTCTGCGGGTCTCAAGGCTCACGAAGGGTAAGAGACTAGTCGAGCTGACTGGAAAGCCAACAATCAACTAGAACAATGTGAGCGGCAGCTCCAAGTAAGACATCAGCAGGTTGATTGGGTAATTGGGGGAATCCAGCATTCAATACAACTCAATAGGGATCGAACATGGAGTTGCCTCGAAGCTTTCATGAGTGGTAGGTTCAATATCTAGCCAGGGATAGGGAAAACCGGATGTTGAAGTGTCCTTTTGAGCATGACAAGAGTATTGGGACGAAAGTTGGTACAGGCGTCAGTGGAACAACGATAACAATTGCAATTCATAATGAACGCTGCACATGCGACTGCAAGTGGTGCGTTCGCAAGAAGAAACAGGTCCCGGTTGAAGGATCTCATCGAGCCAGCTGAGAAGTTGCTATCTGAACGAAACGTGATTTTGGAACCTTTTAGCCAACTCCCTTTCGAGTGGGTGTTGTAAACTGACCGTGAGTTGGATGATTGAAGCATGGAAGAATCCTATCTCACACGGGACTTGACAGGCGGAGACGCGGGGCGACTTTTGAGTCTGGATGGGCACGACGCGTCAATGGTGGGACTTAGGTAGCTCTTGCTACGCGCACGTCTTTGGGGTTTTTCGTGATACGTTGTCCCAAGTGCGGGAATGATCTCGTCTATTCCCCCATTCCATCTCTATACTTCTGTCTGGAACTTATGATCGGGGAGAACATTAGTATCAACTTGAACTGCAACCCGTGGATACCAGAAGACGCGCCGGCCGAGGATTTGCTCAAGCTCACCGGGAGAATTGAGAAACTAGCCCCAAGACTATCCAATCTCGGGTGTCTCCTTTCACGGCGTTAGCCACGAATTAAGTGAAGAGTGTTTCAAACTTCTCTATGACGAATAAGAACTCCTTTGAGGGGGTCCTCCTCTCGGTTGCTCCTACGAAGTAGGATTCGAAGTCTAGCCGAGCTACCGGTGTCAGCTCATTCTTGCCGTGTTGATCACTAAGAGACAATGTTGCTCGATCTTTAGAAAAGCCGGAGTCACCGAGTTGTTGCTATGGCAATGCTTGAGAACAAGTCGACAATTCGACGTCTCAAGAGATCATGGTCGTCGAAGACAAGACATTGAGCGCTAAGGGTGTAGAGGATGTGGCAAACCAAATCACCGTGAAACTGTCGTACGGAATAGTTGTCACGAAACAGGTCGACTATCACAAGGGCCACCCGAAGAATCCCATGACCCACAAGGAAGTCAGGACAAGTTCAAGAGGCTCACTAGGACGAATTTAACCAAGAACAGGGTAGGCAGGATACTGGAGACTCTCTGGAGCCTGGAGAAAGTAAGTGATGTCGGTAAGGTTGTCTTTTTTGACGCTCGGCTGACCATCCGTGCCGACCGACGACTAGACTAATTCGGGAGAGATGGAGGGGAGGACCAGACGAGTTCTGCTAGCGCTTCCAGAACTTCCACCACGCTGGCTTCACTGCTGCTCCGATTATTCCGAGGATTCCGCCTGCGAAGACTAGTATTGCTGGAGTTGCGAAGCTTGTCAAGACGAGTAGTATGATTCCTCCCAAGACTGCGAGCATTCCTCCAAATCGCATGGGGCCAGTGTACATCATGATTCCCGCGACAATTGCGCCGAAACCCAGCAGAGCTTCTATCCCGCGAAACACCATGGAGGAGACCGAGAGCCCTCCGACGGTCAGCGCTGAGTAACCTATCAATGCTCCTCCAATTAGGGCGAGGAGGAAACCTGCGATGCCAAAGATTTTCGCGAACACCCTGCTTGCTATTCCTAAGACCAATCCTCTATCACAAGCACACGCTAGTTGCTAGAGGCCTGGCTATAACTCAACGTTTTGAACAGTCTGATTGCCAAGCTCGCTCAATACGTATGAACATACAAAGGAAAAATAGCTTCTGGACGGTCCCCCACCGTCGAAAGCTGAGGGCCCAGCTCCTCTAGAACACTAACGCGAACTGGAAGTCCGGATTTCAGATTATTGCTCTAGCAATAGACATAGGGGCCCTTGGGGTTGTTTCCTGAACGCTTCTTGTTGTTCTAAACCGTCCAGTGACCTGGTTGTCGAGCCGTTCAAGCTCTATCATGATGCCCAGTTCGCTGAAGAGGGACCTGATGAGCTCCTCGTAGAAGATCGACCATTTGGGTCCCATTGTGTGCCTCATTACGATCGTGTGTGCATCACCTTCGTTCGCATGATCGAAGTGGATGCTGACATGATGGACCCCCTGGAGCTCGAAGTGTCTAAGCACAGAATCGAGATTCACCTGTTTGAACATGAACTGCATGAGTTCCTTTGCAATGTTTGTCCCGGCCGATCGGGCGAGTTCCTTGGCGTTCTGGTCGGAAAGGTAATCCATCATTTTCACCAAGAGCTGCGAGGGAGTCGCGATAGCCTCGAACTTTTCGAGCGCAGCGTCCCAGAAAGCGAATTTGCGAAGAGCCTTGTTTACAAGAGCGTTTACGCTGAGGTTCTGCTGTTCCGCAAGGTGTTCAATAGCGTCCTGTACGTCCTCATCTATCCGGACAGTCCGCGTGATGCTTCGAGTATCCGAGTTCCTAGTCGACAAGAGAATTGCACCAACGTGCATCACAAATTTAGGCTTTTGTCCGCTTCTAGGTATCGCATGGTGACTTCCACAGTCGCGATCTATCGCTGGGTATATTTTCGCGAGTACAAGCGGTTACAGTATGCAACCTCGATGAGTACAACTGGTTACAGATGTGCCCTAAGGCGACAGGGTAGAGGGTCGAACCTCGAAAATACCATCGCCGAAGAACGGAGCGAGTCGAAAGCGAATATCTGCGTCGATCCATGAGGCACCCGACAGATCGAAACCTGTTTTCTGCCTAGCGTAGTGTCTCAGCACTTTTGCGCGGATACGGGCAACACATATGGAGGCGTCTTGGAGACATCATCTGATATCGACAGATAGCGCGCAGGCGCAATATCGCTAGATATCTGCATCTTTCAAAGTATCGGCCTCGATGGGAGTGGCTTGGTTGACTGCGGGTGCATAACTAGGAGGCGAATGAGACTTGTGTAGTCGAATAAAACACAAAAGAACACTCTTGTGGCATGGAGATAGATGGAGATAAGATAGAAGATGGTGCGGCGTCTGTGTTCAAGATAATTGTGCGAGGGCCTCTAGCAGAGGAATCCTTCCGGTAGAGTCAGTGAGAGACACAAACCCGCACAAATGCAACCTCACAAAACCGGCCTGTGTGGTTAGAGATCCACCCGATCGTATACGAGGAGCTTATCACCGAAGTGCGAGCATAGCTTGTAGGGCGAAACAAAGATGTTCTCTGCGAAGAGAAGGGACGTTGTCCTTGCAGTAGACCTAGAACGGCCGGTCCGTTCTGAAGAGTTGCTTGAAAGACTGCTGAACACGCTGCCTGGCGTGTCGGCAGTCGTTGTAACTACCGAGACTGGACCCTTATTGGCCTTCCGATTTCGCGAGAGAACATTCGGGTACTTGGCAGAGCTAATCGAGCATCTCAAAACAGTCGGTTTTCCTGAAGCAGAAACGTTCGAGGCAGCATAGGATTGTTGGCGAGCGACTTGACATCCACAGAACACATTCCGCAGGAGCATGCCAGGAAGGTCCTGTTACTAACCTGGGAATATCCCCCCAGAATAATCGGCGGGATTTCGACTCATGTCTATCACCTATCTCGATCCCTCGCTAGCCAGGGGGTTCCAGTCCACGTTGTCACCTGCAGCTTTCCCGGCGCTCCCTCCGAAGAAACCGTTGATGGGGTCCGAGTCACTCGAGTTGAGGATAGCAGGCTTCTCCAGGCCAATTTTCTCCTCTGGATCTATCACCTGAACTCCCAGATGATCTCGAAGACGACTGAGCTACTTGAAACGGAGAAATTCGACTTGATACACGCCCATGACTGGGTCGTGGGCAGGGCAGCTGTCGAACTCAAGAATCGACTCGGTCTTCCGCTGATCTCTACTATTCACGCGACTGAGATTGGAAGAGGGGGCAGGCTAGATGGTGAGTATCGTAGGAAAGTTCGCGACATCGAGCGGCTGCTCGCAGAGGAGAGCGACGGGATCATCTGTTGCAGCAACTATATGCTCGACCATATCCAGCACGAACTCGGCGTTGCCAACGCTAAGATTCACGTCATCCCAAACGGGGTCGAAGTAGATAGGTTCAAGAACAATGGCGGGTCACAACTCTTCTCGCCCGGGGTTTCTGAAGACAGAAAAATCATACTCTACGTTGGGCGGATAGTTCGGGAAAAGGGAATCTTCACCCTGCTTGAGGCTCTCGATGAGCTTCGAACTCGGGGCAGGGATGTCAGCCTGGTTTTTGTTGGTGAAGGACCTCTCAAGGAGGATCTGGCCAAAGAGGTTCTTCGGAGAAGACTGAGCGACCGCGTCAAGATCACTGGATTTGTTGACCAAGAGAAACTAGTCTCGCTCTACAATTCATGTGATGCATTTGTTCTGCCATCCCACTACGAACCTTTTGGGATGGTCGTGCTCGAAGCAATGGCGTCACGGGTCCCAGTGGTGGTCTCGGACGTCGGTGGGCTCTCCGAGATAGTTGAGGACGGAGTAACCGGAGTAAAGGTCCCCTCCTCTGACCCCCATACCCTTGCGGAAGGCATTCTCAGAGTCCTCGAGAATCGGGAGCTCTCTGAGCGTTTGAAAGAGAACGCCTACCGAGCAGTCCAGGAGAGATACAGGTGGGATACGATTGCTGAGAAAACACTGGAAGCCTATCGAACCAGCTCTCCCATGCCACAGTCTTCGAAGGCAGTAGAAGATGCTGAGTTTCTCAGCGACCCAGCACTATTACAGTTCCTCTTGACAATCGGCGCAACAGACGGGGAGGGAGCCATGAGCGCCGGAGATATGGCCTCCATGATCAAATCTCCCGAAACTCCTGTGAAGCTCATCCTCGGACGCCAAGCCTCGCTCGGATACGTTTCAACAAAGCTGGGCCCAGACTCATCGAGAGTCCGCTACCACTTGAGCCCAGTAGGCATAATCAAAGCCTGCAGTGATATGTCATGAATGACAGTCAACTTCCATTCCCACTTTTTCATCAGATCACCAGAGACGACTACCCTGTATTCACAGGGCTCGGTTTCGAGGGAACTGCACACGACTCGAAACAGGATGAGCGATGAAGACTGGAAAAAAGCGTAGAATCAGAATCATCAAGCTGGTCCTCTTGATGGCAGTCCTGCTTGCATCGCAGACCCTCAACTTCGAAACCGGAGTGACATTGCAAACCGTCAACGCAACCCTTTCGAGCAGTGCTCCTTTCCAGTACATAGTCACGATCCTGATGGAGAATAATGGACTCTGCGATGTTACGCCAAGTCTCGCGGCTGGTTGTGGCTCGTCGTCGATACAGGCACCGTACTTGACTACACTGGCCCAGACTTACGGGTTCAATACTCACTACACGGGGATAGGTCATCCCAGCCAGCCTAACTATGTAGCGTTGTTCGGAGGAAGCACGCTCGGCATATCCTCCGACGGCAACTGTTGCTTCCAGCTTAACGCGCCAAATCTTGTCGACCGGCTAGAGGCGGCAGGGCTCACCTGGAAGGCTTTCGCAGAGGACGCTTCGGGCTCTGGAACCTGTAACTTCATGCCTCCCAGGGAGGGAGACCATTATCCCTTCATCGACTTCAGCGACATGAAAGCATCCGCGCGATGCGCCAACATGCTCACCACAACCTCGCCGCTCGACCCGGAGTTCGTAGGCGCGCTCAACGGAGCAACACTGCCCAACTATGTCTGGCTCACCCCGAACGACACTGACAACATGCACAGTTCTTCAGTCGCAGTAGGCGACGCATACCTAGCAACGCTAGTCCCGCTGATCCTGTCAAGCAGAATGTTCACTACCCAGAAAGCGGCACTGTTCATTGTATTCGACGAGGGAAACGACTTCTGCCCAACAGGCAACAGCAGTAGCGACTGTGTCGTCGCGGCATGGGCAGGCCCAGCAGTCAAGAAAGCCTACAGCTCGAGCACCTCCTACAACCACTATTCGTACCTCTCAACCCTCGAAGCGAGCTGGAACCTTCCAAGTCTAACATCCAACGATGCGTCAGCCACGCCCATGACAGAGTTCTTTGGAACCTCGCCACCACCCACGCTCTCAGCCAGCTTCACGTACAGTCCATCTTCGCCGCAAATAGGACAGACAGTTTCGTTCATCAGCTCCGCTTCGGGAGGAACCACACCCTACACCTATTCCTGGAGCTTCGGTGACGGATCGACTGGAACAGGATCATCTCCGAAACACACATACTCCTCAGCGGGAACACTCACCGTAGCTCTCACAGTGAAAGATAATGGCTCGCCTCAGCAGACCAAGACTTCTCCGCAATCCATAACCGTCTCCGGTGCGCCTCCTCCGCTGACCGCTAGCTTCGCATACAGTCCTTCTTCGGTTCAAGCTGGACAACCGGTCACGTTCACAGCCAGCGCCAGCGGTGGGACGTCTGCCTTCACATTCAGCTGGTCTTTCGGAGACGGAACGACTGGAACAAGCTCTCCAGTAACGCACACCTACTCATCGGCAGGATCATACACTGCTGCGCTGACGGTCAAAGATAGCAGTTCGCCACAACAGACAGCCACCTCTCAGATGACAGTCGCTGTCACCAGCCCTCCACCTCCGATATCGGCGAGCTTCACACTCAGTCCATCTTCGCCTGATGCTGGACAATCTGTCTCGTTTGCAGCCTCTATCTCAGGAGGCACCCCGCCGTACAGTTACCTGTGGAGATATGGAGATGGTTCAACTGGGACCAGTCTCCAAGCGACCCATATTTACAATAGTGATGGGACCTACCAGGTCACACTGACAGTCACCGACTCAACAAGTAGTACCGGGACATGGGTAGCGCCGGTCGTTGTTGGAACGGCTCCTCTGCAAGACGGCTTCACTTACAGTCCCACCAGCCCGCAGCCAGGTGATAATATCAACTTCACAGCATCCGCCAGAGGCGGGACCCCACCATACTCCTACTCTTGGGATTTTGGAAATGGAGCCTCCGCCTCGGGAGCATCAGCAACGTATTCCTATGCAACGGCCGGATCCTACACAGTGACTCTGGCTGTCATAGATGCTACGAACCGTTCGAACAACACTTCTCGGAGTCTAACCATCTACTCGCCAGCCCACCCAGACTTTACACTGAACACCGACCAGTCGACCCTCAACGCCCAGCCCGGTTCTGATCAATCACTCGCCATCGTCGTAACTGACATCGCCGGCCCTTCAGGAACAATCAGCTTCAACGCGACAATCACACCATCAGGGCCTCAAGTCTCACTCAATCCAGCAAACATCACACTAGCATCACAAGGCTCAGGCTCTACTAGTCTGAATATAGATATCGCCTCCAGCACTCCTCCTGGCCCATACTGGATACAAGTCAACGCTACCAACGGCTCCATAACCCATTCCATCAGCGTGCAAGTGGACGTCGCTCAGCACAACCAGCTGCCCACAACAGGCCAAGGCTGCCAGTTTTGTCTCGGCATAGTTGCAATCATCGCAATCCCAGGGCTGATAGGCGCGGTAACACTGGTCACGGTGCGAATGCGCAGGAGACGGAGAATAGCAGAGGTTCGAGACGACGCGAAGAAAGAGGATTCGAACAGAGTCAGTCGATGTTTAGGGAGGCCGCTCCTGTAGTTTGCAGACCTATTCATCGCCGATTCAACGACTCACAGTGGAACAGTCCATTCGACGAGCCGCGCACGAAGATCTAGACAAGCATGGGTCTTCAACTTCTCAAGGCATTGCTAGAGTGCACGGTCTTCTCGCTAGCTACCTCTTCCAGAGAGGTTTCACGATCGTAGACCAGAGAACAGCAATCGAGGGACAGAGCATGACATTGCCAGGGGGCTCATACTCTGCCTACGATGGTACCGCGGCTCAAAAGATGGATTGGGAAGATCCTGCCCAAGTGAGCAAAGCCGCGGCGGCGCTAGCAACTTTTCACAAACACACAGCTGCGTATACTCATCCACCTGACACCGCGGACTGTTTCGTACAGGAATTCCTGCAACTTCTGGAAGAATTACAGATGGACCTGAAAAGTCTGGACGAGTCGTCCATGGACTTGATGCCAGGCTCGATGCAACTCTTCAAAGATTCACTCCCAAGAGTCGAAGGACTCGTTTCGGATCTCTCGTACGAGACCCTGCCAAGATTGTTCATACATGGAAGCTACTGTTGCTCGAACATCCTCTTTCAGGATGGCGAGCTCGTCAAAATCCCGAATCTCGACCGCAGCAGATACGAGGCACGAGCACTAGACATAGCGATAGCGTTAGCAGATTTGACGCCGACCGTCTACGACGCGGTCTATCTCGAGTCAATCAACACCTTCTTCTCAAACTATGATCAAATTCAACCCCTCGAAAGCTGCGAGGAGGAGGCTCTGCCTGCACTACTCATGGCCAGGGAGGCCTACCAGGCCCTCCGAGACATCCGACGGATCGCGAAGATCCAAGATCAGAGGAGGAAACATCTCCAGGCGGGCAAGTTCCGGAGACACGTAAGCCGATTAGACTGGTTAGAGGAAAACCAGGAATCGCTGCAGGAAATTTTCAGAGGACAAGAGCGAGAGGACGAGACCTGCTCCGCATTACGCGTCGGAGCCCGAAGCGGCCGAGAAGATTTCCAAGAGTTTCAGGAGGCCGCGTAATCTTGGCGGTGAGAGAGTACATGGAACGTCTTCGGCCCGATACTCTTGAAGCCCTAGCCTCGAGTTTCAGACTAGGCAGCGCCATCCAGGCAGGGAAGCCTGCCCTAGGCGCACACTACGTTGTGTACCGGCTCCACACACCACTTGGCGATTTTGCCCTGCTCAAACCACGACCACTCGCGATCAACGCGTCATACGGAACAAGCCTTCTGGAAGAACTGCATCGAGCGAACAGGATCTTTCACCATCTAGCTCGCCACGGATTTCCGGCGCCCGCTCCCATCCTGACCATGGCAGGCTCGACAATAGCGACGATCAACGGAGAACACTATGCAATCTACCCCTTCGTCCGCGGTCGAGCCATGCTGAGGGGCAACGTTCGTCAAGTAGCAGAGGCCGGTGCAGCCCTCGGGTCCTACCACCGCATAATGGGAGACTACCGGGGCAGGACGAGCCGATCAGAGGAGCCATTCCCCAGCCGATTCCAAGACCGACTAGACTTGTTCACCGAGAACGTCGACTCCTTGGACGGACAACCCGCGGCTCTTGGGATAGAGGCAAGTATAGACTACTTCAAGGACAGTCTGCTCGACATCGAGCTATCACTGCTGAGACTTCCATATGAGAATCTGCCGAAGCTGACCATACACGGAGACTACAGACGCCAGAACATCCTGTTCAAAGGCGATAGGCTCGCCGCGGTTATAGACTTCCATAGGTCTAGGCTTGAGGCTCGGTCGCTGGACCTAGCGATAGCGCTCGCTGACATTCTACCGAGGATCAGCAATGGACATGCTCTGAGCTTGGCTTGCAGTTTCATCAGCTCCTACGAGAGAATCCAGCCGTTGTCGGCTGATGAGCAAGAAGCTCTCCCCGTCCTAGTCGAGGCCAGAGTGGCTTGGAGAGCTTTTCGCAGAATCCGCAGAATCGTCACCACCACAGACAAGAAGAAGATGATGAGACGGGCTCGAAAGTTTCAGCTCTACGTCAGCCACCTTCGGAGGGTCAGGGAGATCCGGTCAAGCTGGAAGCACATATTCGCGGAGGCAAATAGCCAGTGATGAATACAGCCGTCACGGTTCAACGTGAGGTCGCTGCTCTAGCAATAGTCCACCACGCAAACCAGTACGTAGTCACGGATGGCTATGATAACCGGGTTGGAATATCCGGGATAGTCGGGACCTCCTCGTCTCAGACAGGCCTACTTCGAGTGCTGAAACTCCACGAACGATACAATGTCCCGTTCAGCCTCCACATTAGCGGGACGTTTCTCGAATCTCTGGCATGGCACAGCCCCGAATTCCTCTCGGAGGTGAATCGGCTGGCCGGGCTCGGCCTGCTGGAACTCATAGGCGGATCCTACGCGCAGAACATGATGCGGTTCTTCTCCCCTGAACATAATCTGAGACAGATCAACGAGGAGCTACTCCTCTACCAGAGCCTCCTTGATTGGGATCCGAAGCGGATCACAACGTTCTGGCCAACAGAACGCCTCTGGGAAACCGAAGCAATGGCTCCCGTCCTGACAAGCGGCCAACTACTCAATGGAGGCTACAAGCATGTTGTGATAGACGATAGGCTGCTCCATTCTACCACAGGAAGCCCGAGCCCTCGCCAACTTTACGACTACGACCACTCTTGGGACCCTGTCAACTTCCAGATGCACCGTATCAAGAATGGCCTGGGACTCTGCGCGCTTCCAATCTCGTTTGGACTCCGCCGAAACATTCCCCCGCGAACACGAGAAGACCTGGAGAAAACCCAGGCTCAGCTGGAATGGATCCTTGACATCAACTCCGACTATGACAATCAGCTCGTCGCAATCTATGCGGACGACATGGAGAAGGTCGCGGGAGTAGGCTGGGACGCCAGGGGTCCCCTCCAGTTCGAGGCGACGCTCAGATGGCTCTCCGAGAACCCCTTCCTGCAGCCCGTCAAACTGGCTGAATGGGCTGCAACACACAGAGCAGGCTCTGAGAGACAGATCGATACAGGAGCATACGCAGAGCTCGTTGACGAGTTCGGGGCTGGTGAGAACTACGAATCGTGGTATTACGATCCGCGATGGTCCCTCTACCGTAACTACTATGCCTGGTCAGAGGCGCGAGTCCGAGAGCTCGACTCAGGAGGAGCAGACCCAGCTCTCATACAACTCGCATGGAAGATTCTGCTAGCGACGACATGGCAAACAGCTTGGCACACTCCCCGGACGGGGGCTCATGGAGAAAATCTGAGCGATGAAGGACCCAGCGCCTGGACAAGGGCCATAGCTAGCCATAGTCGTATCGCCGTTATAATGGCTGAGGCAGCCCACTGGATGACGAACAAGTGCGACCTGGCTCACGCTGATCTAAGGGACCTGGACTCGGACGGAGAAGACGAGCTAGTTCTCAAGAATGACAAGCTATTCGCAGTCTTCTCTCCCAGGAATGGTGGTCGCCTGGTCTACCTGTTCACAGTCAACAATCCACCAGGCAGACTCGTCATCGGGAACCCCATCGACGACTGGAACCTACTGGAAGATCTCCACGCATACATGGATGTTCCACCCAATCATCCCGGAGCACTCGCAGACGTTGGATACGAACATGACAACTACTTCACAGAGATACGCGTGCCATATGGCGACACCGTGTGGGCAAGACTCTCGAACTCCGAGAAGAAGAGTGCCGGCTTTGGAATCCTGAAGAATCTCAGCCTCGGAAAAGGAGAGAGTACAATCCGCACAGAGTATAGCCTCCCCAACTCTCTAACTAAACTGTCCACCGAGATAGGATTCTCACCCGACTATCAGCAGCTTCTCAGAACGGGGCCCTCAGCCGTCGAGGAGTGCTCTCCCGTCAAAGGCATCAGAGGATGGTCCAACGAAGGCGTGACCGTTGGGGCCCGGCTCGACGGGGGATACGCGATATGGGATAAGCCGAGACAAGATAGGTTCGGACATGGCTACCTCTTGAGAGTGACAGGATTCCGCGGTTTTACCGTCTGGATAGGAGCGGAGGACTAGGAACAGATATGACCCAAACTATCCGAAACGATCTTGACAATGCATCTTTCAACGAGCCCATCGTTCGTGGACTGACCGAGGTCGAATTCGTAAGAGACATCCTAAGCACTGAGGCATTCGGCCCAGGATTAGAGCAGCCGCTGCAGGGGTTCGAGGCGCGAATCCTGAAAAGACATCTACGCAAGGTAATAATCGACTACACTCTAAAATTCAAGGACTCGACTAGAAACTACATCGGACTCTACAGAGAATCAGACGAGCGTCTCGGACACACTTTCTCAGTCTTGAAGACCCTCAGGTCCAACGGATTCGGACAAGACAGCAGGCTAAGAGTACCGAGTCCCGTCCTCTACATACCCGCACTTTCATTCCTGATGATGGAGCAGGCAGAGGGTGAGCCACTCCGTGGAATCTTCGAGAACGGAAAGGATCCAGGGCCCTACGTGAAAGGCACGGCAAGGTGGCTCTCAAAACTGCACAACAGCGACATTACACTGGACGGTGAGTCCTCTCAGGAAGATGAGATTGCAGCCTCTAACAGATACGCGAGGGGCGGATCATGGCTCCTTCCCACTCTAAAGTCGGAAATACAATCGATCTCAAACCAGCTGATCGACGCGCAGAAAGCCTTCCGGCCCCGTGAGAGGAAGCCCATTCATGGAGACTACCACCCGAGGAACATCATCGTCGCTCCAGATCTGACAACTGTAATAGACTTTGAGGAAGCCCGGATGGGCGATCCCGCGTTTGATGTCGGCTATTTCACAGCTCAGACCAAGATGACCCACGGACTGGGCGGCTCAACCGTTCAGGCAGTTGAAGTATTCATACAAGAATATCAAGAAAACCAGCCGAGCATAGACCCGGATCTTGTGCACCGAGCAGCAGTGTTCGAAGCGCAGTCGTATCTTCAGAGAATCTATCACACCTACTACCTACTCGCCCTGAGGCCAGACTTTGATCTGATCTCAGAATGGCTGAACGAGTGCCAGGGCTGCCTTCGTAGAGCACAGAGCAGTCGCCTGGAAACGGGGAGGCGCAACCAATGACTTCCTCAACACTTGGAAACCCACGAGGGTCCGTGTTCAGATTCTCAGCCCGCACAACTCGCAACAAGCGAATGATTGGAAGGGCTCTGACAATCATAGTCATCTGCCTAGTCATAATCCCTCTCGTAGAGCAGAACAAGATTCTCTCCCCTCCTAGTAGCCCCGCCGGTTTCACCACCGGAAACGAGTGGCAATCGGGGATGCTAACAAGCTCCATCTTCGCTGCAGTAGCCCAGCCTCCCACCGCAGCCCTCACTTTCAGCCCCTCCAGCCCAGCAGCTGGATACCCGGTTACTCTGAATGCCACGTCTAGCGGTGGAACAGCACCCTACACCTTCGCATGGACTTTCGGAGATGGGATAAACGGGACTAGCAACCCTGCCATCCACACCTTTGCAAGTGGAGGCTCGTACAATGTCACGGTGGCAATCAGGGATAGCACAGGGGCCATCATCCGGACCTACAAGATCATCAATGTCAAATACGACGTGCCTCCCGTACCGCAGTTCACCTGGACACCTCCAATAGTCTTCGCTGGAGAAACGGTGTTCTTCGATGGCTCCACTAGCTCTGACCCCGACGGTGTAATCGTCGCCCACGTGTGGCAACTCGGAGAAGGAGCCTCCCAGACGGGGATCGGCGTTCTTCACACGTACTCCTCCCCCGGAGTATACCAGGTCAGTCTCTCGGTGACAGACGACAGCGGAGTCACCGTGGTCAAGCCCGTAGCAGTCTGGGTCCATCCAACGTTGGCCCTAACCGCCTCGTCCAACGCAACCCAAGGACTCGCCCCGGTAGGCCTCTCGTTCAACACACAAGTTTCAGGCGGACAATCTCCGTACACTTTCTCGTGGGACTTTGGAGACGGCCTTACATCTGCCCGTCCAAATCCGATCCACAACTATACGATTCCCCGCGTTTATCGAGTTGAGGTGACGGTGACCGACTCGCTAGGCCACACTGCCTCGCAAGTTATGAACATAACAGTCATCGCTCGGCCAATCGAACTCAGTTTCCTCGGATTATCAGAGACCACCCTCAAAGTCGGGGGCTTTCTCACGGCGATGAGCGCTTTCCCACTGATGATCTTCATGATCGTACGACGTCGGAAATAGTGGGGCGGAGATTCTTGAGACAATCAGGCTTCACCGCGACGGGCCAGAACGGGACCACTAACGAGGTCTCTGGCCGTTCGAACAAGCCAGACCCCGTCTGCTGCAGCAGACACCATGGAGACCAGTCGAAGGTGGGAGCCAGATTCAAGGTTCTAGTTCTGGGGCTCTGCCTCATGTTCGGAATCCTGATAGCATCCTTTGCGGTATCGACGGACCACGACAAAAGAAGCTATCCCACTATCCAGGCAACACCATCCAGCCAGGCCACCTTCGACTACATAGTCGTCATCGTCATGAACAACGCTAGCGCAAAACAGGTCTACGGGTCCTCGTCTGCCCCCTACATGAACTCTCTAGCAAGCACCTATGGGTATGCCACTGCCTATTCCGATGTCGAAGCGGCCGTTAGTGATCCCAACTATCTCGCCCTCATCGGCGGCAGTACTTTTGGTCTGACAGCCGACTGCTACCCGACTCAGTGCTCGGTCAGCGATGCGAGCATTGTTGACAGTATAGAAAGAGCGGGACTGACTTGGAAGGCTTGGGCTGAGGACTATCCGGTCTCCCAGGGCTGTAGCCTCTCACCGTCCAACGCCGAGTACAATTCGAAACACTTTCCCTTTCTCTACTTCCAAAACATCGTCAACGATCCGTCAAGATGTGACAACCTCCTCAGGGCAAACTCGATAGTCACGTCTAGCATTGAGACAGACGATCTGTTCCTCAAATCCCTCGGTTCCACCTCCTCCGCGGCGAATTACAACTGGCTCACGCCAAACCAGTGCGACGACATACACGACTGCCCTGTTTCAACTGGGGACAAGTATCTCTCACAGCTCGTCCCGAAGATATTGAGTAGCACTGTCTTCACGACCCAGAATGCAGCACTCTTTATCACATTCGCCGAGTCCAGTGGCTCATCCGTCGGCAACGTTCCCGCCATCTGGGCAGGGCCCGTTGCCAAGACAAAATTCCAATCATCGAAATCGTACAACCACTACTCACTACTCACGACCGTCGAAAGCGCTTGGGGACTCTCGCCCCTAACCTCCCAAGACGGCTCCGCATCCGCCATGACCGAATTCTTCAAAAACTTAGCACCACAAACAGGCCTCTCATACGCCCCAACTCACCCGGTGGTGGGCGACTCGATCAGTTTCAACTCCACCGCCACAGGCGAAATCCCCCCGTACACATTCAGCTGGAACTTTGGCGATACCGTGAGTAACACGCCTGGAGGTACCAGCCTCCCCAACATCATGACCCACACATACGCCAAGGCCGGAACCTATACTGTGACGGTGAACGCTACTGATACGAACGGCAAGATCGGCTTTGCATCAGCCACGGTCACTGTAGCCGCTCCTCTAGCCGTGACGATCAGTGGTCCCTCTTCTAGAGTCGTTGGAACCAGCGTTAGCTTTTCGGCTGTAGCCTCAGGCGGCACTTCTCCCTATTCGTTCTCTTGGAACTTTGGCGACGGAACCAGCCTCGCTACCGGCAGCACTGTTTCCCACAAATACGCCGTCGCTGGAGCCTATACCGTACGAGCGAACGCTACCGACGCCAAAGGGAGACTCGCGTCAGCATTTGCGAGCATCACCATTAATGCCCCCCCCTTGACTGTCGCCGTCACTGCCTCTGGTTCAAACGAGGTTGGCCTCGCAGTCAACCTCACAGCGACCGCTTCCGGCGGAACACAACCATACGTTTCATTCATCTGGAACTTCGATGACGGCTCTACCGGCTCAGGTAATTCAGTCGCGCATGTCTATACGGCGTCCGGGACATACAGTGCAACAGTCACAGTGAAGGACTCGGCAGGAATTACCGCGACCTCGTCATCCCGTTCCGTTGCCGTGGCTGCTAGATTACAAGTCTCTTCGGTCCATGCCGTTCCCAACCCGTCTGAGGCTGGTTATTCCATCAGTCTTTCGGCGACCACCTCAGGCGGGGTATCCCCAGTCTCGTGCAACTGGAACTTCGGCGACGGCTCTCCACCCTCCTCCGGATGCTCGATAACACACGTCTATGCTAATGCCGCGAACTACACCGTAACCGTGACTGCAACCGACAATCTCGGCGTGACCGCGACAAACAGCACCACCATAAGCGTCAGCCCCAAGCTGACCGTGAATGTTACCACTAGTGCGCCCAACCCTGTAGTTGGACAGAGCCTCACTTTTACCGCCACGACCACCAACGGCGTTGGTGTGGCCACGTGTAGCTGGAACTTTGGCGACGGAGCTACGGGCACCGGATGCACCGCAACTCACGCCTACACCACTCAAGGAGCATTCACCGCCAAGGTCACAGCAACCGACACTCTCTCCGTCACTGCTACCGCGTCGGTTACCGTCAATATTGTATCAACGCTCGGTGTGAGCCTATATGCCAGTCCGAACCCGACCGAACCCACCGTCAGTCCTACCTTCACGGCTACAGCTGCTGGTGGAACGCCTCCTTACACGTCATACAGCTGGACCTTTGGTGATGGCACGAACGCGACTACAACAACGGCCACTACGATCCACACTTACAATTCGACGGGGACATTCAGCGTAACCGTAACAGTCGCCGATTCGGCTGGCAAGACAGCGGCATCTAGCGTCTCAGTAACTGTCAATGCGGGGTTGACCGTAACCGCAGTCGCTACTCAGAATCCAACCGAGGTTAGCGTTGCGGTCGGCTTTACAGCGCCCACTACAGGCGGTCTTGGCACAGCGACTTGCAAGTGGACCTTTGGAGATAGCGGTACCGCTAACACATGCTCTGCAAGCCACACCTACAATAGTGCCGGCACATTCACAGCCATTGTCACCGCGACCGATGCTCTGGGCGTGACCGCGACAAACAGCATCCCCATAACTGTCAGCCCCAAACTGACGGTCACTCTGACTACTAGTACGTCTAACCCTGTAGTTGGACAGACCCTCACCCTTACCGCCACTCCCTCTGGTGGCGTCGGCACTGCGACTTGCACCTGGAACTTCGGTGATAACACTACTGGTTCTGGTTGCTCGACTATCCACACCTACACCACTAGCGGGACATCTACCGCCACGGTCACTGCCATGGACATTCTCACCGTCAATGCTACCACGTCGGTTACCTTCAATGTTGGATCGGCCCTTGCTGTGATTCTGGTCATTAGTGCTAATCCGACGGAGCTTGCAGTCAGCACGACCTTCACTGCCAGGGCCACGGGAGGATCGCCTCCATACGCTTCGTACAACTGGACCTTTGGCGACGGCACGACCGCAACAACCACAACGGCCACTACCAACCAAACCTACAACGCAACAGGAACGTTCAGCGCAATGGTAACAGTCACCGACTCAACCAGCGTGACTGCAAGGTCGACCGCAGTTTCGGTAGCGGTCAATCCTAGATTGAGTGTTACGGCTGTTGCCGGTCCAAACCCGACCGAGGTGAGCAAGGGGACGAGCTTTACCATTATGCCTGCTGGTGGTGCTGGTACTGTCACTTGTAGCTGGGCTTTTGGTGATACCACTACTGGCACTGGCTGCTCGACGACTCACACCTATGCTGCCACTGGTTCGTTCACCGCCAACGTTACAGCGACCGAT
>Ga0137383_10000747_pt1 | contig 17815 bp, 19 predicted proteins | sample SagtaG_19_FD_104817 | JGI IMG/M metagenome (GOLD analysis project Ga0137383, IMG submission 104817) | Vadose zone soil microbial communities from Sagehorn Ranch, Mendocino, California, USA - Sage2_R_40_16 metaG | ecosystem: Environmental > Terrestrial > Soil > Vadose zone | place: USA... | reverse complement strand
CCGTGACGGCGCCGATCGTCAGCTTCCTGGCCGGGTTCTCCCACGACGCGGGCGCCGCGCCGGCGCTCGACATCGAGCTGGTAGAGATCCCGTCGGCCAACCACACCTTCGGCACGCCGACCGGCGTCCCCCGCGCCGCCGCCATGAACCGCATCTCCACCGCGGTCACCGAATGGATCGACAGGCAACTACCCATTGATTGACTCCCGGAGGCAATGACCGTGTCGGTATACCGAGCCATCGAGAACCTGATCGCGACCTATGCCGAGCTCGTGGACGACGGCGATTTCGCGGGCCTCGGCGCCCTGCTCGCCGACGCCACCTTCGGCGACGTGAGCCGCCATCTGCGCCAGCCAAAATAGAGTCTGTCTCGCATGTCGTGGTGATCACAATCCGAGGTCCGCCCCGCTCCGCGATTGCTAGGGGACGACGATGACCGGCCATTTCCCGGCTCGTACCAGGCGGCTGGCCAGTGAGCCCACGATCCGGTGGCCGAGGTGCTCGGACGCGCCGACGACCACGGCGTCAGCGTGCGTCTGCTCCGCGATCGTCGTGAGCTCGGCCAGCGGGTCCCCGAGAACCGAGCGGAACTCGGCAGCTATCCCGGTCTCGGCGGTACGGCTGAGCATCAGCTGCTTCAGCTCGTCTGCGATCTGCTCGAACGTCTGGCTCATCACGGCCGCGCCAGCCGGTGCCATGCTGGCACTGGCCGATATCCGGCCTACATACACAGCCAGCAGGCGGCAGCCTTGACGGCGCGCTAGCCCGCCGGCGTAGGCAGCGGCGCGCAGCGAGGTTCGCGAGCCGTCCACGCCGACCAGGATCAGCGACGGGCCGTCGGTACCAAGCTCGAAGCCGGGCGTTGGAGCACTCACCAGACCATTGTGCCCATCTCGACCGCAGCTAGGGCACGCCACGAGCGCGGCAACCTTGTCCAGGTTGGCGATCCACTGTTCCCGTTCGGCTTCACCGGTCTCGGCGGTCATCATGTGCACCTGGTTATAGACCAGATCGCCGGTGACCACCGCAGCCAGCGACGGGACATACAAGACGGTGGATTCCGCGGTGTCGGCCTGGCCGATCCGGATGACCCGCAGCCACGCTACCGCTGGTGCCTCCGGCCGCAAGGATCACGAAGCCGGATACTGGCGGGAGTGCTCGATGCGCTAGGTCGAGGTCGCGGCAAACCGCGTAATGGGCTGCCGCCCATCCGATTGATGAGCTCATCCATGTTCATACCGTACGGCACGGCCCATGCCGCCACCTGTTCCCTATCAACCGGGTCGGGCAGCTCACGCAGGGCGTCGTCGGCCATCTCCGGCAATCCTGCCTTGCGCAGCACGTCAATCACGTGCTGCCTGGTGAGTTGCACCACTACCACCGAACTTTCGACATCGTGCGAAATCGCCGCGCCCATACTATCTAGCTCCCGGCTCCGTGGTCAGGGCACCGCACCTTGAGTCTGACGGCGGCCTCTCCTGCACCGCCGGCGTGACAGCTGATGCCTGGTTGGGCATGGCCGGCTGGAACGACCCGCGGGTCGTGTGTGCTGGCGGCAACTGAGCCGCCTTCAGGGCCGGGACCCTGAACGCCCTCCATCTCCTATGCGTGTTAGTAGATGATGGCCACATCACCGGTGTGCCGGGCGTCCTCGGCTCACGGGGACTGTCTCGCAACAGTGAGGACACGAATGCTTGCGCAGCTCGGCCCGGCACCGTCAGCGCAGGGCATGGACCTGATCACAGAAGGAGGACCGTCGAGATGACCGACGGACACCAGCGTCAACAGCGGCCGCTGCAAGCAGCAGTGGGGAGCCAGGAACGACGGGTCGTGCCGACCGGTGCGCTCTGGCGTACCAGCCGGCTGGCTATGCTGCCGCTGCGACATGCTGCCCGCACTGCCGCGGCAGCCAGCCGACTGTCCCGGGTCGCCACCGACCAGGTCGCCGCCCGCACCGCCGAGCAGGTGTTCGCCACCCTTGGCGAGCTCAAGGGCGGGGCAGCGAAGCTGGGTCAGGCGATGTCGGTGTTCGAGGCGGCGCTGCCGGAGGAGGTCGCGGCGCCATATCGGTCAGCGCTGCGGCGGCTCACGGACGCGGCGCCGGCCATGCCTGCCGAGGTCGCACGCCGGGTTGTCGCCGCTGACCTCACCGCTGCCTACGGGTCCGGCTGGCAGGAGCGGCTCGTGGCCTTCCACGACATCCCGGCCGCGGCGGCGTCGATCGGCCAGGTACACCGCGGACAATGGCGGATCGACGGCGGCCAGGTCGTCGAGGTGGCAGTGAAAGTGCAGTACCCGGGGGTTGGCCAGGCGCTACGTTCAGACCTCCGCCAGGCCAGGCTGATGGCGCGGGTGATGGCCCGGCTGACCAGGCTCAACGTGTCCGGACTAGCGGACGAACTCGCCGGGCGCATCGTCGAGGAGCTGGATTACGTGCGCGAGGGGCGGGTCCAGACGGAGGTCGCGGCCGCGTTCGTGCACCGCCTGCCGAAGGAACTCGCCGCCGCCCGTGCCGCCGGGGCGCACGAACCACCCGGCCGGACCAGCGTCACGGTCCCGGCCGTGTACGCCGCGACACCCCGGGTGCTGATCACCCGCTGGCTGGAAGGGGTGAGCCTGTCCACGCTGCTTGACGGGCGCCGGAATCTGCTTCCCGAGGGCTGGCGAGAACTCGACGACCGCGGCGCAGCGGACCGGGCCGCCCGACTGCTCGGGCACGCCATCTACGCGCCCGCGGCGTGCACCGGCTGGATGCACGCCGACCTGCACCCCGGCAACTTCCTGCTGCTCCCGGGCGGCCGCCTCGGCATGCTGGACTTCGGCGCGGTTGCCGCCACACCCGGCGGCATCCCCGCGCCGTTCGGGCAGCTTGCCGCCGCAGTGCTCGCCGGGGACGGGCCGACGGCGATACAGCTGGCCCGGCAGGCCGGGGCGCTCGCCCCGGACGCCGAGGTCGATCCGCGGCTGATCATCGAGCTGCTTCACCCGCTCGCGGCCACAGGGGCCGACACCAGCTTTACGTACTCGCGCGCGTGGCTGCGCGGGCTCATGGCCCACCTCACCGAGCCACGCTTCGCACCAGCGCTGCGCAACCTGACGCCGCCGCCAGAGTATGCCCTGGTCTGGCGGGCGACACTCTCGGCCGCCGGGCTCTTCGCGCAGCTGGGCGCGACCGTGCCCACCCGCGGGTTCCACCTGGCCTACTCGCCAGGGTTCCGCGGCAGCGTACTCCTGGCCGGAGAGCGGCGAGCGGGCGGAACGCTCCGCCAGGCCAGCTGATAACAGACGCTGCCGAACTGACGCGGAGGCCGACGCCACAGGCCCCCGCCCGCGAACGCGGCCAGTGGCTGTTGCGGTTCCATTCGGCCAGCCAGGACGGCTATGTGGCCCCGCCCCCGAGGAAGGTGGCCGGGTGAGGACGGATGCGCAGCCGCAGATCCGCCGCTGCCTTCAGGCACATGCTTAATCCCCCGAGCTGACGGATGGTGACATCCGTAGCATCGGGGAGCCCGCCCGTCCCCGAAGGATCCAGGCGGCGTGCCGCACCGGACGGGAATGCCGGTGAGCTGGTCCCGGAAGTTTCAGCTGAGCACCATCAGTGGGGATCGCCGAAGGTGGTGCTGGGGGCCGGCGCGGCGGATTGGGAGCGGCGGATGAGGGGAGGCATCCGCCGCTCCCGCGGATGTGCGCCTTCCTCAGCGCGCGCCGGCTCGCGCCGACCCGAGGTGGTGGAGCACGAAGTTGGCAACCTGGTGGCCGAGCTGCTGGCCGGCCACGAGGTCGATCATGGTGTGCTGCCCGGCGAAGATCCGGCTGAGCGTGGCTTCGTTGGCTGCCGCCTGGAAGCTGTGGAAGGTCCGCGTCACGCCGGGATCTCCGTCCGAACTGACGGTCAGCGGCTGGCGGTCACCGTAGAAGGCGCTCAGAATGGTGGCCGCCGCCTGGCTGATGGTCGCGTGGGCGCCGGGGTAGGCGGGGTCGGCCGCGGTGACCGCAAGCGGGTTCCAAGTGGGGTCGCCGACGATGCCCGGGTTGCCGGCGGTGTTGCCCTCCCGGATCGCGGTGATCGGGCGCCACACCAGGTAGTGGTACTTCGCGTCGTACATGCCGATGGTGGCGTCGGCCAGGGTGAGATCGAGGTTCGCGAACACGGTGACCGTCTGCTCCAGGTTGGCGTGCCGGGTCACGGCGAGCTTCTGCGCGATCTCGTTCCATACGTTCCAGATCGGCGCCGCGCCCCAGAACTTGGCCAGCGTTGTCTCGTCGGCAGTGCGGGTGGTGCTTGAGTCCTGGCCCAGGCTCTTGACCTGGTTGAGCGCGCGGGCGTAGGCGCGGCTGGTGATCGGCGGTGGCGGGGCGGGACGGAACTGCCGGCCGCTGCCGAGCACGAACGGCGTGATCGAGCCCCAGTTGGTGAACACCGGCGCCGGGAAGTTCGGCGGGGTCGGCCGGTAGTCGCCCGGCTGGTTTCCGGCGACAAACGGCGGCGGGGTGGCCGCTGATCCGTCGGAGGAGCGGATACCGATGAGTCGTTTGGCGACAGTATCTCCGACTCTGATGCCCTGCTGCTTGCCTCGGCCATCGGGAATGGCCGCGAGCTCACCGGCGAGCAACTGGTCGGGCCCGCTCTTCAGCGCCGGGTACAGGGCGCTCAGCACGTCGTGCGCGGCCTGATCGGCGGCGGCGTCCGGCCGGGCGCCGCGCGGCGCCGGCACCGAGAAAAGGTACGGTGGGGCCGCGTGCGTGATGGAGGTCACTGCGTCGTACTCGGCCGCCTGCAGGAGCGCGAAGCTACGAGTGGGATGCACGGTCGCGGGTTGAGCCCCCGGAGCGCCGAGGATGGTGATCAGCTCACGGTTCCAGTCGACGGCCGACTGTCCCGACCCGGGCCTGAACGCAACCGCTGACCGGGAAACGGGCTCGTGGCGGGCCGTGGCAGCCAGGGCCGGGGAGGTCATTCCGGCGACGACGGCTGCCATGGCCACCAGGCCAAGGGTCCTTCCTGTCTTGCGCATGCTTTTGCGGCTCCTCTCGACTGGTTCGGCCGGCCGCATCGGCCGACTCGAGACCCAGGCCGTATCGGCCCGGGCCATCTACTAACACGTTTAGTACATAGCGAGTGTTCACTGAACGGGCCAACTCCTGGCCGCAGTGCCGGTCGGGTGCAGTGGGCTTGGGCAGGCGCGGTTGCGCTCCCGGTCACCGCGTGGCTCTCCTGTCCAGCACACGGGGATTTGCGGTGTCGTGTCCCGGCCCATCCGGCCCGCGGTCGCCAGGAGGGTGATGGCCAGCATCATCCCCAGGGCGGCGGTGGCCGCGTCGGGGATCGTATAGGGGCCGCGGAAACCGGACGCGGCCGCTTGCGGGGCCGACGCGGCGCCGATTAGCAACGCGGCCCAGCCTGCCCAGCGCTGGCCGGCCTGGCATCCGCGCGCGGTCCGGACGGTCAGTGCGGCTGCGGCCAGCCCGGCGGCGACCAGTCCCGCGGTCGGCGCCGGGTGCCGGGCTGCCATCATGACCAGACCGCACCGGGTCAGGTCCAGGGCGGCCGCGGTGAGCAATATCACCACGATCAGGCGCCGAACGATCTGGGTCCCTGTGGCAGGCACTGTCTTCGTGCCATCGGCATCAGCGGCCGTCTTCGTGCCATCGGCATCAGCGGCTGTCTTCGTGCCATCGGCATCGGCGGCCGTAATATCCCAGGGCAGGCGGTTGTTCATAAGCACGCGATCGCGTCGTGTTCTTCGAGTTGCTTGCGCAACGCATCGAGCGCGTAGTGCAGCCGTGATCTGGCTGTGCCGTGTGGTATGCCGAGCTCACGGGCGACCGTCGCCATGGTCCCGCCCCGGTAGAAGGTCTCCACGAGCACGGTCTGGTGCGCGGGCGACAGGTGCTGGAGCGCGGCGGAAACGAGCTGCCGGTCCAGGATCTCCTCCAATCCAGAATCGGTCCCGACCTCGCCGGCCGACTGCTCCTGCACGGTCATCGGCCGGGCCCGCGCGGCCCGGTTCGCGTCGATCAGCAAGTTGCGTGCGACCCGGAACAGCCATGGCCGGATCGGTCGGTCATCGGCACTCAGCTGGGGCAGGTGACGCCATGCCCGGATGAAGGTTTCCTGGACGATGTCATCTGCGCTTGAGCGGTCCGGGCAGAACTGCTCCACGTAACCGTGCAGGGCCTTGGCATAGTGCGAGTACAGCTCGCTGATGACGGCATCGGGGTCGCCGCCCAGCCCGTCTCGGGGAGCATCTGTAATAGCAGCCATGTCTACTAACACGGATAGTAAATGTGTTATGTTCACCGGTAGCCGCTCTGGTCGACGAGGTCGCCGGCCCGATGGCCAAGTCGAGGTGACTGCCACCTCGCGGTGGCTGGCCGGAAGGAAAAGAGGCGGCCCCTGAACCGCCGGGTTGTTCTATGCGTGATAGTAGATAACGGCGGACACGCCGTTTGGCACAGCCATGTTCGGGAGTGAGGATGCGACGTTTCGGTGAGCTGGAAGCCGTGATCATGGATCGGTTGTGGGAGTGGGGTCGGCCGGTGCTGGTCCGCGAGGTGGTCGACGCTCTGCATGACGACCGGGCGCTGGCTTACACCACCGTGATGACGGTCATGGAGAACCTGTACCGCAAGGGATGGCTGCGGCGGGAGCGGGACGGCCGGGCCTGGCGCTACGAGCCCACCGGATCCCGGTCCAGTTACACCGCGGCGCTGATGAACGACGCGCTAGCCACCAGCCCGGACCGGCGCACGGCCCTCACGCATTTCGCGCTCCAGATGAGCCCGCACGACGCGGCGCTGCTGCGCGAGGCGCTCGAACAAGCACTCGGCGAGCCCAAGGCCGGCGAGTCCCGGTGACCGTCGCCGCAGTGCTGGTAGCCTACGCGGCCTGTCTCGGCATCCTGGGGTCTCCGATGCTCGGCCGGGCCAGGTGGACGGCCCGGGCGCCGCTGCTGGCCATCGTCACCTACCTGGCCGCGGGATGGTCGGTCGTCGTCGCGCTCGGCCTGGCCGGCCTGACGCTGGCCGTTCATGCGACCGCTCTCGGTGGGGGGCTCAGTCACCTGATCGGAGCCTGCGTGCTCCGGCTCCGCGCCACCTACGGCACCCCGGGCGGGGCCACGGTCGCCGGCCTCGGCCTCACCCTAGCGGGCGCTGTTGTAGCCCGTACCGTGCTCACCACGATGACCCACTTCCGTGCCGCCGGGCGGCAGGCGCTGCGCCATGCGCAGACCGCGCGGCTGATCGGGAAGCCCGAGCCGGCGCTGGGGGCCGTGCTGGTGGAGCATGAACAGCCGGCTGCCTACTGTGTGGCCGGCCGGCAGCCCACGGTGATCCTGACCACCGGCGCGGTGCAGGCGCTCGATCCCGGCCAGCTGGATGCGGTCCTGGCGCACGAGCGAGCTCACCTGACCGGCCGTCATCACCGGCTGCTGGCCATGGCGAGGATCGGCCGCGAGGTGCTCCCCTTCTTGCCCCTGATGCGGGACGCCGAAGAGCAGGTGGCGCGGCTGGTGGAACTGCACGCCGACGATGCGGCCGCCCGAGCCCGCGATCCTCGGCTGCTCGCCACCGCCCTGGTCGTCCTCGCCACATCCGCCAGTCCCGCGTCGACCCTAGCCGCGGGTGCCACCGACTCGGTCCAGCGGATTCACCGGCTCCTAGGACCCAGCCAGCCACTAGGGCGCGCACGGCGGCAGTTGCTCCGCGCCACCGCCGTGGCGCTCGCGCTGACCCCGGTGCTGCTGGCCCTGACCCCAGCCGTACTCGCGCTCGCCCTGGGAAAGCTTCCTACGGCCTAGCGTGAGCCGACCGCCGGCGTGAACAATCTCAGGTCCGGCCCCGTGTTGGCAGGCATGAGGATTCATCGCCAGAATGGCCTGCCAAGGCCGCCCGCCGGGCGCGCGGACCACACGACGGACGCCCCGGCCCGACGCCTCCGCTGGCGGCCACGCCGCCGCCGGGACGACGGGAACGTCCGGCAGGCGCCAGGCTCGGACGCCGTCGGTGCCCAGACTGCGCGAGCGCAGGGCGGGCCCGTCGGTGCCCAGACTGCGCAGGCGCAGGCCGGGCCCGGCGAGACCCTGGCCGCCGCCATGCAGCTGGCGATCGCGCTGCTCACCGCCGGCCTGGACTCACCCGAGCTGGAAGCGTGGGCCGCGGACGAGCTCACTCCGATCGACGCGGACGGTCTGGGAGACTTCATGGCCGGCCTGCACGTGATCTCCGTGGTGCTGCTGAGCGAGCTGCATGAGGCGACGGGAGAGCCGCCGGCCGCCATCTTGCAAAGGCTGGCGATCCTGGCGGAGCGCCGGCGGGGGACGCCGTCCGCTGGTTAGGCGTCAGCCGTCCGGCGTGAACAGTCGCTATCTCCTATCCGTGTTAGTAGACGAGTCGGCTCAGGGCAGCCAATCAAACCTGGGCCGGGCTCGCCCAAACGGTGGCCACGATGACGAGTCGGGCGCTGCGACGCCTGCGACTCATAAGGAGCTGGTTAGTTTGACTGACACGGCGGATCTGTACGCGACCGCGACCGGCCTTATCGAGCGCTCGGCGGCTGCGTATGCCTTGGGTGTGCCGGAAGGCGCCGGGGACGACGGCTTTTTCGGGCCCGCCAGCATCACCTGGCGGATGAGCGCTGACCTAGCCTCGCCGGTGGCGGGCCTGCGGTCCCTGCTGATTCAGGCGCTGCACCCGCTGGCGATGGCCGGTGTCGATCAGCACAGTGGCTGGCGCAGAGATCCTGTCGGCAGGCTCGCAGCCACCATGGCGTACCTCGCTACGGTCACCTTCGGCGACCGGACCGCGGCCATGCAAGCAGCGGCCCGGGTGCGGCGCATTCACGATCACGTCCGCGGCACCGACGCGGTTACCGGCCGTCCGTATGCGGCGGGCGATCCCGCTCTTCTGCTGTGGGTGCACGGGGCGCTGGTCGACTCCGTCCTGGCCGCCGGAAGCCTGGTCGGGACGCCGCTTTCCGCCGCGGATAGCAATCGCTACGTCGCGGAGATGGTGACCGCCGCCGAGCTCACCGGTATGCCTCGTCACCTGGTGCCTTCCAGCGTGCCCGAGCTTGACCTGTACATCGCGTCGGTCCGGCCGATCCTGCGCTGCACGCCAGCGGCCGCCGAATCGATGGCCTACCTGCTCGATCCACCGGGCCTGGACGAGGACACCGCGGAGATCTGGCAGGACGTCCGCGACGCCGCCATTGCCGTGCTCCCGCGTTGGGCCCGGCAGATGTACGGCTGCGGCGCGCCACCGCCCCTGACGCCCGGCCGCCGGACCGAAATCCGGCAGTCGCTCGGCGTCCTTGACGCCATGTTCCTCGGTCAGCCCGGCGCGCTCGAGACGCGGCAGCGGATCACCTTGCGGATGCGGACGGCCCGGCCCGCATGAGGCTCATCAGACTCCTCGCCGCGATGGCGGCGGGTGCCGCGACCCTGGTCCTGCCGCGCCGTCGGCCCGGACGGCTGCGCCTTGATCGCGCGCGGGCGGCGCTCCGGCTGGCCGCGCGCGGCGGAGCTCGCTACGCGGCCAGCGCGCCGCGGCTGTTCGCGGCCGCGGGCGAGCAGCGTCAGCTGCTGCGAGAGGACCTGGCCCTGCAGACCGCCGAAGACGTCGCCGACACCCTGGGAGCGATGAAGGGCGTCATGATGAAGATCGGCCAGATGGCCAGCTACGTCGACGACGGCCTGTCTCCCGCGGTCCGCCGTACCCTGGCCCGCCTCCAGGACAGCGTCCCGCCGATGAGCCCGCAGCTGGCCGCGGCGGTGGTGGAGGAAGAACTCGGCGCGCCGCCGGAACGGGCGTTCGCCCGCTGGGATCCGCACCCCATAGCCGCCGCCTCGATCGGGCAGGTGCACCGCGCGGTCACTCTCGACGGCCGCGCGGTCGCCGTCAAGGTCCAGTACCCGGGCATCGCCGAGACCATCGCCGCCGACCTACGCAACGTCGCGTTGCTGCGCCGGTTGCTGCGCATCGCCGCGCCGGCCCAGGATGTCGACGCGCTGCTGAACGAGCTGCGGGACCGGGTCGGAGAGGAACTCGACTACCGCCGCGAGGCCGCCAGCCAGCGCCTGATGGCCGCCTACTACGACGGCCATCCCACCATTTACATCCCTGGGATCGTCGGCGAGCTGTCCACCCGCAGGCTGGTGACCAGCGAGCTATCCGGCGGAGTCCGCTTCGCCGAACTTGCCGCCTGGCCCCAGCACGAACGCGACCTGGCCGCGGAGACCATCTACCGCTTCGTCTTCCGCAGCCTGTACGAAGTGCGCGCCTTCAACGGCGACCCGCACCCGGGCAACTACCTGTTCCACCGCGGCGGCCGGGTCACCTTCCTCGACTTCGGGCTCGTCAGGCACTTCACCCCCGCCGAACTGCAGCCGCTCATGCGGATGGCCCGCACCATATGCGTCGAGCACGACCCCGAGGCATTCCGCCGCAGCCTGGAGAACGCCGGATTCCTGCGCCCAGGCGCGCCGCTCAGTACCCAGGCGATCGTCGAGCACCTGGCTGTCTTCTACGACACGATCCGCGAACCAGGACCGCTGACCATCACCAGCGACTACGCATCCTCGGTCGTGCGCCGCTTCTTCGACCTGCGCAGCCCGGTCGCCGACTACATCAGCGTCCCGCGGCCATACGTGATCCTCCAGCGCATCAACCTCGGCCTGTTCGCGGTGCTCGGCGAGCTGTCCGCCACCGCCGACTGGCGCGCCATCTCCGAGGAAATCTGGCCTTTCGTCCACGGCCCCGCCTCCACCCCGATGGGAGAGGCCGAGGCGGCGTGGCTGGCACGCCGCCAGGCGGCTGCGGCATGACTGCCCCAACCCTCACCGCCGCGGGTCACCGCACCGGCCGAGCTCTCCGCCAGCCGGGGCGCGGCGGCTGGCCCGGGCATGAGGCCACCCCGTTCGGATGAATTAAAAATCTACTATCTGTATTAGTAGAAAGATCGGCTCTCTGCGAGGGCTGTCACGCGGGCGGGACACCTGGGCCTGCGGGCCCGCGGCTAGCTGACCTGGCGAATGAAGGAGATCCCCAAGTGACTGCGACAACGCCCGGCTATCAGTTCCTACCAGCAGGATTGCCGCGGCTGGCCGCCGGCAACTGGCAGGTCGCCCCGGCACGATCGCATGCGACGTTTGCCGCCCGAGCGGCCGGCCGGTCCGTGCGCGGGCATCTGCCCCTGACCGGCCGGGTGGTTATTACCGAGCCCATCGAGGATTCCACCGCGCGGCTGGCCGCCAGGACGAGCGCCATCAGCACCGGGTCACCCCTGCTTGACCGGCTGCTGGCCGGGCCCGGCTTCTTGGACGCCGGGGCCTTCCCGGAGGTCAGCTTCCGGTCCGAGCTGCTGGCCTGGGTTCCGGCCGGATGGCGGGCCGTCGGCCACCTGCAGGTCAAGGACACGGAGCACGAACTGGCCTGCCGGTTCGATCCGTGCCTTGATGACCTGCGGCCGGGCGGACCGCAGCAACTCCTTATCGCCTGCAGCTGGGTCATCGACTCGCGGTGGATAACCCGCCAGTGGATCCCCGGTCTTGACCGCCGCATCGTGATGACGTGCTCATTGTCCCTCCAACCGGACATATGAGCGCGCCTGCTGATCGCCGGACCGGCTCCTCGGGGCAGTGTGATACACGTCGCACCCCTCCTGCGCCCTTCTGCTGAACCCACCAGTTCTCCTATGCGTGTTAGTAGTTGAATGCGCAACTAAGCCGCCCAGTGCCGGCACCAGGCCCACCGGGACGGTCGTGACTACAGGAGGACATCAATGTTTGCTCGTCTTAGCCAATCGCAGCCGGCACAGGGCGCGGACGTGATCGCCCGCGCGATGGGCGCCCTGGCGCTGATCGCACTGGCGGTGATCCACGTGGTCGACCTGCCGGCCACGCTGGGCCCGATCCCACTGGTCGGCATCGGGTACTTCGGGATCATCGTCGCGTCGCTCGGCGTCGCCGTGGCGCTCATCGCCCGGTCGCACTGGCTGGTCTGGGCGGCGGCCGGCGCCGTGGCCGTGATGGCTATGGGCGGATACGTACTGACCCGCGCCCTGCCGGGAGGATTCCTGGGCGATCACGGCGATGTCGGCAACTGGCGCTGCCCGCTGGGCATCGCCGCACTCAGCGTGGAGACGCTGATCATCCTGCTCATGGTGCTCGCCGCCTGGCTGGGCCGGGTCCCCGCCGTGAGCATGGCCGCGGAGCCCCGGCCCGCCGCGCGACCCGTGCCCCAGTACAGCCAGCCCGGATGATCAGGCCCTGGCCGGCCGGCCCACGGTGAGGTCAGGCCCGCCGCTAGACCCGCCAGATCCGCCCGGCATGCCGCCGGGCCACGGAAGGAGCACCAAGATGCGCATGTCCTCACCTGGCCCGCCCGGCCGCGCCAACGCGGCCCAGTGGCGGCGGTGGCTGTTCCCGGCTGCTATGGCCGCCGGCTTCGCGACGCTGCTGGCCCTGCCGCGCGGCGCAGCCCCGGGCACGGCGCTGAGCTACACCAGGTTCCTGGCTGATGTCGGCGCCGGGATGGTCCGCGCGGTGACCATCAGCCCGGCCGGCCAGGTCACCGGCAGCCTGGTCGGCGGGCACCCGTTCACCACCACCATCCCGGTCGCGCTCGGCGGCAACGGCCTCGCCGGTGACCTGGCCGCCCACCACGTCCAGGTCACCGCCACCACCGCCACGCCCTCCTCGCTGCTGTCGGTGCTGATCGGGCTGCTGCCGCTGCTGCTGTTCGGCGCACTGCTCTATATCGGCATCCGTAAGGTCCCCCTCTCGTCCAGCGGCGGCCTCGGCGGGCTGGGCGGCCTGGCCAAGGCCAAGGCGCGGGTCATCGACGCCGAACGGCCGGCCACCCGGTTCACCGACGTGGCCGGGTACACCACGGTGAAGACCGAGATCAGCGAGGTCGTCGACTATCTGCGCGACCCCGGCCGCTATCACCAGGCCGGGGCGCGCGGCCCGCACGGCGTGCTGATGGCCGGGCCACCCGGCACCGGCAAGACCCTGCTCGCCCGCGCGGTCGCCGGCGAGGCCCACGTGCCCTTCCTGTCGGTATCGGGCTCGGGTTTCGTGGAGATGTTCGTCGGCCTCGGGGCGGCTCGGGTCCGGGACCTGTTCGAGCAGGCCCGCACCCGCGCGCCGGCCATCGTGTTCATAGACGAGATCGATGCCCTCGGCGCCCGCCGCGATCAGGGCGGCATGGTCGGCAGCGACGAGCGGGAGCAGACCCTCAACCAACTCCTCGCCGAGATGGACGGGTTCGACCAGTGCGCCGGGGTCGTGGTGCTGGCCGCCACCAACCGGCCGGACGCCCTGGACCCCGCGCTGCGCCGTCCCGGCCGGTTCGACCGCGAGGTCATCGTCCCGCTGCCCGACCGGGCCGAACGCAGCGCCATCCTGGCCTGCCACGCCCGCGGCAAGAACCTCGGCCCGGACGCCGACCTCGGCCAGGTCGCCGCCGCCACCCCCGGATTCTCCGGCGCGGACCTGGCCAACCTGATCAACGAGGCCGCCGTCACCGCGGTCCGGGGCGGCCGCATCACCCTCACCGCCGCCGACTTCGACGGTGCCCGCGATCGCGTGCTGCTCGGCACCCGCCGCAGCAGCCCGCTGGCCCCCGGCGAACTCGCCACCGTCGCCATCCACGAGGCCGGCCACGCCCTGGTCGCCACGTTGTCCCCGCACGCCGACCCGGTCAGCCGGGTCACCGTCCTGGGCGCCGGGCAGGCCCTCGGGCTGACCGAGATGCTGCCCGCCGACGACCGGCGGCTGTACGGGGAAAGGTACCTGGCCGACACCCTTGCCGTCCGCCTCGGCGGCCGGGCCGCCGAACGCCTGATCTGCGGTGAGGCATCCACCGGCGCAGCCGACGACCTGGCCTCCGCGACCGCCCTGGCTACCCAGATGGTCCGGGAGTTCGGCCTGAGCGAGGCGATCGGTCCGGTCGGCTACAGCGGCCCGCCCGCCGGCTATGCCGCGCTGGCCGGCTCACGCGGTTACTCCGAGCACACCCAGTGGCTGGTCGACCAGGAAGTCGCCGCCTTGCTGACCAAGGCGGAAACCCGGGCGCGGGACCTGCTCACCAGCCACCGGGAGGCCCTCGCCCAGCTCACGGCCGCCCTGCTGGAGCAGGAAACCGTCACCGGGGACCAGGTCCGGGCCCTCGCCTGGGCGGCCATGAGCGCGGCGAGTGAACCATCTTTATCTACTAACCGTATTAGTAGATGAAGCATCATCAATATCACAAGGAGCTAACCATGCGACACCCGAGAATAATCATCGCCAGCATCAGCCTGGCCGCAGCGGCCGCCATCGGCGGCGGTATCACCGCCGCCGCGGCGACTAGCTCACATGCCAGCAGCAGCCCCGCCGCCAGCCAGAATGCCGCGGCTACCGTGCGCACCGTGCAGGCGAGCGTCGCGGGCAAGACCGAGACCATCCTGGTCAACAGCCAAGGCCTGCCGCTGTACTACTACCTGAACGACACGTCGGCGAAGTCGCTGGTCACCGGCGGGCTGGCGGCGCTGTGGCCGCCGCTGACATCGGCGTCACCCGCCGCCACCGGGCTGACCGGCAAGCTCGCCGCGGTCAGCGACGCCCACGGCGACCAGGTCGCCTACAACGGTCACCTGCTGTACACCTTCGTCGACGATCACGCCGGCCAGGTGACCGGCCAGGGAGTGCAGGGCTTCTTCGTGGCCACCCCCGGCCTCACGTCGCTCGCCGGGTCCTCGGCGTCGGCGGGCATGACCCCGGCGGGTACGACCCCGGCGGGCACGACCCCGGCCGCTCCGTCCGGCAACGGTTACGGCTACTGAAGCGGCCTGGTGCCCCGGTCGGCTGACTCCGTTCGCTCAGACGGTGCCAGCGGCCGAGGCCCGGACGGACAGAGGCCTCGGACAGGCAGACATGACAATCACCAGACTCGCAGCAGCGGGCACCCGCCGGACCTGGTTCCGGCGGGCACCGCGGTGCCTCCCCGGCACCGGCACTGACCCGGCACGTAGACGCCGGGGAAGCAAGCACGTGGCCCGCACGGCGGCCGCCAGTGTCGCGCTGGCGGCGGTGACGGCGCTGACGGTCGCCGGGATGGCCGAACGGACCACGGTGGCCGCATCGTTCACGGTGCTTGGCCACCTGCAGTGGCTCTGGATCGCGGCCGCCTTCCTGCTTGAATCCGTCTCCATGGCCGCGCTCGCGATCATGCTGCGCAAGCTGCTCGCAGCGGGCGGCGCCAGCGTGGGCATCCGGCCGATGTTGGCCACCGCCTATGCGGCCAACGCGGTATCGGTCTCGGTTCCGCTGGCCGGACCCGCACTGGCCACGGCCTTCACCTTCCGCCGTTTCACCCGGCAGGGCGCGGATGCCCCGCTGGCCGGCTGGTCGCTGCTGGCCGGCGGGATGATCTCCTCGGCCGCGGCAGCCCTCATCGTGGTCGGCGGCGGGCTGGCGTCGGGGAACATCCTGGTCACAGCCGTCACCGTTCCCGCTGGCGTGCTCGCCGTCGCCGTCCTCGTCGCGGCGGTCGCGGCCGTGCGCCGCCCGGGGCTGCGCGGCGCGCTCGAGCGGGCGGCGGGATGGATGCTCCGGCAAGGATCCCGGATGCTGCGCTGGCCTGCCGCCGAGCCCGGCCAGACCATCGGGGCCTGGGCGCAGCGACTGGGCTCACTCCGGCTTCCCCCATCCGGCTGGCTGACGGCGACCGGCCTGGCCCTGGCCAACTGGCTCGCCGACGCGGCGGTCCTCGCCGTGAGCATCCGCGCCGCAGGCGCCACCGTCCCCTGGCACGATCTTCTACTGGTCTACGGCTCAGGCATCGCCGCGCAGAGCCTCAACATCACGCCCGGCGGGCTGGGGGTCGCCGAGGGAGCGCTCAGCCTGGCCCTGGTGGCTACCGGTCTGGGTACCAGCCAGGCCCTGGCTGCGGTGCTGCTCTACCGCCTCGCCAGTTTCTGGCTGGTCGCACTGGCCGGATGGCTGGTCGTGTTCTGGCTGCGGCGTCCGCGCGCCGGGCGCGGTCCTGAGCGCATGACCCAGGACCAGGGCACCGCCACCGCCGCTGACAGGCCAGCCACTGACAGGCCAGCCGGGCTGGGCGCTCACGAGCTGGTGCTGCTGCACGGGCAGCCCGGCTCGCCCACCGACTGGCAGCAGGTCGCCGGACGGCTGCCCGTCCAGTTCCACGCCGTCGCAGCTGACCGGCCGGGATACGGCTCCAGCCAGCTTCCGGCCGGCGGGTTCGCCGCGAACGCCCGCGCCGTCCTGGACGACCTGGACTCACGCGGCATCACGCGCGCGGTGCTGGTGGGGCACTCCTACGGCGGCGGGGTAGCGCTGTCGGCGGCAGGCCTGGCGCCCGGCCGGGTGGAGGCGGTAGTCCTGCTCGCGAGCGTCGGCCCGGGGTGCGTGACCGGCTGGGACAGGCTGCTCGCCGCACCGGGCGCGGGCCCGCTGTGCGCGCAGGTGGCGTGGCGGCTGACGCCATGGATGGCGCGGGCCCGGCTGGCCCGGATCGCCCGGCGGCGGGGCCGACCGCTGCAGCCGGACGAGCATGTCAACTGGCAGGTCTGGGGCCATGCGGGCCGCGGACGCCGCCCGCTATGGCGCACCTTCCTGACCGAGCAGCGAGCCTTGCTGCGCGAGCTCGACGAGCTGGAGCAGGCTATCGCGTCGGTCCGGGCGCCGGTTCTCGTGCTCGCCGACCCCAAGGACACCGTGGTTCCCTTCGACACCGCCCGCCGGCTGGCGTGCGCCCTGCCGGATGCCCGCCTGCAGCTCGTCGAGGGCGCGGGTCATCACCTGCCCAGGCGAGCCGCAGAAACCGTCGCCGATGCGATCGCGGCGTTCCTGGCCGCGGCCCAGATCACTGACGTCCCGATCACTCAGCCAGCAGTGACGTGAACATCTCGCGGGTCCTATCCGTGTTAGTAGGCCGGGGCCGGGGCCGGGAGCGCGGCGGGCCCCGGCCATGCAGCCGGAAGAGGGGAAGATCAGGTGGCAAACACCCGTCACGACCGTGCGGGCGGCACGTCAGCCAGACCGCAGCGAGGCCCTCGGGCCAAGCTGCGCGCCCGCGAGCGGATCGCAGCCGAACGGGCCGCCCGCAAGCGCGCCGAAGCCCGTCGGCGGCTCCTGACGGCGATCGCGGCGGTCACCGCGGTGCTGGCCGTCGTGGTGGCACTGGTCACGGTCAAGCTCACCTCTACCCCTGCCCGTGCAGTCGCCAGCGAATCGCAGGCGTCCTCCGTCGTCGTCCGGCAGGTCACAACCGTTCCGGCCGCCGTACTCACCAGAGCGGGCCCTGGCCAGGCGATCACCCCGCTGCAGACGGTCAAGGCGTCCGGTCCGCCGCTGACCATCGGCGGTAAGCCAGCCATCGTCTTCGTCAGCGAGGAATCCTGCCCGTTCTGCGCGGCCGAACGCTGGTCACTGGCCGTCGCACTGTCCCATTTCGGCACCTGGAGCCACCTCGGTTCCACGACATCATCGGCCACCGATGTGTACCCGAACACCGCCACGCTCTCGTTCCGGACCACGGTCTACCGGAGCACGGAACTCACGCCGGACTTCGGCGGCGCGCCCGACGAACGAGGTGGACCGCAGCGGCAAGTTACCCCGCTGGCGCAGGTGCTGGTGCGCGCCGGTCCGTTGCCGCGGGATTCCCGGCGGCGCGGCCGGGGCTAGGGTGATGGCCGGGTCCTGCCGGAGGATCTGCTCCATGACGGCGCGCAGGTCCCGCGACGGGTCGATGCCGAGCTCGTCGGCCAGGACTCGCCGGGTCCGGGTGAACACCTTGAGCGCTTCGG
>Ga0137383_10000742_pt1 | contig 17871 bp, 13 predicted proteins | sample SagtaG_19_FD_104817 | JGI IMG/M metagenome (GOLD analysis project Ga0137383, IMG submission 104817) | Vadose zone soil microbial communities from Sagehorn Ranch, Mendocino, California, USA - Sage2_R_40_16 metaG | ecosystem: Environmental > Terrestrial > Soil > Vadose zone | place: USA... | reverse complement strand
TGCGATCACCGGCGGCCCTGAAGTCATCTGGTCGCAGACGCCGACCAAGTGGAGCAACCACTTCTTTGAGAACCTGTTCAACCACGAATGGGAGCTGACGAAGAGCCAGGCCGGCGCTTGGCAGTTTAAGGCGAAAGGCGCCGCCGCAACGATTCCGGACGCCCATGACCCGTCAAAGCGGCACGTGCCGACCATGCTGACCACCGACCTCTCGCTACGGTTCGATCCGATTTACGAAAAGATTTCACGGCGATTCTACGAACATCCGGAGCAGTTCGCAGACGCGTTTGCCCGGGCGTGGTTCAAGCTGACACACCGCGACATGGGCCCGATCGTGCGTTATCTCGGCCCGCTCGTTCCGAAGGAGCAGCTGCCGTGGCAAGACCCGATCCCTGCTGTGAATCACGCGCTGATCGGGGAACAAGACATTGCTGCTTTGAAGGCGAAGATCTTCGCGTCGGGCTTGTCCGTTTCCCAGTTGGTCGCGACGGCTTGGGCTTCGGCGTCGACGTTCCGCGGGTCTGATAAGCGCGGTGGAGCGAACGGCGCGCGCATTCGCCTCGCGCCGCAAAAGGACTGGGAAGTCAACCAGCCGGTTGAGTTGGCGAAGGTGCTGCAAAAGCTCGAAGCGATTCAGAAGGAGTTCAACGCTTCACAGTCTGGCGGGAAGAAGGTCTCGCTGGCTGACCTGATCATTCTCGGCGGCTGTGCGGCGATCGAGAAAGCCGCCAAGGACGGCGGGCACGACGTGAAAGTCCCCTTCAAACCGGGGCGCATGGACGCGTCGCAAGAACAAACGGACGTCGAATCCTTCGAGCCGCTCGAACCGACCGCGGATGGATTCCGGAACTACGTCCATGGCAAGCAGCGCCTAACGGCTGAGGAGCTGTTGGTGGATCGCTCGCAATTGCTGAAGCTGACCGCTCCTGAGATGACGGTCCTCGTCGGCGGCCTGCGCGTCCTGGGTGCAAATGCCGGGAAGTCCACACACGGCGTCTTCACCAAGCAGCCAGAGACGTTGACGAACGACTTCTTCGTCAACCTGCTCGACATGAGCACGCAATGGCAGCCCGCCAATGGCTCGGAAGGCGTGTACGAGGGACGAGACCGGAGGACGAACCAGATCAGGTGGACCGGCACCCGTGTCGACCTGATCTTCGGTTCGCACTCCCAGCTGCGTGCTCTCGCGGAAGTCTATGCGTGCGCGGACTCGAAGGAGAAGTTTGCGAAAGACTTCGTGGCGGCGTGGACCAAGGTGATGGACCACGATCGCTTCGACGTCGCCGGTTGATTTGGTCGCGCAGGACTTCAACCGGGGTTTTCTTCTTCCACGGTTTTCGGGCTCCCTGAGTTGTAGCAGTTAAGTCGGAGTTGTTTCGACAACTCTTGCGTCAGCACAGGCTAGAATAGCGGATCTGAGAGCAGAATTTAGCCACTCCGCTACCCTGAAAAAATACCCGGCTTTCCCCGAAGTGACAGGTGCACTTTACAGATCTTATCTCAGGATTGGTTTGAATCGGAACAAGGTACTGGATCGGCATGACTAGCTTAGCTAAGCTAGCACGACTGGTCGACTCGAGCATGCGGACACCCACCCTCGCCTGTTGTCCCAGGTTTCGTGGCTCAGCGAATCACAAAGTATGTTCCTCGCTAGCACGATCACTCTTTACTTTGAATTGCTGGTAATTCGCTATTTACCTTCCGAAGTCCGCATCTTTACGAATCTTAAGAATCTCCCTCTTGTCGCAAGTTTTTTCGGCATAGGACTTGGGATGATCCTTAGAAACTCGAGGATGCGGCTCAAAACAGTTTTCCCGTTTGCTACGGCGCTCTCTTCCTTCTGATCCGGTTCGCCTCGCCGTTGCATTTGTCCTTCGGGGACATGTCATGGGAATACTCTCTGGGTTTGCCTGATGGGTTTATCGCACGAGTTTGGTCCGTGATTCGCTTTCTAGTCGTTGGCCTAGGTTTGTCGGCGTTGATTATTGTTTTTTTTGCCATGCTCGGGGGATTCGTGGGTGAGTTCTTGAAACGTTTGCCATCCCTACGAGGGTACGAAGGGAACTTGGCCGGTGGGCTTACCGGATTAGCGCTATTCTCTTTGCTCGCTTTTTTGCAACGGGGGCCGACGACGTGGCTACTGCTAGGATTTCTGCTGCTTGCTCCTCTGATTGCAACTGACCGTCTCACTTTAGTCGTGCTCGCAATACGCTTCTGCCTACTCCCAGGTGGCAAATCATGTTTGGTACCAGTGGTTCGCCGATCTTTCGCCGGAATTCCTGGACCGCTACCCGCAGGCTGAACCCAACAGCCTCATTGTGCCGTACTACGAACTTGTCTACCGGATCGTTCCACACCCGCAAAGCGTTCTCATTCTCGGGGAGGGCACCGGCAACGACGTTGCCGGTGCCCTCCGCCACGGCGCCAAAGATGTTGACGCTGTCGAGATTGCCCCCGTCATCCTGGAGATTGGACGCCGGGACCACCCCGAGCATCCGTACGATTCGCCGCGAGTCACAGTTTACGTGGACGATGCCCGCGCCTTTCTGAAGAAAACCAAGAAAAAGTATGACTTGATTATTTTCGGTTATCTCGATTCCGCAATACTACTGAGTAGCTTTTCTTCGCTTCGGCTCGACAACTATGTTTATACGGTTGAGAGTTTTCAAAACGCCACTTGCGGACCAAGCGGCAACCTGCGATCCGTTTGCGATCTGTTAACTGGAGTACCACGTCTTTCCACGTACTTAGGTGCCGTCCGTGCCCTGCATTTGCATAGAGTACTCGTCAAAGGCAAAGTTGCCGCTATTCGTTCCCGTAATCGTTGTGCTGGTTACGTTGACTGCAGTCGTGCTCGTATTACTCAGGAAAATGAGTAAAGGCGAGCCGGTTGAGTTCAGAAGAACGATTCCAAACTGGATTGCTAGGGGCCTGGCCGCTGAGTTGAGGATTTCACGCACTTGAACGCACACGAGCAATTGCTTGCCGAGGGGTACCTCGGGAGAAAGCTGGCAGAGATGCGTTTCATCCGGGCACCTCGATCCATCCCGGATGAGGCGCTCAGTCCTCCGACCGTGAAAGCGCGGAAACTAGCGCTCAACACACTCCCGCGGAACGGGATGGGCAACACGATTTTGATTTCGAGATCGGCACCTGGAAAATTCACCGGAAGCGCCTCGATCATCGCTTAACCGGCTTGCTCGGCTACTAAGATGAAGCTCGAAACGCAGCGATTTGGACTGCCCGCGCCAACTCCTATGGCCACCCGACGCCCGGGGCGGGCACCTAGGCAACCAAGGACCATTTTCAATGACTGAAGATGGATGGAGTACAGTAGGGGTGAGGGGGCGCACTCACAAGAATGTTTTTGTACTAAGACTAAGACTAGAGACCAGAAACCGAATTGCCTCAATCTTCGAGTGTCGGCAAGGTATTCAGCACCTCACTGGCCCTAGGTCGACTGAGAACCGGATCGTCCTTACGAATTCTTCCGTCGCGGAAGACCAGCACACGCTTGGCAAATTGTGCGATGTCATGCTCGTGAGTTACCAGCACGAGAGTTAGCCCCTTGTCGTTTAGGTTCTGGAAGATCTCCATGATCTCAACCGAAGTACGGCTGTCGAGATTGCCTGTAGGTTCGTCTGCCAGCAAGATGGAAGGATGATTCACTAGCGCTCGTGCTACGGCCACCCGTTGTTGCTGTCCCCCGGACATCTGCGACGGGAAATGCTGTGCCTGTTCGGCAAGACCAACCATTGACAACGCATCGGCGGCACGATTTCGGCGCTCCGTTTTATCGATTTTCGCGTACAGCGTGGGTAATTCCGTGTTTTCAAGGGCGGTCGTCCGGGCCAGGAGATTGAAGCCCTGGAAAACAAATCCGATCTTCTGGTTCCGAATGAGTGCCAGGGCCTTCTTGTCGTGTTCGGAAACATCGATCCCTTCAAGGAAGTATCGTCCCGAACTGAGGCGGTCCAGACACCCAAGGATGTTCATGAAGGTGGATTTGCCACTGCCGCTCGCTCCCATGATCGCCACGAATTCGCCTCGCTGAATTTCAATGCTTACACCGCGCAACGCGTGCACCCGCGTCTCGCCCAGTTCGTAATACTTGTGCGCGTCTTCCACACGGATGACCGCGCGGGCCGCAGAAGCGGCTCGGGTGGCTCCGAGTGGGTTGACAGCGGGCATCGTTTCCATGGGGTGGTTTCGAACTGCTGAACCTTAGCGCCGTATGCCGCCTAGAATTTGGCTTTTGGGCGCTACGGATCGAATAATCACCTCCTCCGCTTCCTTCAGTTCCCCTCTAAGAACTGAGCTGACCTCGGTGTAGGCATGGTCTGTGATTCCAAGAGAAACCTTGACCGGTTCCATCGTATTGTCGGGATGGAGCTTCCAAACAACGGCAGTCTCTTGTTTCGGTGCGCGGGGCAGATTCTGGGCGCCGGTGCTAGCCGGCATTCCACCGTCGGCCGCAGCAGAGTTATCACCGGCATGTTGCCCCTCAACTCCTTCGATCCCAAAGCGCTTATACAGGGCCAAAATTTCCTCGGGCGCCAGCGGGGGCTTGTACCGTAGGGCGGTGTTTGGCAGTTTCAATGCGTTCTGCGCCGTAGCCACGGGAATGGTCACGTATGCCGTCATGCCGGGGAACAGTTTTAACTCAGGGTTCGCAAATTCGATGATGGTGTCGTAGGTGACCACGCTTTGCACCGTCGTCGGGTTCATCCGGATTTGGCTGACAACTCCCTGAAACGCTTGCTTAGGGAGGGCGTCCACCTTAAAGGTGACTGTCTTGCCCACCTTGATGTTGTCCACGTCCGACTCGTCGGTCTTGGCATAGACCCACATCTTGGTGAGATCCTGCGCGATCGTAAAGATGGTTGGCGCTTGCAGGGACGCCGCAACGGTTTGCCCGACATCCACATTTCGCGCCACAACCGTGCCGTCGATTGGGGAACGAATCACGGTGTAATCGAGATTGGTCTGGGCCACTGTAACAGCCGCCTCTTTGAGACTGACTTGCGCCTCGGCCTGCGTGATGTTGGCTGCAGCAGCATCCACCGAGGCGTTGGCTGCGTCGTAGTTCGATTTGGCAAGGTCCAGTTGCTGCTTGCTCATGACGCCATCTTTGGTCAAGCCGACAGCCCGATCGTAGTCGGCCTTGGTCTGCACCAATGCGGCTTTCGCTTTTTCGAGATTGGCTCGGGCCGCTGCCAGGTTGGCCTCTGAGTTTTTCAAATCAGCGGATGCCTGCAGCAGAGCGCCCTTGAACAAGGCTGGATCGATGAGGGCGACAACATCCCCCTTATGCACGCGGGAATTGAAATCTGCATTGAGTTTGGCGATGGTCCCGGAGACTTGCGATCCCACTTGGACCGTGATCACCGAGTTGATGGTTCCGGTGGCCTCCACGACGTCATGGATATCACCTCGCTCCACCTTCGCGGTAAAATGCTGCACTTGAGTATCCCGGTTCAGCCCCAAGGCGACGAACACTCCCGCCACGGCCACAACCACCGCTAAGATGAGCCACTTGCGTTTTGCCATTATGTCTGGTCCCAAAAATCAACCCCTTTACTCGTATCGCAGCGCTTCGATCGGATCCAGTCGAGACGCCTTGCGCGCAGGGTAGTATCCGAAGAACACTCCGACAGCGACCGAGAACATGGCAGCCACCACGACCGCCTCAATAGACATCTCGATAGGCCAACCCAAAGTCTGTCCAACCAAATAAGATCCAAAGACTCCAGCCAGTACACCGGCTGCACCCCCAACTAGGCTGAGCATGATCGATTCTCCCAGAAACTGCAGCTGGATGGCCGCTTCGGTCGCTCCCACCGCTACTCGGACACCGATCTCACGCGTACGCTCAGTTACGGAAACCAGCATCACGTTCATGATCCCAATTCCCCCCACGATCAGGGAAACGGAGGCGATTGCAATCAGCAGAATCGTCAGAGTCTTGCTGGCGTCGAGCTGCGCCTGAATAATGTCCTCCGGATTTCGGATATTAAAGTCATCCTCTTCCTCGGGCCGCAGATGATGACGGTCCCGTAGCACAGCGGTCGCTTCCTGGCCGGCCATTTTGACAACGTCTTGCGATACCGCCGAGCACAGGATGTCGTCCAGCCATGTAATGCCCTTAAGTTTCTTTTGAGCAATCGTGTAGGGCAGGATGATCGTGTCATCCTGGTCTTGCCCGGAAAGAGAGAGTCCTTTGGGATGGAGGGTCGCCACTACCTTGCAGGGAAGGCTATTGATGCGTATCACTTTTCCAACCGGTGCTTCAACACCGAAAAGTTGTTCCCGAACTGTTCGCCCAATCACACAAACGTCTGCCGCCCGATCCACGTCATCCTGCGAGAATATTGCGCCTTGATCCACGTACCAACGTTTGATGTCGAAGTATTCGGGCGAAACGCCGCGGTAGGAGGTGTGCCAATTCTGATTGCCGTAGATAACCTGAACCGGATCATCCACATTCGGCGAAACGCTCTTGATAAGAGAAATCTGGTTCTTAATTGCAACGGCATCGGCCATAACCAACGTCTTGGTGTCATGCGTGCCGGTGCGGACGCCGTTAATCGCCCGGCCGCCAGCTTCAATCCAGACGAAGTTGTCTCCAAGGTTGTTCAGTTGTTGCTGGACTCGCGCTTGTCCCGCTTTGCCGATTGCCACGACACAGATCACAGCCGCAATCCCGATGGTGATCCCCAGAACAGTCAGGAGGCTTCGCATCTTGTTTCTGAGCAGCGCCACCAATGCGGACCGAAACAGAGCTCCGTAGTTCACGGTTCTGATGCCTCCTCGCTTCCGGGTGATCTTACAGGCTCAAGATAAAACTACACCACACTTGGGCTATTGCACCGTAGGGCTGCGCCCCCTTCGTGCTCTCCCCTGGGGATTGAGGTGTCTGGCCCTAGCTCTCATGCGACACAGCATCCAGACAATATACCGGTGTCTACCTGAAGGCCGGATGAAAGGGAATTGACTGAGAGGCTTGCCATGCGAAAACGACGGTGCCGTTTGGATCATATGAGGAGGTTCGTGGTCGGCTTCCGCGGGTCGAGTGCCAATGGGAGAACGCAACCGTCGGGTGTCGCTCCAGAAGATTCGCGAGCAGAACGGTCTGCTCACCTTTGGCCTCTACGCGCTGAATCCGAAGACGCAGCGCTCTCCGTGGGTGGCAATTGACGCTGACTACGAGAATGCACTGGAAGATCTTCTAAAGTTGCAATGGGAGGTGCGACAGGATGGAGTTGAGCAGCGCTCGATCTTCCCGGAATTACTATTTCGCACCTCTCCGAGGCTCCGCTTCGCCAAGCCAAAAATAACTTTGTGAGAGGAATTGTGTCTATGGTCTTTAGGCCGACCTTGACTTGTCGTGCTAACGAGTCGCTTGAAAATTAATGACCCCGGTGTTTCCTGAGCCACGAGGAGAGATTCAACTCAACCCCGAAGGAAACTCCATTTGGTTACGGGCGTTGTTTGTGTTTCGGCCGAGGCCAGAACCTTGCGTCGATTATGTGGTGACCGGCGTTTCGACCTGAAGAGTGTAAATAGAACTTTAGGTCACGTACCCAGGTTTCTTGCGGAAGCCCGAGTTACACCGTAGCGTGAAGCGTGGAAGGGAACTCATGAAATCAAGTGGATGGTTGCGTATCTTCTCCATAGCAATACTAGCGCTCAGCACCAGCATGGTTCTTGCCCAAGGGGAAGGCCATGGACACGGGCGCGGTCGCGATAAGCATGGCAACGAAGACGAAGATAATGATCGAAAGGGTAACAAAGTGCACGGCCATGAAGGCCATGGGTACGATGACCGCGATCACGAGACTATGCATGGCTGGTACGAGGGCCATCGGGGAAACTTGCCGCCTGGACTCGCAAAGAAGGATCGATTGCCGCCTGGCCTGGAACGGCAACTAGAACTTCGGGGCACGCTGCCGCCCGGTTTAAGGGCGAGGATTTATGCTGTTCCCGTCGATCTTGAACGGGAGTTGCCTCCGCCTCCGCCCCATTGTGAGCATGTCTTTATTGGCGGACACGTTGTGCTCCTCAATCGCAGCACGTTTGTGGTGGTAGATGTTTTCCATCTGGGGTTCTAGCCAGTCCTGCGTTCCTGAATCGTCCAGCAGCCGGCAGGTGAATGCAAGGCTTAACGGATAGAGCCCTCAATTATTGGGCGTGCCCATTCCGGGCAGACTTGATGTCGAACCCATCCAGCTACTTAAGATCGGCATCTTTGTGAGCGAAGCCGGGTAGGTTTACAACTCTTGTCATCGCGCCCCCGGCGGCTCCTGGGTGGCGGGAATTCCGACTAGGTAGCGATAGAGCGCAACGGCCCGGTTAACCGAGGAAGACTCATTTCCCGCGATCAGCCCGTTGGCGTTCTTTCCCGTGCGGACGATGCTGTAGTAACGCCAGACCTTATCCGATTCGCGATCCAGGAAGTACATCGACTGCAACTCGCCGGGGTGAAAGATAGGTATGAAGTAATAGCGCATCGTGCTGAGGTTCTCGACATCGAAGACGACCCGGCTCGCCGAAGCCTCGACCATGTGCATTCGGTAGATGGCTTTGCCAGAAAGGTTATCGACCTGCTCGAAGTAGAGCACCTTGCCTTCCTTCATCTTATTGGACGTGAAGTCTTCGCGGCGTTGACCAGGCTGCGAGTCGGTCAGAGCGTAGGCGCTCCCAATTAATGTTCGCCACTGCTGGTGAGTAGTCGACCAGTAGCGCATGCCGGCGAGTTCTGAAATTGCCCCGAGGTGGCGAAGCAAGCTCTCAGCCTCCGAGCTATGGGGAAATCGCGCGACTATGGGTGACCAACGTCGTAAAGCCCCCTTCAGCCCAACTGGTGCACGCGGGCGGTTTCCAGTCGCGACCCAAATCAGACCTGCTCCATGATTTCACGATGGCCAGCTCATCCACACCCGGATACGCCGGAATGGGTTCCTTTCCACATGGCGGCTGCGGTCCGGGCTGAGGCTCAACCTCAATGAGGAGCCCCGCCTGCAGCGCAGGGGGAGAAAGCAGGAAGCGATCTGCGGGTTGGGCTGGATATACCGCGGGCAGTAACAAGAGGAGCGCCGAAAAACTCAGCGCATCCCGGAACCGGGGCAGTTCATTGTGAGTTCGCATGATGATCACTGCCACCGGGATTCCGAGCCTGGTAATCAACAATTGTCGTAAATCGTCGAAGCCGCGCACCCATGTCGTCTTCCAGAGGCTAACACGACGCGGAATTTGAGCATCGGAACCAACGTCAGAAGGCGGATTCGCCAAGGGGTACGTAAAAGCCGGAGATCGTCCGACATCCCAGTGAAGTTGACGCGCGCTGTGCCACGCAGCAAATGGTTTTACTTTTGAAGCGGCAGGACCGTCGCATCGGAGTGCCAAAATCGCAGTGATTCATCTTTCGGTTCGAACGCTGTCTTTCCGCAAGAAATCAAAATCGCAGCCGAACTCCGGGCCGAGAACGGAATCCGCATAGAGTTTGGCATAGCCGCGCGCAGCTCCGCGGACGGGCCTTGTCTCCCGCCGCCTGTTTTCAAGATCCTGTTCGGAAACCATGGCATCGATCCGCCGTTCTCTTACGCTCAACCGAATCTCATCACCCGTCCGAATAAGCCCCAACGGACCGCCTTTCGCCGACTCTGGGGAGACATGCAGGATAATGGTTCCGAATGCGGTGCCGCTCATGCGAGCATCGGAAATGCGCACCATGTCTTTGACGCCAGCACGCGCCAGCTTCGCTGGAATGGGCAGGTATCCTGCTTCAGGCATACCGGCTGCCACGGATCCGGCATTTTGTAAGACCAACACGCTCGCGGGCGATACCTCTAACCCGGGGTCGTCAATCCGTGCCGCAAGATCGTTCAAATCTTTGAATACAACAGCGCGCCCTACGTGTTCGAATAGGCGCTCATCCGCGGCTGCACACTTGAGCAACGCGCCATTGGGTGCAATATTTCCAAAAAGCGCCAACAATCCCCCGCTGCGTCGAATGGGGTGGTCTGCCGAGTGAATCACGTTGCGGTCAACAAATTTCCCAGGTGGGGCGAGTTGCTCCCCAAGCGTCTCGCCGGTAACGGTGCAACAGTTCAAGTTCAAAAGCGGTTTTAGCTCACGGAGAAGGGCCGGCATCCCTCCCGCCGCATGAAAATCCTCCATGTAATACTGGCCGACCGGCTTCAAGTTAACCAGCACCGGAGTGGACTCGCTGAGGGCGTTCAAATCACGCAGGCTTATATTGATGCCTACCCGCCCGGCTATGGCCGCCAGGTGAATGACGCCATTGGTTGAACCTCCCATGGCGATAAGAGCGCGAATGGCATTTTCAATCGATTCCCGGGTGACGATTTGCGTGGGAAGTGTTCCAGATTCGGCTAGACGCACAGCCTGCATACCCGTGGCCTCGCCATGCCTAAGGCGATCCGCATGAACGGCCGGAGCCGCCGCGCTCCCCGGGAGACTCAGCCCGAGTGTCTCGGCGATACATGCCATCGTGCTCGCCGTCCCCATAACTGCACAGGTGCCTGCGGTGACTGCCAAGTTGTCTTCCACCTCCGCGATCTCTGCGTCGCTTGTTTCAGCTGCACGATAGCGCGCCCAGTATTTCCGGCAATCGGTGCACGCACCGAGGCGCTCCGCATGATAACGCCCTGTCATCATGGGCCCGGCGACTAGCTGAATGGCTGGGAGTCCAGCTGAGAGGGCGCCCATGATCTGGGCTGGTACGGTCTTATCGCAGCCACCTATCAATACGACAGCGCTCATTGGTTGCGCCCGAATCATCTCCTCGACATCCATCGACATCAAATTTCGGAACATCATGCTGGTCGGATGGAGGAAAACCTCGCCTAGGGAAATGGTTGGAAATTCCATGGGCAATCCGCCGCCTGCGATAATGCCGCGTTTCACGGCTTCCACAAGTTGTGGAGTCAAGCGGTGGCAATTATTGAATCCGCTGGCGGACGTAGCTATCCCGATGATGGGTCGACGAAGCATCGCGCTGGAGTAACCCATCGACTTGGCAAAGGATCGGCGCAGGTAACTGGCAAAATCCGGATCCCCGTAGCCAGTGAGTCCTTTATCCAGATCATATTTCGTCTTCATGCGATGTCCCAAGACGTCATGTCCCAGACGACCGGATTTCCCCATTACTGCACACAGAAAGCACTGTGCGAAGGCTGGCAGAGGGTGCTGAACGGGAGATGCTCCCGGTTCTACGGAGTGACCCCACTACTGGCGAACCCTTGATAGCGATGCCGAGGCGAGACTGTCAAGGCTTCTAAGATTTTGCAAGAAAATGTTCAGCCGGTCAGCCTGGTTGTTAGATTAACATTACGCTGCCAGTTGAATTGACTTGGAAATAGACATCCAACCGAGCCGCGATAGAAGACGGAACATTCTGCGCCCATGAGCCGCACAGTTCTCGCCACGGCCCCCTTTTTTGATGAGGGGGCTATTGCCTTTTTGAAAGCACATAACTGCAATGTTGTTCTCTCGGGACTTTCTCCGGGCACCCCAGATATCTCGCTGACTAAGGAGCGCGTATTTGAACTGCTTCGCGATGTCGATGCCTGGATCGTGGCGACGGCTCCGGTCACGCGTGAGATGCTTGCCAGCTTTCCAAAGCTTAGGGTCATCGCCAAACGAGGTGTTGGCTACGACCAAGTCGATGTAACGGCAGCAAAGGAGCTCGGCCGCGTTGTGACCATCGCCCCCGGAGGCAACGGTCCCTCGGTGGGAGATCACACCATCGCGTTAATGCTGGCGGTAGCAAAACGTCTGTGTGAATTTAGGGAGCTTATGCGAGCGGGCAACTGGTCGGTGCAACCCGTCACCGAGTTGTACCGGAAAACGGTAGGACTGGTTGGCCTGGGACGCATCGGACGCGGTGTCGCCCAAAGATTGAGAGGGTTTGAAACAACCGTCTTGGCCTTCGACGAGAAGCCTGATCAAGCGTACGCCAATGCCAACGGCATTCGTCTCGTCGATCTTCCGTATCTATTGCAGCAAAGCGATTACATCAGTCTCCATCTCCCTCTGACACCATCTTCACGGAATTTAATAGACGAGGCCGCGCTTGCTTCGATGAAGGAGACGGCGATTTTGGTGAATACGGCTCGCGGGGGCCTGGTGGATGAGGCCGCCTTGCTGCGGGCTTTGCGCATAGGAAAAATTGCCGGCGCTGGTCTCGACGTGTTTCTGGGTGAACGAGAACCTGCCTGGCGATCTACCGCCGAGGTACTGATGTCGCTGCCGAACGTGGTTGTGACGCCGCATGTAGCCGGCGCTAGCCGGGAAGGATTGGCGCGCGGCAACCTGCTTGCCGCGCAAGGCATAGTCGCGATATTCGACGGTGGAACCCCGGCGGCCGAATGCCTTCTGGTGGACGGCAGAGCCAGCAAATAAGTGATCGGCGTGCTCCAGCTAGCGCAACTTCCGAGGCGAGGACTGTCTACTTCGTTGCGCGGCACTGTTATCTGTCCAAGCTAGGTTCTTACAAAACTCTGCTGCCCAGTAAAATACTGTGCCTGCGCCTCACCAGATTAGTTTTAACGCCAAACTGGATTTGCCTTGAAGTGGTCACCGTCGAAGTGATAGCGCCGGCGCCTGCGAGCCGCGCACCTGTGCTATCGAGCACAACATTCGGAGGAGACGGAGATTGTACTTAGAAGGCAAAAACATTGCAATCCGGCTCCCATCAAGGGATTTGCCGATTTCGGTCGAATCGTAGGGCAGAAACCTCTTTCATTGACCCCGTGGCTCTTCTCGCACACGCGCGGGACGTGGGTGCTGGTGAGATGGCAGTAGCAGGACGCACTTGGGACTGACGTACACACGACTCAAATACGATTCGACCTTGCCGCAACGGAAGCGAGGGATTAGTTCAGGGGGGAGAGCGGTTGGTTTCCAATGTTGCGTCCAGCCACGCTCCCCGCCCGATCCTACGATTTCCGCTCGATCCAGTGAACTTTGGTCTTGGGGCTAAACGCCGGAATTCTTCAAGTCTTGCTGGGCCTGGGTCTGCCCTTTCTTGGATTCAGACTTCGAATCTGCGTTCGGATCCAAGGCCTGAATTGACTTGCCAAGACTCACGCTCTTGGCGCCGGTTCCTGCCGGGCAATTTGAGGTGCTGAGAGGCGCGGTGCCAGTCATGTCAGACCTCAAGCAATCGAACGTGATCCTCAGGTTCTTGCTGACGTGCGCCGCAGCCACGCACTGGCCGAGGTTCTTGAATCCAGTGCAGGCCTGAGAAGCTGGCATTCCTGTGAGGGATTGGATTTTGTCTCCAATCGCCGGATTCTTGCTGAGGATGTCATTTACGCTCATCTTTTGCGTTGATCCGGAGCTACCGGCGTTCGTGTTTCCCGGATTTCCATGATTGCCCAGCCCCGAACCATGGCCCATTGCGGCGCCCATGCCCGTGCCACCACCGGCAGCGCCACCGCCGGCGGCGCCGCTATTTCCGTGTTGCGCAAGGGCGGCTGTTGTGTACAGAACAACCGCTAGACTTAACATCGCAATTCGAGTCATCTTCATTTGAGTTAGCCTCCATGGGTTCGATTTTCACCTTGTCGCGAAGAAAAGCGTGTTACTGGCTCCTGCGGACCAGGCGTCCTACATTGAAACCAAGCGAAAACGAAATCGAATTCAAGTCGTAATGAATGCTTCGCGTGTAACCGAGTTCAGCGTCCACATAATAATTTAGTTTCGCGTCCAGCCACGTCGAGAAGCCGTTGTCGCGCGCGATGTCGGCAGATCCCGAGGTTTGCTGAGTGACCTGGAAATTCCGTCCATGCGAAGCGCCAGCACCGTTGGCGGACGGCACTCCAGTGACGCGACTGAAAACCGTTTGGTTGCCGAAAGACAGAATGGCGTATGCCGCGCCTCCGAGGCTGAGTGGCTTCGAGACCTTGACCTCAGCGCCTCCGCGAAAATGAGTGTTAAGGCCAAGAGTTGTATAGGGACGCAGGAAGAGCCGCGAGTCAGAAGTGGTGTTGGAAAGTCCTGCTTCCCCAAAAGGCGTTACCTGCGAGAACGTGCGATCGAACCGGTTCGTCCAGTCAAATGTTGCCCGTCCCGTGCTCAGACCAAGCTTGCTGTCCCCGAGCGGAGCAGCGCCGGTTACAACGGAAGCGAAATTAACTGCCGGATGCAGATACTTCCACCGTAGGTCCACGGAAGGATTGCCAACTCCACTGCCAGATATACTGCCGGCTGTCGAACTCGATGCGTTCACAAAAAGAAAGGGAACAGCCAGGTCCATGCCGAAGTGCTGGGTGAACGTATACCCCATGCTGGAGTTGAGTTCGTACACTTGCCCTAAGGAGTTCGCGGTTCCGCCGAACACCACATATGACGCGAAACCGCTGTCATCCCGCATCGCCGGTTTGGCTTGCCCAAAGCCCGATACAGCCCAAAAAACACTAACGAGCAAAACCGTAAAACAGGAGGTAAGACGATTCCTCATTATTCTTGTTCGCGCCCCTTGTCTTCTAATGTAAGAACCCGTTTTTCAGGGAAAAGTTGGTAACTATTACCGCCCAGAAACGGCCAGGTGCACGCCTCTCGGCCCCCTGGTTCTTAGGAATCCATCCTCCACGCCTGTCCGGAACCGTGCAAGTAACTGAAGTACATTCAGCAGCTTACGTTTTCGGGATGTGGGAAGAGATCGAAAATCAGGGAGTTGTTGCAGGCTTTGGTCACCTGCTTTTTTCATAACGCAACCCATCGGAAGTTATGGGCGAGGACGGGGCCCACAACTCGGCATAGAAGTCGGCTTCTGACAGGCAGCACGTTCCGGTCGGTCGGGCTTGGAGCGATGTTCACGAGGAATGCCATTTCGCCAATTGAAGTAGTTGCTTGCGCGACTCTTCCGCAAGAGCCTGTGCATTTGATTCCACGAACGGAGCGTTTGATGCAAGGAAATGTGCGGTTCGATAGCTTGCTGGATCTGGTGAAGCGCGAAACTGAATTCACGCGACGGAGTACCTGGTCGCCCGCGCCGAGAGTGGGTAGTCCGAGGGGCAAATATCGCGACCGATACGGATCAGTTTTTGTGCCAGGAGCGTGACAAGTAATTTTCCATAAAGGCAGGCGCGGGAACTGCGGTCGTCATGCTGGGGCAGGTGTCCCAGTTGAGCAAGGCTCTTCAGTCGCTTAAACACCAACTCGATTTGCCAACGCAAACGGTACGATTCCAGAACTTCCACTGTCGAACCGCTGGAGCGGGTCGTAAACACGATCACGTACTTAGCAAATTCGAGCGTTCCCGGCCTGGTGAATCATTTGCTTCTTACTCGCTTTGCGCTGCAAGCGCCGATGAGTCTGTTGAATCGCGCAATCGCTCTTTCGTACTGCGCACAACCGGCCCGCAAACGTTGAACCTTGAACATGCAAGACGACTCGCCATTTGCGGAACTGCCCCACCTTGGACAACGTGCGTAATCGCGGAAGGAGGGAGATGCGCCTGCCGTATACAGAGTACGCAACGAAGGTCTGAGGGTTGATGCGAACCAACACATCAGCAGCATGTTGCCAAACATACTCAATCCCAGCGATTGAGCAGTAGCCGGCATCTGCGAGAATAAGTTCGTGCGGGACTACGGGAAGACGGTTCAATGACTCTCCGCTGCCTTCGCCAATCGCGGCCGCCAGCTCGAAAAAGTCACACTCCAAACTCGGCAGTCTGATGCAGTACAGAATCCTCCATTGGCTCCCGGTCTTACCTGGCTCTCTGACGATCGTGCCATCCACGATCCGGATCGTTCGACTGAAAGCTTCTTCGAGCCGGTACGCGACGTTTTCCCGAAGCAATTCGATACACAACAAACGCAGCCACTCCTCGCTGTTGCGAAGGCGTTTGAGCAAAGCGACATCCGAAATGTCGGCCCAGTTCGCCAGCTTGGCGCGCACAACCGTCTCCCGCAATGAGTAACCCCGCGCCATATGCAGCATTAGCATACGTAACAGCACGTCGGGCGATTGAAACCCACGCAATCGCTTGACAGCTCCCGACTGCCACGCCATTTGGTGCCATCCCTGCGGGAAGAACGACGCGAGCACCTTCTAGTTTTCTTCGGCGATACGCATTCACCAAGCATAGGCCCACGAACACTAAAAGCTGTTCCTTAAGTTAGAAGCGCTTATGAAAACGGGGCTCTCCCCGGAAGCGGCGTTATGCCGCCGAGATGTAACGCTGGCTTTATGCGCCAAACACACCATACTCGTCAAGGGCGTTTCATCTGAATATTTATTAAGCAAAAATTAATTCGATGGCTGGCATTTTTGCGATATTATTTGCACCTTACTGGCACTGACCCCTTTTGGAATAACCAGCCTGATCCAATCTTCTGTCATACACATTTTGGCTTCCGACAGAGTGTTGGGAAGGCGAGTCCTGAATCCGTCAAGCTGCCAAATCAACATGTGACCATAAATTTGGTGATGGAGGGTAAGGTGAATAGAGTTAAAAGTTTGTTCCTCGCCGGGCTGCTCGCAGGACTTCCCCTGGCTGGCCAGACTCAGCCAAAGGAGCCCGCGAAGGCGCCTATGAAGCTGGTGCGTTCCATTTCATTGCCCAATCTGAAGGACGGCGATTTCGATCACTTTGCGATCGATCTCGAAGGCAACAGGCTTTTCGCTACCGCGGAAGAGAACTTTAAAGTGGAGGTCTTTGATACCAAAACCAACAAATTGATTCACACCATTGATGGCCTCAAAGCTCCTCATTCACTCCTGTTTCGAGGCGATTTGAAAAAACTCTTCGTGGTCGACAGCGACTTGGGTGAAGTCCGGATCTATGACACCACTTCTTACCAGCCCGCGGGAACGATCAAGGTGCGCGAGGGTGCGGACTCTAGTGGTTACGATCCCTCAACCAAGTACCTATACGTCGTTACTGGCGGAAAAGACGCAAAACTTCCGGAAGCTTATCTGGAAATCATCGACACCACAGAAGCAAAAAAGGTTGGCGAGATCAAAATGGATTCCGATGATATCGAAGCGATGGCTTTCGACCCATCCAGCTCCCGCATGTTCGTCGACATTCGGGGCAACAGCACTGTCGAAGTTCTCGACCGAGACAAGCGCGCGGTCACTGCGACCTGGCCGGTTCCCGGAGCGAAAGGCCTCACCACGATCTCGTTCGATTCGGCGAATCATCGCTTGTATGTTGGAGCTCGTCAGCCCGCCAGGCTCTATGTCCTCGATTCTGATTCGGGAAAAGTGGTAACCAGCGTGGCGGCTCCCGCTATGGTGGATGATGCATGTTTCAGCGCCGCTCAAAAGCGCATATATTTTGCCGGCACTGAATTCACCGATGTGTTCGAAATTAAGGATGCCGACCATTTGGAGCGCATTGGACACGTCCCGACGGCATTTCGCGCGAAAACCGCCATCTTGGTCCCGGAGCTCAACCGTTTCTATGTGGCAGTTCCGCATCACGGAACCAAGACGGCTGCGATCCGCGTTTATGAAACAGTGTTGTAACTTCCCTCATCGCAACCGAAGAAGGCGGCGGATTTCTGCCGCCTTCAGCTGCTAGGTCTTTCTATGAAGTGCTAATCTTGCAGCGCCTGCACGCGTAACGTGGGCTGGGGAGGGCTGAAGTGCCCCATATCGCTTCTGTGTCGGTGTGTAAGGCATGCGTGCCACTCGACAGGATAACCTCATTCGCGACCCGCACTGAAACGTTTTGAATACGATGTGATCCAGGCGCCGAGCCGAGGCCAGGACAATCTCAATCCCAAGATGGAAAGACTGCTTGGGGTCAACTACGACCTCCGCTGGCAGACGAGTTACCCTCTTTCAGAGCCACGCTTTCTCCAAGAAGGGACTGAGGTGCGGGCGGCC
>Ga0137383_10000739_pt1 | contig 17914 bp, 17 predicted proteins | sample SagtaG_19_FD_104817 | JGI IMG/M metagenome (GOLD analysis project Ga0137383, IMG submission 104817) | Vadose zone soil microbial communities from Sagehorn Ranch, Mendocino, California, USA - Sage2_R_40_16 metaG | ecosystem: Environmental > Terrestrial > Soil > Vadose zone | place: USA... | reverse complement strand
TACGGCCTGTTCTGGTTCTTCGTGTTCCTGGCCATCGTCAACTCCACCATCGCCAACGCCAACGCGGGCGTGAACGTGTCGAGCCGGACCGCGTACGCGATGGGGCGGATCGGGGCGTTCCCGCGCTTCCTCGCGATCGTCAGCCCGAGGCACCGGTCCCCGGTCAACAGCATCCTGGTCGCCTTCGCGATCACCGTCGCGGTGACGCTGGGACTCGGCCTGGGGTACACCCCGACGGTGGCTTTCGCGATGGTCGCTACGGGCCTGGTGATCGTGCTCGTGGCGATCTACATCCTGATGAACGCCGCCTGCATCGGGTTCTTCGCCCGCCGCGGCCGGAGCAGGTTCAACTGGCTGTCGCACCTGATCATCCCGGTCCTCGGCATCGCCGCGTTCGTCCCGGCCTGGCTCACGGCGGCGGGCATCAAGGTGTTCTCCTTCGTCACCCCGCTGGCCCAGCCGCTGTCCTACATGGGCCCCGGGGTGGCCGGCTTCATGGTCCTCGGCGTGATCTACATGATCTACCTGTACCGGACCAGCCCCGGCCGCATCACCGACGTCGGCCTCGTCCACCTGGATGCCCTCGAGGAAGATGCCGCATGAGCGATCTGGAGGTAATCACCTTCCGGCCGGAGCCGGGCCAGTACGCCTGGACGTTCGGCGGGGCCGCCCCGGTGCGGCGGATCCGGACGCCGGCGGTGCTCGAGGTGTACACCGAGGACTGCTTCGCCGGGCGGGTGCGCAGCGAGCAGGACCTGGTCTCCCAGGTCTGCGAGTTCCCCTTCCTGAACCCGCAGACCGGCCCGTTCTACATCGAGGGGGCTTCGCCCGGGGACACGGTCGCGGTGCACTTCGTGTCGATCGAGCCGGCCAGGTCCTGGGCGGCGTCTACCACCGTGCCGCTGTTCGGCGCGCTGACCGGGACGCACCTGACCGCGCTGCTGCAGGACCCGCTGCCCGAGGTGGTCTGGCTGTGGCAGCTCGACGCGGCTGCGCGGACCTGCCGGTTCAGCGCGCGGCGCGGCTCGTTCGAGGCGGACCTGCCGATGGATCCGATGCACGGGACGGTCGGGGTGGCGCCGGCGAACCTCGAGGTGCGCAGCGCGCTGGTGCCGGACGCGTTCGGCGGGAACATGGACACGCCGGAGATGCGCGCCGGGGTCACCTGCTACCTCGGCGTCAACGTTTCCGGCGCGCTGCTTTCCCTCGGCGACGGGCACGCCCGGCAGGGCGAGGGCGAGACCTGCGGCGTCGCGGTCGAGTGCGCGATGAACACCGTCCTGGTCGTGGACCTGATCAAGGGCGTGCCCTGCCCGTGGCCGCGGCTCGAATCGGACACCCACATCATGTCGGCCGGCTCGGCCCGGCCGCTGGAGGACGCGTTCCGCATCGCCCAGCACGACATGGTCAGATGGGTGGCCTCGCTGTGCGGGCTGGACCCGCTGGACGCGTACCAGCTGGTCACCCAGGCGGTGGAGTCGCCGCTGGCCAACGTGTGCGACACCAACTACACCTCGATCGCCAAGATGGCAAAGCGCTACCTGGGCGCGGGCGCCGCGATGGACGGCGCGCACGCCCGGCTGCGCGACCTGGCCGGCGAGTACCGCGGCTAGGGAGCAAGGGCGCAAGCGAGTAAGGGGGCTAGCGGTTACTGGGCCTCAGCGCTCGCTGTCCAGCGTGGCCAGCCCGGCCGGCTCGTACCGGTCTCCCGCGACCGCGCCGGCCGGCACGGCGGCCTCGATCTCGGCCAGGTCGTCCGCGCTCAGCGTCAGGTCGAGGGCCTTCAGTGCTTCGGCCAGCCGGTCCCGGCGTTTGGTCCCGATCAGCGGGATGATGTCCTCGCCGCGGTAGGCCACCCAGGCGATCGCCAGCTGGGCGGCGGTGGCCCCACCCACCTCCCCAGCCCCCTTCTTTGCGGCGATCGCCTCGAGGGCGGCGAGCAGCTCCAGGTTGCGCGCGTGGTTCTCGCCGGCGAACCGGGGGAAGCGGGTGCGCGGGTCGCCCGGGGCCAGCCGCGCGGTGCCGCTGCTCAGCAGGCCGCGGGACAAGATGCCGTAGGCGGTCACGCTGATGCCGAGCTCCCGGACGGTCGGCAAGATCTCCGCCTCGATGCCCCGGCTCATCAGCGAGTACTCGATCTGCAGCGCGGCGATGGGGTGCACGGCGTGCGCCCGGCGGATGGTGTCCGCCCCCACCTCGGACAGGCCGATGTGCCGGACGTACCCGGCCTGGATCATCTCGGCGATGGCCCCGACGGTGTCCTCGATCGGCACCCGCGGGTCGAGCCGGGCGGGCTGGTACAGGTCGACGTGGTCGGTGCCGAGCCTGGTCAGCGTGTAGGCCAGCGAGTTCTTCACCGCGGCCGGGCTGGCGTCGTGCCCGATGAACGCGCCGGACGGGGCGCGCTGCCCGCCGAACTTCACCTGGATGAACACGCTGTCCCTGGGGATCCCGCCGCGCAGGGCGTCGCGGAGGAGCAACTCGTTGTGGCCCATGCCGTAGAAGTCACCGGTGTCGAGCAGCGTGATCCCGGCGTCGATGGCGGCGCGGATCGTGGCGATGCTCTCCTGGTCGTCGGCCTGGCCGTAAATGCCGGACATGCCCATCAGGCCGAGCCCGGCCCGGGACACCACCGGCCCGCCGCGGCCCAGCGTGGTCGTCTGCATCACGCCTGCACCTTACCGGGCTGAGCTTGTTAAGGGCTGGGCTTGCTAGGGTCGGGCGGCGTGACGGCCATTGTGCTCGCCTCGGCCTCGCCGGCCAGGCTCGCGGTGCTGCGCGCCGCCGGACTCGAGCCCCAGGTCATGGTCAGCGACGTGGACGAGGCCGCGTTCTCGGCCGCCACGCCCGCCGAACTGGCCGGGCTACTCGCCCAGGCCAAGGCGGCCGCGGTCGCGGCCGGCCTGCCGGACGGGCAGGGGAAGCGGCTGTGACTCGCTGCTCGACCTGGACGGGCGGGCGCTAGGCAAGCCCGCCTCGGCCGCCGAGGCGGTGGCCTGCTGGCGGCAGATGTCGGGCCGGAGCGGGACCCTGGTCACCGGGCACTGCGTGATCAACGCCGCGACCGGCCAGCGGGCCGCGGCGGTAGCCGCGACCACGGTGCGGTTCGGCACGCCGTCCGAACGGGAGATCGCCGCCTACGCGGCCTCCGGCGAGCCGCTCGCGGTGGCCGGGGCGTTCACGCTGGACGGCCGCGGCGGCTGGTTCGTGGACGGGATCGACGGTGATCACGGCAACGTGCTCGGCGTCTCGCTGCCGCTGCTGCGGCGGCTGCTGGCCGATCTGGGGTTCGGCGTGACGGAGCTGTGGGCCTGAGGGCGGGCGCGCACATTACCCTGTTAGGGGAGCAAGCGAACTGGTACGCAACGACTTCATACGGACCGGACGGATGCATGGAACCCGAACCCACCGTGCTGGACAGCCTGCGTAAGGCGGTCGAGGCGATGCCCGACGACGTGCCGCTCCGCCTGCACCTGGCCACGATGCTGCTGCGGGCCGGCCAGCGGGACGAGGCGATCAGGCAGCTCGGCGCGGTGCTGCAGCGCGACCCGGGCAACGCGGAAGCGCTCGGGCTGCTGCGAGCCCCTGGTCCCGGGCCGGCTGAGGCCATAGGCCAGCCGCCGGCCGGTCCTCCGGTCATTTCTCCCGAACGTACCGGGTCGCCTGCCCCGCCGCCGGAGCCCAGCCCCGGCCCGGAGGCGGACCCGCCGGGCAAGACGCCGCACTACGACTGGTCGCAGGCCGAGGACGAGCTGCGCGACGTGCTGCCCGCGATGTTCGTCGGCGACGGGGAGGCGGAGGACTCGGCCTCGGCGGGCATCGACGAGGCGGACGCGTACGACGCGGAGCACACCGGTCTCAGGCTCGCCGACGTGGCCGGCATGACCGAGGTCAAGGAGCGACTGGAGGCGGCCTTCCTGGCCCCGATGCGCAACCCGGACCTGCGCCGGCTCTACGGCAAGTCGCTCCGCGGCGGGCTGCTGCTCTACGGGCCGCCGGGCTGCGGAAAGACGTTCATCGCCCGCGCGGTGGCGGGCGAGCTCGGCGCCCGGTTCATCGCGGTGTCGTTCGCCGACATCATCGACATGTTCGTCGGGCAGAGCGAGCGGAACATCCACGAGCTGTTCGAGATCGCCCGGCGGAACGCGCCGTGCGTGCTGTTCCTCGACGAGGTGGACGCGATCGGGCAGAAGCGCTCGCAGCTGCGGCACACCCCGATGCGCAGCGCGGTCAACCAGCTGCTGCTCGAGCTCGACGACGTCTCCGGCAACAACGAGGGCGTGTTCCTGCTGGCGGCCACCAACCACCCGTGGGACGTGGACAGCGCCCTGCGCAGGCCCGGCCGGTTCGACCGGACCCTGCTCGTGCTGCCGCCCGACGCCGCCGCCCGCGAGGGCGTGTTCCGCTACCACCTGAAGGACCGCCCGGTCGCCGGCATCGACCTAGCCAAGCTGGCCAGGCAGACCGACGGGTACTCCGGCGCCGACATCGCGCACATCTGCGAGACGGCGGCCGAGCGGGCGCTGATGGATTCGGTCCGCCGCGGCGAGCCGCGGATGATCGGCACGCCGGACCTGGAGGCGGCCATCGGCGAGGTCAAGCCGTCACTCGGCGCCTGGTTCGACACGGCCCGCAACGTGGCGCTGTTCGCCAACGAGAACGGCAGCTACGACGACCTGGCCGCCTACCTGCGCAAGCGCCGACTGATTTGAGCGCGCGCCAATGATCGAGCTGCTGTGATCGAGCTGCGGGAGGAGCTGGCGCGGGCCGCGGCGATGCTCGACGTCAGGCGGTTCGGCGAGGCCTCGCAGCTGCTGGCCCGGGTGGTCTCGGCCGAACCGGAGAGCAGCCGGGCCTGGTGCCTGATGGCCCGCGCGCACCTGGGCGCGGAACGCTACACCGAGGCGGTCAGCGCGGCCCACCGGGCGGTGTCCCTCGACCCGGCCGACGAGTGGCCGCACCGGCTGGCCAGCAACGCCCTGGTCCACCTGGGCAAGTACCCGGACGCGCTGCGGGCGGCGTACGAGGCGTGTCGCCTGGCGCCGAGCTACTGGCAGACGCACGTATGCGTGGCGCAGGCCGGGCTGGCCGCGCAGCGGCTGGACGTCGCGACCGAGGCGGCGGCCCGCGCCCGCGCCCTGGCTCCGAACGAGCCCGATGTGCACTTCCTCTCCGGCAAGGTGAGCCTGGTGCGCAGCGACCTGCCCGCCGCCCGCGAGCATCAGGAACGGGCGCTGGCGCTCGACCCGGGGCACAGCGGCGCGATGAACGAGCTCGGCCGGATCAGGCTCAGGCGGCACGACACGGCCGGCGCGATCAGGCACTTCATCAGCGCCGCCCGGGCCACCCCGGACGAGCGCATCTACAGCAGGAACATCGACGTGGTGCTGCTGCGCACGGTGTCCCGGACGATCTACGTGTTCACCCTGATCGCGCTGATCCTGATCTGGATTCCCGCGGTCACCCACGTGGACCGGCTGCCGTTCGTGATCGCGCTCGGCACCGTGGCCGTGGTCACCGCGGGCTGCTTCGCCTGGATGGTGCTGCGGCTGCCTCGCGAGGCGCGGCTGATGGTGCGCCGGACGCTGCGCACGCCTCGGGTGGCGGCGGCGCTGGCCCTCGCGCTGGGCGGGGTGGCGGTGGCGTTCGGGCTGGTCGCGTTTACTCCGGCGACCGACCTGGCGCAGGTCTTGCCGGTCGCGGTGGTGATCACGGTGGCGGCGCGGCTGGCGGCCTTCGCCGCGCTCCGGGGGGCGGTGCGGAAGCACTTAACCCATGCGAGCCGGCTCGTCCTTCTCCACCCATGAGACGGCGCGGACTGACCGCAACGTCAGCACCGCCGCACTGCTCAGCAGGCCGTAGGCCGCGCCCACGCCGAAGACCGCGGCCGGCCCGAACGCGGCGGCCAGCGGCCCGTCGATCGCGTACCCGATCACGCCGACGCCGTAAGCGGGGAACACGGTGAGCGAACCGACCCGGGCGAGCAACTCCGGCGGCACCTGCTGCTGCATGGCGGTGCCGAAGAAGGTGGCGAACAGGGCGGAGCCCGCGCCGCAGGAGAACGCTGCGGTGGCCACCCATCCGGCGGACGCGTGCAGGGCCATCGGAATGTCGGGCAGCGCGTAGCAGAACGTGCCGATGGTCGCGACCATCATCGGCCGTCTGGGGCGGCGGCCGAGCGAGAGCATCCCGGCCACGATCGCGCCCGCGCCCTGCACCGCCATGATCGCGCCCCACCCCGCCGCGCCGCCGAGGTAGGCGCGGCCCATGACCGGCCCGAGCAGCATCCAGGGGGCCCAGGTGATCAGGTTGAAGAAGGCGAACTGCACGGTGACCACCCACAGCCAGGTCCGGGACCGGAAATCCGCCCAGCCTTCGGCCATGTCGCGCCACAGGGTCTGGCGGGCCGGGGAGTTCCCGCCTGTTATGGGCCCGGGCCCGCGAAGCAGGCTGAGCGCGAGCACGCTCACCGCGTAGGACGCCGCGTCCGCGGCCACCACGACGGCCGGCCCGGCCAGGGCGACCAGCAAGCCGCCCAGCGCGGGCCCGGCGATCCTGGTCGCCGACGTGGCCAGGCCGTACAGCGCGTTCGCGTTGCCGAGCTGGTCGCGCGGCGCCATCTCGACCGTCAGCCCGTCCAGGGCCGGGTTGAAGAACGCCTCGCCAGTGCCCTGGAGCCAGGCCAGCAGGACGAACACCCAGAGCGGGGGCCGGCCCGCGAACACCGCCGCGGCGAGCGACGCCTGCGCGGCGCAGCGGAGCGCGTCCGCGGCGAGCATCACCCGGCGGCGGCCGAGCCGGTCGGCGACTGCGCCGGCGATGGCCAGCAGCAGCACCTGGGGCACGACGCTGGCCGCGAACACGTAGCCCAGGCCGGTCGCGCTCGCCCCGCTGTCAAGCACCGCCCAGGCGATCGCCACAGTCGACATCGACGAGCCGAACAGAGAGGTCACGTAGCCGGCGTAGAACCGGCGGAAGTCAGGAACCGCCAGCACGCCCGCCCTGCGCCGCAGCCACCCTCGCCTCATGGCACCGGATCGTGACACCCGAGCGGACGGCCGGACAAGACCGAGCACTCAATAAAGTTGCGTGGTTATGGCTCATCTTGACCCGTTGGGAAGGCGGGAACCGGCCGCAAGATTCGGCCTCGCCATACCGGGAAAAGAAATTTTATTTAATACTCAATTTTCTTTAGCGAAGCTGACTCAATTTGATGATCCGATTCCTGGTGCCCTGGTCGGCGTGCCCGATGGACGAACGCTCCAGGCGAGAATGGCGAGATCGCCTGTTTCTTTCCGGTTCACCACTGACGCGGTCGGCCTGGCCGGACCTGGCTTCGCGTGAAGCAACCGCGCACAAGCTCATCGGCACCACGTGGGGCGATGACGGCAGCACCCGCATCCAGCACGCCCGGACCACCGACCCCGACCTCATCCGCCGCCTGCACGTCGGGCAGGCCTGCTACATCACCCACGGCAGCGCCACCTTCGTGCAGGTCGCCCGGCCCCGCCCCTCCCCGCTCACCCTGCTCCCCGCACCCGGGCAGCCCGGCCCGCCGCCCGGCTGCCCGAGCCCCGCCGCGAACCCGCCCCCTGGCGTGGTGCAGCAGATGCTCAGAAGGCAGAAATTACGGGCGTCCTGCTGGCCCCTCGGCGGTGCATGTGACCGGATCCGTGTGGCTGGTAACCGTCCGGGCAGCGCGGATTCTGTTTCACTAGGGGCATGCAACCGAACGACCGTTCACGGCTGACGTTCATGATCCGTTACGCCGCCCGTCATCCCGGGCGCATCGTGCCGCCCGGCCACCGCCTGGCCCGCGACGCGGTGCTGCGGCTGAAGAACCGCGATCACGTGAGCTACTACCGCGCGGTAATGAGGTCGGACGCGGCCCGCAGCGACGAGGACGCGGTGGGCAGCCACTCGCACGAATCCTGGCTCAAGATCGGTCAGATTCAGTTCGATTACCTCGTCTCGCACGGTCTCAAGCCGGGCATGCGGATGCTAGAGATCGGCTGCGGGAACCTGCGGGCGGGCCGCCTGTTCATCGAGTACCTGGACGCGGGCGACTACTACGGGATCGACATCTCCCCGGACATCCTGCTGGCCGCCCAGCGCACGCTGGCCGAGACTGGCCTGCAGGACAAGCTGCCGCACCTGACCGTGGTCCAGGACTTGCAGCTGGAGTTCCTGCCGGCCGGGCACTTCGACGTGGCGCACGCGCACAGCGTGTTCTCGCACTCCCCGATCGAGGTCATCGAGGAGTGCCTGGCGCATATCGGGCGGGTCATGAAGCCAGACGGCTTCTTCGACTTCACCTTCGACCGGACCGAGGGCACCGAGCACCATGTGCTGCACGAGGATTTCTACTATCGGACCGAAACCCTGGTGGCGCTGGCCGGCCAGTACGGCCTGACCGGACAATTCATGACGGACTGGGAAGAACTCCCGCATCTGCAATCCAGGCTACGCATCACCCGCCTGGCCAAGTTACGATATATCGCGAATCCTTAAATCGGGTGGAAGGGAATGTCATGGCGGCGAGCGGGGCCGACAGCGGGCTGCGGCGGGGAGCGGAGCTGCGGCGGGGAGCGGAGCTGCGGCGGGGACGTCCCGCCTTGCCCGGGTAGCCGACCGTGCCGCCCCGCCGGACGTGGGATGATGGGCGCCGTGACTTGGAAAGCCCCGGATGTTGAGCGGCCGGAAGGGCCGCTGACTGGCCCCGAGCGCCCGATGCTGCAGGCGTTCCTCGACTGGCACCGCGCGACGCTGCTCTACAAGTGCGCCGGGCTGACCGGCGAGGAGCTGGCCGGGCGGACCGTGCCGCCGTCGGGCTTGTCGCTGCTCGGGCTGGTGCGGCACATGACCAAGGTGGAGCGGACGTGGTTCCGGCAGCGGTTCGCCGGCGAGTCCATCGATCACCCCTTCGGCGAGGACAAGACGGCCGATTTCGAGCGCGTCGACCCGGCCCGGGCCGCCGCCGACTACGCTCGGCTGACCGAGGAGTTCAAGCTCGCCGACGCGGCCGTGGCCAACGCCTCCCTGGACGACACCTTCACCCACAACAACGAGCTCATGTCACTGCGCCTGATCTACCTGCACATGATCGAGGAATACGCGCGGCACCTGGGCCATGCCGACCTCCTTCGCGAGCAGATCGACGGCGCCACCGGCGAGTAACCGCGCGCTTGGCCACGACGCGGCGGCGACCTGCCGGTTGGGAGACGCGGAAGCGGCCCGGCGCGCTGCGAGGCAGGCCCATCGGTACCGGCGCGGCATCATGGGCCGTCGGCCGCGGGCCTTCCGGTGTAGACCGCCCGGGGACGCAGCGGACCGGGCCCGCTGTAGGCCTCCAGGGCGTGGGCGATCCAGCCCGCCGTCCGGGCCACCGCGAATATCGCCTCTCCGGCCCCCCTGACCATGCCCGCCACCCGGGCCAGGGTCGCGACCGCGAAGTCGATGTTCGGCTCGGGCAGGGACTTCTGCCTGACCTCCGCGAGCACGGCGTCGGCCACCGCGAGCTGGCCCGACTTCGGCGCGGCCCGGCGCACCAGGCCGAGCAGCAGCGTGGCGCGCGGGTCGCCGCCGCGGTACACGAAGTGCCCGAAGCCCGGCACCTTCTCGCCCCGGCGCAGCAGCTCGGCCACCACCCGGGGCACGTCATCCGGGCCGCTGGCCGCGGCCATCAGCGTCTCCGCGCCGAGGGACGCCCCGCCGTGCAGCGCCCCGCTCACCGCGCCCAGGCCGGTCCCGACCACCGCATACGGATCCGCCCGCACCGAGGCGGCGGCCCGGGCGGCCAGCGTGGAGGCGGCGAGCTCGTGGTCGGCCAGCAGCACCAGCGCCGCGGACATCGCGCGCAGCAGCCCGGGACTGGCCCGGCGGTCGCAGAGCCGGGACCACAGGCGCCCGGCGACCGGCTCGCCCGGATCCGCGGTGACACCCGAGGGCAGGCAGTCCACCATGCCGGCGATGATGTTCCGGCCGGCCGCGAGCACGGCCGACTGGTCGAGCTGGAGCCGGAGCGGATCGGTCGCCGCCATTGCCGGGACGATCACCTGGAGCCGCTCGAGCGGCAGCGTCCCCGCGGGCAGCGCGGCCTGCGCGGCCCGGGCCGCCGCCAGCGCCGCGGGCCGGGCCCGCCACGGTTCCCGCGCGGACCCGAACTCGCCGGTCCAGAGCAGTTCGGCGACCTCCTCGAAGGTCCGGCTGACCGCGAGGCGCGTCGCGTCCAGGCCGCGGAAACGGAGGCTGTCGCCGGTGATCTCGGTGATGGCCGACTCGACCGTGATGTCCGCGACCCCGGCGGGGCGCCGCGGGCGGCCCCGCCGGGCCAGCCGCTCGACCTCATCCGCGCTGAACAGGCTGGCCCGGCCGTCCGTGGCCTTGGCTCGGCTCAGCACGCCGCGGCTGACGTACGCGTAGAGCGTGGCGGGCTTGACGCCGAGCCGCCGGGCGGCCTCGGTGGCGGTCAGGAAGCTGGCCATGCGCCCCGCGGTTCGTTCGGCATATTGAATTTAATCAATATTGATGAGAGTTCGATCTTTGTCAATCTTTTACGGCTGAACCAGACAGCCGCGGCAACCGTGTCAGGTACGGCGGGGAACATTCGGGACGGTTCGGAGGGAAATGTCATGTTTCCTGTGGCCGCCATCGCCGGCGCGGGATGGCTGCTCCTGTTCATCGTCCTGCTGACCGCTCCGCCTTCACCTGGGCCGCACGAGGGGGGCGGCCCGGGCGGGGGCGGGGGTGATGGCCCGGGCGGGGGCCGGAACCCAGGCGGGGGCCGGAACCCAGGCGGGGGCCGGAACCCAGGCGATGGCCTGGGCGGGGGCGGGGGTGACGGCTTGGGCGATGGCGGGGCGCCGCTGTCGCCTGAGCCGCCGGCCGTGGTCAGCCTGCTGGCCGGGCGGCTGGCCAAGCTCGGGTTCGGCGCGACGCTGGTCGACCTGGCCGCCCGGGGCTGGTTCGAGGTGCGCGCGCACGCCGGGCCTGGCGGGCAGGCAGCCTGGGGACCGGGGGCTTCGGTCATGTGCGTGGTTCCCGCGGAGGCGCCGGGCGGCCCGCTCACGCCGTTCGAACGGCGCGTGGTGGCGCACGTGGCGCTGCGGGCGGGCGCTCGCGGCGAGGTTCCCGCCCCGGCCCTGTCGGACGGCTTCGGGGGCGGGGAAGCCGAGTTCATGTCGGCGTTCCGGGATGAGGTCGACGCCGAGGCGCGCCGCCGCGGGCTGACCCGGCCCCGGCTCAGCGCGCGCCGGATCGCCCTGCTGTGCCTGCTGCTGCTGATCCCGGCCGGAGCGCTGCTCGCCGCGGTCACCGCCGCCGGCAAGCATGGCGCGTTGGCCTACGCGGGCGGGCTCTGCTTCGTCGGGTGCTGGGTCACCATCGGTGTCGGGACCACGCGACGCCGCAGCGCGGCCGGCCAGGCGGCGCTGGGCCGATGGCGTTCGGCTGTCGCCGCGGCGCCCGGCGGCGCTGCTAGCCTGGCCGCCTCCCGTGGCGAGGGGCGGCTGCCGGCCTACGCGGCCGCCCTCGGCGCCGCGCCCGCCGCACTGGCGGTCTTCGCCCAAGGCGGCACCAACGTGGCATGGTCCCGTTATCGCGGAAGCTGGCAGCAGATCGAGATCGAGACGAACACCTGGCCCTGGCCGCGGTCCTGCCTCATCCTGCTGGCGTTCATCTTCGGCCCGGTTCTCTATCTCACCGCGGCGATCTGGCTGGGCACGCACGGCATGGCGGTGCTCGCGGAGGAAATGGTCGCGCTGGTCGTGGTGGGCGCCATCGTGGGCGTAGGCGTCTGGCTGGCGCGGCGGTCGCTGTTCGCGCGGTTCGCCGAGTTCGACGGCCAGGTGATCAGGCAGTGGATGGTGAAGGGTGACAGCGAAAGCCCGGACCAGTACCACGTCGCGATCGACGACGGCACCCGCGCCAAGGCCTGGGATCTGGAGATCGGCAGCGAGCCGTACCGGCTGCTCACGCCGGGCACCTTTGTGCACGCCCGGGTGAACCTGCGCAAGCGGGAGCAGGTGACGGTGGAGCCAGTTGAGCCGCCGGCCGTCGCGCGCCCGCTCGCCGAGGTCGCGGCGGACCAGGAGCGGGCCGTCACCGGCGGCCTGCCGGACCCGGCAGGCCTGGTCATGGCGGCCGAGGCGGCCGCGGTCCTCGGCACCCCCGTCCAGGGCAAGCACCTCGGCGGGCCATCCGGCAGCCGGACGATGATCTGGCAGCCGACCAGGACGGCCAGGCCCATGTTGCGGATCGAGGTCCGGCCCGCGGGCAGCGGCCGGCCGGCGCCGCCCGCGGCGCAGCCCGTGCCCGGCGTCGCCGACGGCTACCTGCTGGGTCAGAGCGCCGTGCTGACCGTCCCGCCGCTGACCGTGACCATCAGCACCCACGGCACGGTGCTAGCTGGAGCCGGGCCCGCCGGAGCCGGGCTAGCTGGAGCCGGGCCCGCCGGAGCCGGGCTAGCTGGAGCCGGGCCAGCCGGAGCCGACGTGGTGCTGGCCGGCTTGCTCCCGGTGGTGGAGGCGCGGCTTCGCCAGCTGGGCGGGAGTCCGTTATGTGAGCGGCTACCCGGCTTCGTTCGGAATGATTGATTTTAATCAATATTGACGATAGTTGATCATCTCGTCAATCTGAATTCATGCCATCGATCCACTTTCTTGACGTGACCAACCGGGACGGAGTGCAGACCGCGCGGACGGGCCTGTCCAAGTTCGGCAAGGTGATGGTCAACTTCTACCTGGGCCGGCTGGGCGTGGCCCAGTCCGAGATCGGGTTCCCTTTCCTGTTCCACGAGGTGCCGTACGTCCGGGCGTGCCTGGCGCTGGCCGAGGCGGGGGCGTTCGGGGATCTGCGGCTTTCCGGCTGGTGCCGGGCCGTCCCCGCCGACGTCGAGGCGGCCGTGGCGGTCCGGGCCGACGGGAGCGGGCTGCGGCACTACAACCTGTCGATCTCCACCTCGGACCAGATGATCGCGCACAAGTTCCGCGGCAAGCTGGACCGCGCCGCGATCATCAAGGAAATGACCGCGGCTGTGGCGGTTGCGAAGGCGGGGCTCGGTCGTGCCGGAGGCGCGCCAGGCGAGCGTCGTGCCGGAGGCGCGCCAGGCGAGCGTCGTGCCGGAGGCGCGCAAGAGGAGCACAGCATCGGGGTCAACGCGGAGGACGGGTCGCGGACCGACGACGGGTACCTGCTGGAGTTCGCGCTCGCGGCGAAGGAGGCCGGCGCGTCGCGGGTACGGTACTGCGACACCATCGGCGGCGACTCCCCCGGGCGGATCAGGGAGCGGTTCGGCAAGCTCGCCTCCGCGGTCGGCATCCCGGTCGAGACGCACTGCCACAACGACCTGGGCCTGGCCGTGGCGAACTCGGTGTCGGGCGCACTCGGCGACCTGGACGCCGGCCAGGACGCCTGGATCAACACGTGCGTGAACGGGATCGGCGAGCGGGCGGGCAACGCCGACCTGCTGTCGTGCATCCTGGCGTTCCGGTACGGGTTCGGGGTCAGCGAGGTCATCGGGTCGACGGCGATCGGGGATCCGCTCGACCTGTCCTGGGCCCGGCGGTTCGGGCTGTGGGCGGCGTACGCGTTCGGGCAGCCGCTGCCGCCTGCCTGGCCGGGAGTGGGGCGCAACGCGTTCGCACACGAGTCGGGCATTCACGCCGACGGGGCGCTGAAAGACCGGGGGAACTACGAGCTGTACGACGATGCGGCGCTCGGGCCGTTCCCCGCCGACTGGTTCACGCGCCAGGGCCGGGTGGTGCTCACCGGTGAGTACGGCGGCAAGGCCGGGTTCCGGCACGTCCTGGACGGGCTCGGCATCGCGGTCGCCGACGGCACGGAGGACCTGGTGTTCTCCCTGGTCCAGCTGTGCGCGTCCGCCACGGGAAAGCCGCTGACCGACGACGAGCTCCGGCTGATCGCCGGGTATCCGCGGCAGCTGGCGCTGCTCTTCCCGGGGCAGCTGGCGCCGGCCGGGTAAGGGTTCCGGGTCCGGCCGGGCGCGAGCGCCCGTCACCGGAGCGTAAGAAACCCATTGCCGTGAACCGCGCCCGGTCGTTCCCGGCGTCCTGGTACGCTCCCTACCCGTGCGAAGGAGCAATCCGGGGCGCGGGGGGAAAAGACTGGGACGGCGCCTTGGCCGCCGTGGCGGCATGGGGCTCGTGTCCACGATCGGCCCGATGGCGGTCGGCGTCGTGCTCGCGTTCGCGTGGAACATGACGGTGTCCCAGCCGCAGCGCGCGGCCGATGCCGGGTCGGGGGTTACCTCGCGGGTCGGGCTGACCGTCGAGGAGGCCGCGGCTCAGGCCTGGGCCAGCGCGACGCCGGGCACCGCGACGGCAGAAACCGTGACCGGCGGCTCACCCCGTGCCCCGGGCGGCAGCACGTGGTCCGCGAGTCATGCGCGCGGGTCCGGCAGCCCGACCAGCAGCGACTGCCGCCGGGCGTGGCCGCTGCGGACGCCGGAGCGGGCTCTCCAGGTTCGCGTCGTCTCCGCCTGCAGTTCGCCGCCACGCGTCCCGAAGAGGACAGTAGACCGGTCAGGCGGGTCCGCCTAGGGTGATGCGGACGACGGAATCCGTGCCGGTCTCGGTGACCCAGATGGCCCGTTCGGGATAAATTCTTGATCTTGTGAAGGTCTTTATCTCGTTTGACATGGAGGGCGTGGCCGGGATCGTCGACTGGTCGCAGTGCCTCCCGCCCGGCCGGCCGTACGAGGAGGGGCGGCGGCTGCTGCTCGGCGAGGTCAACGCGGCGATCGACGGCGCGATCGCGGGTGGCGCCACCGAGGTTGTCTGCAACGACTCGCACGGGACGATGAACAACCTGGACCCGGCCCTGCTGCACGGGCAGGCGACCTACGTGTCCGGGCGGCACAAGCCGCTGTACATGATGCAGGGTCTGGACGCCAGCGCGGACGTCGTGTTCATGGTGGGCTACCACGGGTCGATCTCGGGCGAGAGCTCGGTGCTGTCGCACACGTACAATCCCTCGGTGGTGTCGCACGTCACGCTGAACGGGGTCCGGGTCGGCGAGAGCGGCATCAACGCCCTGGTCGCGCTGGCCTGCGGGGTGCCGGTCGGGCTGATCACCGGGGACCGGCAGACGATCGACGAGGCCGGCCCGTTCCTGGCCGACGCCGAACGGGTCGTGGTCAAGGAGTCCTTCACCCGGTTCGGCGCGGTGAACCGGCACCCGGAGGTGGCCCGGGCGATGATCGCGGACGGGGCGCGCCGGGTGGTGGAGCGGGCTGGCGCCTTCCGGCCGCCCGCGGTCACGCTGCCGGCCACCCTGGACGTGCACATGCAGACGGCGGACATGGCCGAGGTGGCCTCGTGGGTCCGCGGGGCCGAACGGACCGGAGTGCGGACGGTCAGCATCAGCGGCGACGACCCGCTGGCGATGTTCCGGTCGTTCGTCGCGGTGACCTACATCACGCGGGTGTCCGAGGGACGCTAGGTCGGCGAGCCGGCCGCGGCGCCGGTCGCCTGGTCCTGGCCCCAGCGAGCGATCGCGGCGTCCAGGTCGAGCGGGAGGATCATGTCGCCGTCGGCCGTCTCGGCGGCCCAGTCCTCGGCGGGCACCCGCCACAAGACCTCGAACTCGATGCCGCTCGGGTCCTTGGCGTACAGCGATTTGGACACCCGGTGGTCGCTCTCACCCACCAGCGCGCCGGCCTTGAGCAGCTTGTCCCGCGTGTCGGCCAGGTCGGCCAGGGTGCCGACCTCCCAGGCCAGGTGGTAAAGCCCGGGGTGTTCGGGCCGGTCGGGCGCGCGGCCGACGCCGATCTCGAACAGGCCGAGGTCGTGGTCGTTGACCGAGCCGGGAGCGCGCAGGAAGGCGGCCCGGGCGGGGATCTCCAGCCGGACCTCGAAGCCGAGGGTGGACCGGTAGAAGTCGACGGTGCGCTGGAGACCGTGCACGTAGAGGACGGCGTGGTTCAGGCGGCGGACGGCCATCTGCGCTTCCTTCCTTCGGTGAACTGCTAGCTATTGCAATTCCCGGCGGACAGCCGTCATTCCCGCGGCCGTGCTTACGGACCGGCCCGCAGCCGGCGGCTTACCTGATCTGGCCGCGCTGCCGGCGGCGGAGCTCGCGGTACCGGCGCCGCTGGGACTCGTCGAGCATCATCCAGGCCCCCGCGGGGATGGCGATGGCGACGATGACGAGCAGGCCTGCCAGCCAGAAGGGGATCCACCCCAGCAGGATCAGGGCCACGACGACCCCTGCGATGCCCCACTTCATGTGCGGTGTCATGCTGACTCCATATCATCCGTCCCGGGCCGGGGGCCCCCAGGCCGGCCCAGCTGCTTCTAGCTTATAGCGCGCTGGGGCATCATCGGTTGGGTCTCGGCGGCCCGGTCTTCAGTGGCAGAGTACGCTGCGGACATGGGTGATCTGGTCGACGCTGGGGAGGGCGCCGTGACCATCTGGATGCCGGTCGAGCCGGAGGCCAACGAACTGCTGAGCCGCAGCCCGCTCGCCTTGCTCATCGCCATGCTGCTCGACCAGCAGGTCCCGCTCGAGCGGGCCTTCAGCGCGCCGCTGGACCTGGTCCGGCGGCTGGGGCACGAACCCACGGTGGCCGAGCTGGCCGAGTTCGACCCGGACCGGCTTGCGCTCATATTTTCCGAACGGCCGGCCCTGCACCGTTATCCCAGGGCGATGGCCGCCCGGGTCCAGGACCTGGCCCGGCTGATCATGGAGCAGTACGACGGCGACGCCGCCCGGGTGTGGCAGTCCGCCGGGTCGGGCGCCGAACTGCTGAAGCAGGTGGCGGCGCTGCCAGGGTTCGGGGCGCAGAAGGCGCAGATCTTCGTGGCGCTGCTCGGCAAGCAGCTGGGGGTGCGTCCGGATGGCTGGCGGGAGGCGGCGGGGACGTTCGGGGCCGAGGGGGCGCGGTTCTCGGTGGCTGACATCACCGATGAGGAGTCGCTCGGCGAGGTCCGGTCCTACAAGCAGGCGCTGAAGGTGGCCGCGAAGGCCAAGGCGACGGCCTCGTAGCCTGGTCAGCCGGTCCGGGCTCCGATTGCCGGGTCCGGGCTTCGTTAGGCGGTCCGGGCTTCGTTAGGCGGTCCGGGCTCCGATTGCCGGGTCGGGCTCCCGGCCCGGCTCGTTAGGATCCATTCTTGACATTCTTCTGTTAGATATATGCCGGGTCGGTTCGGGAGGTTGCTAGCGTCGAGGCCATGGAGTCCATCGATGCGTTCATCGACCGGCTGCCGAAGGTAGAACTTCACCTTCACCTGGTCGGTTCCGCGACCGTGCCGACCGTGCTCGAGCTGGCCCTGCGGCATCCCGACGGTTCTCGGGTCGGGGTGCCGCTGTCCGCGGCGGAACTGGCCGCGTTCTACGAGTTCCGGGACTTCCCGCACTTCTCGGAGGTCTACGGCGCGGTCAGCAGCCTGGTCCGCGAGCCGGCCGACGTCTGCGAGCTGGTGCTCGGCGCGGCGCGCGACCTGGCCCGGCAGAACGTCAGGTACGCCGAGCTGACCGTCACCCCGTACACGTTCACCGCTGTGGGCATGGCGGTAGCCGACCTGACCGAGGCGCTGGACATCGCCGCCCGTTCGGCCCTTTCGGAGCATGGGGTCCGGATCGCCTACATCTTCGACATCGCCGGCGAGCTCGGGGCGCCGGCCGCGTACGCGACCCTGGAGCACGCGCTGTCCCGGCCGCCGGAGGCGCTGACCGGGTTCGGGCTGGCCGGGATCGAGCAGGCGCGGCCCGCTTTTGCCGAGGCATTCCGCTCGGTGTTCGCTTCCGCCATGGCCGCCGGGCTGCACAGCGTGCCGCACGCCGGCGAGATGTCTGGTCCCGCGACGATCTGGGAGGCGCTGGACGGCCTGCGCGCCGAGCGGATCGGGCATGGCATCAGTTGTCTGGGCGACCCCGTTTTGATAGCGCGGCTGCG
>Ga0137383_10000727_pt1 | contig 18010 bp, 23 predicted proteins | sample SagtaG_19_FD_104817 | JGI IMG/M metagenome (GOLD analysis project Ga0137383, IMG submission 104817) | Vadose zone soil microbial communities from Sagehorn Ranch, Mendocino, California, USA - Sage2_R_40_16 metaG | ecosystem: Environmental > Terrestrial > Soil > Vadose zone | place: USA... | reverse complement strand
GCCGCGCCAACGGCCCGCGCGACAGCCGGCACCACATCGCGCACATCGAGGTGTTCGACCCCGCCGACATCCCGCGCTTCCGCGCCCTCGGCGTCGTTGCGAACTTCCAGCCTCTGTGGGCCTTCGCCGACGATTACATGGTGAAGCTCACCCTGCCGTACCTCGAGCCCGACAGCGCCCGCTGGATCTACCCGATCGGCAGCCTCGAGCGGAGCGGCGCCGTCGTCGCCTTCGGCAGCGACTGGTCGGTCTCCTCCGCCAACCCGCTCGAAGAGCTCGAAGTCGCCGTCACCCGCACGGGTCCGCTGGGCGAGACCCACGAGCCGTTCATCCCCGAGGAGCGCATCGACCTCCCCGAGGCGCTCGCCGCCTTCACCATCAACGCCGCCTACGTCAACTTCCAGGAGAAGACGACCGGCTCGATCGAGGCCGGCAAGCTCGCCGATCTGATCGTGCTCGACCACAACCTGTTCACCATCGAGCCCGCGGCGATCTCGGACACCAAGGTGCTGCTCACGCTTCTGGGGGGGAAGCCGGTGTACGGCGACCTGTCCCTGAGCACCCCGGACAAGAGTTGAGTTGTTCGACGTGGCCGGCTTCCGTCATCCGTGATAGAAACGATTCGTCTCCAGACGTGCGCTGTTGCCGGGAGCGGATGCAGGTGACCGGTGGTGCCGCCGGTCACTTCGGACCCGGACCCGGCGTAACCGGTCCCGGATGTCGGGACCGAGGACGAAAGGAGGATGGATCGTGCGCACATCGATGAAGTACGCGCTGAGGGTGGTGGCGCTGACCGCCGTTATTGCGTCGCTGTCGATGCTGCTGGCCCCGCCGGCGCCGGCGCACACCCCGTACGTGTCGGCGCTCTCGAGCCTGATGACCTCCCCCGTCTACGCGATGGGATGTCCGGACAAGATCTGCCTCGACCGGACCACCTGCTCCGCCGGAGCCGGATACAAGTGCCTCCACTTCAACGGCAAGGGCTGCTTTTCCAGTATCTGCTGACAGACTGACGGCGGAGCAGGCGGCACCGCCTGCTCCGCCGTTCTTCAGGGCGGGATCGGACGACTCGCGCCGCCGCCTCGCCGCCGCGACGGTGACAAGCCGCTCTCGACTCCGTCAGCAACTCTCGCCATCCCGGCTACGAGTGGCGCGCCCGGAGGGGCTCGAACCCCCGACCACCGGATTCGAAGTCCGGTGCTCTATCCAGCTGAGCTACGGGCGCGCGCTATACATCATCAGGTAGCGGCACAGGTTAGCGTTTCCCACCCCGCGGGCGCAACTTGCCAGAACGCGCGCCGGAGTGCACCGGGAGTCCACCGGGGTCCACGGCTTTCGAAGCGAGACGATCCATGACATCGGCCCCGTCGCGGAGATGGTCGGGAGCCAACGCGGCGTAGCGTAGGGTCATGCCGTAGGACTTGTGCCCGAGCCAGGCGCGGACGGTGGCCAGCGAGACCCCGGCTTGAACCATGAACGACGCGGCGGAGTGGCGGAGATCGTGCCACCGGAAGTCGCCCAGCTTCGCCGCCTTGATCGCCGCTTCGAACGCCTTCCGGAACATCGTCGGTTCCAGGGGCGCGCCGTCCGAAGTGCGGAACACCGGCCCGCCAGCGATGGGACGAGGCAGGGTCTTGAACGCGGTGGTCAACGTGACGGACAACGGGACGGTTCGGGCGGAGCCGTTCTTCGTGTCGCGAAAAGTGATCAGGCGACGTTCGAGGTCCAGATCCGCCCACGTCACTTTCAACAGTTCGCCCCGTCGAGCCCCGGTGTGTAGGGCGGCCAGCAAGAGGATCCGGAATCTATCGTCCATCTTGTCCAGCAACTTGGCGGCCTCATCGGGTGTCAAGTAGCGTTCCCGCGCCGGGTTCTCCGGGCACTTCTTAACGCGAGCGACCGGGTTCTCGCCTCCGAACATGGGCGGGTCTTGCTTGATCGCCCACGAGAAGATTGTTGACAGCGTCGCGCGCTGCCGGTTCACGGTGCCCCTGGTCACGCCGTCACGGAGTCGATCGGAGACGAATCCCTGAATCACCCGGGGAGTGATGGCTTGGAGCGTCTTCCCGTCGAAGTGGCGCAACAGGACCGTCACATTGAAGACGAACCCGTCAGCGTCCTTCTTCAACGGGACGGGCTGGACCCCATCGCGTCGGCGGAGTTTGATCGTCCTGTCCTCGCGCACGACCTCGACCTTGACGCCGACATGAGATTCGAGGAATTCCAGCGCTACGGCCTCGAACAGGCGCGGCTTGATGACTCGCCATGCAGGATCGCGCCCTTGACGGAGGTCCTGGAGAATCTGCGCCTCCCGGATCTTCGCCCGTTCCTTCCCGTCCGAACCAGGGCCGATGCGTTCCTTGATGGTGCGGCCGTGACGAGTCGCAGGCCACTTCAGCCGGACGTACCATTCCTTGCCCGTTTTGAGCTTCCGTTCGTAGATGGCCACGGGACTACGCCTCCTTCACCTTCTCGGTCGATTGCTTGGATTGTCGGTGCGCCTTCTTACACGCCCTACACCACCGGCCCGATTTGCCGCGCGAGTAGGGCGAGAATTTGTCGAGCGCGAGGGAACGTTTGCACCGGGAGCATCGCTGCCGGTTCGACGTCGCCTTCGATTTCGTGGGCATAGGCTCACCTCCGCAGAAGAGGCTCCCCATCCGCGGCCGGAATGCAAGGACTTTCCTGTGGTCGCCGGAATCAAGCAAGTGCAACCCCTGTGCCTGGGATCGCCTTGACAGTCGGGCCTTGCCTGCCATCGCGCAGCCCTGACGTCCTATGGGGTCAAGTTGAGAAGGCAACCAAGTTCGCGGCCTTGCTATAATCTCTCTTGACGTCATGGCGACCTTACTCCTGTTCGACACAAGGGAAAAAGACCTAGCACGCGACATTAGCGATTTGCTCATCGAGCTAGGCTGCAAGATTACGATGATTACGGAGACCGCCAATCAGGGTAGGACGCTCCAAGGCAAGGAGGACGTCCATTTCGCAAACCCGGACGGGGCAATCTTCCTAATCACTCCTGGTGCCACGCGGGATTGGTGCTCCTACCCGTCGCCCAGTGTGTCTACTGAGATGGGCCGCGCTCACGAGCTCTTCAAGGACAGACCAGAGAAGATGATCTATCTCGTGGAACGGGGCTGCAGAACTCCGTCAATCGACCAGCGCTGCTACATCGAATTCGAGCGTGGTGACATCCGATCGGTGATTTCTGCGGTCACAAGTCTTGTCCGGAATCTCAACGTTGCTGGGTTGTTAAAAAGTGCTGCGCCTGCGCGAGCCGCTGTCCCCCTCAGCCAGAAGGCAATCTCACTTTTGCAAGCTATCGACCAGGACGGGGACCAAGGGTACCGACGTGACAATTTGGCGGAAATGACGGGCTACCGAGTTGTGGAAGTCGACCATCTCATCGATCAGCTTGGTAACCGATTGCAAAGTCACCCGGGCGATCCGGGCGAAACCTACTTCACTCTCTCACCTTCAGGAAGGAGAGTGTTGTTCCAGGAGGCGGGCCGAGACATCCGCACGAACACACTGGCAGTGGCCTCCGCCCGCGCTCAAGTGCACGTTCCAGCCGATGACGAGGGGACGATCATGTTCTATTTGACGATCGTCAACATGGGCACAGCCCCGCTCCGGGTCGAGACGATCACGCCCTCGCACGTCGCGGCAGACGGTAACGACCTTGCTATCCTGGCGCCGGTTTCCAAGCCGCCCGAAAACACCGTGGGTCCGGGCGGGATAGGAGAGATTGGCGTGCGCTTCCCAATTGGCGCCCAGGCCATTCGGGTCATGCTTCGTTGCGTGCAGCGCGCGGACAATAAGTTCAGTTCGCCCCGCATGCAGTTGGTCGTCAAAGGGGATATCGCAGGCAACGTCGAGGGACGTAAATTTCAACTTCCTTTCACCGTCGCTTCCTATTCGCCCGAACTCAACATTCAGTGCCCGAGCGCAAAGGGCGCATGACGCGCTCCAACCCGTAGCCGCGCGTCCGCTCGAGTGCGCCAGGTGCGAGTCATGTCTGAAGCGCTCATCGGGGTTGCGGTTGGTGGAGTCATCGGTCTTTTCGGGTCGGTGATCGTCCTCATCGTCGAGTACAAGAAGTGGTCGAAGGATCGAAAGTACAACCATCTGCTTCGCAAGCGAGAACGCATGGAAGCATTGTTCCTGAAAGTCCGAACGGGCTTCCCTGCCGATCTGGTCAAAGGTCGCTTCTCCATCGACGCCGCAACGGATGTCCTGCACCTGTGTCCGCGCTCGGTCCAGTCGGTCTACTGGGCGGCTGTGCAAGATCATGAGCGTACGGCCGAGAAGATAAGCGGCCACCTTGCGGCACTCTCGATGGCGATGAAAGCCGTTCTGGCAGACATCGACAAGCAGATGGATGACGCCTAGTCACCCCTCCCGCTCCCCACCCCGACGCCGCTTGATCCCCCTCGTTGCGGGCACTACATTCCGCGCAAGGAGGTGCGCCTCCATGAAGACGCAACGCTGCGGGGGCTGCAAACGATCTCTCACGCGGGACAAGTTCTTCCGCTCGAAGTGGGGCAAGAAGAATCGGTGGTGCAGGGCGTGCTTCAGGGGGTACTCGCAGCGCAAAAAATGGGCGTCCAAGGCGGGGCCGTGGGAGGCGCTGCTCTCCGGCGGTGGGACAATGAGCCTACCACCCGGTCGGCGTGGTAGCCGCTCAAACGTCCGGCACCTTAGGTTCTCCTGCGGGCGCTGCCACCGAGTTGTCAGGCCCCGCTCCAGGGAATTAGAAGTCGATGATCCTGAACTCACGACTGCGATCGTGCTAGCCTTTTCCTGCCGTTGGTGTAACAACAGTGGCATTGTGAAGATTGCGACCCGTCTCGCCAAATAGGCGGCTCGCGCGACAGGGCAGCGATGTCGCTCCGCTGACTGATCCTGCGAGTCACTTCCGCGGCGGCCATCGGCTCCCTGGTCCCCGTTAGTAAACCGTCGGCCGCGGTTTCGACAGACAGTTGTCGCACCTCGTCCGCTCCGCGCTGCGCGTCTGGAACTCCTCCTTGCACGTCTGGCACTTCTTCGTCACGAACCGGTCGAGGAGGGGCGGTCCCGAGAAAGGACTAGGGCCGATCCGTTTCAGCATCCCGGGAGAAGGCATGGCAGCGGAGACCAATCCCTGCTCCGGCACGAAGCGCGACATCTGGTCCCCGCGCGACGGATTGGAATCAGGGCCTGCTTCGGTCGGTCTCCCAGGCGCCTTCCGAATGGAGTCGGTGAATAAAGGTCTCGCGAAATCAGGCGTGGGGTCTGGCTCTGGCCGGTGGACGTGCTCGTTGCACATCATCCTCGAGCTGGCAGTTTCGAACGTCTGTCCGCAGCCAGGATAGATGCAGGTCTTGGTTACAACTGTCTCCGGATTGACGCGAGCAGGAGCGGCAGCTTCAGCCGTAGCGCGCCGCAGCCTGCCGATGGCCTCCGTCGCGCGGCTTGCGGCTTCCGAGTCTCCGCGATCGATGGCGTCGCGGTAATGCGCGCGCGCCGCGTCGTAGCCGGAGGAGACGAGCTTGTCAACGGTAGGTGTGCTTGCGGCACGAACGATCTCCGCCTCCCTTCGAACCTCATTGGCAATTTTTTTCATCGCTTTGCCGTCCGTATCCAGCGCGAGGCCGAGGCATTCGACTGAACCGTCGGCGTTGCGACGGAACCTTCCGAACAGACCGGAGATGAACTGCTTGATGTAACTTTGCATGGTAGCTTCCTTCCTTGGTTGTGGCTTGAGCCACGGATGTTGATGATCGGCGGCCTTGCAACAGTCGTCGCAAAGGAACGCGCTCGGGCATCCTTCGTTGTCGTCCATCACGAACCCGCATCGACGACAGCGGTCGTTGAAACTTGCAGCGTTGGTCACTGGTTCACTTCCTTGTGTCGTGTGCCGGCGAGCCGAACATGGCTACGTGGGATCCCTCGCCTGCCTTTCCACCGATCCCCCGAGTGGGTGCAACTTGAATGTCGAAGCGGCGCGCTCAGCCGTTTTTTCCACTACCCCGTAATGGCCGACTGAGCGCACCTAGCCCCGATGGCAGACGTGAGGGTGGGTCTCAACTGCGGATCGGGGATTTCGTTCATTACTCCACGTCGAGGCCGTCGCGGTCGGAGTCCTCGTCCGGTGCCGACGGTTCGTAGGCGGTCTCATCTCGCGCCGGGGCATCGGTCGGGTAGAAATAAAGCCACACGTCCGGATCGTCGATGTCTCCACTGCCGTCCGCCGGCCCGGTGACGGAGACGCTCATCCCTGGTTTCAACTGCCCCGATGCCCGGAGCGCCTTCTCGACGCGCTCCTGCCGGGCGCCGAATGCGTCACGTCGCTCCTGCGGCGTCATCTTCGCGGCTCTGTGCCACGCGGCGATCATGGACGGTCTGGCGACTCCATCCTTCGGCGGGCCGGCGCGGAGGAATGCCTCTTGCTCCTGCGCCTCGATCCGGGCCTGAACTGCCGCGGGGCTCGCCTCCCTCAGGCGTTCCCGCCTCGCTCGCTGCCTCATCCGGGCGTTGGTGGACTTGCGGGAGTGCTTCAACGGCCGTGCGCGGTGGCGGCCTTTTTCGAGATTCTCCCGCTGTGCATCGGTCAGGGGCCGGGGAGATCGTCGCTTCTGAGGCATCCTGGCTGGTTCTTTGATCCGCTTCTTCGTCATGCGTGCGTCCTTTCTCCAATGTCACACTTCGTGCTATTTCGCTAAAACGGTGTCACGTTCTGTCACGCGAGCTCATGTCACGCGGGATTCACGCACTCGCGGGCGCCCTCCCACGTCGGCCCTGGTCACGCGGAGACCGAGGACGATGTCCCCGCCCCCTCGCTCGCGTCTTCGGTAGTTGACATAAGTCCAGGCGGCTCAACGCATCCGCAATCCGGTGCGCGCCAGTTGCAAACTCAATCGGCTCAATGGTTCGCTGACCTCGTGTCGCGCACAGGGTCCACCCGGGGACCACGCAGGGACACACGAGAGGTCGCGCGCGCATTGGTGTGATGGGAGAGGCGCATATTCGGGCGAATCCCAACGCTTCGGGTCTCTGCCGCTCCGTCTCCCGGCCTAACGACCTGAACGTCCTATCGCTCCGGCGCTCATAACATTTACCCTCTTCAACCTCAATCATCTTTACCTTGGGAGGGAGAGGACGTTGAGGACGTTGGCTCATCGTCGCGCAGATTCACGCCGACCCAGTAGTAGGTCGTTACCCCGTCAACTGTGTTGTGGCGCAGGTCGAGCTTCCTCCGCGTCCGCATCCAGGCGTTGAAGGCTTTGGGGGATAGGGCGGCGCGGCCTTCGGTCTGGCAGAACGCGATGTAGGCCAGGCGCATGGCGTCCCGCTCCACGCGGCCATCGGCGTTAACGACCAGTCGGGAGGAAAAGAACCCATTCATCGCGTCCATCGACTTCCGGTAGCGCGCGATGTCGTCGAGGACGAATTGAGGTTCGGCGAGACCGCTGTGGCCGGCCTTGCTGCCCTCCCGCCACGCCCGGTAGCCGCGCACCATCCAGGCGAAGATGCCGGCGCGCTCGGCGAGGAGTTCGGACCTGATGCGCCGGTTGCGTTCGCTCGCCTCGATGCGTGGCCAGTCCTGAATCGATCGGATGCGGTCCCACATCCCGTCGCCGAGATCGTGGATCTCGGGGAGGTAGTTCACGCCCATGATCAGCTTCATCACCGGCCGGAAGGTGATCGGGTCGCGCGCCATGAGGTTGCCAGTCACGTCGTCCTCGCCGGTCATCAGCTTGACCCGGGCGGCGCGGATGACCTTGCCCTCCTCGGTTTCGGAGGAGATGACGAGCCGCGCGCCGCGCAGCCGGACGATGTAGGTGCGGTGGAGATCGTGTTTTTCCTTGAGGAACACCTCAATCGGACAATCGACCGCGTAGTCACCGAGGATGTCGGACCAGACGCCGAGCAGGGTGCTCTTCCCGTTCGCGCCGGAGCCGTGGAGGACGAGGAAGCAACGTTCGATCGTCTCCCCGCATAAGGTGTAGCCGGAGTAGCGTTGCAGATAGTCGATGACGTCCTGCCCGCCGGGGATGGCCCGTTGGAGGAACGCTTCGAACGCCGGGCACTTCGCGTCGGGTTGATACTCCACGTTGGCGAGCTTGGTGATCAGGTGCGCGGGATTGTGAGCGAGCAGGTCGCCCGTCCGGAGGTTCAGAGTCCCGTTCAGAACGTTGATCAGATCCGGATTGCGATCGAAGTCCCCGGCCTCTGCGTGGACTACCCCGTGTGACCTCGTCGCGTCGATCATCGCGCGGATGCGGTGGATCATCTTGTTCCCGCGGAATTTGCGGACCTCAGGATCGTCATAGGCTTTGTCCTCGTCCTTGTGGGCGGCGAGTATCGACTTGTACTCCCCGATCGCGTGACTGAGCGCCATCCGCCGAACTCGAACTCCGGACGGATCGTGACGGAACCGCTTGCCGTCCCACACGAACCATCCCAACTCGGCGACGTAGCGCAACCGCGGGCCGTAGGCGTTGATGAACCGCAGCGCGTTGCCGGAGTCGGTCGTGTCGTAGTGTTGACCGTCGTCAGGATCAGGGAGGACGCTGGCGGCTTTTCGTTTGCGGATCATCGGGACTCCTCGTCGAAGGAATTTCCTTCGAACCCGCGTTGCCGCAGGTCAACGATGCGCTTGAGTTCGGATCGCAGACGATTTTCCTGATCGCGCAAGATGCTGTCGTAGGCGATTTGAGAACAGGTCAGGCGGGGGGCAGCTTCGGGCTTCGTCGGTGCGGTCATGTTTACCTCGGCCTCCGCCCGGCGTGTTCATTGCATCGCGTTCGGTCGGGAGATCGTCCGTCGGAGAAGGTTTCGAACGACTCCCCGCATCCTGGGAAATTGCACGCCACGATTCGAGGCACTAGAGCGCCGCTTCCGAGGTGATCGTTGCAGCGTTTCCGGTTGGGGTCGGAGGTTTCGAACATCTGACCATCGACCTCGCACTCAACTTTGCGAAAGCCCCGCCTTTCCAACTCCATGCCGGCCAGGAGCTTCTCGGTTGCCGCATGAGACTCGCGGTTCTTGGCGAGTAGTCTTGCCGTTCGGGTACTGCGCGGGCCCTTGACCCAGTCCAGTAGCCAATCGGCGAAAGATTGATCCGCCATGTCAGTTACCTCCATGCGCTCTATCAGCGCGATTTGATAGCCACGCCAGAACGCGCTCGCGGTCGAAGCGGAGCGCCCTTTTCAGACGTCGGCCTTCCCGCGGCACCGCGACGTTGATCGCCGGGCAGCCGATGGCAACGAGGCGATCCAGTTGACCGGGATGGACGCCGAGAATCGCGGCCATTTGTTGCAGCGACAGGAGCCCGGTAACTCCCACCGGTACGGAGTTCGAACGAGCCGACACGACAAACCTCCTGTGTGCGAGCGCACTTGTCCTGACGTGGCTCACCGTGAAGTTGAATTTTTGGAGGGATGCCCCGACCCGTCCGAGGTACGACTACTTCAACGTGCCACTACCGCGCTCCCGGTCACGGAGGGGACTGCGAACCGGGACGCGCGCGCTACAGATTCACTCGCGATCTAAATCTTCGTCTTCTTCTTCGTCGTCGTAGACCAAGCCATCGCCGCAAAAGTTCTCGATGCCGTGGCCGACGTTGGAGATCTTGCTCTGGCGACCCTCTTCTTTCCACCGATGACCCCGATCCACAGCTCGAGCTAGAGGATGAACTTTCGGCTTCGGCGGCACTCCATTGCGCTGGCCCCATTCGTCACGCCAGGCTTTGCGCTCACCTTTGGGAACCCACGGGGGAGGGCAGCCGAACGCCTCGCACCACTGCTCGATGACGGAGCGAGGACAACTCGGCGGCAGACTCTTGATCATCGTCGCTTGTCGCCATCGTTTGCCCGCCAGTCGCGGCTCTTTGGCCCAGATTGAGAACCCGCCAGTGTCGCGGTGAACCCGGCCGTGGAAGCAACCATACCGGTGCCTCAAGCGCTTGATGAACCCTTCGTCCTCTAGCTCAAGGCGTCGCCAATTCGGTATCAATCGAGGCATGAGATAGGCACCCCCGCACCGTTCTCCACCGAACTCAGGCACACAAAAACCTTCCCCTGGAGGCCGATTTGCGTCCAACTGTTGTAATCACGAGGCTTAAGCTACGTTTGGAGGAACAAGGCGGTCAAGGGAATGAGCCTAAAAATTCCGAAATTTTTCTTGTCGGCCGAAAACTGGCCACTTCGCGCCTGGAATCTGGCCTTGGCGCTCAAATTGAGCGGAAGGGCGGAATACCCAGAATCTGCACTCCGACTGAGACGCCGCCCGGCCGGCCTCGGCGATCGCCCTGCCCCACCCGCGCGACCCGCTAGCAGAGATAGGCGGAGGCCTAGCGATCTCCCCGCCCCCCTGCCCCTGGTGCCCATCTCCCGGCGCCGGGGGTTCGAGTGGACACGCGTCGAGACCTCGGGCGGGCATCCTGAGTCCGGCATGTCTGCCATTCGTCCCCCGTCGGCGGCATGATCGGGGCGTGGACGAAGGGCGTCCGTTCCTGCCGCGACCCGGCACCCTGGGTCGTTGGCAGTAGGGCAGCATTCCGATTGCGACTGGGAGGTCGACGGGTTGAGCCCGCGTCCTGACACGTCCCAGCGCCGGGATCGGCTAGAATACGGTCATCGAGCGTCCGCCGCAGGCGAGCGGGAGCCTTGGCATGCCCGAGTTCGAACGGCCCGATTTAGCTCCACCTGGGATTTCTGGAGAGCTGTGGGCCGCTGGCGGAAAATCAGACGAAGAAGCGGGCGACCCTAAGAAGGTCCGCGATCCTTCACCTCGGGAGTTCGCCCTGCGATGCACCTTGAGGAAGCACGAGCGATACTCAGACTCAATCACTTTCGATTTAGATCCAACCACCGGCGAGTCATTCCTGAAGATGCCCGCGGGACGTCAGGCCAAGAAGCTAGGCAGCACTTTAGGTGGCTTGGAGGTACACAGGAACTCGAATGACCAGATATCTGGCTTTAGCGCGACGATTAGGGCAACCAGCCCACCGGAGGCCAAGTCACTGTTCCTTGCGAGACTCTCACCACTCCTCGATTTCTTGGCCTACCAGTGCGATTGTCCACTCGCCATCGACAAGGTTTTGTGTGAAGACGCAACGAATACTGTCTTCATGGTTGGCTACACCTCCCCCTACCCGGACGAGATTTTCGACTTCGAGCGCGTCACAATTCGAGAGCAGATGGCACCCATCTACGCGCTCTACAGAGAGGCGAAGAACAGTACGAGCGCATTCTATCGGTGCCTGTGCTACTACAAGATCATGGAGGGAGTATTTCGCCACGTGCGGCCCCAGTTGTTCGAGGCTGCCGAACATGATCGCATCTCGATTAAAGGCGCGTCCGAAAGGGTCCCCGACCTTCCCGAGATCAGGAAACATCATCCAGGCTACATCGGCAAGAAGATAAAGCCTCTGTTCGAAACCGAGTTGACAGACAGCTATCGAGACGAAGTTGCGCATTATGTATTAGATACCGGCGCACTACTGAATCCTAGTGACTGGACAACGCAGGCGAAGTTCTCGTCGTTCCTATTTCTCGTTGAGACTTCCTGCCGAGTAGTCATGGCTAATCAAGAACAACTTTTTGATCAATACTTTTCTGGCACACCTAATCCAACTGGCTCTAAGGCGAAGTAATGACAACTATGGCGACTCACGCTGCCCCTCCCAAGCTTTTCGTTTCCTACAGCTGGACAAGCCCCGATCATGAGGCGTGGGTTGTTGGGCTTGCGACCACCCTACGTGAGTCCGCTGTTGACGTGATTCTCGACAAGTGGGACCTGAAGGAAGGACACGACGCGATCGCCTTCATGGAAAAGATGGTGAGCGATCCCGACATCAAGAAAGTTATCCTGATTTGCGACAAGGCCTACGTCGATAAGACCGATGGCAGAAAGGGGGGTGTAGGGACGGAGGCGCAAATTATCTCTGGGGAGATTTACGCGAAGCAAGATCAAGATAAGTTCGTTGCCATAGTAAAGGAGCGTGACCCCCAGGGCAAAGCGTATTTGCCCGTGTACTACAAGTCTCGGATCTACATTGATCTCAGCGATCAGGGCACCTACACGGACAGCTTCGAGAGACTCTTGCGCTGGATCTTCAATCAACCCCTATACAAGAAACCAGGACTCGGGCCCAAGCCTGCTTTCCTTTCCGAGGGCGAGGAGGCACCTTCCCTGGCGACCTCCTTTTTATTCAAAAGAGCAGTAGACGCGGCCCGAAACAGTCGAGCGCACTCCAACGCGGCCACGGTGGAGTACTTCTCGGCGTTCGTTGCGGAGCTTGAGAAGTTTCGACTAGACCCTGGCACCAAGGAATTCGACGATGCTGTTGTCAAGAGTATAGACGCCTTCCTTCCGTACCGGAACGAAGTCCTCGAACTCTTCTCAACCCTGGCGCTCTACCAGGACAGCGAGGGCACTCGTGCCGCGATTCATCAATTCTTCGAACGCCTCATTCCTTATCTCGACAGGCCCCCGCATGTCACCGCATGGAAGGAGACCGATTTCGACAATTTCCGCTTCGTAGTCCATGAGTTGTTCCTCTATGCTGTGGCAATCCTTACCAAACGCGAACGCTTCGAATCGGCGGCATACCTTTTGCAGAACGAGTACTTCGTGGCTGGGCGTTCGGACTACGGCAAGGAGTCAATGGTCCCTTATGAGATTTTCAGGCAACCCACGCAGTCGATCGAATATCGCAGCCACCGATTGACATTGAATCGGCTTTCGTTGCGGGCAGACTTTCTTGAACAGCGATGCAAAGGTGTCGGCGTCGAGTTCCGTCATATTATGCAAGCTGATTTCGTGTTGTTCCTTCGGCTTCTCCTACCGCGAGAGGGAAGCGGCATTGATTGGTGGCCCGAGACGCTTGTTTTCGCTGGCAGGAGTTCTGGACCGTTCGAGGTATTTGCCCGCTGTAAATCCTCACGTTATTTCGAACGAGCGAAGCAGCTCCTGGGCCTTGACACAAAGGAGGCGCTTGGATCTCTGCTGGAGACTTTTGAACGGAACCCCGCTATGCTACCAAGGTGGGGCTTTGATTCGTTCAACCCGAGATTTCTTCTTGGGTTCGATTTGATCGAAACTAAGCCGTAGGGATCTGCCGCCGACATGCCTTTAACCGAAGCCGAAATGCTCGATGCAATAATCGGCGACAACGCCAACGAACGGAAAGCCTTCCTCTCCTCATTTCGGGGCACCGTTGTTGCGATTGCGAAGGATGCGATCCGCGTGCATTTACGCCTTGAGCGACTCGGTGCGGTTGTCGTTCACCATGAGCGCATCGACTACGTGCTTCAATTTCTCCACGTCGCGCTCAATAACGCAATCACTTCGACCGCCCTGCTAGTTGAAGGATATCCATTGCCCTCCGGCAACTTGATGCGGCAGTACGGAGAGGCGACGGCAATGATTCTGCTCTTTCTCGACCATCGTAGCGGCGTCCTTGAAGCCTACAAGCGCAATCCAATTAAATACCGGGTCGATGGGGCTCTAAAGCAGGTCGATGAGCAACGTGGGGTAGCCGATCGTCTGCGTCGTCTGCTTGGGTTCGACCAGACTCGCTGGCGGGCGTTCATGGAGATATCGCGCCACTATCACGGATTCAGCCATGCTGGTGCGGTTTCAACAATATTCCACTTTCCTTTAGACCCGCCTCGTCGCGTCATTATCGGGGCACACTACGATCCAGCCAAGAGGAATGCGACCCGACTTGAACTCAGACGACGGCGAACCGCACTCAAGACCCTCGACACCTTGGTAAGAATCCTGTTTCACGTATTCCCAAGGGCGCCACGTACGAAACCGACGAAGACCTCCGCTCGCCGTCCCGAACCAGTAGGCGCGCCTCCTCCTCGCATCGGACTAGCCGCCATCCGGGCCAGACCTGCCGGTCGGCAACCTGCCCCTCCTCGTCCGTGATCGACCCGGACCCGACGACGTAGCCCTCCCCGTCGATGCGGACCCACCAGCGCCCGCGCCCGCGCTCGTCGAGGGCCTCGGCCCCCGCGATGATTGCTCCAGCGAGCGCGTTCAGCCTCATTGCAGGACGAAATCGACCACGATCGTGAAATACACGTCCACAGGCTTGTCGTTCTGCAGACCCGGCTTGTAGCGCCACTGCTTCACCGCGGCGATCGCTGCCTCGTCGAAGCCGTACTTCGAGCCGGGCGAGCGAAGCACTTGAGTTTCTCCCACCGTGCCATCCTTCCTGACCACCACTTGCAGGATCACCTGCCCCGACACCTTCTCCTTGCGGGCCCTCTTGGGATAGATGGGCTGCTTCTTAGACTCGGGAACCAGCTCCGGGTTGGTGACACCGCCGATGCCAGCATAGAGCGGCTGGTCCAGCATGCCGCCTTCAACACCCCCGAGCATGCCGCCAAGGACTCCGCCGACGGCGCCTCCCTCGACCCCGCCCTCGACCCCGCCTTCTACGCCACCGTCGACGCTCTCGTCGACCTTCTGCGCCTTTTCCGCCTCCGCGTTCATCTTTACCGCGGCTGCTTTTTCTTCAGCATCTGCCTTCGCCTCGTCCCGCGCTTCCGCCTGCAACTCAGTCGCCGCCGCCGTCGCTGTTGCCGAGGGCGTCTTTGCGCCCATCACAGAATCGACCGCCGTCTGACAGACCGCCCTCATGCCATGCAGCCTTGTCAGGAGCTGCGCGACCGTGGTAGCGCCCACATCTGTTAGCCCCACGCTGCTCGCCAGACTGGGCAGCCCGTTCTCGATGCGGGTCAGGTCCTCCGTCGTACATTCCACAGGATGCTGAGAGCAGTAGAGCATTCGATTCACTTTGATCGCTGGGCGGCAGGCGAGCGCAACCTTAACCGTCGTCGGTGGCACGATGGTGCACAGGTCCGCCGCTTGAGCGCAGGTCTTGGTCGCATTGTCAATCGCAGTCTTGGCGGCGGCAGTCTCGGCGGCAGTAGGAGCAGGAGCAGCCTGCATCGCCGAGCCGCTGCCTGCCAGGATCGCGAGTAGAATCAGGGTTCGGGCCGTTCGGATCTTGGTCGTCACTTTCCACCTCCCACCGCTCTGCCCCGGCCACCTCACGATGCAGATGATCGCACCCATCGGGGGCCGCTGTCGAGACCGAGTTCCAGCGTCCCCGTGGACCTTGCGCGATAACCCAAATCGCTGTACATATCCCCCGACTTCACACACAAGCCCAACGGAGGTGCACCATGCGGATAATGGCCATCATCGGCCTCGTCGTGCTCAGCGTCACGGCGCTTTCATCTATCGGGGGAGCGCCAGACCAGAAGATGCCTGCAGTGCTGACCTCCCCAATCGCTCGGTTTGTAGGTCTAGCACACGAGCCGCCACTCCCCCTTGGGGGAGTCCTATCGATGAGTCGCTTCTGCAACAAGGAGTTCCCCGACACTCGGGCCTGTGAACTGGACGAGATCCTCCGGGCAATTCCACCTCCGGACATCGGGCACGTCGCTCGCGTCTTCAGGCTGACCGATGCGGGTCCGGTCGCTGGGTGTGTTCAGTTCGACGGAAGCTTCGTGAGCGGCTGCTCGTCCGAGTTGCCCGTCGCCTGCTGTGGCTTCTGAGTCTGGCGAAGCAGGCTCGTCGCTCCCGGGCGCGTCCAGCCTGTGCTACGATTCCGAGCAGGACGGGCTCGGCGTTCGCGTGCAACCGCTGAGCGGGGGCCGTGGGCATACCAGCGTGACATCAATGACGATGCGAACGAATCTAGCCTCGCCTCTCGCTGGTAGCATCATCCTATTATTCGCCGGATTGGCGTGTATCAACTGGAAACCGAACCCATCCGATGCCGACCTTGAGCGCAATTATCAGGAACATACGGTCGATTTCAACAGGTTTGTGTCGCTCTGTCGAGATAACCCGGAGATCTTCAGGATGGGGATGAGCGACGCTTACATGAAAGTGGGTGGGTCCGAAGAGCATCTCCGTGCAGTGAGCAGGTACGTTTTCGAGGATCAGCCGTTTCGAGAAATGGCCGACTTGTTATTGAAGTTGGGTCTTCGCGGGGGTCTGGCCCACTGTCCCGAGGCCCCTGGACAGTATCTCTTCTACGCCGACTGCCGAGGGATGCACCCCAACGCGTCCTGCAAGGGATACGCATTCTCTATGGAGGCCTTGCGGCCGAGTCTGGAATCCCTCGACGTTGATCCGCCCGCGACTCTCGACGAGCACAAGCGTGCGTACAAGCGACTCTCGGAACATTGGTACATACTTTATGAAGTGTGGCCAGGCACTGGGGATCGATGTCTAACCACCGACTGAAGCCTCCGGCAGGCACCGGGCTCGCAGCAGCCTGGCGTCGGCGCTCGGCTGACTCGTAGGATGCGGAGCGTTCGCGAGCAATAGGATGACAATTCGTGAGTGATACGGTACTCGACAAGGCACTCGCGGCGAAGCGCGAGTCCAAACAGATCGAGTTCAAGGAATCGCTAGAGCTTGCGTCCAAGCAGCACTGGTGTGAAATCATCAAGGACGTAGTAGCCATCGCGAATTCTGGCGGTGGAATCGTTCTTTTCGGCGTAAACAATCGAGGCGAACCGACTGGACAAGACCTCTCCGATCTTCGAGCTATCGATCCCGCCACAATCTCGGATCGCATCTGCCAGTATACCGGGACTCACGTCACCGAAGTTGAGATTTGCGAAGCCGAGAAGGCAAGACACGAGTTGGTGGGTTGGTTGATCAAGCCGAGTGCGACACCTACGGTGTTCGCCCAGCCCGGCACGTACGCCGTGGAGGGCGGCAAGCAACGAACTGCGTTCGGCCGGGGCACGGTGTACTTCCGGCATGGCGCGAAGAGTGAGCCAGGGACAACGGAGGACATAGCCAACGCGTTGGAGCGCAGGCTCCGATCTATTCGAAAGGAATGGTTGACCGGAGTCCGCAAGATTGTGCATGCTCCCGTCGGGTCGCAAGTCTCGCTACTGCCGCCCGACGTTCGTCAATCAGATTCCCCCAAAGCAGTCCCCATCAGAATTACGGACGATCCCGCCGCGCCTGCCTATCATGTAGTCGATCCCGATACCACTCACCCATTGCGACAGAAGGAGCTTATTGCTGAAGTCCGTAAGCGCCTCCCCCAAGCATCCGAATTTAATTCCTTCGACGTCGTCTCGATTCGGTACGCCTACGAAATTGACGATAAGCGAGAATTTTCCCACAAGCCCAAGTTTGCATCGCGCCAATATAGCCAGAGTCTTGTTGATTGGCTCGCTTCTCAAGCGGGAGCAGATCCGGAGTTCTTCCGAAGAGCCAGGGCCAAGCACCGCGAGGGTCACAGTTGAACGTCTTTGTTCATACGCGGGCTTCTGTACATGGGGTTGGCAGGATGACGCGGCCGCTCACCTCGGCGTCCCAGGTTGTCTCCCCCCACCCTTCGCCGCGCTCCCATCCCCCTGCTGGCACCTGACCCGGGCGGAGTAGGTCTACACTGCCCCTCCCCGTGTCTGTCCCCAGGCGCCTCAATCGAGCGCGTCGTACCACGGACCCAGGAGGTGATAGGCGGAATCGGGTTCCCTGCCTGTGCGACACGATCGCGCCGATTCCCCTCCGCGCACCTAGGCCCATCTGCCGGCTGACTCCCCGCTCACCGGACCCTTGAACGCCGCTCACCGGGGCTCCGAGACAACGTGGAGTTCACGGACTAGTGGAAACCAGCGAAAACGGGCGGGAATCAGCGCTATCGATCTCCCGGATTCCCCAGTGAACCCGCGGCTTCCGGCCGATCCTGCGACCTTCAAGCCGCGTTCGAAGTCCGGTGCTCTATCCAGCTGAGGTACGGGCGCGCGATAGACAACCTTATAACATGAGGTAGGTTAGGGACTCACGGTCTCGCGACGGCACGAGGTCAGATGGTCGTCGGAGTTCACGGGGAGTTCACCAGAGGTGCAGGGCCCCGCATCGCGGAGCCGGCGCCGCGATCAGGTTCCAGAGGATCACGAACGCCCAGGTGAAACGCAGATGGGACAGCGACCGGATGCGCACGGGGGAAAAGCAGGTCCCGGAG
>Ga0137383_10000724_pt1 | contig 18031 bp, 16 predicted proteins | sample SagtaG_19_FD_104817 | JGI IMG/M metagenome (GOLD analysis project Ga0137383, IMG submission 104817) | Vadose zone soil microbial communities from Sagehorn Ranch, Mendocino, California, USA - Sage2_R_40_16 metaG | ecosystem: Environmental > Terrestrial > Soil > Vadose zone | place: USA... | reverse complement strand
ATCCCAATCCAAAATGTGGTTGTTCGCAAGAGCGCAAGCGTCGATGCGGGCGGCGGTGAGGCAACCAATGTTCCGCGGGTGCATCCGGTAATGAATCTCTTTGTCTGGCCACTGTGTCTCTGCCGATGTAATGGCGGTTTCCAAATTCACGATTCGCAAATCGACGGCCGAGTGCTCGAGTTCCTGAAGCGCGTCGCTCCAGATGTAATCAAAGCTCACCGGCCGCTGGATCGGGCCGTTCGCTGCCTCGGCAAGATCGACATATGCGTGCGCGTCGCGAATGTACGGTTCGTACAAAACCGGATTCACCGGATGCGGCAGCGCCTGATCAATGCCGCGCCCGGTCATCACATCGCCGCAGAGAAAGAGACGTAATGACATGCTTCAGCATAAAATCCCAAATCCCAACCTCCAAGCTCCAGGGAAGCCCCAATCACCAAATTTCAAGATGCGGCGCGAGGAACTCATAAAGCCGAAGCGTTGTAGCCACGGCGCTCAGTCGCCGCGCCGCGCAAAGTACTCTCCGCCTCGACAGAGCGAGGCGGCTACAGCATTTATGAGATGAAATATGGCCACCGACTCAGTCGAAAAGTTCATCAGACTTTTGAAAAAGTCCCCGCCCGGCGCGGTTTTCAATCCGTGGTGGCAAGTCGATAAGCAGAACGACATTGGCCGGAATGCGCCCGGTATCCGGCGAAAACAGTTAGGCGCATATTTTCGAAAGCGACTCGGCAAGACAAAACTCGCAGTGATCGGCGAGGCGGTTGGCTATCGTGGCGGTCATTTCAGCGGGATCCCTATGACCTCCGAACGGATGCTAGTTGGAAAAAAGAAAGATGACGGGATCGAGCCGGAGCAAGTCTTCTCTAGTCCGGCAGCCGCCGGACCGCGCCGGACAAGCAAACCCCACAAATGCCGGGATGGTTTCTCCGAGCCGACAGCGACGATTGTCTGGAGCACATTGCTGAAGCTTGGTTTTCCGCCAGAGCAGTTCGTGCTGTGGAATGCGTTTCCGTGGCATTCATTTGATCCGCGCCGCGGCATGTTGAGTAACCGAACTCCAACAAAGAAAGAACAAGCCGCCGGTCTGTCGGTGCTCAAAGCTTTCCTCGATCTTTTTCCGTGCGATGAAATCGTCGCGCTTGGTAAGGTCGCCGCCTCACAACTTAAAGAGCTCGATGTCGAAATGCATCGGGTTCGCCATCCTGCTTCCGGCGGCGCCAAACTTTTTCGCCGGCAAATCGCCAGGATCCTGCGTGGATTTTCCAGTGGCGACCGCTAAGCCAAAACGCGATCTGGAAACTCGACAGGAACAGCAGAAATTACAGAATGTATGTAGTTGAGATCGATCAATCGAAACGGCTCCTGGTGATTAGTGCGATGCAGCGCGTGACCGCGGAGCAGGCCGGGCAGGTTGCGCAACAGGTCCGCAAACTGTTGGAAGATGTCCCGCCTGGGTTTCGTGTGCTGGCGGATTTTCGGTGGTTGGACTGGATGGATTCCGCCGCGGCGCATCACGTCGCTGAGATCATGGACGTGCTTGCCGAAAAACAAGTCGCTTCCGTTACCAGAGTGATCCCTGATCCGCACAAGGACATCGGTTTCAACATTCTTTCGCGATTTCATTACGGCCCCGAAATTCAAATCACGACATACGAGACATTGGCCGATGCGCTGCAAAGCTTCGCAGAGCAGTAGGTCCATCGTCAGTGTTCGAAAAATTTTCGGAGCCAGTTTTCAGAGGTCGTCCAGTTAAAATAGCCAGCGGCATTGAAGTGATCCGTCAACGCCGCTGTTCAATTGTGTTTTCACGAGCAGCTTCCGCCCGTGAACTGTTATGGCTGTTGCGAGGACGCGTCGGACCTCTGGTCAGGAGAGTTAGTCGCCTGACTCGTTCGTTTCAGTGCGCTCATTCTCCCGAACCCGTTCTGAATGGCGCTTTGTCGATCTTAGGCTTTTGCTCTTTTTTGCTTTTTTGGGAGTTGTAGCTGTCTCGGTTTCATCGGAGAACTTTGTCCTGTTCTCTTCAGCGTTAGTGCGACCCTGCAATGAGCTATCATATCCCTGCTGGCTCATCTGACTGTTCACTCCGGGATTGTTGGTCGGGCCATAATTATTGGGCCCGCTGGTTTGACCTCCGCTTTGCCCCTGGCCCATAACGCCCACGGCCAAGGCGTAAAGATTGATGCCACGGCCATTCCTACTTTGGTTTTAATAGATAATTTCATGTTTTTCCCTCTGTGTTGATTTGTTTACGCCCTCGCCGATCGACGATTCTTGCCCGCGCGCGTTCCTTTTGCTTTTGAATTAACCCAGAGAATTTCCCGCTTGCAGGGCGAATCGGCTCGATCCCCTAAGCGAGGGCCGCCTGCTTTTGCTTTTTTAAGGTTCGAATCCCGGCGTGCCGAAGGATGTCAGCGCCCCGGTTTTCGAATACAAATTATTTTCTTGCATCCAGACTGCGGAACGACATTCTGGAAGACGTCAACGTTAACCATATCTATGAAAAAATCTGTCTTATCCATAATCACCGTTCTAATCGGCGTCGCGTTTGTGGTTTCCTGCACGCAACAACAGGGGACAACTGGAACTTCGACCACGGCGGCGACAGCCGCCTCGCCGTCGCCATCACCGGCACGAAAGAAGAAGACCACCACCAAGAAGAAGGCCAAGACCGAAGCGTCGCCTTCGCCTGCGGAAGAATCCGCATCGCCTTCGCCGACACCTTAAAAAGCGTCGGAGCGAGAAGTTAGAGAATCGGCGGCCGCGTTCGTCCTGCGACAGCGGGACCAATGCGGCGAGCCCCACTTTTTGCTCGGCCGATCGAAACGCGACCGCGCCTGAGCCGTTGCGTGGCTGGCAGATACCCCACGCTCGGGAGAGCGCCGTGCTATCGTCGTGGCTAAGCGAGCCGCGCGAATTTGCCAGATTCTCAGAGAAGGTCCAGCGGGGGTATGTTGAGCGTTGCAATTCTCGCGCTAGAGTCTCCTGAGATGTTGGAAACGATCCTCGGGTGTCTCAAGTGGGGTGCCGTCGGTTTCGTGGTGGCATTTGCCCTGATGAAGCTGTACGAGGCCAGCCATATTCATGATGATATTCCCAAGCCCGAGTTCAAGGTGCGGCAGTCAAAGCGCGCGGCGATTGTGTTATCGGCCTTTGCTGCAATGCTATCGGCCCTCGTTTGGTTGCTCGTCCAGAACTGGGGCTAGGCTTCAGGCTCGGTTTAACGACCCTTAGTCGTTAAATTCTTGATCCAGCAATCCAAAGTCGTCGTGGCGTTACCGAAGATTGGTCGCTGCGATCGAATCGCGTAATGTCCGTCAGTGTATTCCGCTTGCGGTCTCGTTTAATCGAGGCGCTCGATCTTTATCACAGGATGAATCTCCCACGCGGTCGCGCGCCAGGGATTATGATACCCGTTGCGAGAAATCGAGCGGATCGTGGCGCCCACGTCTTTCCTCTCGTTATGCTCGTCGTCCCATAGAAGATAGCCGGTCAACCGGACCTTGTGCGCTTTGTGTCCGGTCGATTCGTAGGTCAAATCCGGTCGCCTGAAATACGCTGCAAGCCCCTGAATCCGGATGCCGTCATGAAAAATCGCATTCTGCGTACGCGGCGTTATCTCGCAAATAATAGGCGTGGGATCGCCCGGCTGTGGCGGGTGATCGGGGGGTTCTTCGAAAATTTCAAGGTGCCAATCGTGGAAATCCACGTTGCTGCAATTACATGTTTCGGGCGGTCCGGCGTACGCCAGGATAAGATAACCAGTGAGCGAGACAATCGGCGCTTCGAGAATTTCGAGCCGCCGCTTTTCATCGGGACTCAAGTCTCTTCTGCGTTTGCCTTTTGTTTCGGCATCGAAATCGGCCACATGCTTCAGGAAGCCGGCCGTATCGAACGATTTCACTGCGAGTCCGGCGAGATCGGTCGCCCAGCGATTTTTGAGCGTATTGCGCTCGATCGTTTCCGGACTTCTCGCGCTTCCTCCCGGACGCTTGGCGCAGTTCCAAGCGGTAAGATCGAGCTCGGCGAGTTCGCGGTCTTCGGAAATTTGTTGCGCCGCCTCCGAGCTGAGTAGAGCGCCGAAAAAGACCATCGCGCCGAATACCGCGGCGATTTGCGATCTGCCCATGTCGGATTTGAAAGATCCACGCATATCGGGAGAGGAGTGCGTGTCTTACAGTTCTTCAGCCGCGCCGCCGCGCTTTAACGGGCAGATGCCGCGCTTTTTCGCATTAGCGACGAAGTCGAAGAATTCGCGCGCTGGTGCGCCGAATTTCACCGTCACCGCCTTTTCAAGGGCTTGTGAGACGTTCAATCCGCTTTCATAAAGGAGTTTGAAGGCCATCTTAATTTCCTCTCGATCTTTTACGCTAAAGCCGGCGCGACGAAGTCCGACCACGTTTACTCCAAAGACGGAATTGCGTTCCGCCGCGATGACAAACGGCGGCAGATCCTTCCCGAATGCGGAGCTGCCTTGCACCATCACGAATCGCCCGACATGCATGAACTGATGAAATGTCGATCCACCGCCGAGAAACGCGCCGTCATCTACGCGCACATGCCCCGCCAGCAAACAATTGTTCGCGATGATGACGTTGTTTCCGATGATGCAATTGTGTCCTATATGCGCACCGGCCATCAGGAAATTTTTATTCCCGATCTTGGTGACGGTGCCCTCCGCGCTGCCGCGGTGGATCGTGCAGTATTCGCGGATAATGTTGTCGTCTCCAATCTCCACTCCCGTGTTTCGTTCCGGCGAGAACGAAACGTCCTGCGGCGGCGCGCCAATCACCGCGCCGTGTCCGATGAAATTGCCGCTGCCGATTACGACCTCTCCTTCAATTACGACGTGCGACCGCACGATTGTCCTCTCGCCGATCACTGCATGTGGTCCAATCACCGAAAACGGACCGATCTCGACATCAACGCCGATGCGGGCGCCCAGATCGACAACCGCCGTAGGATGAATCTTCGCGTTGCGCACCTGGTTCGGATTTCGATATTCGAATTTCGGATTTCCGGCTACAACACCCCCGCTTCCTTGAAGCTGAAGTAACCGGGGCTACTCTCCGCGGGCGCGCCGATGATGATGTGGTCGAGCAATTTGATTTGGAGAAGTTCCGCGGCTTCGGCGAGGCGTCTCGTCAGACTGTGGTCTGTCTGGCTGGGTGAGGCGTCGCCGGAAGGATGATTGTGCACGACAATCACGGCATAAGCCGAGTAAGTGATGGCAGGCCGAAAAATTTCGCGCGGATGAGCAATGCTCTCATTCATACTTCCCGTCGACACCGGTTCGACGCGCATTAAACGGTAACGCGTGTCAAGCAAGACAACTCGGAGCGATTCGGTCCGCAGCATTCGCATTTCACCGCCCAGCAATTCGTGGATCAATTCCGGCGAATCGAGTTTTTGCTGGAATAATCGTTCCTGCGCGAAACGTTTTCCGAGATTGAATGCCGCTACCAGTTCCAACGCTTTGGCAGGCCCGATTCCCTTGATTTCCCGAAGTTCCCTCACTGAACATCGGCTCAGTTCCGCCAAAGATTTGTACTTGTCGAGCAGCTCGCGTGCTACCTCCACCACATTCATTCCACGCCGGCCCGTGCGCAGAAGGACTGCTATCAATTCGGGATTGGTCAGCGCGTCGGGGCCTCGCGCGAGTAATTTTTCGCGCGGCCGTTCCTGCGCCGGCATCTCGCGGATCTTGAGCTGCGACATTTACTTTGGGAACCGCGACTGTCAGACGCGAAGTTGATCGAACATTTCGCGCAATGCGTCGCCGAGCGCGAAGAGCGCGTCCGCATATGAATTTAGCGCAATGCCATCGAGCGTAGTTTGCGCTTCGCGAATCATGTCGCTGCCGGCGGCGATCGACTCGTTGAGCGCACCGTTGGTCGCGCCAATCCGTAGTATCTCGGTCATCTCTTCGATTCGTTCCTCCAGCACCAACTGACAGCAATGCTCGCGTTCGAACTCGGATGCCGAGCGCAGAAAGATCAGCACTGGAAGTGTAAACTTGCCCTTCCGCAGATCTGTTCCCAGCGTTTTGCCGGTAGCGCTTTCGGTTCCGGCGATATCGAGGCAATCATCATAAATTTGATACGCCGTCCCGATTTGCACGCCGAAATTCTTGAATGTTTCGATCATCTTCCGGTCGGCTTCGCTGATGAGCGCGGCCAGTTCCGCTGCCACGGCGAACAGCGATCCGGTCTTCTTCTCTACGATCCGCAAATAATCTTCGACCTGAAGTTTGAGATCGAAGCGCCGCTGGGTTTGGATTATTTCTCCCGAACAAATTTCACGAGCCGCCTGCGCAATTGCGCGACTGACATCTGCATTCTCAAAACGGGCAGCGAGGTTCATGGCGTGCGCGAACAGGCAGTCGCCCAAAAGAACGCTGAGCGAATTGCCCCAGCGCGCGTTCACGGTGGGTTGTGCCCGACGGCGCTCTGCCTCGTCCATAATGTCGTCATGCACGAGCGTGGCGACGTGGATCAGCTCCACAATGACAGCAAGATCGACATGTCCCGACTTGATTTTACCGGTCGCGCCGCCGGCCAGGAGAGCCAAGAGCGGACGCAGACGCTTGCCCCGGCCTCCAATGGCGTAAGTCACGTATCCTTCGATCTCAGGATCGAAAGCTGCCGCTTGCTGGACGATCCTTCTTTCAACTTCTTCAAGATGCGGCTGAACTAGCTGCGCTACGTGAGCAAGCGGGCTGAGACCCAAAGCGGCCGACGCAGCTGAGCGTGCAGAGGCTTCCACGCGTCGAGAATAGTTGGGTCACTCACAACTTGTCAAAGCATCCTGCTCGCAAATTTTGTAGGGCGTTTCTGTGAAACGCCAGGGGGAAGGAGAGGCGTCTGATACAGACGCCCTACAATTCTCAGCGTTTCCGCAACCAACTTTCGGTTCCGTACTTTCGCGCCGCGATTTCCTGTGCCCGATAGTGAATTGTCTCCGGCAGACTTCGCATGTTGCAATTGCCAGACAACTCTTTCGCAAATCGTTCCGCCAGACCGTTTCCAAGATCGACGCGTTGGATGCTGCCCTGGTGCAACAGGCCCGCGCGGGTGCGCCGTTGCGCTGCGCCTGCAATCTTGCGGTCATTCAGCATCACGTCGGCCTGAACCGGGTTCGCAAAACAGTTATTGGTAGGCATAGCGCGCTGCGCTGTCCGCGGACGCCGCAGCGCGGCGTCCCCACCCTTCGCTAATTCAGCGGGCTCGCCACTTGCGATCAGCGCATTCCGCAAAGCATGATGAATTGTCTCGTAGATCGACACCGACGATTCTGCGAAAGCCGGATCACTCGCAGGAATCACAATCGAATAGGTCAGGTCATCTCCGTGAAAGACGATGCCGCCGCCCGTCCAGCGGCGAACCAAATTGCGTTCGCGGGCGTAGCTCGCGACGTCGGCAAATCGTCCAAAATAACCAAACGACAGAGCAGGGGACTGCCAGCGATAGAAGCGAATCGATGGAACTGTCGCGTACCCCAGCAGCGCTTCGTCAGTTGCCATGTTCATCGCTGCGGAGTGCCCGGCGCCGTTATAATAAGTATCGAGCGCAGCGAAGACCGACATGTCGTATCACCTGGCGAGTTCCTGTAGGATTTTCGCCACAGCTTCACTGGGATCTGGATGTGTAGTGATTGGTCGGCCAATGCCGATATAATCTGCGCCCGCTTCGATCGCCCCGCGCGGCGTCATGAATCGTTTCTGATCGCCCGGCTCCGCCCAGGTCGGACGAATTCCTTGAACCACGATTTTGATTTTATTCCCAAATTCCGCGCGCAGCTTTTTGATTTCATGCGGACTGGCCACAATTCCATCGATTCCTGCTTCCATACCTAACTTGGCCAGGCGCAAGACCTGGTCCTCCACTTTGTCGGCGATTCCAATTTCGCGCAGCGTTTGTTCCGTCGCACTTGTTAAGACGGTCACGCCCAGGAGCAATATATTATTTGTGCGAGCCGCGGTCGCGGCGCGGATCATTTCGCTACCCCCGCTCAAGTGAATGGTGAGCATCTGCACACCAAAAGCACTCGCGGATTCGACCGCCCTTGCGACTGTGTTTGGGATATCGTGCAGTTTGAGATCCAGCCAAACTTTGGCGCCGGTGGACAAAACTGCGCGCACAATTTCCGGGCCTTCAGCCGTGTAAAGTTGCAATCCAATTTTGAAAAACGAAATTTGGTCGCGAAGCTTCGCAACCAGACCGATCGCCTTCTCCTTTGTCGGAACGTCCAGCGCGACGATGATTTGGTCAGCAGGTGTTGTCATTCGGAGCACTCTTCTGTCCGAGCGAAGTCGAGGAATCCCGCGGCATTAGCTTTGGCTGGCAACACGGGATGCCTCGACTACCCTCGACATGACGATATGCAGGTTCTCGCGCCAGCAAAAATCAATCTCTCGCTAAAGATTCTCTACCGCCGTCCGGACGGGTTTCATGAAATCGAAACGCTCATCGCGCCGATTACGCTTTGCGACGAGATCGGAATCGGGAAAGGCGACAGTAGCGAGGGGATCCAATTTGCCTGCGATGATCCATCGGTGCCGAAAAGAGACGACAATCTCGTCGTGCGCGCGGCGAAAGCGTTTTTCGAGAAAACAAAACTCAAGAGCGGTGTTTCGATCCAACTCAAGAAGAAGATCCCTCATGGTGCGGGTTTGGGCGGGGGGAGCAGCGACGCTGCTTCGACTCTGCTCGCGCTCAACGAATTGTTCGAGACGAAATTACCGCGTGAAGCACTGGCGAAAATGGCGGAGGCAATCGGATCGGACGTCCCGTTTTTCATTTTTAAATCCGCCGCGATGTGCAAAGGGCGCGGTGAACTGGTCACGCCGGCAAAGCTCCGCAAGGAATTGTCGATCTTGCTATTAAAGCCAGAGTTTGGCGTGTCCGCAGCATGGGCATATCAGCGCTGGCCGGCTTCGCGCGAAATTCCGGACGTCTCGTATGCTGCACAGAAATTTTCGCACGAAACATTCTTTAACGATCTCGAGCGTCCAGTTTTCGGGAAGTTTGTTTTTCTTGCGGAAATGAAAATGTGGTTGCTCAAGCAACCGGAGTTGGGCGCCGCATTGATGTCCGGCTCTGGCTCGACAATGTTCGCGGTGATGCGCCCTAACGCGGATGCGGATTGCGTGACAACGCGAGCGAAATTGGAATTGGATCCGGAATTATGGACTTGCGCGTGCAAGACGATCGGGTAGCGCACGCGTCTCGCCTGCTGATTTCGGGCGGCGCGCCGAAACAATCTTTCTTTGATTTCCGTCAGCAGAGAAGACGAGCGAACTAAAAGAAAGTTCACGACCGTGAGGACGCGCTCGCCAGCACGCGAGACGCGTGCGCTACCCAGAACGATCGGGGCGCAAAGTTATTCGCCTGCGCCGCGTTGCAGGGCGGCGCGCGCGTATTCGCGATTCAGTTTGGCAATAACACTGGCGCTGATCTCGGCAGGACAAACCGCTTCGCATTCGTAAGTGTTGGAGCAATTCCCAAAGCCTTCCGCGTCCATCACCTGCACCATTTTCAAGACGCGGCTCTCCCGTTCTGGATGTCCCTGCGGCAAGAGGGCAAGATGCGAGACTTTCGCAGAGGTGAAAAGCATCGCCGACCCATTTGGACAGGCCGCTGCGCATGCACCACAGCCAATGCAGGCTGCGGCTTCCATCGCAAGATCGGCGTCGTGCTTCGGAACGGGAATAGAATTTGCCTCCGGCGCCGACCCTGCGCGGGCGGAGATGAATCCACCAGCTTGCACGATGCGATCTAGGGCGGTCCGATCGATCACGAGGTCTTTCACGATCGGGAAGGCGCCGACGCGAAAAGGCTCGATCGTGATGGTGGCGTCGTCGCGAAATTTTCTCATGTAAAGCTCGCACACCGCGCCCGGGTGATCAGGTCCGTGTGCTTCGCCATTAATCGTCAGCGAGCAGGTGCCACAAATCCCTTCCCGGCAATCGGAATCGAACGCGATGGGTTCCTCGCCGCGCTGGAGCAAATTCTCGTTCAGTATGTCGAGCATTTCGAGGAATGACGTGTTGGGTGAAATGTCGCGCACGTCGTAATCGACGAGTTTGCCGTGTGCTTGTCGATTTTTCTGACGCCAGATTCTCAAGCGGAAGTTCATAGTTGAGAGAGGTAGGGACGAATCGCGGAGCCGTCCGTCACATTCGTCGGCGCGCCCGGCGGTCGCGCCCTACCAGAGGAATTGATCACTTATAGCTCCTTTGCGTCAGGTGCACGGTTTCAAAGTGGAGCGGTTCGCGATGCAGCTTGGGTGGTTGTCCGTCGTCTTGAAATTCCCACGCGAACACCGCGGCGTGGTTTTCGTCGTCGCGGAGCGCCTCGCCCTCGGGCGTTTGGTGTTCTTCGCGAAAATGCGCGCCGCACGATTCGTTGCGCTCGAGCGCGTCGGTGCACATCAGCTCGGCAAACTCCAGGAAATCGGCGACCCGCCCGGCGCGTTCGAGCGATTGATTGAAATCCTCGCCGTTACCGAGGACACGAACATTGCTCCAAAATTGCTCCCGAAGCTTCGGGACCTTAACGAGCGCTTCGCGTAATCCTTTGGCGTGCCGGGACATTCCACATTTGTCCCAAATAAGGAGACCAAGCTCGCGATGGATGGAATCAAGCGAACGTTTTCCATCGACATCGAGAATTTTCTGGATCCGCGCGCGCACCTCGCCTTCTGCTTTTTTAAATTCCGGAGAATCCGGCGACGGGCGTTTCGCCATTTGGCCGGCGAGATAATTCGGCAACGTGTAGGGCAAAATGAAATAGCCGTCGGCCAGACCTTGCATGAGGGCGCTGGCTCCGAGCCGGTTGGCGCCGTGATCGGAAAAGTTCGCTTCGCCGATCACAAACAGGCCGGGCACGTTGCTCATCAGATCGTAATCGACCCAGAGCCCGCCCATCGTGTAATGCACCGCAGGATAAATTCGCATCGGCACTTTGTAGGCGTCTTCGCCGGTGATTTTTTCGTAGACTTCGAACAAATTTCCGTAGCGGTCCCGAATCGTGTCTTCGCCCAGGCGTTTGATCGCGTCGGCAAAATCGAGATACACGCCGCGCCCGCCGGGACCGACGCCGCGGCCTTCATCGCAAACTTCCTTCGCCGCGCGCGATGAAATATCGCGCGGAGCAAGGTTGCCGTAGCTGGGATATTTTCGCTCGAGATAATAATCGCGCTCCTTTTCGGGAATCTGGTTGGGTGCCTTTTGACGATCTTCCTTGCGTTTTGGGACCCAGACGCGTCCGTCGTTGCGCAGTGACTCGGACATGAGCGTCAATTTCGCTTGATGCTCGCCGCTGACCGGGATGCACGTGGGATGAATCTGCGTTAAGCAAGGATTTGCAAAGAGCGCGCCTCTCTTGTACGCGCGATAGGTGGCCGTGACGTTGCTGCCGCGCGCATTCGTCGAGAGATAATAAACGTTTCCATATCCGCCGGTCGCGAGCACGACGGCGTCGCCTGCGTGCCTGTCGATCTTTCCTGAGCGCAGACTGCGCGTGATAATTCCCTTGGCATGTCCATCCACGACCACGAGGTCGAGCATCTCGGTGTAGGGAAACATCTGCACAGTGTCGGCGGCGATTTGGCGGCAGAGCGCCTGATAACAACCCAGCAACAGCTGCTGACCCGTCTGGCCGCGCGCGTAAAACGTGCGGGAAACTTGCGCGCCGCCGAACGAACGATTGGCGAGCAAGCCGCCGTATTCGCGCGCAAACGGCACACCTTGTTCAACACACTGATCGATAATCTGATTGCTGACTTCCGCGAGGCGATAAACATTCGCTTCGCGTGATCGAAAATCACCGCCCTTTATCGTGTCGTAGAATAACCGGTAAACGCTGTCGCCGTCGTTCTGGTAATTTTTCGCGGCGTTAATCCCGCCTTGCGCTGCGACTGAGTGCGCGCGCCGCGGCGAATCCTGGAAGCAAAAGCATTTCACGCGGTAACCCAGTTCACCCAGGGTCGCCGCAGCTGATCCGCCCGCGAGCCCGCTGCCGACGACGATGACCTCGAACTTTCGCCGATTGTTTGGACTGACTAATCGCAAGTGATCGCGATGGCTGCGCCACTTTTGGTCGAGTGGGCCGTGCGGAATTTTGGCGTGCAAAGTTCCAATCATAGCTGTTGTGCCGGTTTGATGAGACCCAGCACAATCGCGACCGGAATCGACGTGTAGCCAACAAAAAGCAGCCAGGCAAAGATTCGACCGCCCACAGCGAGGCGAGGCGTGAGCTTTCTGTCATTCAATCCCAGCGACTGAAAAAAGCTGGATGACCCGTGACTCAGGTGCAGCGCGAGCAAGAAGAGTCCCAGCACGTAAAAGCTCGACACATAATAATTTTGGAATCCATATACCATCATCGAGTAAACGTCGTAGCGCCCGAGGGGATCAGGCTTGAACAAGCCAAACCGGCGGTCGGTTACTCGCACGGTGAAATGGGCGAGATGATAAATGATAAATGCCAGCACAATTAGCCCGCTCATGACCATGTGACGCGAGGCGAACGTGGCCTTTACGTATTGTCTGTCGATGTAGCGCTCAGGCCGGGCGCGCCGATTTTCGATCGCCAGTTGGATGGTCACGTAAATGTGAACGATAACCGTTGCGAGCAGAAAAAGGCGGATCAGCCACAGCAACGGGCCAAGATCGTGAAGGTGCCGCGAATAAGCGTTAATCCAGTCCGGTCCGATGAAAATTTGCAGATTGCCCAGGAGATGTCCGATCACAAAGAGGATCAAAATGATGCCGGTGATGGCGACGATCATTTTTTTCCCAACCGAAGACCGATAGAAAGCCGCTAGAATGTTCACTCTGAATTTGGGCGTCGCGCCAACGGCGCATGGGTTTGAGATTATGGACTCGATGTGGAGCGTCAAGGCGTAGCCGGCGGTCGCTTGCGTGATCTCGAGACCCTGTAGCAGCTAGTCCGTCGCGAGCGCGATAATCGCGGGAAATGAATTTAATTAACGAACGAAAAAAGTTCTTGTTGTAGCCAGCCGTCTTTGCTTAGGTTGCGCTCTTTCAAAATCTGCTGGCAATAAAAGGATCACAATGAAATATAAGTCTTGCCGAATACAGATCCGATGAACCGCTCGCTTTCAAGTTGCTATCTGCAGCCCTAGTCAGCGTCAGCACAAACTACTGAACTTTTTATGCGTTCCATTAATCGGTTCATTGGCAATCTGTTCAAATTCTCCGCGGCGATCATCTGCGCAATCCTTGCGGCCAGCACCTTTGCTGCTCCACCCACAGGCGTTCTCGATGATACGCATGCTGCCGTTCGAGCGGTCATGGCTGTACAAAGTGAGGTCACGCCGGATCTGATGCGGCAACCAGAAATTTTGGGGACGGCGGTGGGGGTCGATACCGCTGGTACGCCAGTGCTGACCATTTATGTCGATCGAGATGCACCGAACGCGCGTGACGTAATTCGCAACCTTCCGCGAGAATTTCGTGGCGTGGGCGTGCAAGTGCAGCTGACGGATAAATTTCGCGCAATGAGTGTAAGCCACACCGCAAAACAGACACCCCCGATTCAGCTCGGTACGTCGGGTGGCTGGGCGTATGACCTTGCGAACGGGTTTTGCTGCGGCGGCACTCTCGGCGCGCTGGTGAAAATTGGCAGCACGCAATACATCCTGAGCAACTATCACGTATTCGAATCCGATATTGTCAGTGGCGGCAATAATAGGACGGCGCAAACGGGCGACCCGATCATTCAGCCCGGCTTGATTGATGTCAGCTGCAATAAGAATTTGGCGCAAACTGTCGGAACGCTGGTCAAGAAAAGTTCACTGCCCGGCAGCAATGTCGATTGCGCAATCGCGGCGGTCGTTCCAGGAATGGTGCGGACAGACGGTGCGATCCTTGAGATTGGCACGATTTCGAATACCACGGTGAGTGCTTTTATCAATCAGGCGGTAAAAAAGAGCGGCCGCACCACAGGTTTAACACACAGCTCGGTCTCTGGACTTAATGCGACGATCATCGTTGACTATGATAACGAATGCGCAGGCGGCTTCGCGTTCACGAAGACATTTACCGGCCAAATCGTAGTCGCAAACCCTGGGAACCACTTTCTCAATAGCGGTGACTCGGGATCGCTAATGGTTGAGGACGTGGCTACGACTCCGCATGCGGTCGGACTGCTCTTTGCCGGCACCAGCGTGGACGCAATTGCCAACCCGATCGGCCAAGTCCTCGCGTTCCTCGGGGCCACCATGGTGAGTGGTGGGCCTAACCGGTCAGATTTTAACGGGGACGGCAAAGCGGACATTCTTTGGCAGAACAGCTCTACTGGGCAGCGCGTTATCTGGCTCATGAATGGCACGACGCATCAATCCACCGTCAATTTGGGAACGGTGCCCACATCGTGGAGCATCGCTGGTTCGAGCGACTTCAACGGCGATGCTAAAGCGGACATTGTCTGGCAACACAGCTCTACTGGGCAGCGCGTTATCTGGCTGATGAATGGCACGACGCATCAATCCACCGTCAGTTTGGGAACGGTGCCCACATCGTGGAGCGTCGCCGGTTCGAGCGACTTTAACGGGGACGGTAAAGCGGACATTCTCTGGCAGAACAGCTCTACTGGGCAGCGCGTTATTTGGCTCATGAATGGCACGACGCATCAATCCACCGTCAATTTGGGAACGGTGCCGACAACGTGGAGCATCGTTGGTTCGGGTGACTTCAACGGCGACGCTAAAGCGGACATTCTCTGGCAGAACAACTCCACTGGGCAGCGCGTTATCTGGCTCATGAATGGCACCGCGCATACATCTACTGTCAGTTTGGGAACGGTGCCTACATCGTGGAGCATCGCTGGTTCAGGCGATTTCAACGGGGACGGCAAGGCAGACATTCTTTGGCAAAACAGCTCTACTGGGCAGCGCTTGATCTGGATCATGAATGGCACCGTGCATACATCCAATGTCAGTTTAGGAACGGTGTCCACATCGTGGAGCATCAGAAATTATTAACCAAGATCGATTAACGGGCATTGGTTTGATTGCTTTCGAATTCAGTTCCGGCAACTGAACTCAGCCGCTTTCAGCTTGCCCCAGCTCCGGCATCACAAGTGGACAAGTGGCGAAGCCGATGGCTACACGCCTTCGACCAGGATCATTCTTGTTCGCGCAGTCCGATGGCGCATTTTGTGTAGTTCGCGGTATTCCTCGAAGCTTGCACAGAAAGCTGACGCCTTTCCCCTACAGCAGATCCATCTGGGCGCTCTCCGGAGCCGTGTCGGCGAAGCGAACACCAACGCCGATGAGACGCACAGGTTTGCCGGTCCGGCCGAATGCTTCAGTGAGGAGCGTCTGGAAATCTTGCAAAGTAGGTACCAGTCCGGCGCGTTCGGCGGTCGTCCGGCTGAAGTCGTTGAACTTTAATTTCACGAAAATCTTTGTGATCTCGCGCGTTGATTCTTTTTGCGCGAGATCGGCCATCAAATCCTGGAAGAGTTCCTCAAGCTTTTCTTCACATTGTTCGAGCGTAGTAAGATCGGCAGCGAATGTTTCCTCGGTACTGAGCGATTTGCGCGGACGATCCGGTTCGACCGGCCGGTGATCGATGCCGCGACAAAGATCGTAGAGATCAAGACCGAATTTGCCGAAAAGATCGACAAGTTCCGGGCGCGAGAACCTTTGCAGTTCGCCGCAGGTTTTGACTCCAAGCTCCTCCAGTTTGCGCTCGCTCTTCTCGCCGATTCCCCAGATTTTGCGGACTGGCAAATCCTTCATGAACTCGGCCGCTTGTTCCGGCTTCACCTCGAATTGGCCATTTGGTTTGTTTATTTCGCTCGCGATTTTCGCAATCAATTTGTTGGGACCAATTCCCGCTGATGATGTCAGCTTCGTTTTCCGAAAAATTGTCCCACGGATCAGCTGTGCCAGCGGTCCCGGCGCGCCGGGATGCGCGCTGACATCGAGATAAGCTTCGTCGAGCGAGAGAGGTTCGATCAGGGATGTGAATCGATACAGGATTCCACGAATCACTGCGGCTTCGCGCCGATAAACATCGAAGCGCGTCGGGAGCACGATCAAATTCGGGCAACGTTGCAGCGCCATAAACGTTGGCATCGCCGAGCGCACACCAAACTTGCGCGCTTCGTAATTACACGTTGTCAAAACGCCGCGCCGATCGCGCGCGCCGCCCACGCCCACCGGCTTGCCGCGCAATGAAGGTCGGTCGCGAACCTCAATCGCAGCATAAAAGCAATCCATGTCGAGATGGATTATCGCGCGCGGCTTGGATTCTTTTTCCACCGATCAAATGTAGCTTCAATAGTCGCACTATCATCATTGACCGACGAAGCGAGATTGCCTTTTGGCGAGATTTGCGTCATGACAAATCGATCCTATGAAGACGACAGCGACGCGTGTTTTCATGGTACGACATGGCGCCACGGTCATGAGCGCTGAGGATCGATTTGCAGGAGCGACCGACGTGGAGTTGTCCGACGAAGGTCGCGAACAAACCCGGCGCCTGGCCGAGAGGTTAAGTCACGAGAAGATTGCCGCTGTTTACGCGTCGCCCCTTGGTCGGACGGTTGAGACCGCGCAAATTCTGGCCGCGCCGCATGACCTCGAAGTGCAAACACGCGATGGTTTCCGGGAGATTTCGCACGGTCGCTGGGAACAGATGACGCGGCGCGAAGTCGAAGAGAAATTCCCGGAAGAGGCGGCCGAATGGGAAAAGGATCCCTATACATTTGCCCCGGTGGGCGGGGAGAGCGGATTGGCCGTGACGGCGCGCGCTTTGCCAGCATTGATCGATTTGGTACGCGAGCATCCGGGCAAAAACATTCTGGTTGTGTCTCACAAGGCGACGATTCGACTTCTACTAAGCTCGTTGCTCGGTTTCGATCCGCGGCGGTATCGCGATAATCTCGACCAAAAACCAGCCGCGCTGAATATTGTCGATTTTCGAGACGCGGCACGCGCCCGCTTAACCCTGTTCAACGACACCTCGCATTATGACAAAGCTGGAAAAGCCATTCCGGAAATTCCACAAGCGCGCTTGTCAAAATGGTGGAACACCGGCGGCATCTAGCATCAAACGGCTCCCAGTTTCACCTCGCCATTTCAAGATCGACATGTTGAGATTGCGCCATAGAAAATGAGATCCTTTATCGCCGAGCAGCCGCGCGAGTGGAGATGCAACTCGCATTTTATCGTCACGTGATGATTTACGTGGTGGTGAACGTGCTTCTTGCCGGGCTGAATCTTTGAAAGATCCGCAGTATCTGTGGTTTCAGTGGGTGATCCTGGGTGGGGAATCGGGTTGCTCGCGGACGGCTTGAACGTTTACTCCTATCGCTGGTTCGGATCGCACCGAGAGCAGATGATCCAACGCGAGTTGAAGAGGCAGACGCGCACGCAGAACAAGGAGTGATAGAGTTTTTTGTTCGGTGTAAGTGTTTTTCGACTTTGCAATGAATCTTTCCCTTTCGATATTAACACCGTAATTTTCTCCTGAAATGGACCCTTCTGCTTCTGTTGAAACGCACCCGCCTTCACCTGGTTCCGGCGGGGCAAGTCACGATCCACATTCACACGCTGGCGAACACGAGCATCACGAGCTCGGGTTTTGGCGAAAATATATTTTCTCTACCGACCATAAGGTGATCGGTATCCAGTACGGATTCACGGGCCTGATTTTCCTGCTATTCGGTTTTTCCTTGATGATGCTGATGCGATGGCAACTGGCCTATCCTGGCCAGGCATTGCCAGTGATTGGCAAATTTCTCCCGCACATTTTTGGGCCGAACACGATGCCGGACGGGAAAATGACGCCCGACTTTTACAACTCGTTGGGCGCGATGCACGGCACGATCATGGTCTTTCTTGGGATTGTGCCACTGGCGTTCGCGGCGTTTGGCAATTTCGTTGTGCCGCTGCAAATCGGCGCGCCGGACATGGCCTTCCCGAAAGTAAACATGGCGAGCTACTGGGCCGTTTTTGTCGGGGGCATTATCATGCTGATCAGTTTCTTCGT
>Ga0137383_10000723_pt1 | contig 18054 bp, 8 predicted proteins | sample SagtaG_19_FD_104817 | JGI IMG/M metagenome (GOLD analysis project Ga0137383, IMG submission 104817) | Vadose zone soil microbial communities from Sagehorn Ranch, Mendocino, California, USA - Sage2_R_40_16 metaG | ecosystem: Environmental > Terrestrial > Soil > Vadose zone | place: USA... | reverse complement strand
GGCATGGACACTCTGGTCTCCCACGCCTACGGGCGTGAGGATCATCGGGATGCCCGGCAATGGCTGGTGAATGGCCTGTTCATTGCCTTTCTGCTGACACCGATTCTCATGCTGGGCGTTTCGCTGTGGCCGACGTTAATGCAGTTGTTCGGAATCAGTTTGGAACTGGTTGAGCCCATGCGCCCATTCTTGCGTGCGCTCAATTGGGGCACGTTGCCTCTGCTGACTTATTTCGCATTGCGGCGATACCTTCAGGCTATCAACGTGGTGTATCCCATCATGTTCGCGTTGATTTCCGCAAACGTCGCCAACGCTTTTGGGGATTGGGTGCTGATCTATGGGCACCTTGGATTTCGAGCCATGGGAATTACCGGATCGGGTTGGTCGACGTGTCTATCGCGCATTTATATGGCTTTGGTCCTTCTGATCACGCTGGTTTATGTGGAGTCTAAACGCACGATGCCGACCTGGGCAGGCGCCATGCGAATCGAGCTTCAACGAGTGATTGCGCTGCTAAGGCTGGGGACGCCGGCAGCCACACAGATTTTGTTTGAGATTGGCGCATTTTCCGCCGCCACTGCGTTGTGTGCAAAGCTTGGTCCCGTGCCATTGTCCGGACATGAGATTGCACTGAACTGCGCCGCTTTCACATTCATGGTTCCCTTAGGAATCAGTTCTGCCGCCGCGGTTCGAGTTGGGCAACAACTGGGAAGGGGCGATCGGGCGGGAGCAATGCGCGCTGGATGGTCTGCAATCGCGCTGGGCGTGGCATTTATGGCATCTTCGGGACTAGTGTTTATTAGCATCCCCAGACTTATCGCACGACTGTTTTCTCCCGATCCGAATGTGATTCGAGTGGGCGCTTCGCTTTTGCTGGTTGCGGCTGCTTTTCAGTTGTTCGACGGCGTCCAGACTGTCGCGACCGGAGCTTTGCGCGGCACGGGCGACACGCAAACGCCAATGCTGGCAAACCTGGTGGCCTATTGGTTCATAGGGCTTCCCCTAGGTTGCGTCCTTTGTTTCAGCCTGGGGTGGGGAGCGCTGGGAATCTGGATCGGCCTCTGCACCGGCCTGATGATTATTGGGACAGCTCTTCTGATCGCATGGCATAAAAGGCTGCTGGGTGAGGGTTAACCTAATCACACTTGTTATTGGACTTTGCCTGGTGCCTTGCTCAAGCCGTCAGCTTTTGTTTGTTCGGCCTTCGCTTGCACGGGACGGCCTAAAGCGATGTAGATTTCCGCCATGCGACGGTGAGGTTCCGGATCCTGAGGCCGAAGTGTAGCGGCTTCTTCAAAATAGCGAAGCGAATCGGAATATTGGCGGGCTGCCTGACTTTTAGAGGCAAGAGTGCTCGTAACCGTGTGGAGCAGATCCGCGGTCGCGGGATCCTGCGGATTCAGTTGCCGGGCGTGGCGCAGGGCGTCGTAAGCTGGACGATCCTGACCGAGCTTCAACAAGACCGCGCCATAAAGGGCGTTCAATGGGAATAAGTCCGGCCATCGCTGGATAGCATTTGCTAGAGGCGCGCGCGCCTCTTCAAGCTGATTAAGCTGGTAATGAGCGTAAGCAAGGTTATATTGCATCTGCGGAGATTGCGGAGCCAACTCCGCCGCCCGGCTCAAAGACTTCAACGCTCTTTCCAACTCCCCGTGTTGGCCATAAGTCGTGCCCAGCGCCGTAAGTTTTTCTGCGTTGTCGGGATCGTACAATTGCTCGCAGACGGCGAGCGCTTCTTCACGTGGGCCTTGATCCAGCTTTTGCGCGCACTCTAGCTTTATCCTGCTCTCATTGGTGTCTCGCTGGCGTAGTTCCTCTGACATCGCTACTGCTTTTTGGGCTTCCTGCTCGCGGCCTTGTTTGCGATACACGGAGCCGAGTTGATACTGCATCCGTGCGTCACGCGGATTCGCCTCCGCGGCAACCTTTAACCACTTTTCAGCAGAGGTTAAGTCGCCCTGTTTGAAGTAAGCGTATCCAAGATAATAAGCGGTGTCGGGAAAAGGAGGCTTGGCCGCCGCTTGGGTCAAATTCCGGATTGCGCCCTTGAAGTTGCGCTCGTCCAGGTCTAGCCGGCCAAGGTAATACAAGATCTTTGGGTGCCCTCCCCCTTCACGGCGGACAACTTCCAGTTCGTGGCGCGCTTCATCTGACTTGTGCAATTCGAAAAGTGCAACCGCCAAAGGAAACCGCGCCCTCAACGTCAGCTTGGGGTCGATTTCAAGAGCGGCTCGAAATTCGCTGGCAGCGGCGTCGTATCTGTCTTGCTTTAAGGCGTCATAACCCTTGCCCAGGTGGGCTTCTGGAGTGTCGCTCGTGACTGGTTTTACGGCGGATGTGTCTTGGTAAGCCAAGCTGCGGGCGGCGGGAGTGACCAGTGGCAGTACGGCCACTAACGCGACGATGCATCTTTTGAATTGTGGAGTAAGTCTAGGAATGCGTGGTGAGTTAATGTTCATAAACGCGTACATTCAGATATTTGATAAAGCATACAACAGTGCGCATGGACGTGATTTCGCTCAATCTTGACGGGTTCCGGCGTGGCTGTTAGATTGCGGATTCCGCAGGTAGATTTGGGGGAATGGTCCTGAGTCGGGCATCGAAGAAGTATTATCCGTCTAGTCATTGCCCGGTAGACGCCAGTCGACGCAACTTTCTGATCCGATGCTGCCAGGGAACCTTCGCGACGTTGGTCCCCGGTCGCGGCCTCAATTTTCCTTTCTTTCATCTCGATTCTGGGAGCGAACACTCACCAGATTGTGAGTTCCACCTGCATCCTCGCTATCGAGCTCAGACCCCGCTCGATGCGACGCTCTTGAAAGTGCAGGTAGGTTCGGACGAGTTCATCACCGAAAAATATCACGACCAGATCGCGGCGACGCTCGCAAAGTGGAGTTCGAGTTTGCTGCAATCTCCCCACGAATTACAGACATTCGAGAAGGTGCTTGCTGCAGACTTTTCGGGATCGGCCTTGCGGCCTATCGAATCGCGACTTGTGCGGTCCGGGCCCCCGATCGAAGTCCATCAAAATAAGTTCACAGAAGGGTCTGCTCTCGGACGAGGCGCATTTCTTCAGGAACTGCGATCTGCTCTGAGCTTCTTCTCGAAAATCGTGACCGCTGAATTCCAGGTGATCAGTATTGGGGCGCATTCACCGGGAGGTCCGCATACTCGAGTGCGCTATGAATTAGTTGGCTCGGGTCAGGGTTTCTACCGCGAGCAACGGGTGGGGCATTGGGATATGGAGTGGGAAACGGCTTCGTCCGAAGCCGGACCCTTTCGTCTGCGGAAATGGCAGGCGCTCGATGAGACGCAAAGCCGATCCTTTGCTCCTATCTTCGCGGACATCACCGGGCAGGCGTTGGGCAATACTTCTTCTTACTCTTCTCAGTTGCTGCACGGAGCGGATTATTGGCGGACAGTCCTCGACGGGGCATGCGGCATAGACATCTACGGACACAACGGGGTTTCAGTCGGCGACATCGACGATGATGGCTTCGATGATTTGTACGTCTGCCAAGCCGCCGGTCTTCCTAATCGGTTTTATCGAAATCGTGGAGACGGAACGTTCGAGGACATCACAGAAGGATCGGGTGTCGGGATCCTGGAGAACACGGCGTGCGCGCTTTTTGCCGATATTGATAATGATGGCCGGCAGGATTTGATCGTAGTGCGAACCAACGGCCCTCTTCTATTTCTCAACGAAGGCGGTGGCAAGTTTCGCCAAAAGCCTGATGCTTTTCAGTTTGCAAAGCCTCCGCAAGGAACCTTCACGGGGGCGGCCATCGCTGACTATGACCGGGATGGCTGGCTGGATATTTATTTCTGCCTTTACCTTTATTATCAGGGCACGGACCAGTACAAATATCCCTCTCCTTATTATGACGCGCAAAACGGCCCACCTAATTTCATGATGCGTAACAACCGCGATGGGACTTTCCGCGACGTTACCGCAGAGTCGGGTTTGGACCGAAACAACACGCGATACAGTTTTTGCTGTGGATGGAGCGATTACAACCAGGACGGCTGGCCCGACCTTTATGTCGTAAACGACTTCGGCCGGAAGAACCTCTACCGCAATAATGGCGATGGGACGTTCACCGACGTTGCGGCTCAGGTTGGCGTGGATGATGTCGGCGCAGGGATGAGTGTGTGCTGGTTTGATTACGACAATGACGGAGCACAGGACCTCTACGTGACGGACATGTGGTCGGCAGCGGGCCAGAGGGTTTCGACGCAGGAAGTCTTTCAAAAGGACGCATCTGAAGCAGTTCGAGCGCAGTATCGCAAACACGCCAGAGGCAATTCTTTACTCCAAAATAGCGCCAGTGGAAAGTTTCAAGATACAAGCGCCTCGGCCGGAGTTGAAATGGGTCGCTGGTCCTGGTCGAGCGACGCATGGGATTTTGATCACGATGGCTTTCCGGACCTATACATCACTAACGGCATGGTCTCTGGTCCCTCCCGCGCAGACTTGAACAGTTTCTTTTGGCGCCAGGTAGTTGCTCATTCACCTGGGGAAGCCAAGCCTAAGCACGATTACGAGCAGGGATGGAACGCCATCAACGAACTCATCCGCTCCGACGGCACGTGGAGTGGCTTCGAGCGCAATGTCTTTTACGCAAACAATCGGGATGGAACCTTTTCCGATGTCTCGGGCGTGGTGGGATTGGACTTTCTCGAGGACGGCAGGTCATTCGCGCTGGCGGATTTCGACCACGACGGACGCCTGGAAGTATTCTTGAAAAACCGTAACGCTCCGCAATTGCGTCTACTAGAAAATGTGATGAAGGAGTTGGAACCGTCCATCGTATTTCGACTTCGTGGTACTAAGAGTAATCGTGACGCGATCGGCGCAGTGATGACGCTGGAAGCCGAATCTGGGCGGCAGACTCGCATGCTTCAAGCCGGTTCGGGATTTCTTTCCCAGCACACTAAGGAAATATTCTTTGGCTTGGGAAAGGCGGGAGGCCCGGTCCGAGCGTCGATCCGCTGGCCGAGTGGGACGGTGCAGGAACTTCGCGATCTTCCAGTTAACCACCGAGTGTGGGTTGAAGAAGGGTCGGCGCCGTCTCGAATGGAACGCTTCAAGATAAGGGCATCAACAGCTTCTGAGGCCATGCCCGACCCAAGACCGATCTTAACAGCGACTAATCTTCAGCAAACTAACGAGCCGCTTCCGGCGACAGTAGAAACCTGGCTGGTCGCGCCGGTGGCTGCGCCGAATTTCTCTCTTCCTGATGTCGCTGGACAGACGCGGACTCTTGTTGCACTCCGGGGGAAGGCGGTGCTTCTTAAATTCTGTGCCGCGGGGTCGGAGGGAGACTTAGAAGTCCTCAACCGCTCGCATACTCGCTTGTCGGCACGGGGCCTGCAGGTGCTTGCTATCAACGTCGATGATTCTGCGGATCCCAACAAATTGCGGACACTGGTACGCGAGCGCAATCTTTCATTTCCCATCCTTCACGGATCCGATGACGTGGCTGGCATTTACAACATTCTCTATCGCCACCTTTTTGATCGGCATCGGGACCTCTGCCTGCCAACATCATTTTTGATCGACCAGAAGGGTGACGTTGTCAAGGTTTATCAAGGCCCGATTGATCCAGAGCACGTCGAACTAGACTTTCGACATATTCCGCGAACGGCTACGGAGCGACTGGCGAAAGGCCTACCGTTCTCCGGCGTATCGGAGACCCCCGAGTTTCGCCGGAATTACCTTTCCTACGGGTCGGATTTCTTTCAACATGAATACTTCGATCAGGCCGAAGCGTCATTCCGGCTTGCTCTGCGTGACGAACCTAGCGCTGAGGCGTGGTATGGGCTGGGAAGCGTCTACCTGAAACAACAAAAGAATGCTGAAGCCCGGAAGAGCTTTGAACGCGCGACCAAAAGTCCCGCCAGCTATCCCGAGACTCTGCCAAATGCCTGGAACAACCTGGGACTTCTTTTGACACGGGAGGGCCGAACTGCGGAAGCTATTCCGTATTTTCAAGAAGCGCTCCGATTGAATGCCGATCATTTGATTGCGCTGGAAAACCTGGGAAACGCGTATCGCCAGGAGAAGCAATGGGAAGAGGCGCGCAAAGTCCTGCAACGGGCGGTCGAGGTCGGCCCACAGGATCCGGAGGCGAACTACAGCCTGGGAATGGTCTTTGCTCAACTCGACGATAGTCAGCGGGCCTTTGAATACTTGCAAAGAGCGCTGAAGTTCCGTCCCGCGTATCCGGAGGCACTGAATAATCTCGGTGTACTTTACCTGCGTACGCGTCGGCGGGACGAAGCGGTTGCAAGTTTCGAAGAGTGCATTCGGGTTGCTGCTGGCTTTGATCAGTCTTATCTGAACCTGGCCCGGGTATACGCAATCGAGGGCAAGGCGGACAAAGCTCGGAGTGTCCTACTCGAGCTTCTTAAACAGCATCCTGATCATGCGGCGGCGCAGAAGGCGTTAGCGCAACTGCCGCAATAGAATTCCACAGGTCTGGGCAGCCGCCCGCTCAGTGATCTTTTGGCGTGGGCGCCTTTAGCAAATCCACAAACATGTTGTAAAACTTCTCGGTATCCAGATCCACTTGTATTTCCACCGGCTGCACCTGGATCTTAGGCTTGTCGGATTCGACCCAGGTCAAAATGTTTCCATAGCCGGCGCCGCGATCTAAGTCGACATCCATGAAGCGGGTTTCTTTCTTGGTAATTACACTGGGATCGAGCCATGCCGCCGACGCCAATTCATCCCACAAATAATTGTATTCCCCGTAGAGTTGCGCATATTTGCCGATGTAGCGAGCCGCCGGCGAGTCGCCCGCCTTGACCCGGTTGATCAGCTCGGTAGTCAGGCGTGTCTTCACCGAGATGTCGACTGTTGTGCATGTGATTTTCTTCCAGGGTGCCCTCAAGGCAATGTGAGATGCCTCCGGATCGAACCAAATATTGAATTCGTGCCGCGGGCCATTGATGAACTCGGGATTGTCGGTTCGCGGGTTGAGGCTTGCGCCCATGAACACCAGCTCTTTGGCCAGGCGCGCAAATTCGGGATCGATGGAGATGGCGAGCGCCAGATTGGTCATCGGGCCGCCCGCGTAAATTGTGATCTCGTTGGGATATTTTCGGACCATGCGCACCAGGAAGTGGGCAGCATCTTCATCGGCGGCTTTGGTAGTGGGTGCCCCTTCCGGCATTTCACCCAACTGGTCGGGCGGATGGTAGAACTTGGGTGTCCACGCTCCCAGCCAGGTCACGGACCCATACATCTGCTCCCACAATTCAGTTTCTTCCTTTCGGCGGACTAACGGATACTCTGCTCCGCGAAAAACCGGAATGTCGGTTCTTCCGATGAGTTCGAGCATTCGTAAGGTGTGCGCGACCTCTGCGTTCAACCACTGATCGCCGGTCACGACCGTGATGCCCAGAACATCCGTTTGCGGGGACTGGATTAACAGGAGCATGGATTGTTGGTCGGTGCCGGCGGGTCCGCCCGCGTCCTGATCGATGATGATCTTGCGCTTCTGTTGAGCCCAACACGGGAGACAGCTCGCCAGGAGTACGGCAGTCAACCAGATCCGGCTAAATTTCATGACTCACCTCAAAGTTCAAAATTACGAATCAACTACTGCTTTCCGGATAGACGGCCAATGAGCAAGTCGAAGAACCTTGCCGAATCCACATTGATGGCAACTTTTGCGTTAGGAACAAATTTGTCGCGCACGACTGGAGACGTCTTGGTGCTGGCTAGCGTAGGTGCTGACCCACGAATTTGCATGGTCAGAGCTGCCTGCTTCTCGCTTTCGGGCCGGCGCTGCAAGTCGCCGGACATCGGACTGTAACCTAAGGTTTCTCCCGCAGTGAGCTCGCCGGTGGTTTCCACGTCGACATAATAATCCTGAAATTTGAGAAGGGACGGCTCAAGAAAGCCCGCCACGGCAAGTGAATCGTGCATGTTCGGTCCCACCAGAAACCCCTGCTCGCGGTTGTGATTGATAGCATTGCGAGCGATCTTGGCCGCCGCCTGGCTGACGGGGTTCTGACCAGCTTCTAGGATTCGGACGTGTTCGTCAGTCAGCGAGGTCTTGCGCGTGACGTCCAGACCGACCATGGTGATAGGAATGCCCGATTGAAAGACTATGCGGGCCGCCTCCGGATCCACGTAAACATTGAACTCGGCAGCGGGCGTAATATTTCCTCCCGACAGCGAGCCACCCATCATGACCAGGCTTTTCACCATGCGTGCTAATTCGGAGTCCATATTTAACGCGGTGGCGATGTTCGTCAGCGGACCTATGGTGATCAGCGTTACCTCGCCGGGATACTTTCGAACTATTTGTGAAATGAATTTTGCAGCGGGCTCGGCGACAGGTTTGATCTTCGGCTCGGGAAAGACTGCTCCTCCCAGCCCGTTCTCGCCGTGTGCATAAGCAGCGGTTACCAGACGGCGCAGCAGAGGGGCCTTGGCGCCCACTGCAACCGGAATATCCGTTCGACCGGCGATCTCGACCATTCGCAAGGCATTGGGAAGCGACAGCTCCAGCGGAACATTTCCCGCTACCGGAGTGATGGCTTCAATCTTTAATTCTGGTGAGCGCATAGCAAGGAGGAGTGCCAGAGCGTCGTCTACGCCGGGATCAGTGTCAATGACTACGCGGAAGGGGCCGCGACCTGCTATCTGGTTTTGTCCCGCTACCGGTGAGCTCGCGGCGAAAGCCTGGCTTACGAAACTGCCGGCAGCCAAAGCGGCCGACGAGGATGCCACAAACTGGCGTCGAGTTATGCGAGGTGATACTGAATCCATGTTTCTTCCTTAGGTACTGCGCTCCGGCCTCTGCCGAATCTGTTGCGCTGCTGCAGTAGCCGGCAAGATGCCGACGCTACTCTACTTCGGGTGCGGCGGAGGCTGGGTCATTAATTTTATGTACAGATCGTATAGTTTTTTCGTGTCAACATCGAACTGGACAGTAGCCAGTCTTTCGTAGGGCGGAAGCTCGGCGCCCGCGTCCCAGAAGAGCGTTTCGCCGTAGCTCGCTCCGTGGTCAACGTCAATATCTACATAAAGTTCTTTCTGTCCGGTGATGATGGAAGGATCGATCATGGCCGCTGCTGAGAGTTCATCCCACATAAAACTTTCCGCGGCGTATGCGGTGAGGTAACGGGCCACGGGCGTATCGGCTTTGGCGATGGCAGCCTTGAGTTCGGGGTTCACGGTCGTTTTGACCGATATGTCGATGGGCGTGATTGTGATTTTTTTCCACGGCGAGCGCATCACGATCCGGACCGCCTCGGGATCAAACCACCAGTTAAATTCGCGGCGCCCGTCAATGCTGTTAATGCCACCCTGATTTGCGTACATACCGCTGCCCATCAGGACGAGTCCTTTCGCTAAGGCCGCAACTTCAGGATCGAGTCGCAGGGCGAGCGCGATGTTGGTTAATGGACCGCCGGCCCAGATGACTACTTCGCCCGGATACTTACGCACCATGCGAACGATGAAATTTGCGGCGGTCTCATTCAGCGGTTTAGTGTGAGGCGTTCCCTCAACCAGCGTGGGTACAACATCAGGCTCGTGATAGGGGGCACGAAACGCGGCGGGAGTATTGGGCGGGAGCTTGGAGAAATCACTCCAGCATCCTTTGTAGCGAATCTTGCCGTAAAGGCTCTCCCAGCGCTCGGTCTCCTCTTTAGAATTTAGTAGAGGAAATTCGGCGCCCGCCACCACGGGAACGTCGGTGCGGCCGGCGATTTCCACTAGCCGCAAGGTGCGCAGAGTTTCTTCCCTCACCCACTGATCCCCGCTCACCGTGGTGATCCCCAGCACGTCGAACTTGTCCGACTGCAAAAAAATCAGGATTGATTGCATGTCGGTGGTAGCTGGACCGCGAGCGTCCTGATCAACAATGACTTTGATTTTTTGTGCCTGCAGTCCGCTCGCCGTTGCCAGCGCCAGAACAGCGATCAATAGAACCAACCAGCGTCGCGCCTTCATGGTGAAGTCCTCGTACGTTCTTAGGTTTTGCTTCTGATGATTTGTTGAGGTTCTCTGGTCTAGTGCCAGGCAAAAAGAACTGGCATTGTAATGCCTACTTTCCTGCCACGCCAACCTTTCTACACTTTGCTTTGCAACCGCAACAAAAGAAATCTAGTCACTGGGCAGAGGGTGTGGGCGCGCTCATCAAGCTCACAAACATTCGATAGAAATTCTCGGTTTCCAAATCGACCTGTATCTCTACCGGCCGTGCTCCGAGTTTCGATTGATCTTTCTCAATCCAGGTCAGGGTGTCTCCGTATCCCGCGCTCCGGTCGAGGTTCACACTCATGTAGCGAGTTTCGCGCTTTGTAATCAGAGACGGGCGGATCCAGGCCGCCGCCGCCAGTTCGTCCCACATGTACTCGCCGCCCTGTCCAGTTTGATAGAAGCGCGCGATGTAGCGTGCTAGAGGTGTCCCGCTCGCCCGAATCTCACTAATCATTGCCGGTGTCAAGCGAGTCTTGACCGAAATATCCGTCGAGGTGCAGACCATCTTTGTCCAAGGCGCACGCAATACGATGCGCGCGGCTTCGGGATCAAACCAGAAATTGAACTCGTGACGGGGAGCATTTAGAAACTCAGGATCGTCGGTCTGCGGACTCAGGCTTCCGCCCATAAAGATTAGCTCCCGCGCTAACTTTGGGAACTCGGGGTCCATCGCAACTGCGAGGGCGAGGTTAGTCATCGGACCGCCCTCGTAGATGCTCACCTGGTGCGGGTATTGGCGGACTTTGTGGATCAAGAAATGGGCGGCGTCTTCGTCGAGGGGCTTGGTCACGGGGCGCCCTTCCGGGAGAGCTGGAATGACGAACGCCTCATGCCACCATCGCTCATCCCATGCGCCCCCGAAGGCCACTTTTCCATAACGCCGCTGCCACAGCTGAGTTTCTTCATGCCGGCGCACTAAGGGAAAAACCGCGCCGGGGACTACGGGAATGTCAGTGCGGCCAATGATTTCGAGCAGGCGCAGAGTATGAGCCACTTCCTCGTCGCGCCATTGGTTTCCGCTGACTACGGTTATCCCCAGAACCTCGACTTCAGGAGACTGAATCAGTAGGAGTAGGGTCTGCATATTGCTGCCGCCAGGGCCGGAACAGTCCTGGTTGATAATGACCTTGCGCCGCTGCTGGGCCCACCCGAGAGAGTTCGCCAGGAGCAAACAGGCGATTGCCAAGCAAAACCTGCTCTTTATCCTCATTGAGCTTGTAGATTGACAGAAGTATCCAGGCAGGCCCATTCATCCTTGGGTTAGGTTTTCTGCTCGAACGTAAAGACTCAATTTGTATGACGTGGGTTGAAGGAACTTGAGGCTAAGCAACCCAGCTGTCTGGTCTACTCAGCCTGTCCGAAATTGATGCATTCCAGCGCCCTAAAACGCCATCCTAAAACGCAAGCTTAAGACCAAACTGAATCAAACGCGGGTTGTTCACCGTCCTCAGAATTTGCCCAAAGTCCGAAGAAGCCAGGTCTTGGCCAGGCTGATAGAACTGGGGATGGTTAAAGAGATTGAAGAACTCAGCCCGGAATTCCAGATCGGTATTTTCACGAATGCGGAAGTGCTTGATGGCTGAGAAATCGGTGTTCACAAAACCAGGGCCGTAAAGTGGGGTTCGATTCGCGTTTCCAAGTTCTCCGGCGGCGGGCGCTTGAAAACAATTGGTATCAAAAAATCTTGCGATAGTGTGATTGCTGAGCCGGCCGTTGCAAACCTGATCGGGTCGGTTGGTACTGCTGCCGAAGTTTACGCCGGAACCGTTGTTACTCGTGACCAGGAAAAGCGGGAATCCAGACGTGATCTTTTCGATCACATCGACTTCCCAGTTTCCCAGGAACGCGTTTACGGCCCCACTCCAATCATTGCCGAATTGCTTGCCTTTGCCGAAAGGCAACTCGTAGATCACGCTGCCAGTGAAATTATGGTTGAGCTGGATTTGAGAGAGTGCCCAATCCGCGTTTTTAGTTCCTGGCAGGGGAAAATACGTTGTTCCGGATGAGGTACCGAGGCCGTCGGGGAACCCGCTGTCGAAAGCTCGAGCGTAAGTATAGCCCAACAGGCCGTAGAGGCCGTGCAGAGCGCTCTTGGTCTCGGCCTTCACTTGCAGAGAATCGTATCGAGCCCTGCCAATATCATTGATATTAAAGATCGACTGGTATTGCGGATATGGCGTGTTGGTTATACCGCAACCAAATGTGTACCCGGGGACCTTCCCGCAAGCTGTCGGGGAGCTAACGTTTAAATTCATCTGGTCGACCAGGATGTGTGAGCTGCGCGATCCCGCATATCCGACGGTGAGCACAACGTTTCCGGGAATCTGGCGTTCAACGTTGAGGTTGTACTGCTGAACTCTTCCTAGTTTGAAATCAAGATTCTGTGAGGAGATGTTCCCACCAAAAGTTGCGGGATCGGTGGGCTGTGAAAGAAGGGGAAACCCGTTGGACATGGTGCGTCCGGTGCCAAAGGGGATCGCCATCCCGTTATTGGCGCAGGCAGATGGCTGCCCGGACGGCGCAAACGGCGAGGGACAGAGATCGGGGAAAAAAGACGCGAACGCAGACTCGGCGAAAAAGGGCGGGTTTTCCCACAGTCCTTGTCCTCCCTGATTCCAGGAAGAATCATGGAAAATCGCATAGCCCGCACGAACTGCGGTCTTCTCGCTACCAAAAGGCTTCCAGGCCAGTCCGATTCGCGGCTCGAAAGCTGTCTTGTCCATCTCTACGCCGACTCTCGAGTCCGAGGTTTGTCCCGGAATAAGAAATCTGCCGGCCTTAAAGTCGAAGTTTGACTGACGATCTTGATCTTCCGTGATTGGTGTTACCAGGGCCCAAGCCAGCCCGAGATTCAGGGTTAAATTGCTTGTCACGCGCCAATCGTCTTGCACGTAGGGACGAAACAATTTCCAGCGCCTGCCCGTCGTGGCACCCTTGAACGTCTGATCGTGCAGGGCCAAATCTGGCAAACCCAATAGGAAATTAGCCATGTTGTCGCCGCCTGGCCCTACGGATGCTTTCGTAAACCCGAGGTCCACCACGGAAGCGGTCCAAGCATTGCTAAAGACCCAGAACCCGTCCTGGAAAGCGTTTGTTCTTACGTTCATCTGGTTGGCGCGGACTTCGGCCCCTACCCGGATATTGTGCTTACCGCGAATCATGTCGAACGAGTCAGAGATGGAAAAAACGTTCGTTCCACCGGTAAAAGGGGCGAATCCGCGATCACCTAGAGACCAGAAACCGCCACCGACAATCGTCGAAGTCAATCCGCAACTGATGCCTCCCAGGTTTGCGCCAGGGATGCCCAGTTTTTGCGACTCGCAACTACCACTACCGAAAGACGCAATATTATTGAAAATCCGGTTGTAGCCCACGCTTAGTTGATTAATGCTGGTGGGAGTGAGAATGTGGGTTTCGGACAAAGCAATATTCCGGCCGTGGTTGGTTATGTTCTGGGTGCTGCCGAATGCGTTCTGTTCCGCGAATCCGGGCGAACCGCCGGGGATGAACGTCGTGGCTTGATCAAAGCTGAAGCGGCCGAACAACGTATCCTTAGTCGAGAAATTGTGGTCGACGCGAACGTCAAAGGAGTTTTCGTCGAGTTTCCTCGATGGCGTGTTGACAAAATTTCCGACCAGCGTCCCGGGCACATTGGGCAAAGGATAAAGATTAATCATTTGCTGTGCGATAGGATTTATCAGGCCGGGCGGGATTATGTTGCAAGGTATGCCCGATGCTTGAGTTCCATCGGGAGCAACCGGAAGCGGATTGCCGGCGTTATCGCACTGGAAGGGATCGCGGAACGTTCCGGTGGAATGAGTGCTGTAAGGATTGTAGAGTTGCGGCCCGCCGGAGAAATCACCATTTCGCATGGCGACCGTGGGTACTTGCCCGGTAAAAGGTATCCCTTGACGTCGCCTGGTGCCCTGATAATCGAAGAAGAAGAAGGTCTTGTCTCTCTTGATGGGACCCCCTATGGAGCCTCCAAATTGGTTCAGGTTGAATTTTTCCTTCGAGGCGGCGAAAAAGCTTTGAGCGTCCAACACTGTGTTCCGAAAGAACTCAAACAGGGAGCCGTGAAGGTTGTTCGATCCCGATTTTGTATTTAATAGTACCGTTGGTCCTGCCCTGGTGCCGTATTGGGCTGAGTAATTGTAGGTGAGTACTTTAAATTCCTGAATGGCATCGATCGAAGGCACAACAGCGATTCCGCCCGCAGTGAGTTCGTTATTATCGTTGCCATCGAGCAGCCAATCAGTGCTGCTGGCGCGCGATCCTCCCACCGAAAGCGAAAAAGAACCGCGAGTTGAAACTTCGCTGCTGGGACCACCGTTGAAGAAACTATCGGGATTGGTTTCCTGGGTCGTGCCGGGAGTCAATGTCGCCAACTGGACGAAGTTGCGGCCGTTCAGCGGTAGCTGGGCGACCTGCTGCGAGGTGATTACTTGTCCCAACGTCGGATCTGAGGTTCGCACCGCCACTTCCGTTGCGCTTACTTCGACGTTTTCTGTGACCGCGCCCGGCGCCAGCGTGAAATTTACTTCGCGGTGTTCATCCACCTGCAGCCGAATGTCTTTCTGTTCTGAAGGCCGAAAGCCTTGCGACTCGACGCGAATGGTGTATTCGGCAACCGAAAGCAAGGGGACGAGATAATGTCCGGTATCGTCGGTCTTCGCGTCGCGTGCAACACCCGTACTTTGGGAAGTGATCGTCACCTTCGCCCCCGTGACGACGGATCCAGTCTTGTCCGAAACGGTCCCAGACAAGCTCCCGGTCGCCTGACCGTAGAGGAGTGGGCAAATAGGAAATATGAGGAAACAGAAAATTGCGAGCAGCGTGCGTTTGGTCAGCATCAACATCCCCCTTGGCGAGCCGTCATGATGAGACTCGTCATGTCCTAGGAATCACCAGGCTACTGGTCACAACACCGCCATATTCGCGGACGTCGAAGAACACACTTCGAACAGAGCTTCAGACGGTCTGCGCTCAAATGATTCTTGACTCTTCTTTGTCGTGCGACGGCTGAACAGATTAGAAATTGCGAATTTAAAATTTATATGCGGCCAGAACCATAGCCATTCAGCACCCCCTTTGTCAACCGCAACCGTCGCTGGTCTTTGTGACACCAACGAGAGAGTTGCAGGTTCCAGCCGTTCCGCCGCGCCATCGGCAGAGGTTGGAGGCAGGGCTAGGATTTGGCGCGCGCTGCCCAGTCTGCGTCGTAGCGCGCGCGATCATAAAATGATTTTTGAGTTCCGACTCCGGTGGTCGAGAGTCCGGCATAGAGATTGGCTCGACGGACGGCTTCGCGTTCCGGCAGGCCTTCTCCCAAAAACACGGCAAAGCTGCCGATGAATGCGTCGCCCGCGCCGGTGCTGTCTACGCTTTTCACGCTGAATGCCGCGATGTGCTCCATGCCTTCGCGACTAGCCAGCAACGAGCCGTTTGCTCCAAGTGTAATGATGACCCGCTTGACCCCAGCCGAGAGCAGTTTTTCTGCACATTTTTTTGCCTCATCGACGTTTCGTACCGGCATTCCCGTGATGGTCTCGGCTTCACTTTCGTTGGGCACGAAATAGTCGAGACCAGCCAGAGCATTCATGTCGGCCGGCTGAGCGGGGGCAGGGTTGACGATGCAGCGAATGCCATTCTTGCGTGCAAAACTGACGCTGTAATAGACGGTTTCGAGCGGAATTTCGAACTGCAGGACGATGCAATCGACGGTTTTGAGCAGATCGGCGGCGGCCTCCACGTCCGCGGGCTTAAGCAGATCGTTCGCGCCTTTGACCACCCAGATGCGATTCTGCCCGTTAGGCTCCACAAAAATTGGCGCCACTCCACTGGACACTCCTTCGATCTGCTTTACGTGGGTGGCATCGATTCCAAGTTTCTTGAAATTCTGAATGGTCGCAGGACCGAATAGATCGCTGCCCACCCTGGCGACCATAAAAACGTCCGCGCCGCAAAGTCGTGAAGCCACCGCCTGGTTGGCACCCTTGCCGCCAAAACCGAGGTCAAACTTCTGGCCGAAAATTGTTTCTCCCGCCTTTGGGAACTTCTCAGTAAAGGTAGTCAGGTCAATATTTGCGCTTCCGACCACGGCAATGCGGGGACGTTTCGCCATAGGGTTCACAGAGCTCTTTTCAAAATTTACTTTGTTTCGAATTCAAAGTTGAAGAAGGCCGAGTCTAGTCAGCGCTGGCGTTTGTTGTCAACGGATTTGAGTTTTCAAGCGGTTGTCGAATTACTCGCCGTAGGGTACCCAGATATTCTTCACCTGAGTGGCGTGTTGGAGAAACCATCGACCCTCGCCTTGCTTCACGTCGAACCAGTCAATGGCGCGGCCTTCGTTGGTAAAGACCTGCTTCAAATTTCCAGTTGAGAATGATTTCGCCGCAAATGCGCTGGTTTGGTCAGTGAAACACCAGATGGCATCGACATCATCATGCTCGGCAAGAACTTTGAGGAGTTGTGATGAATATCCGGTAACGATGTTGACCACGCCGCCAGGCAGATCGCTGGTATCGAAGAGCTGGTAAAGATCTCCGGTGATGAGCGGATACGTTTCGGAAGGAACCACGACCGCAGTATTGCCGGCAACGACAACGGGCAGGACAAGAGAGAGAAAGCCAAGCAACGGTACTTCATGCGGACAAATGATGCCCACAGCTCCAATCGGCTCGTTCATCGCGATCGCAATGTTGCGAAATGGGGGATTGTGCACGGCCCCATCGAATTTATCCGCCCACGCAGCGTAGGAAAAGATGCGCTCAATCCCAGAGTTTACTTCGGCGGATGCTTGTGCCTCTCCTACTGCAGCGGATAAGCGATGAGCAACTTCGTCCCGCCGCTGGGACAGGTTCTCTGCCATGTAGTAGAGAATTTGAGCGCGATTGTGCGCGGTGGTCTTGGCCCAGCCAGCGGCTTTGTGAGCAGCTTCGACCGCGTTCCGAATGTCTTTGCGATTGCCGAGCGGGACTTCACCGAGTATTTGTCCATTCCGGCCGCGGACTTCCATGCTGTAACCAGAATCCGGTCTCGCCTGCTTGCCCCCGATATATAGTTTCACGGTACGATCAATCTCAGCAGAAACGGGAGCGGGGTTTGCGGTTTGTCGGTCGCTGTCCGCATTTTCTCCTGGGCTAGGTTTCGCGGCGGGCAGGGAAGGGGCGCTTTTGAACCATGCCGGCTCGAGATATTCAAGCAGGCCTTCCCGCCCACCTTCGCGACCGTATCCGCTTTCACGATAGCCGCCAAAGCCACAGGAGGCGTCAAATAAGTTCGTGCAATTCACCCACACTACACCGGCTTTTATTTGTGCCGAAACGTGGAGGGCAATATTGATGCTTTCGCTCCACACGCATGCGGCAAGACCGTACGCCGTGTTGTTGGCAAGCTCGACTGCCTCACTGGGAGTGCGGAAAGTCATGGCGGCCAACACCGGGCCGAAAATTTCCTGCTGGGCCACCATCGAAGAGGGATGAACGTTGCTCAGCAAGGTCGGAGGGAAATAGAGGCCTCGCGACGGCATTTCCGTTTGAGGCTGCCAGCAGGTGGCGCCTTCCGCGACGCCCTGATTCACCAGGCGCTGAATGCGCTCGAGTTGGACAGGAGCAACGATGGCACCAATATCGATTCCTTTGTCGAGCGGTGGACCGACGCGGAGGGTTATCATGCGTTCGCGTATCTTCGCGATCAATGGCTCAGCAATACTTTCCTGCATGAGAAGCCGTGAGCCGGCGCAACAAACCTGTCCCTGATTGAGCCAGATTCCATCCACCAGCCCTTCTACGGCGCTGTCGAGATCGGCATCTTCAAAAACAATGAAAGGTGACTTGCCGCCGAGCTCCAGAGACAACCGAATGTGACTTTGCGCAGTCGCACTACGAATCGCGCGACCCACTTCCGTCGAGCCCGTGAATGCAATCTTGTCTACATCGGGATGTTTGACTAGTGCCTCGCCGGTGGAAACGTCGCCCGTAACAATATTCACCACGCCGGCGGGTAGTCCGACTTCTTGGCAGATTTCCGCGAATGCCAGCGCAGTCAGC
>Ga0137383_10000714_pt1 | contig 18091 bp, 16 predicted proteins | sample SagtaG_19_FD_104817 | JGI IMG/M metagenome (GOLD analysis project Ga0137383, IMG submission 104817) | Vadose zone soil microbial communities from Sagehorn Ranch, Mendocino, California, USA - Sage2_R_40_16 metaG | ecosystem: Environmental > Terrestrial > Soil > Vadose zone | place: USA... | reverse complement strand
ACGCGGCCTCCATCCGGTCCAGGGCCGCCTCAGCCAGCCCGCAGGCACCCCTGGCCCGCTCGAGCACCTCGTCGCTGATGTCGTAGAGCCGCACCTGCGACCCGGCCCTGGCCAGCACCGCCGCCATGCCGGGCCCCATGGTCCCGGCGCCGATCACCGCCGCGACCTTCGGAACGCTCATCTGCATTGCCTCCGGGTTTCAGCTGGTTTTCAGGTCCTGAATCCGCCGCCACACCCGCTCTGGGGTAAGCGGCAGCGTGTTCATCGGCACGCCGGCGTCGGCCAGCGCGTTCACGATGGCGGCCGGGACCGCGGCCAGCGCGCCCTCGCCACAGCCCTTGGCGCCGAACGGCCCTGGGCCATCGCCATTCTCGACGATGGAGCAGTTCATCGTGGCCGGTATGTCACGGAAAGCAGGGATTCGGTAGCTGAGCAGGGTGTCGTTCAGCAGCATGCCGTCCGGCGCGAAATGCATCTCCTCGAACAAGGCGTTGCCGATGCCCTGCAGCGTGGCGCCCTCGTCCTGGCGGGCGACCAGCTGCGGGTTGATGGCCTTGCCGACGTCGGCGACGGTGGAGGTGCGCAGCACGGTGACCACGCCGGTCTCGAGGTCGACCTCCACCTCGGCCCCGGCCACGCACACCTCCCAGAAGACCGGACCCTCGGCGTAGGAGCCGCTGCCGCCCTCGGGCTGGACGCGGCCGTGGCCGATGAGCTCGCCGCCGTCGAAGCCGAAGCGGGCGCGGACCAGCTCCTGGTGCGTCATGCCCCTTCCGCTTGCGTCCTGTATCCCGCCTTCTACCGGCGTGAGCAGCTGCGGCGGGGCCTCTAGCCGGGCCGCGGCGGTTTCCAGCAGCGCGTCAAGCACGTCCTGCGCGGCCCGCTGGACGGCCAGGCCCGCCACCGTGGTGGACCGGCTCGCCCCGGTGGACCGGTCGTACGGCGTGTACCTGGTATCGGTGCCGCGGACCACGACCCTGGTTACCGGGGTGCCTAGCACGCCGGCGGCAATCTGGGCCATCACGGTCCTGGCCCCCTGGCCGAGTTCGGTGGTGCCGACCAGGACGGTGACCGAGCCGTCCGGGCCCATCCGCACCGTGGCCATCGACACGGGGTGGGCACCGGCCGCGAGCAGGCCGACCGCCACGCCCCGGCCGCGGCGGTACCGTCCGGGGGGACGACCCCCCTGGACCCCCCGCGCACGGGGGGGCTCCCCGCCCCCCCGTTCCCCCCCGGCCCAGCCGATGGCGGCGGCGGTCTTCTCCACGTCGCCGATCAGGTCGGCGTCGAGCGGCTTGCCGCCGGGACGGACCTCCTCCCCCGGCCGCAGCAGGTTCCGGCGGCGGATCTCCAGCCGGTCCATCGACAGCCGGCGGGCCACCTCGTCCAGCTGCGATTCCCCGATCCACTGCAGGTGGGTGGCGCCGAACGCGCGATAGGAGCCGGCCGGCCCGGTGTTGGTGTAGACGCAGTGCGCCGCCACCTCCACCGCCTGCCAGCGGTAGGGGCCGGGGGCGGCGTCGCCGGCCGTGGCGGTGACCCGGGGGCCGTTGTCCGCGTACGCGCCGGTGTCCAGCCAGGCCTGGCAGGAGCGGGCGAGCACGGTGCCGTCGGCCGCGGCCGCGGTCCGCATCCGGGCGGTCATGTTGTGGCGGCGCGTGGTGATCATCGACTCGTGGACCCCGTTGAGGATCCGCACCGGGCGCCCGGCCTTGCGCGCGATGGCCGCGGTCAGCGGCTCCATCTTGGTGTAGGACTTGCTGCCGAAGCCGCCGCCGAGGAACGGCACGATCACCTGGACCAGGTCCAGCGGCAGCCCGAACAGCACGGCGATCTCCTGGCGGACCAGGAACGGGTGCTGGCAGGAGGACCACAGGGTCAGCTCACCGCCGTGCCAGTGCGCGATCGTGGTGTGGGTCTCCATCGAGTACTGGTAGACGGCGGGGAAGGTGTACTCCCCCTCGACCACCACCGCCGCGGCGGCGAACGCGCGGTCGACGTCGCCGCGGCGGAACGAGTAGCGGTAGCAGACGTTGCCGTCCCGGTCGGGGAGCTTGCCCAGGCCGTGCGCGCTGCCCGGCCGGGCGGGCTCCTCGTGGATGAGCGGCGCGTCCGGCGCGAGGGCTTTTTCGAGCGAGGCCGCGACAGGCAGCTCGTCGTACTCCACGTCGATCAGCGCGACGGCGGCGTCGGCGGCGGCCTGGGACTCCGCCGCGACCACGGCGACCGGCTCGCCGGTAAAGCGGACCTTGCCGAGGGCCACGATCGGGCGGTCCCGCAGCGCGTGACCGTAGTAGGGATCCAGGTCGGACAGGTCCTCGCCGGTGAGGATGGCGGCCACGCCGCCGAGCTTCTCCGCGGCCGAGGTGTCGACGGAGGAGATCCGGGCGTGCGCCACCGGGCTATGCAGGACCGCGCCGTAGAGCATGCCGGGCAGCCGGATGTCGCCGGTGAATTCGGCCTGCCCGGCCAGCTTGAGCCGGCCGTCGGCGCGCTCCACGCTCTGCCCAACGACGCTTTCGCGGGGCCCGACGGCGCTTTCGCGGGGCCCGACGGCGCTTTCGCGGGGCCCGGCGGCGGTCATGTCGTACCGCCGAGCAGTTCGGTGAGCGAGTCGAGGATCGACCGGTAGCCGGTGCAGCGGCACAGGTTGCCGCTCATCGCCGTGGCGATCTCGTCCCGGTCGCCGAGGCGTTCATCACCGGCGCCCCGGGCCGCTAGCGCCTTGGCGGTAAGCAGCATGCCGGCCGTGCAGAAGCCGCACTGGACGGCCGCGTGCCGCATGAAGGCGTCGGCCGCGCGCCGGTGGAAGTCCGAGCCCGCCAGGCCCTCGATCGTCTCCACCTCGCGGCCGTCGATGTCGACGGCCAGGTAGCAGCACGAACTGACCGGGTTGCCGTCCACCAGCACCGTGCACACCCCGCAGACCTGGACCTCACAGGACTGCTTCGTGCCGGTCAGGCCGAGCCGGTCGCGCAGGAAGTCGAGCAGGAGCTCCTCGGCGGGTACCTCCCCCTTGAATGGGGTGCCGTTGATGGTGGCGGAGACCTTTTCCATCATCGTGGCTCAGCTAGCATCCGGCACCAGTCCTGCCAGTACTCCTCGGCGAACTCCTCCTGGTACTTGGGGCCGGACAGCTCGCGGGCCACCTCGCGCGGGATCGGCACCGGGTCGCCGAGGATCCGGGCGATGAACTGGATCCGCGCCGCCCGCTCCAGGGTGAGCGCGGTCAGCACCGCCCAGCTGACGTCCTCGCCGACCACTAGGATGCCGTGGTTGCGCAGCAGCAACGCCCGGCCACCGCCCAGCGCCTGGGCCACCGCCATGCCGTCCTGCGGCGTGGTCACCAGGCCGGCCGTGCCGTCGAAGACCGGCACCCCGTCCGGGAACAGCAGGCCGTCGTGGGAGAGCAGCTCGAGGCCGCCGGCCGTGGCGCCGAGCGCGATCGAGTACATCGGGTGGGTGTGGATCACCGCTCCGACGTCCGGCCGGGCCAGGTAGGTCTCCAGGTGCATGACCGTCTCGAGGTGCGCGCCCGGGGTCAGGTACCCGTCCGGGTCGTCCAGCGGGATGGCCATGACGTCCTCGTCGAGCACGTCGCGCAGCGCCTTGCCCTTGCGCTTGATGTAGACCGTGCGCCCGTCGGGCCCGCGGACGCTGGCGTGGCCCAGGGTGAGGTCCTCGTGGCCGAACCTGGCGATGATCCGGCAGGCCAGCGCCACCTGCCGGACCGCGTCCTCCGCCGTGCCCGGCCGCCGCCCCGTTACCGGCGGCTCTCCCCCGCGAACCGTCACCGCGCTGGCTCACGCCGCTCGGTGCTGGCCGGGTCGCGTCGCTCCGTGCTGGCCGGGTCGCGTCGCTCCGTGCTGGCCGGGTCGCGTCGCTCCGTGCTGGCCGGGTCGCGTCGCTCCGTGGGCGGGTAGCCCGACGAGGGGAACGAGAACACCATCACCAGGTCCTCCGCGCCCGGGTTCAGGACCGTGTGCCAGAGCCGGGCCGGGACGTAGAGCGCCTGCCCGGCGGTCACCGGGACGTCCCCGGTTTCCAGCCGGATCACGCCGCTGCCGCTGACGATGTAGGCGAGCTCCTCGACCGAGTGCGACAGGTCGGCGGTCGACGTGCCCGGCTTGAACACCGAGTAGCCCAGGGCCGAGACGTTCCCGCCGACCGTCTGCTCCGCCACCAGGACCCGGGACCAGCTGCCGCCCGCCAGCTCAACCGGCGGCACGTCGGCCAGCGTGATGACCGCGACGCTGTGTTGATCCGGGGGGACGACCCCCCTGGACCCCCCGCTCACGGGGGGGTTATCCACCCCCCCGTACCCCTCGGACCCCGCGATGCTCTGTCGGCTCGGGGGGGACGACCCCCCCAGACCCCCCGCGATGCCGTTCAAAGCTGCCAGACTCCGTCCTTGACGAGGTACTCCCCGGTGTCCAGGATCTGCAGCGACACATTGTGGCAGACGCCGTCGAGGTGCAGGACGCTCTTGTTCTGGCCGCCGGGATAGCAGTTCTGGTTGTCGCCCAGGGCGAAATGAACGGTGCCCTTGCGGCCCTTCTCCGACGGATCCCCCACCGGCGCGAAGTCGCTGGTGCCGAACGCGAACTCGGCCACGGTCTCGGTGCCGGGCACGCCGGTGATCACCTGGAGCAGCCGCCGCGCCTCGGCGCCGCCTTCGATGGCGCGGTACTTGCCGTCCTCGACGTGCCAGGTGATCGGGTGCTCCACGTGCCGCGGGATGCCGATGCCGAGCATGTTGCCGTCGATCACGATGGTGCCATTGGTCTGGTCCTCCACCGCGGCGTAGGCCACCTCGCCCCACAGCGGGGCCGGCCCCATCATCGCGCCCGGCTGCTTCACCGGGACGACCTCGAGCGCCGGCCGCCGCTCGATGCTGACCACCACGTCGGTGCCGGCCGGCGAGGTGACCCGGACCCGCTTCTTGCCCTCCAGCCGGGCGATGGCCTTCTTCGCGTTGCCTATGGTCTGCTCGATGTCGGCGACCGAGATCGGCCAGCGGCCGAAGCCCTCCTCGATGGACCCGATGCGGGCCCGGTTGGCCACCGATTCCTTGACCGCGGGCACGTGCGCGAAGCGGTTGGCCCACTCCAGGTTGGTCATGATGATGATCTGGTCCGAGGTGACCATGGCCTGGTGCAGGTTGCGCGGCGGCACCATGGGGAACAGCGTGTCGGCCAGGGCGCGGCGGATCTGGGTCTCGTTGTTGGCCACGATGGGCAGGCCGCCGCGCTCGGCGACCACCGTCGCCACGATCTCCGCCTCCGGCTTGCGCCGGTCGTCGGTGATGATCGTGACGACGTCGCCCTCCTTCACCTCGAAGCAGGTATCCACCACGAGCTCGGCCGAGCCGCGCATTTGCGCTTCGGTGCGGGGTTCTTCTGTCATACGTCCGAGCCTTTCTGGTCGAGGAGGGTTGGGAGCACGTCGGCGGCGAAGCGCTCCACCTGGCCGAACTGGTCAAGGGCGCCGAAGCGGCAGATGAAGTGATCCACCCCGGCCGCGCTGAACCGGCGGAACCAGTCCGCCACGGTCTCCGGGGTGCCCGTGGGACCCCAGTTGGACAGGTCCACGGACTTGCTGAGCTCGGGGTAGTAGCTGGCGATGTACGCGCCGAACGCACTGGAGGCCTGCTCGGCCGAGTCGCCGATGTTCATCGTGACCTGGTAGGAGACGGTGTACCTGCCGAAGTCCTCGCCCAGATCGGCGGCCGCCTTGCGCAGCGCGGTGATCTGCTCGGCCACCTCCTCGGGGTGCATGGCCCGGCAGCAGGTCATCCAGCCGTCGCCGTAGGAGATCACGCGCGCGCAGGCGTCCCGCATCCGCTTCCTTGCGACCTCGGGGGCCAGCTCGCCGGTCAGCCTGATGTTGGAGATCACCCAGGTCGGCGGCGGCTGCTGGACCGGCATCAGCGGCCCCATCTCGGTGCCGGAGTAGAACGAGACGTCGTCGAAGTCGTAATACTCGCCGTGGTGGGTGACCTTCCCGGTCGTCCACAACGACCGCAGTACGGCCAAGCCCTCCTCGAAGACCGCGGCCCGCTGGCCGAACGGCAGGCCGAGCGCCTCGAACTCGCGCCGCACGCCGTGCTCCGGGTTGCCCATGCAGGCGCCGAGGATCGTTCGGCCGCCGCTGAGCTGGTCCAGGGTGGCCCACTCCAGGGCCAGGTAGAGCGGGTTCCGCGTCGAGGTGACCAGGCACGCGGTGCCGAGCTTGGCCCGCGAGGTCCGCTGCGAGATCGCGGACAGCAGGCTGATCGGCTCGTACCGCGGCTTGGAGAACAGGCTGTCGCCCACCCAGACGGACCCGAAACCCCGCTGCTCCGCCAGTTCCGCCAGGTCAAGCAGGTCGGCCAGGGTGTAGTCGGAGGTGATCAGCGGTTCACGGTTGTTCAGGTTGACGCCGAATTCCACGCCGCACCCCGATCATCAGCTCGTGCGCCAGCCGGTTCCTGACGGTCCGGAACTAAGCTAGCTCGTTAAAATGCTAACTGTCAACAGATGACTGGCTCACTTTCCTTTGAACCTGAAGAGTCGTGACCTTTGGATTACTGTTAGTCGTCGAAGGACACTGGAGCATCAGGATCTGCTAGTCCGTAACAGTTGTCTGTTGACGGTTAGCAGTCAACAAAATGGTAAGAAGGCCCGCGGAGGGATCAAGGAAGAAGGTCCCAGGGAGGAAGGCTGCACCGGATCAAGGAAGAAGGTCCCGGGAAGGAAGGCTGCACCGGATCAAGGAAAAAATGCACGACCCAAACCAAGTGACCGCGCTGATGGTTTCAGGTGCCACTCCTAGACCACAGGCTCTACACTAAGCTGCTCGTAGCGCCACCGGGCGGTGCAGATTTCTCTTGGCTGGTTGGCTTCGTCGTCGCCACAGGGGCCGTGCCCTGGCTGGGCAGAGCGCACGGCAGGAGCTGCCGACTACGGCCAGCCCACTCGGTGCGGCCCCGATTGAGGTGGAGTTAGTGACTCAGGCGTTCGACAATCTGACGCTATCGCAGCGTGTCTATAAACACCTGCGCGAAGAGATCCTGTCCGACCGGCTTCCCCCGGGAACAGAGCTTTCTGAGGTGGCGCTCTCCAAGGAGCTCGCGGTAAGCCGTGGCCCCATCCGCGAGGCCATGGGCCGCCTGGCGGCCGAGGGACTGATCAACGTCCGGCCGCGACGCCGGGCCGAAGTTCGCTCGCTCACTCCGCAGGAGCTCATCGACGCCTACGAGGTCCGTGAGGCGCTCGAGGTTCTAGCCGTACGGCTAGCCGTCCCCCGAGTAACAGAGGTCGACCTGGCCCGTCTAGAGCAGCTCATCGATCAGATGGCCGATCACGCGAAGGCCAACGCCATCGGGGACTTCTTCGCGGCGAACGTCGAGTTCCACGAGACGCTCTGCGAGTTGAGCGGGAACAAGAAGCTGCAGGAGGTGCATCATCGGCTGGAGGGCGAGATCGGCAGGTTCCAGGCGCGCACCCTTGCCCTTCGCGGCAGCCTGGACGGGTCGCTGACCGAGCATCGCGCGATCCTCGCCGCTATCCGGCTGCGCGACGTGGAAAAGGCCGCCGCGTTGACCGCGGCGCACGTCAGGGTCCCCGCGCAGCGGCTCCAGGCGACGCTGCCCGACGGCGCGCACCCGCATTCCACCGAACCCGGGCCTGGCGACGCGGCGCCTCCCGATGCCTTGCCCAGCGACGCGGCGCCTCCCGATGCCTTGCCCGGTGCCGCCTTGCCCGGTGCCGCCGTGGCCGCCGACGCCGTGGCCGGTGATGCCGTGGCCGACGATGCTGCCGCCCGGGTCGAGGCAGGAAGCGTGGGATGACGGGAGCAGGGCCCGTTCGGCTGTAATCTCGCCTGTTGCAGGCTGGCCAGCAGGTCCAGCGCCGCTTCGACGCCCGCCCCGATGTGGACACCGGCGCCGAGATCTGCGAGCGACCGCCCGAGCGCCATCAGCCCCACGATGGGCTTGAGGCCATCGGCTGTGGGTCCCATGTGACCGATTCGCACGAGGTTCCCGGCACCCTGCCCGGCCGACAGCATCACGCCGTAGTGCTCGCGCACATGGTTGCGAACCGCCTCGTGGTCGAGGCCTTCGGGGACGGCGATGGCCGTCACGCAGGCGGCCGCGATGTCCTCGCTCTTGGGCCACAGCCGGAGCCCCATCTCCTGGGCACCGGCCCGGCAGACCGCGGCGGCGGCCTCGTGCCGGGCGATCGAGGCCTCAAGGCCTTCCTCCAGCACCTGATCACAGGCCGCTTCGACGCCGTGGATGTCGCAGACCGACGGCGTATACGGGAACTGCCCGCGCCCGTGCCACTGCTCGCGCCAGTCGAGCAGCGAGAGAAACGAGGCGCGGGGCGCCAGGGGATTGCGCTCGATGGCTGCCCACGCCTGCTCGCTGACCGCGACGAGCGACATTCCCGGTGGGCCACCGAGGCATTTCTGCGGGCCCGCCACGCAGACGTCGAGCTGCCAGGAGCCGGCATCCAGGGGCATGCCGGCGAGCGACGAGACGCAGTCCACCAGCGTGAGTACCCCTCGGGATCGCGCCATCGGGCCGATCAGGGAGCAGTCATTGAAGGTTCCTGACGGGGTCTCGGAGTGGACCACGCACAGCAGTTCGGTCTCCGGATGCTCGTCCAGGTAACGCTCGACCGCATCGGGGTCGATGGCCTGGTCGTACGGCACCTCCAGCTCATGGAGGTCAGCCCCGAAGTTCTTGAGCCAGTAGCCCATGCCCTTGCCGAAGGGGCCCGACACAAGGTTCAGCACTGGCATGCCCGGGCGCACCAGGGAGCGGGCCGCGGCCTCGAGGCCGAGAATGGCCTCGCCCTGCATCAGGATGATCTCGTTCTCCGTGCGGAACAGCTGGCCGACCTTGGCCTCCGTGCGCCGGAAGGCATCAAGGAAGACCGGATCGTAGTGGTAGGTGATGGGGCTGCCGAGCGCGGCGAGCGTCCGCGCGGTGGCAGCGGTCGGCCCGGCGGCGAGGGTGAAGTCCGGATCGCGCATGGGAACGCTCCTTGCGTTGGCTGGTGCGGGACTGCGACTACTTTCCACCACGGATGTACGGCAGGCACAGGGCGGGGGGGAGATAGGAACCCCTGGCGAACAGGATGAGTGCCGCCATGATCGCGATGTAGGGCAGCATGTTGATGACGTCGCTGGAAATATTGATGCTGGTGAGCTGGAGCGCGGTGCCGATGGACAGGCAGATGCCGAAGACGAAGGAGGAGACGCCCACCCACAGCGGCTTGCCCCGGGCCAGCATGGCGATGACGATCGCGATGAACCCCTGGCCCTGCGTCATGAAGGGCGTGAACGTGTTGGCCCCGACGATCGCGAGGTACGCGCCGCCGATCCCGGCCAGCGCGCCCGTGGTGAGCACGGCATAGGTCCGGACCGCCAGGACGCTGATGCCCGCGGCGTCCAGCGCCTCTGGCTTCTCGCCGGCGGCTCGCAGGTTCAGCCCCCAGGACGTGGCCCGGAACACCCACGCCACCAGCGCGAGCAGCCCGATCCCGAGATAGACGAGCAGCGGCTGGTCGAACAGGCTGTGCCCGAGGATAGGCAGGCGGGACAGCCCGGGGATGGCCACGGTGGCCGGGTTGCCGAGGCCGGGGAACCTGCCCTTGAACTGCGCCTGCTGGAGCACGCTGGTGATGCCCTCGCCGGCCAGCGTGATGGCGATGCCGACCACGATCTGATCGAGACCCATGCTGACACTGAGGACAGCCATGACGATGGCGCCGGCCAGCCCGCCCGCGATGCCGGCCATGAACCCGACCCACTCCGAGTGCAGCTCGTGGGCCCCGAGGAATCCCAGGTAAGCCCCGAGCAGCATCATGCCTTCGAGGCCGATGTTCAGGACCCCGGCCCGCTCAGAGACCGATTCGCCGAGCGCGGTGAACATCAGCGGGACGGCGGCGACGATTCCGCCCGCCACGAGCGCGGTCAGGAACGACTGGGTGAGCAGGCCGTTCACTGTGCCGGCCGCCTCCGGACCAGCGGGCGGCGAAGCGCCTCCTTCAGACCCGGCGTCAGGTAACTCTGGCCCAGGTCCCTTCTGCGTCCGAGGTACTCGATCACGGTCATGAACAGCAGGATGAGCGCCACCAGCACGAGGAGGAAGTCGGTGGGCAGGTTCGCCTGCTGGGCGGCGAGGTCACCGCCGGTCGAGAGCACCGCGTAGAAGGCGACGAACGGGACGACCGCGAGCGGGTTGAGCCGCGCCAGGAAGACGAACGGGATGACGGTATCGCCGTAACCCGGGTTCCAGTTGGCTCGGACGTAAGCCCACAGGCCGAGAACGTCCACGGCCGCGGCCACGCCGATGAGGAAGCCGCTCCACACGAAGCTGGTGACGATGACCCGTCGCACGTCGATGCCGACGTGCCTGGCGGTACGCGGGTTCGCCCCGAGAACCTGGAGCCGCAGCCCGAACGAGGTCCGGGTCAGCAGGTAATGGACCACGACGACCGCGCCGAGCGCGAGCAGGACTCCGACGTGAACCCTGGTGCCGGACAGGTTGGGCAGCAGCTTGCTGAACGGGATCGTCCTGGTCTGCGGGATGTTCACGGCGGGATCCTGGAACGGCCCCTTCACCAGTATGTTCGCGACTCCCACCCCGATGAACGACATCATGAGCGTGGTGATGATCTCGTTGGTCTCGTACCATGCCATCAGCACGGCGGGAACCAGTGTCCACAGTGCGCCCGTGCATCCAGCAATCAGGAACAGGGCGGCGTAGGCCAGCGGGGTCGGCCACGTCTGGAGGATGCTCGGCCCGAAGCCGGCCACGAGCGCGGCGCCCAGCAGGTACTGGCCGTCGTACCCCAGGTTCCAGATGCCGGCCCGGAAGACGATGATCAGGCCCAGCGCGATCAGGAGCAGGGGCGCCATCAGGACCGCGCTGTTCTGCCAGCCGCCGGACTCAATGCCCCCCTGCCACACGGCGACGTAGAAGCGGACCGGGTTCTGGCCCAGGGCCAGCAGCAGCAGGCCCCCCGCGATCAGGGCCAGGATCACCGGTGCCAGCGATCGCACGACCGTGCGCCACCATCGCGCCAGCCGCGCGGGCTCCGCCGCGCGCGCGCCGGAGGCCAGGCTGGCGTCCACCGTGGCTCCCGTTTCTAGGGCCACCGCCACCACCTGGCCCGAAGCCGGAGGATCGCGCCCATTCAGGCCGCCTCCGTCGTCCCGATCATGAGCGAGCCGACCTGGTCGACCGCGTGCGGCCCGTTGTCCACGATGCCCGCCAGGCGGCCCCGGGACAGCACCGCGATGCGACCGCACAGCTCGATCAGCTCGTCGAGGTCCGTGGAGACGACGACCACCGCCGCGCCCTTCCCCACCAGGTCGCGGATGACCGCGCGGACATGTTCGGTTGTCTTGAGGTCGAGGCCGTAGGTGGGCTTGTGGAAGACGACGACCTTCGGGTCGAACGAGAGCTCACGGGCCAGCAGGAGCTTCTGCACGTTCCCGCCGGACAGGGTCCCGGCCCTGGCGTCCAGCCGGGGGGTGCGGATGTCGAACGCCTTGACCAGGCCGCTCGCCTCCGCGTTGACGCGCCGCCGGTCGATCCGGCCCCATCTCCAGAAGGGCGGCTCACCGATCCGCTTCAGGAACATGTTGAGAGATACCCCGAGGTTCCCGACGATGCCCTCCCCGAGCCGGTCATCGGTCAGGTAGCGCAGCCCTAGCCTCTGCCGGGCGGAGACGCTGAGCCGGTTCACCGCGACGCCGAACAGCTCGACCGTCCCGGAGGTGACCCGCCGCTGCCCGGCAATGGCCTCCGCCAGCGCCCGCTGGCCGTTGCCGTCCATGCCCGCGACGCCCACGATCTCGCCCCGGCTGACCCGGAGGCTGACCTCCTCGATGCCGGGCTCGGTGCCTTCCCCCCGGGCCGAGACGGACTTGAGCTCCAGGTAGATGTCGCCCTCTGCAGCCGGGACGCTGTGCTCCTCTTCCACCGCGGTCAGGTCGGTGGTCAGTTCCGGCGCCCCGGCGACCTCGGCCGTCTCCTCCCCGAACATGAGCCTGATGATCGTGGCCCGCAGGTCCTCCGTGGAGGCGGACGCGAGCTGCTCCGATGACAGCGCCCCCGCGAGCCGGCCCCGCCTCAGGATGCTGACGCGGTCCCCGACGGCGAGCGCCTCGTGGAGCTTGTGCGTGATGAACACGACCGCCGTGCCCTGCTCCTTGAGGCGCCGCAGGACCTTCTGGAGTTCCTCCACGCCCTGGGGCGTGAGCATGGACGTGGGCTCGTCAAGGACCAGCACCCGGGATCCGCGCCAGAGGGCGCTGATGATCTCGACCTGCTGCTGGCGGCCCAGGGCAAGATCGCCGGTCCGCGCCTCCGGGTCCACGTCGATGCCGAGCATCGCCGCCATCTCGGCCAGCCGTTTGCGCGCCCCGTCGCGGTCCAGCCGCAGCGACCGGGCTCCGAGCATGAGGTTCTCCAGCACGGTGAGCGCCGGGATCAGGGTCGAGTGCTGGTAGACCGTGCCGATGCCCAGCCGGAGAGCATTTTTCGGGGAGCGGATGGCGACCTCGGCACCGTCCATCCTGATGCTCCCGGAGTCGGGACGCAGCATCCCGGACAGGATGCTGATCAGGGTGGACTTGCCGGCCCCGTTCTCGCCGAGCAGACAGTGCACCTCGCCGTGCCGCACGGTCAGGCTGACCTGGTCATTCGCCAGGACGCCAGGGAACCGCTTCGTGATATCGATCAGCTCGACGGCGGGCGCCCGCTCTGCTGCCTGCGTCCCGGCCACTCCTGCCTCTTCCCGATCACTGGCCGGGTGCCCTAGCCGGCCGATACGAGCGCCTTCACCTGGTTCAGGGTCGTGGTGACCGGCACCTTGAGCTGCCCGGAGATGATGTTCTGCTGGGCCGACTGGATCTCACTCCAGACGTCCGCCGCGATGTAGGAGGTCTTGAGGAGCGAGATACCCCCGTTCGCCAGGTCCAGGTTGTATCCGTGGCGGCCGTAGGTCCCATTCTTGATGTCGTTGACCGCCTGGGTATAGGCGGCCTGGAAGTTCCAGAGCTCCGAGGAGAGCAGGACATGCTTCGTGTCGATCGGGGTGATGTCGCCGATGTCGCCGATGTACCAGACCTTGTGGCCGACGTTGGCGTTCGAGATGGCCTGGAGATACCCGAAGGACGCGTCGTCTCCCATCCCGAAGACCACATCAGCGCCGGCGGACATGAGGGTCTGGGCGACCCGCTTCCCCCCGGCCGAGTCGTCGTAAGCGGCGGAGCCGATCTCGGCGAACCGGATCTTCACCTTCGGGTCGACGCTGTGCACGCCAGCGGCGAACCCGCCGCTCATCTCGTACCAGTTCGTGTCGCTGGCCGAGATGACGATCCCGACGGTCTTCGTCTTTGTCGTCTTGGCCGCGAGGATTCCCGCGAGGTAGCCGCCCTGCTGGGCCGAGGTGGTGATGTTCGACACCAGGCCGGGCACCAGCTCGGTCGCGATGTCATAGGTCATGATCGGCACGTGATACTGCATCGCGACCTGCTTGGCGGCGGTATCGTACCCGCTCGCGTGGGCGATGATGAACTGGGCATGCTGCCGGGCGAGCTGCGAAAGCTGCGACTGGGTGTTGTCGTAGCCGATGTCGGGCAGCACGGTGAGCTGGGCGCCCGACGAGGTGGCGACGGCCTTGGCCGCGTTGACGCCCTGCTGGTTCCAGCCGTAGTCGCTGACCTTGGCGGGTAGTGCGATGGCGATCTTGGTGATCTTGGTGCTCGTCCCGGCGGATGACGTCGCGGTCGGGGTGCTCGCCGGCTGACTGGAACCCTGCGAGCTGCAGGCAGCGGCGAGAAGTACCGCCGCGCCGACCGCGGTGACGGTAGAACCCCACTTCCGTGCCCGACAAATCCGTTCGCTCACCGGACGCTCCCTCCTGCTGATCTCCGACGGAGTTTGCTGTGTGCTCGTTCGTCTAGGCCGGATTCAGCCAGCCAGGAAATCGCCCAGCGCTTATGGCCTGCTTGTTCGGGCTAATAGCCTGCTTGTTCGGCAAGCTTCAGTGTGTTAAGTTCAAACTGTAACCTGTCAACTCTTGGCATCATACATAGCACCGTAGGACCTTGCAATGGCTCCGACGCGATGGATAAGGGGGCCAGGTGGCGCCGGCATTCGAGAATCTGACGCTGTGGCAGCGGGTCTACGACCACCTACGGGACGAGATCATGGGAGACCGGCTCCCGCCAGGCACCGAGCTGTCCGAAGTCGCGCTGTCGAAGGAACTGGCCGTGAGCCGCGGGCCGATCCGGGAGGCCATAGGCCGGCTGGCGGCGGAGGGGCTGGTCACGGTGCGGCCCCGGCGGGGCGCCGAGGTACGGTTCATCACGCCCGAGGAACTGATCGAGTCCTACCAAGTCCGGGAGGCGCTGGAGGTCCTGGCCGTCAGACTCGCGGTGCCGAGGATCACCGGTGCCGAGCTGGCCGGCCTTGACGAGCTCGCGGACCGCATGTCCGAGCATGCTAAGGAGGGCGCCGTCGCGGACTTCTTCACCGCGAACGTGGCGTTTCACGAGCTGCTCTGCGAGCTGAGCGGCAACAAGAAGCTGCTCCAGGTATACCGCCGGCTGGCCGGCGAAATTGGGAGATTCCAGGCACGGACCCTGTCGCTGCGCGGCAGCCTGGACGGATCGGTGGCCGAGCATCGCGCCATCCTGGCGGCGATCCGGCTGCGGGATGTGGAGAAGGCCGCCGAGCTCACCGCCGCTCACATCCGGGTTCCGGCGCAACGGCTGCACGAAACCCTCCGCGAGCCCGGCCAGCCTTCGGAGGAGATGGCGCCGGGCAGGTTCCAGGACACGGCCTAGCTGATCACTCTCCCCCGAGCCAACCAGGTGATCTTTCCCAGCAGAGGACACCCCTTGACGATCAAAGGCTTCAGGGTCACACGGGCAGGCGCCATCTTGGGGGTGGCCGACTTTGCGGCGTCGCTGCGCTTCTACCGCGATCAGCTGGGGCTTGAGGTGCTGGCGGTCTACGACGACCCGCCCTACGCTACGCTCACCGCGGCCGACGCCCGCATCTCACTCGCCGAGCAGAACCACCCGGCACCGGACCGGCCAGGGGTTGTGATGTCCGCGCCAGCGGACCGGTCCAGGGCCAGTGTCGTCTTGGTCCTTGAGGTAGACGACGCACACGCCGCCCATGCCGAACTCGGCGACAGGGGTGTGCCGTTCCTGGCCGAAATCCACCACCCGCCGTGGGGCGGCAGCCGCTTCTTCTGCGTGGACCCGGATGGATACCTAGTCGAGATCGAGGAGCCCGGATGAAAGCGGTAACAGTAGGAGAGCCCGGCACGGTCAAGGTGACCGACGTTCCCGAGCCGCAGCTGCATGATCCGCGAGACGCACTGGTGAAGGTGACGGCCGCCGCGATCTGCGGGGCGGACCTGTTTCCCCTCCACGGCATGACGCCGGGGTTTGACGATGCGACGGTGCTCGGGCATGAGTTCGTCGGCACGGTGGCCGACGTGGGTGCATCCGTCGAGAGCGTGCGGGTCGGGCAGCGGGTGGTGTGCTCCAGCACTGTGTCGGACGGAACTTGCCCGCACTGCCGGGCCGGTCGCCCTGCGCAGTGTGAGCGCCGCTCCCTGTTCGGCTACTCGGGCGTCTATCCGCGGCTGGACGGCGGGCAGGCCGAGCTGGTCCGGGTACCGATGGCGGACCGGTGCCTGCTGCCGCTGCCCGACACGATGGGGGACGAGCAGGCCCTGTTCCTCGCCGACGTGCTCCCGACCGGTCTCGCGGCGGTGCGGAACTCCGGGGCGGGCCTGGATGACACCATCGTGGTCCTCGGCTGCGGCCCGGTGGGGTTGATGGCCGTGCTCTGCGCGTCGGGCTTCGGTGGCGGGGCGATCGCGGTGGACGGCATTCCTGCCCGCAGGGAGCTGGCCTCCGGCTTCGGCGCGCTGGCGGCGAGCCCCGAGGACGCCGGGAACCTCGTGGCGACGCGCACCGGCGGAATGGGCGCGGACGCGGTCATCGAGGCGGCCGGAACCCCGCAAGCCCTGGACGCCGCCCTGCGCCTGGTGCGGGGACGCGGCACCGTGTCCGTGGTCGGCGCCCACTTCGAGCCCGACTACAAGCTGGATGCGGGCCTGATGTTCGAGCGCGAGCTGACCCTGCGGTTCAGCATCGGTGATCCCATCTCCGACCGGGAACGGCTCATGCGCATGGTCCTCGACCGCAAGCTCGAGCCCGAGCGCGTGATCTCGCACCGCATGCCGCTGGACGAGGCGGCGCAGGCATACCAGCTGTTCGACCAGCGGATTGCCACCAAGGCGGTGCTCTACCCTTGACTACTCCCCGCCCTGAAGGACGGGGATTCCAGCCGTCACCGGCCGGGGTTCCTGTTTCACAGTCGGCCGCACCGGAGATGTCTCCAGATGTCTTACGCCGGCTCCGCAGGCAGACACGGCAAGACCTGCCGCCAGGATGTTCTTCGCGGCGTTCAGGTCCCGGTCATGCCGGGTGCCGCAGGACGGGCACGTCCACTGCCTCGTGCTCAGACTCAGCGATGCGAGCAGGTGCCCGCACGCCGAGCAGGTCCTGGAGCTGGGGAACCAGCGGTCGATTACGACGAGGGCGCGCCCGTAGCGCTCGCACTTGTACTCAAGCTGGCGGCGGAACTCGCCCCAGCCGCAATCCGAGATCGCCCTGGCCAGCCGCCGGTTTCTGACCATGCCGGCCACGTTCAAGTCCTCGATGACGATCATGTCCGCCGAACGGACCAGGCGAGTGCTGGCGCGGTGCAGGAAGTCCCGGCGCGCGTTGCGCACCTTCCGATGGGCGCGGGCGACCTTGGCTGCGGCCTTGCGCCGGCTGGCCGATCCCTTCCGGCAGCGGGCCATGCGCCGCTGGTAGCGGGCCAGGTTACGGGCCTTGCGCTCCAGATGGCGCGGATTGGCGATCCGCTCGCCGTCGCTGGTCACGGCGAAGGCCTTCAGGCCCAGGTCGATGCCGACGGAGTGCCGGGTCTTCTCCATGGGCGAGGGGGTGGTATCGATGGTGAAGGTCACGTACCAGCGGCCGTCGGGCTCCCGGGACACGATCACCATGGCGGGGTTCAGCGCAGCTGGGTCCACGTCCTGCCACGACCACATGTACCGCAGCGGCGCGGCCGTCTTGGCCAGCCTCAGCTCGCCGCCGCGCATGGAGAACGCCGACCGGGTGTAGTGCGCGGACTGCCTGCCGCGACGGGACTTGTACCGCGGGTAGCGGGCTCGCTTCCCGAAGAACGCCCCGAACGCCTTGTACTGGTGCCGGAGCGCCTGCTGGAGCGGGACCGAGGACACCTCGTTGAGGAACGCCAGGTTCAGGTCCTTTTTCAGGACGGTCAACGCCCGGTCGGTCTCCGCGTAGGAGGTGTCCTTGCGCTCCGCGGCGTACCGGGCATGGCGGGCGGCCAACGTGCGGTTCCACACCACCCGGACGCAACCGAACGTTCGAGCCAGCACCTGCTGCTGCGCCTCATCCGGGTATGCCCGGCACCGGTACGCCGTCCGCATCCTCACAGGATGACGAAGACACATGTAAGAACATGGGAGGCGCGCCGTATGGGCTGCCTGTTCTTGATGCCCCGCTGCGCGGGGTACCGGATTCCTCCCCGGCCTGAAGGCCGGGGCATCCTCCGGAGGTATTGGTGAGGAGCCTGCGCGGTAAAGCGTGGCTCGCGCTGCTCGGGGCCTCACTCCTCGCCGCAGCGGCGGGCGTGTTCGCAACCACCGGGCGCTCGCAGCTTGGCGTTCCCCTGGTCGCGGGCATCCGCGATCCCATTCAGGCCGCGGACAGAACGCTCAGCCTGGAACTGCGGTCCCAGCATCTCAGCGTCCAGTACGTGGCCTGCGTCAGCAACGGCCGCGCCTACCACGGGCATCCGGTCATCCGGTGCAATGTGAACTTCGGCGACCCGCACGTCGTGGCGTACTGCTCGGTGATCTTGGCGGATCGGCTCGTCACCAGCCATCAGGATCCATCGATCCCCTGCCAGCCCGATCTGGTGGGTTCCAAGCCTCTGCTGTACCCGCCCTCTGGCGGCTGATCAATT
>Ga0137383_10000696_pt1 | contig 18236 bp, 18 predicted proteins | sample SagtaG_19_FD_104817 | JGI IMG/M metagenome (GOLD analysis project Ga0137383, IMG submission 104817) | Vadose zone soil microbial communities from Sagehorn Ranch, Mendocino, California, USA - Sage2_R_40_16 metaG | ecosystem: Environmental > Terrestrial > Soil > Vadose zone | place: USA... | reverse complement strand
CTCCAGCCACTCCTTCCGGCCCACCGCCGCCGTACCTCAGCGTCACGCATTTCTTCCTCAGGCCGGAAGGCGTGCTCGATTTTAGCGATGGCGTGAAGAAAGCCAGTGCCGCCATGGCCAAAGCCATGCCCAACAATCCATCGAATTGGTATTCCCTCGCCAACGGAGGAACCGGTCCCGAAGTCGTGCTCGTCCGTGACCTCAAGAGCATCTCCGAATTGCAGGGCGTCCCGGGAAAAACGGTCGACCAAGTCGTGCAGGAAGCCTACGGAGATCAGGGCGCCGCCGTCATGGTCGCGATCCGAAAGGCTTACGGCAGATCCTACTCCGAGCTGCTGCATTTTCGTCCGGACCTGAGCTATATGCCAGCGGCCGCAAAGCCCTGACCTACAAAAAAGGGAACACGAGAAACCGGGTGGAGAATGGCACCAGCGCAGTCAATTCGCAAAGAATTTGCAGGATCCGCGGCCAATTCGCGCAGCAGAACCATTTTGATTACGACAGCAACGTGGAAAAGCGACTGAGTCCAATGCTTTGTGTCTCGTTACGGTTGAAAATGGAGGAAGCGTTCGTCCATGAAGGTAACGGAGCGAACGCATGTGAGAACAACGAAAGTACCACAGAACATTGCCGGTTTGCGAAGCACCTTTTCGACATGGTGTCAGATAATTCTGAACCCCTTGCTTGATCGTTACCGGATAGCCTCATAGCATAGTTGGGATTGTTGGTCTGAGAAACGGTTGCCTACACGCTGGAGGAGATTCAAGCGATCCTCTCCCTGCTCCCCGAGCCCGCGGGAACAGCCTTCGCAGTTGCGGCGTTCATGGGCCTGCGGCACGGCGAAATACAGGGCCTGCTCTGGGGAAAACTACCGTGACGGCGAGATGTACGTTTCTCGGTCAATCTGGAATGGGTCGCATCTCAGACCCAAAAACCCGCAAAGGCCGCGCTCCTGTTCCGGTGATTCGGCAGCTTGCGGATCGGCTGGAAATCCATCGGCTGCGTATTCCTACAGCACGACAGCCCGAGTATAATCCGAAGACTTGGAGGTTCAGACACACGGACTCGCTGACTCGACGCGCATTCCTCGAAAAGTTATCTGCGCTAACGGCTGGCGGGCTTGTCGCGAGCGGGGTGAGGGGTGCCTTCGGAGCTGATCGATCAGATGAGTCAGCCGCCTCCCAGCCCCATATATCGTTGCCGCGCGCACCGCGGGATCGCATCTCCGTTGCATCGTATTCGTTTCGGGCTTACATCGATGGTCCAGCCAACCACGACCGCGACCGCAGTTTGCCGGGAATGGATCTCACTGACTTCCCAGCCGAGGTGGTGAAAAAGTTCAACATCCGCAATATAGAGCCTCACAACCGTCATTTTCGTTCGCTTGACCCTGCTTATCTAGGCATTTTCCGGGAAGCGTTGGGAAAGGCGAGCGTGAAGGTTGTGGATATCGCCGTCGGTGGACAGTCGAGCTTTTATGATGGGGATCCTTCCACTCGCAAGAAAGCAATTGCTTATGCAAAAAAGTGGGTAGACGTAGCCGTCGAGATCGGATCCCCCGGCATCCGTACGCACATTCACCGACCATCCAACTCGGTGCCAAGTGTGCAGCGCACGGCGGAAAGCCTGCGGGAAGTGGTCGAGTACGCTGCGGGGAAAAATGTCGTCGTCAATTTGGAGAATGACGATCTGGTCAGCGAGGATGCGTTCTTCGTGGTGAAAGTGATCGAGGAGGTCAACCATCCCTATCTTCACGCCTTGCCTGACTTCGCGAATTCCATGATGACCGGCAACGCTGATTTCAACTACCGGGCGCTGCAAGCGATGTTTCAGCACGCCTACAGCATTTGCCATGTGAAAGACGGCGAAGCCGGCGATCACGGCAAGCTATTCAGTATTGACATGAAAAAATCGTTCGACATCCTGAAGGCCAGCGGCTATCGAGGCTACTGCTCGATGGAGTTCGACGCGCCGGGTGAACCCTACGCGCCGACGGCACGACTGATCGAACAGACCATCCGGTATCTTTCATAGCCGATTTCAGCTCACGATGGGCCCCCAGGTGTCCGATCTAGAATCGTCTCAGTGGCGGCATCCCAATACTGTTTCTTACCCGAAGAGTAAGCCTTCGCCGCCATCATGCAGGCCACCGAGTGAGCGAATCCATCCTGCACCGTGCAATGAGGCTGCTGCCGGGAACGCATGCATGCGAACCAATTGGCCATGTGTCCCAGTGATAGGTCGTCAATGCCCAAGGGCGGAAGCTTAGTTTCGCCCGGGAGAAGAACATATTTCGCAGCTCTCTGCTGGTCGATGTTGGCATTTTCCTCATGAGTCCCTTTCTCTTCGACCAATTGGTATCGTGGACTGCCTTCGTCTCCGATGTTCGTCAGGGTTGCTTTTTTCCCCATATAGCGGGTGAAGCCTGGGGAGTCATTGCCGAAACTGGTTGAGTAACTCACTAGAAAACCCTTTGGATATTCCAGTAAGGCGTGAAACGTATCGGCATTCTCTCGGCCATCGCGCCACGCAAAAATGCCGCCATGAGCCACCACCGAGCGGGGAAAGCTGTCGTTCATGAACCAATGCACAAGGTCGATCGCGTGGCTCATCCATTGATCGGGAATGCCGCTTGAAAACTCCTTGTACAAACGGAATTCGCAATAGACTTGGGGATCGAATGGGCGATAGGGCTTCGTGAGCAGCCATTTCCGCCAATCCGTATCCTGTTCTCTGATCAGCTTTGTTTCCTCACGTCCACGCCACCGCGGACCGTGGAAATTCCAAACAATTTCCACCTTGCTCACTTCTCCTAGAGCGCCGGTCTGAACCAATTCGTGGGCCGCTTTGGGATAAGGTTCGCTGCGATGCTGGGTACCCACTTGAACAATCCTGTTCGATTTCATGGCCGCGTCGCGGGCTGCCTTTGCCTCTGCCAACACATTGCCCATCGGCTTTTCAACGTAGGCGTCCTTCCCGGCTTCCACCGCCATTTTCAGGATGGGCGAGTGGGAGTGCTCAGGTGTAGAAATAATCACCGCGTCGACGTCTTTTAAAACAAGCACGTCCTCCAAGTACTGATACGCGCGTGGGGCGCGGCCATAATACTTTGCATTCACCTCTACCGCCTTCTCGCGGTTCAGCCGCCATAGGTCACACACCGTGGTCATCTCCACGTTTTGGCTAGTTTTCAGCTGAGACACGATCCCGTCTAGGTCTCCGCCCCGACTCCCGTTGCCGATGTGGCACAACGAAATACGATCGTTGGCGCCCAGAATCTTGTCGTACGAAAGAGCTGTCCTCGCGAACGCCGTAGCTCCGGCAAGTAGGGCCGACTTGGTCAAGAATTTTCTCCGATCGATGGTTTCTTCCGGGGCGCTCATGCTTGTCCTCCTGTATGGATCAGTTCCAAATGCTCCTCCGGCGCCCCAATTATGCCAGAACCACTGACTCCGAGGCGATGCGCAGATTGCTGTTGAAAGACCCCGTGCTTGTTGAAAAAATCACTGTCATCGGACCCGAGGAATGGATTCTGGGTGAGTGGAATGCCTCTGACGATCCTTCGCGCCCCAGCGCATTAGACGGTTGCCGTAGATCAGTGACCGCTCACGGCTTCGGGTGCGGTGCTGTGTATGGGTTGCAGCACGGTGCTTGCGCCGGTGCGAATTCCATGAATTCGACGCGCGTGGCGTCCGGATCGTAGATATCGACTGCCCACTTGCCGTCGCGGCCGATTTCGGGTTCATCAGTGTTCTTTAGTCCGCGGGCATGGATGAGATCGATCGCAGCTTTTGAACTAGAGACGCCCAGCGAGAAGTGATTCTGCACACCGAGTTCCTTGTGGTCTGCCGTGGGTGGAATGTTGAGCATATATTCGATCCAGTCGCTGCCATCGGGAACCTGAATTTCTTCCCAATCCGCATCCGACTCTTTGAATCCGCCGTGCCAATACATGCGGAAGCCCAGTAAGTCTCGGTAGAAGCGATCTTCTACGCCGCTATCGCGGACTACAAAGCCAGCGTGAAACAGACGGGTGCTCATCTGATCGGACGATGGTTTGAAAACAGTCCTCGCCGCCTGCTGTACAAAGGCGATGGGGTGACCCTCAGGATCGAGAAGCTCGAAATGCTGTGCGCCATTCGCTTCTTTGGAGATTTCACCTGCGGTGATGCCATGTGCAATGAGATAGCGGCGCATTTCGCCTACATCATTAGTTGTAAATGCCACTTCGGCAAGAAAATTGGAGTTGGCCGGAGTGCTTGCGGAAATGATCTCGATCTGCTGGTGGTCGTTTACGGCAAAGCATGATTGCGCCAGACCAGCGCATCCAGGAGTACCTGGGGGAAGCGCTATGATCTTGCTATAAAACTTTCGTGAATTGTCTAGATTGGTGGAATAGACGCGAACATGCGCAATACCCGTGATTTTTGGGCGCGGGGGCTGGGCTTTTGCGGTGAGCGGAAACCAGACCAGAATAGCTAAAATCACAGGATTCATGACCTCTCGGCGAAAACCACTGGATTTTACCTCAGCTCTGGAATCTTGCGCCCAACTCCGGCTGGTCACGTCGCACTTCATGATGCCCATTCCGGTTCTGGGTTGAAAACGTGGTGTTCTTTGTATTGTGCTGGCTGGTTTGCGTGGTGCGCGTCACGGCACTCCAATGAGTCCACTTTCCATTTCCGCACGGCCATGATTGGCTCAGCGGTTTGGGTTGCGCTTTGGGCTATTGTGTGAACTTGCCCGCGGCGTTCGCAGCGCTTGCTGACGCATTGCAGAAAGGCACAATAGAGCGCAGGACGAATAATGCGTGCAACTGATGTGGCTCCGTGTCTTTGCGGTTGACCAACAAGATGCATTGATCCTAGCCCACAATGAGGGCAAACGAAGTTTGCAAAATCGGTATCCGTGGATGACGGGTTTCGATGTTGGGTTATATCTGGAAGGCTTCTGAGCGGGAGGGTTGTGTCAACTTCGCATTTGCCAGGAAGAATCACAAACGAGTCAGCCATGATGTGGTTATTGTAGTTCTTTCCCGCCCCGATTTTTGGAGTAAGTAGCAGCGAAAGGACTTATCTTCAGCGGTTTTCCCCGCACGAACGCTTGAATGTGGGGAGACCGCCCCCCCGCGCGGGGAAACTTCGCTACGCGAGTCCTTTAATGTTACCAGCGTTTCAGTGACTGGGATTTGTCCTCTGCAACAAACCAGCGGCCGACTGCGAGGGGAGACTGCTTGTCGCGCATGTCGTCATCGTGGTATGCCCTGATTTTTGCCTGGGGCCCGCCGTACTACGCCTACGGGTGCGGGATCCTTGGGCGCTCCAGCAATGCCTACGTTTCGCGAGCAGTGCACGTGGCCACATAAGATCAGCAATTTATCCGAATCCGGGGCCCCATGTGTCGGAAAGAACGCATTCGGCGATACCGGCCAAAGCTGCCGGAGGAAGTAGCGGGTCGGCCTGCAGAGAACGTCTTGGCAACGGAATTATCGCGGGCAAGCTGCCGCGGCAGTCGACCCAGCCGAAGGGTGCCGGAGGACAGAGAGTCTTTCCCGCGAATTAGGGCTTCACGAAAGCCGGATCGATGGCACTCTCAATCGTGTGCTGAAACGCCTTCCACGGGCAGGTCATCTTCTCGTCCGCCGTGCCGCAACCAGGGAGGAAGATGGGAGACTTTAGGGGTGGCGAGTCCAGCGTCAACGGCATTGCTTTCCGCATCTGTTCCATGCTTTGTGCGACATAGTAAGTGCTGACCGCCATCTCTCCTTCGGCTTGCTGCCACAGTTCAAATACCAGCGCCCCCCCTGGTGGCGTATCATCGCGCTGGTAGCCATCGAGTAGCCAAGAAATCCCCAGCAGTCCCGCGATGTTGGAGATGTTCGTGTCGTGTCCGACGATGATAAGAACCCGATCTCCGACCTCACCCAGCGATCCGGTGACTGAGCTGTCTCTAACCGCCTGTTCCATGGAGCGCAGAACATGGCTTAGCAGGTTCGAGCCCTGAAGGCGAGCGAGATACGGTGTCTGGCGCGCCAAGTCGGCATAAGCCGCGTGGAGTCTCAGGATCTCCAGCATCTTGCCTGCGTCCAGTCGACCCCAGCCGAGATCTTTGCCCTCCATCCCATTAACGTACTGAAGCAAGAAATCTTCCGACAAGGTTGAGCCGGTTCTGAGCGGACCTTGCAGATCAGCTGCGTGATCACCTTTGCCTGCTTCCACCGAAGAAGGCTGCTTCAAAACAGATCGTTTGCCGGGCTTTTCCTCCACCGGACACGACGCACCCGGGGCGCAACCAAAGAGTACCTCGCGTAGCATGTCGAATGCTTGCCGATAAATGATTACCAAGGCGTTCGGATTGGCACCGATCCGACCAGATATGGAAGCAGCAGCCAGTGCGCGGTCCGGCTTAGCGATACCGGCGCTCAGCGGACTGAATAGCGGATCCTGTCCGGCACTGACGGTCTGCACGTCTACACTGCAGCCCGGCATAATCCCAGTCGCCAGGGCACGGCCCGTCTCGCGGGTGCGCGATTCAGCGTCCGCTCGGATATAGACATGGCCAGCATCGGCGCAGCCTGTAGAGTGGAGCAGTCCGGCAGCAGCAAAATGCAGCCGGTAGTATGAGCCGAACAGCGTCATCAACTTGCTACCGCGCGGCGTGAGGTTTCCAGGCGCAACTCCCCAATCCGGCCAAGGTTCGGCGGAATACGCGTTCAGTTCTGGCAGAGTCCACGTGGGGGATCGAACACCATGACGAGTCAGGATAACGGCGAACCGGAGCTTTGGGGCCGCTGCGGGTGTATCCGGGGTACCCGCTGTTGCGGCAGTCGCGGCGAGGAAGATCGTGACAAGAGCAAGCAACTTGACCGGGATTTCCGTTTTTACCTCGCAGACAAAAAGCATTGCGCGCCCCGTCATCAGCGTGTCATTGATGGGGACATTGATCGCGCGAGCGAGGATTAGGACGACGAGCATCAGCACTGTCGAGGCAACGGTAAATGCGAAGCGGAAATGTAGCGGATTGCCGCGCATGAGTAATGCCGCGGTCCCTGCGGAAACAATAGATAGGATCAACAGTGTCGGGATCAGCCGCATCACGTTGACATGTTGTCCCTGCTGGAAGCGGATGAAAGGGCCTGGTGGTATGGTGGGCCGGACAGGAGTGATTCCCCACCGGTCGAATAGGAGGGTCCCCGCAAACAGACCGGCAAAGAAGACGTTCGCAGAGCTCGCGAGGGTCAGCAGGTGAAAGGGTGTCATTTGACACAGGCCTCCGTTGAATGCGGTGTAATCATAGCAAGAACCCTATGGCGCGATTAGGGGCCCATCCCAAGTGGGCTTCCGGCCCGTAACTTAAGGACGGTCCTGCGCAGAGCCGAAATCGTGGGACTTCGGTTCTTTGTGGAAAAGCGAAGGTTTCTCACCTAGTCGCACGCTTTTCCCCGCGGGTGCAGAGTTAGCTCGGCGAATCCAGGCGCCTGCTGCTGCAACTGAAAAAAATAAGGCAACAGAGAGGGGAGAGCAACCCGGAGTGATGATGACTGATCAAACGAATCTCCACGCGCTTTCTGTGAAATCCCGCTGGCTTCCGCGGCAGAATTTCTTAATAAGCGCTTTTCCGGCCTTCTCAAAATTGCCGCAACTCATGCAGCTCCCTCGCCCTGTGACGACGGACCAGGAGCCGATCCCGATAAAGCCTTAGTGCTTGACGATTCCCACGCCTTCTTTGATTGACAGGATCTGGATAGCCGGATCGTTTTCTAACTTCTGCACCAATCCGCTGGGCCAGAGGATTTCCAACGTGTCAATTTTCGTTGCTTACCCGAGGCCGAAATGCAGACGGAAGTCCCCCTGCGAAATGTAGCCGCCACCGCTGCGGAACCTCTTGCAACTGTTGATGGCCGCTCGCCCACGCCGTCACTCGGGCGCCGATCGCGTCGCGATTGGATTTCGTCACAACGAGCATGACCAGGATCCAATTACCGTGTTTGAAACTTGCCTGACACTCGGGATATTCGGGACATTCGGGAGAATTCCATCTCCGAGAAAATGCTTGACAACTACGTTCTATTTGGTGTAAACGAGCGCTACTTGAGGAGAGCAGCTAAACGTTTAGCTAGTTGAGCGAGTTCTGGTCCACGATTCTTTATCAGGCCATCGTTACTTGCGGCCAGAACTTAAGGTCGGAAGGGCTGTGATATCAGCCTTCATTCATCGAACTAAGCGATGACCAAGAACAGCGAATCTCAAGGAAAGGGAGGGCAAACCGATGCCGCGCGCGCCCCTTGACAGCATGCGAAGAGTTGTTGCAAGTGGGCTGGTGCTTTTTCTTCTCGTCGATTACGCCCACGCTCAAATTGATCGCGCCTCGTTAACCGGAACAGTTACTGACGCCTCGGGAGCTGTGATCCCAGAGGTCAAGATTGACGCTGTGGCCGTGGACACACCGCTCCATTACGAAACCTTGACAAACAAGCAGGGGACATACCGACTCACTGCTCTGCCGGTTGGAAATATGGAGATCGACATCACTAATCTGAGATCCTCGATAACCATCCCTGCTTTTCGTTCGGAGCCCGTACTGATGCCGTTTCATGGATTGCCGTCGCTTCTCTCAAGGAGCTGAAAATGAAGCCGAAGCAAGTATCCTGCATTCTCTCCTTTTGTTCGAAGGTCACGACAAAGCAGCTCCTAGGCGTTCTGCTGGTTGCACTCGGGACGCCGGCGCTCTTCGCGCAGGTGGATCGTGCCGTGCTTGAAGGCACGGTGACCGATCCGTCAGAAAGAGTGATTGTGGGAGCCAATGTGAAAATTCTGTCTGTGGATACCGGAATCAGTCAGGAGCAGACAACCAATGCGAAGGGTTATTACCTTTTCCCTGGCCTGGCTGTTGGCCGTTATACAGTGACAGCTAGCAGTAAGGGCTTTAAGACCAAGATCGTCGACGATGTCATACTGCAAGTCGGCCAGACACGCACATTGGGCATTGGGCTCGTGGTCGGCACGTTTAGGGAAGAAATGGAAGTCAAGGCCTCAGACGCGCCTTCAGAGCGCAGTTCAGCCGAGGCATCCACCGTCATCAATACGGACCAGATCGCGAATCTTCCTAACAATGGGCGCGACTGGGCTAGCTTCACCCTTCTCGCACCATTCGCTCAGGATGATGGTGGGGGCGATCAGCGGACGATTCGCTTTGCGGGCCGCGCGCGGGACGACAACAACTTCCAGTTCGACGGGGTCGATGCCGGGGGCATTCAAGAACAAGCTCAAAAGTCACAAACACGCCTGCAGATCTCACAGGATGCCGTCGAGGAGTATCGCGTCAACAGCGCACTGTACGATGCAGAATACGGCACGCAAGCCGGTGGCCAGGTAGATGTGGTTACCAAATCCGGCACGAATAACTGGCACGGCACAGCTTTCGGCTATATCAGGAATTCCGTTTTCGATGCGCGGAACTTCAATGACTTCGATCTCAACGGGAACCCGGCCGTTCCGCCATTCCGCATGGGACAGTACGGAATGACTGTCGGCGGGCCGATCGTTAAGGACAAGACTTTCTTCTTCATCAGCTACGAAGGGCTTCGACAATTGCAGTCGATCACCCAGCAATTCACGGCGCCCGCCGGTGTGTGTTGCGGCCAACTGTCGGGTCCTCCTCTCGTTACTCTTACGGTTCCGTTCCAGCAATACGTGTTGAATACGTCTCCGCAGATGTGCACCGTCATGCAGGCATACCCATGGCGCACCTCGGTTGGCACCATCAACGGCTGTGCTCCGCGCTTTTCCTATCCGGATGGCGCTTTCCAAACTACGTCCGACCCCAACGCGGATCTGGTCACGGCCGCAACCCCTACCACCGTCCACGAAGACACTTGGCTGGTGCGGGTTGACCATCAGTTCAGTGATAAGACCCTACTGTACGGTCGCGCCCAGCGCGACATCAGTCTGGTGGACGGGCCGAATGGCAGCAGTCTCCCGCCGGACAAGCTGCAAACCATCAACCACCCGGCAAATTACCTGGTGGCGTTGCAGCACACAATCACGCCGAATCTCTTCAATGAAACCAAGGTCTTTGTCAATCGCTCACCCTTCCACAATCCTCAGTCCAGCGCGCTTTCGTTTGCGGTAAGCACGAGTAATTTCGTCGGGCTCAACGACAACACGGAAGACGTCGAAGTCGGCACGACGTATGGAGTGGTTGATAACTTGACTTGGGTCCACGGCCGGCACGCCCTTAAGACCGGTATGGAGATCCGCCGGGTCAGGCTGAATCAGGGACAAACCGCGGACAATACTCTCACCTTCGCCAGCGAAGATGAAATGACAACCGCCACGCTCTCTAACATTACTTACGTCGCTCCGTGGTGCTGCCACCGGCTGCGCCGCACGTTCTACATGCCCTATTTCCAGGATGAATGGAAAGTCACTCCGACTCTCACCCTGTCGGCGGGGCTCCGCTGGGAATACTACGGGGTTGCCCATGAGGCAACGAACCGGACCACGGTCTTTGACCTGAATCAGTTTCACGGCGTCTGTTTGGGGTCAGGCTCATTTAACACATTGCCAGTACCGGCCGGCTCAGGTCCGATCAATACCCCGCCCTGCCCCAAGAATCCGGCTTTGTACAATCCGAATTATAAGAATCTTGATCCTCGCGTGAGCTTCGCGTGGGCGCCTTCCGCGCTGCATGGGAAGACCGTCGTGCGCGCTGGCTTTGGCATCTACCACGGGGCAGCTCAGAATGATGATCTGAATGCCGGACTGGAGAGCGACACGTTCCGCGTGAAGGTCAACCAGACGATTGCTCTAAGCCCAGCCTTTGAGCAGACCACTCCCGACCTTTCGAGTGTGATTACGCAAAAACAGGCTTCGCACCCTCGCGGCTTGCAACGGCAAGGCCGCCGGGACCTATATGTAGAGGAGTGGGGACTCACCGTCGATCACGAACTACCCGCTGGGCTCCTGCTCTCCGCGCAATATATCGGGACCCATGGTGTGCGACTATTCTCTCGCGGTAGCGTAAATCTCTGCACTAGTCCTGTTACTTTCAATTCCGCTGACGGCGACTGCGTCCGGCCACTTGATCAATTCTATCCCGACCCAAACAACCCCGATCCTTTTGGTTCGGTCGATATAAAAAGAGATATCGGCGCCAGCACCTACCATGGCCTCGGGGTGTCGGTTGAGCGCCGCTTCACCAAAGGGGTATCCTTTCAGTCGCGCTACACCCTCTCACATTCCATCAATAACGGCTCGGTCGGCGGCGGTGAGTCCAGCGGGCCAGAAAACGTCAATTGTTTGCCTTGCGACAAAGGGCCGAGCATTTTCGATATTCGCCACAATTTCACCGCCAACGTTGTTTATGAACTCCCCCTCGGGCCTGGCAAGGCTTACCTGAACGATTCGGGAGCGCTCGGCAAAGTCGTTGGCGGCTGGAGCCTGAGCAGCATCGGCCTTTGGCACACCGGACATCCGTTAACCGTTTCGATGGACCTCAGCAGCCCCATTAGCGGTGGGCCCTTCGATCAACTTCCCTTTACCTACCTCCTTCCCGACGGCAACGATCAGACCAACCAACGACCCGACGTTATTCCCGGAGTGCCGCTCACTCTGCCGGGCGGTGGGCACAATGGCGTGCCACTGATCAACCCCGCAGCCTTCACTGCCCCGCCGGTCGACGCAAATGGAAACTTCACCCGCTTCGGTGATGCGGGGAACGGCCTTATCCGTGCCCTGAACAGCTGGCAGGTCGATTTCGCGCTCACCAAAGAAACTAAGCTCACCGAGGGTGTTTCGATGGAGTTCGCGGTGCAGGCGTTCAATATCCTCAACCACGTTCAGCTTGGTGACCCGGGCTCGCTGACTCTGAATTACGACCCAACCGTTCCAGGGACAAACCTGGGGGTGCCGGGCAGCTTCGGGATCATCACCTCAACCGTAAACTTCAACAACAACAACGACAATAAGGCTTCTCCGAACACGGGCACCGGCTTGCCGCGGCAGCTTCAATTCATGCTTCGCTTCAAGTTCTGACTTGCGGAGGCGGTAACGGCGTGGACACAACAAGGCAGTGGTCTTCGTATTGGAGGGCTTTCAACAAACCCCATTTAGTTTGCGACCTGAAATTCCAGGATGCTTGGGAGTGATTCGACAATTGAAGCTCGTACTTAGGAGGGGATGCAGTGCGGGAGCCCTCGACGGGAGTAGTCTGGCAAAGGCAAAGTGAGGCGAGGAAAGTGGCGCGAGAGTTGCTCGTTGCGGCCACTGCATTCGTTGCGATCAATGTGTGGGCGAGTGACCCCTGGCAGAAATCCTATAAGCAGTGGGACGCGACAGATGTGCGAAGGATCTTGAACGACTCGCCGTGGTCGAAAGCGGTTGAGATTGAACGTAAAGAGAAGCACGGCTTGGAAGCGCCGGAGGGTGCTCCTAAATTTGCCGGCGCTCCTGGCGCCGATGAAGAAGACGAGAAAGAAGAGAAAGATGATGATAACCGCGGAAGAGGCGAGAAAGCGAGAAAGAAGGACGAGGTGAAATTTCGGGTTCGTTGGGTATCCTCCAGAACCCTTCGTGAGGCCTCGGTCCGCGGCCAGGTATTGCAAGGAAGGATTGCCGAGGCAGATGAGGACAGAAATCTGCCTCCGGCGGCTGACGATTATGAACTAGCGCTGGTCGGAACGGACATGAGCTTATTTAGCAGTGCGGACGAGTCCACGCTGAGGGACAAAACCTATCTGATTGCGAAGAAGTCAAAGAAAAGAATACCGGCCGTCCAGGTGGAGATTGTGCGCGCATCTGATGGCAAGAGAATCAACGCTATTGTCTTCCATTTTCCGAAGAAGAACCCTTCGGGGCAATCAGTCGTCTCAGCGGATGAAGAGGAGCTCAAGTTTGCTAGTCGCGCAGGAAATGTCGAAATTAAGGTCAGCTTCGATTTGCAAAAGATGGTTGACCAGCAAGGAATGGATTTGTAGCCGCCGGGTCGAGGAGCCACAGCAATGGTCAAATTAGGTTGGGTCGTACCTGATGATGTCCCATGAAATCGTTACCTCAATACAAGTGCGCGATGGTGATGTCGTGCTGGTGCGGGATGGCTACCACCCGGTGGTGGCTGGGCACGGTTACAACGTCTACTTCCTGAATTGTCTGGCCGGGAGCGCTCGTCAGCTTGCGACACCGAGGATCCAGATCACGTTTGGGTGCGTTCGATGTGGAATCAAGTCGACCCGCGAGTCATAGTGCGGGGGCGCGGTGTCTGATTGTGATTGGTGAGATCACGTGAACGACGAGAACCTGAGGACACGACCTGACAGTTTAGTCAGCACAATCATCGGCGACGTCCATTTCTGGATCCCGCTGGTTGTGCTCTTAGTGGGTCTGCTCCTTCTCCATGAGCTCCACTGAAGTAGGAAAAGAGGACGCTTGGAATCTGCCCTCACTTCTGCCGTTCAAAGTCCGATGCAGGCAAGCCGTCTGCGAAGTTTGCAGGCCCTGGGAGTGTTCTGCGGGTTCGCTGCCGGTGCGTGGCTGGGCGGAGCCGAAGCGCCGATAAAGATGGTAAACACCGGTATGTCCCCAATCACGGTTTCACTCATCATGGTGGCCGGAGTTTTCCTGGCTCGCTGGAGCATCCCGGCGTTTATCCGTGGGACTTCCTACGTTCGCAATGACGTGCGTCAGGCGCCTCATCTGATTATTTGGGCAGTACTCGCGGGATGCATGTGGGCAGTGGCCAACACCATGACCATCTATGCCATCCGCGCTGTTGGTTTGAGCATCGCCTTTCCTTTGTGGAATACGAATAGCCTACTTGGAATCTTCTGGGGCTTCCTCTTGTTCAACGAACTCCACCAGGCAGGATGGAAGCGCTGGCTGGGAGTGCTGGGCGGAGCGGCAGCTATGTGCGGCGGCGCAACATTGCTGGCTTTTGCATCCTCCACTCAAGCTTCCCCGGGCAAAGCCGCTCTCGGCGTAATAGCGGCTCTAGGCGCAGGGATCTTGTGGGGAACCATGTATATCCCCTACCGAAAAGCTTATCTAACGGGCATGAATCCCCTCTCTTTCATAACATTCTTTACCGTAGGCGAGTTAGCCACAATGACCGTTCTGGCCCTGAGCTATAGGGGGGCAGTCCCTCTGTGGCATGAAATCGTCGGCGCACGGACCGTGCTGTTTTGGCTGATGCTGGGGGGCTTCGTTTGGGTGATCGGAGACTTATTTCAGCAATACGCGGCGAAATACGTGGGGATCAGCCGGGGGGTTCCGCTTTCCAACACCAATCAGCTGTGGGGACTGCTGTGGGGCATCCTGGTTTTTCATGAGCTGCAAGGGGGGAGCCAGCGAGTCTACGCGGAAGTGATCGGGGGATCGATTTTGATGGCACTTGGTGCCGTTGCAATTGCGTTGTCCTCGGCGACCAGCCGAGAGCACTCGCGTTGGCAAGATGCAGCAGAACGAGAGGGCAAACGGTATGGCATTGCAGACGGCTATGTTCGAGCCAGTATGGAAGGCAGGGAGTTCGAGGGAGGGCTGAGCCGCCGATCCTTTGTAGACTGGCTGCTCGTCGGCGGTGTCACAGCTATCTTTGTTGCGGTTGCGGCTATGGCGCGGCTCCCGCGCTTCGACCTCAATCTGACATGGGCAGCCGCAGTTTCGGCGGCCATGCTGTTCCTCCTGGTGGGCTGTGGGATTGCCCTCTGGCGGACGACTCGGTTCAGCTAAACAGCTACTCCTGCGAACTCGTGCAGCAAGCAAGAAAGCTTCGGTGATTGGTGTCTGTCATTAGTAGCTCAATTTCATGGAGGTTTTTGTGAAGAAATTTGCTGCCGCGCTACTACTGTTCGGACTGATCGTCCCCCCCGGCTTTTTCAAGTGACGAATATCGCGTTGTTAAGAAAATTCTAGTCCCCGGCACTGGCAGTTGGGATTACCTGGCTGTGGACGAGAGGGCGGCGCGACGTTTATACGTCTCCCACGGAACGCAAGTTGAAGTTCTCGATGTAGACTCGGGCACGATCATAGGCCAGATCTCCGATACTCCTGGAGTGCTCGGCATCGCCATCGCTTCCGAACTGGGCCGCGGCTTCGTCAGCGACGGCCAATCCTCAACGGTTACGATTTTCGATCTGAAGACTCTCAAACACAGCATCGAGGTGGCTCGGCCAGAAGCCAGACGCGATTATTTTTGATTCCGCCACCTCCAGAGTTTTCGCCTTCAACGGCGACAACAACAGCGCCACCGCGATCGATGCCGCTACCGGAAAAGTTGTGGGCACGGTCGACCTCGGCGGTGGGCCTGAGTTCGCCGCCGCGGACGGTAAGGGCTCCGTTTTCGACAACCTGGAAGATGAGAGTCTGGTTCTTAAGATCGATGCGCCCAGGCTCACGGTTGAGCAGCGATGGAAACAGCGCCTTGCGAATCGCCGAGCAGCATGGCCATGGATGCGCGCCAACCCCGTCTGTTCCTTGGGTGCCGCAGCAAAGTGATGGCTGTGATGAATGCCGACACCGGCCAGGTCATCCCAACCCCGGTTCCGGCGAAGTGTCCGGATTTTCCCGGCCCAATAGCCATCTCCCTCTCTCGTTCGACGGAGTAATACGCATTGAGGGGAAAATGCATTCTGCCGGGGTCTTACGGAAGCCGTAAAGCCGCTGCGCGCCGTGAAACCGATTGCAAGTTCGAACCCTGGCCACGATCTAAATGACGACGTTACATCGTGATATTCAGCATGCCGAGCTGCCGTTTTGTTGGATAATAGGGGGCCTAGGAAGTGAGCATGTCTGGCGCTGCGGATAAGTAACGGTGAGAGTAGCCTGGTATGCACTCGTCTGCTGCTGAAGTCACTACCGAATCTGGTCCTGTGCTGGGCCAGGAAGGAACACCGCCAGAACATCCGGCGGGTGGCGGTTTTCGGTCCAAGGGACGTATTATCGTGCTTGCACTGGTCGTCGGCATCGTTCTGTTCGTGGGGCTTAGGGTCAAGACCCCATCGATTAAGAATGCCGCGCTTCCTTCAAATGTCCCGCCTGATCTGAGCCGAACTCTACGTCTCAAGGGCGCAACCGAAGCCGTGCAAACTCGCGCCGTGCTGGCGCCCCTTCTGGCAGGCCAGCAGGTCGGGACCCTCACAATTACCAAGTTGACGCTTGGCGGAAGGCACGTGAAGCGCGGGGACCTGCTGGTGGAATTCGATCGCCAAGCCCAGATTCGCGATTCGCTCGACAAGCAAGCGGAATACGACAAATTGAATGGTCAGGTATTGGAGGAGCTGGCGAAAGAGGATGCGGCGCGCGCCAAAGACGAAACTGAAATAAAGCAGGCCGAAGACAACCTGAGCAAAGCAGAGCTCGAGATGCAGAAGGTTGAGACCCTTTCGCGCATCGATGCCGAGAAAGCCCACGCGACTCTTGACGAGGCCAAGACCACACTGCAACAACTTCGGGAAACCTTCGATCTGAAGCGTAGGGCAGCGCAGGCAGCCATTCGCATCCTGGAAATTCAGCGTGATCGAACTCGCGAGACCATGTTGCACGCTAAAGCGAACGCCGAGCTGATGCAAATCCACTCGCCCATTGATGGTGTCGTCGTTCTGAACACGATCTGGAAACAGGGAAAAATGGGAGAGGTCCAAGAGGGCGATCAGGTTCGGCCAGGCGTGCCTTTCATGCAGGTGGTCGATCCCTCGATGATGGAGGTGCGGGCGCTGGTCAATCAAGAAGATTTCCTTAGTTTGCAAATCGGCCAAGCGGCCAAAGTGCACCTCGATGCCTATCCAGACCTAGTGTTCCCGGGCAAGCTGGAGGAGATGGCTCCCATTGGCAGGAGTGGTGACTTCTCCTCCAAGCTTCGTACGTTCGCCGTAGTTTTCTCGATTACCGGCAATGATGCGAGGTTGATGCCTGATCTTTCGGCCGCGGTTGACCTAGATCTGAGAGCGCGATAACGGCACGGACGGCTTAACATGATCAGCAGAATCCGGCAGCTGTGGATTCAGCGCAAAGCGATGGTTGTCGTCGCCCTTCTCTCGATGGGTAGCGGTGCCGTGCTCGGAGCTGTCCGGTACTCCAACCGGTTTCCTGCGATTCCCACTTTCGAGGTGAAGCGTGGTGAATTCATCGACTCGGTCCAGTTCCGCGGTGAAGTGAAGGCGATGAAGTCGGTAACGATTTCTGCTCCCGCTGAGGCTGGTGATCTTGAGATCGTCAAGATCGCAGCCGACGGAACCCAACTGAAGCAGGGCGACACTATCGTCGAGTTTGACAAAACAAAAACCGAGCAGGAACTGGCGCAGTACCGGTCGACTCTGAAATCGGCGCAGGCAGAGATCGAACAGGCCCGGGCTCAGGCGCGGCTGAAGGAAGAAGAGGATGTAACCGTGGCGATGAAAGCCCGATACGACGTCGAAGCGGCGAAGTTGGATGCCAGCAAACAAGAGATTGTGTCGAGAATCGAAGGCGCCGAGGCGAAGTTGAAAGTGGCCGACGCCGAGCAAAAGCTGCATGAAATGGAGGAGAAGTTGAAATCCGATCGTGCGGTAAATAAGGCAACGATCGAGAGCAAAACCCAGGCCAGCAAGAAAGCGGCTTACGATGTGCAGCGGGCCGAGCGCGCGCTAACCAAGATGATATTGCGGGCGCCATTGGCGGGCATGATCAGCCTGGTACCGGTTTGGCGGCCCGAAGGCGAAGTTCCGTTTAAACCGGGAGACCGGGCTTGGCCTGGCGCACCGATGGCGGAGCTACCCGATGTTTCTTCGCTGCGAATCTCGGCGCGCGTGGATGAAACCGAGCGCGGCCGCATTGCAATAAAGCAGTTAGTCACCGCGCAACTGGATGCGATCCCCGACCGTCAGTTCACCGGCAATATCGAGCAGATCAGCACGATTGCGACCATCGATTTTTCGGCGGGCTGGCCAATCCCTAGGAATTTCAATCTCGAGATCGCGCTTGACCAGGCGGATACGCGCTTGAAGCCGGGCATGACAGCCCAGTTAACCGTGGTGGTGGACCGCGTTCCGGATGCACTCAGCATTCCCAGCGAGGCCTCGTTTCAGAAATCGGGTCAGACCGTAGCCTATGTATGGGAGGGTTCGAAATTCCAGGAGCATGCGATCGAGATCCGCCGTAGGAGTCGCAACCGCATCCTGGTTGCGAAGGGTTTACGTGCCGGCGAACGAGTGGCATTGAAAGACCCGTCGGCGAAGGAGTGACCCAGTATAAATGAAACACCGCCGT
>Ga0137383_10000684_pt1 | contig 18341 bp, 18 predicted proteins | sample SagtaG_19_FD_104817 | JGI IMG/M metagenome (GOLD analysis project Ga0137383, IMG submission 104817) | Vadose zone soil microbial communities from Sagehorn Ranch, Mendocino, California, USA - Sage2_R_40_16 metaG | ecosystem: Environmental > Terrestrial > Soil > Vadose zone | place: USA... | reverse complement strand
GGCTGCAGAAGGCGCCGTCTACCAGAATGACCGGCGGTTTCCGGCCGTCGCCCAGGCGATCGTACGCGATCGCGGTGCCGTCGCGCGAGCGTACCTGGCTCATGCCATCCCCATCTTGCGGAACCGCTGGACGCCCTCGCTCGGTCCGAAGTCGTCCAGCTCGAACAGTTGGCGCACCTCGATCTCGGCCTCCTTGCCGTCCAACGAGGGATTGGGGAAGCGCCGAGCCCACTCCATCGCCTCTTCCTTCGACTTCACCTGAATCATCGTGTAGCCGGCGATGAGCTCCTTCGCTTCGGTGAAGGGCCCGTCGACGATGGTGCGCTTCTGTCCGGAATACCTGACGCGCCACCCCTTGGAGCTCGCCTGCAGCCCCGACGCATCGAGCAGGACGCCGGCCTTCTGCAGCTCTTCGTGGTACTTCGCCATTTCGTTGAGCATCTTCTCGTGCGGCATGACGCCCGCTTCCGAGTCCTTGGTCGCTTTTACGATGATCATGAATCGCATGGCTGGAACCTCCTTTCTATGATCACGACGAACGGGGTTGGGCACAATCGACATCGAATCGCATGTGACAGCCGAACAACAGGTTAGCTGCTGGTTGCCGACTGCCGAGATGGGCGACAGTATCTCCTCATGAATACTCCCTGGTCTCGCCGCGAATTCCTCGGCACCGCCGGTGCGTCGCTCGCCGCGACCGCGCTCGGCCCGTTGCCCAAGAGTCTCCTCCCCACGCCCGGCTCGGCGCCGCCCGCCACCGTCCGGTTCGGCATGATCGGCATCGGGATGCAGGGGTCGTGGCTCCTGCCGTCGTCGATTTCCCTGCCGGGCGTCGAATGCGTCGCCGCGTGCGACCTGTACGACGGCCGGCACACGCTGGCCCGGGAGATCGTGCGGCCCGACCTGCCCGTCACGCGCCGCTATCAGGATCTGCTCAACGACAAGACGATCGACTGCATCGTGGCGGCGGTGCCCGACCATTGGCACAAGCAGGTCGTGGTGGACGCGGTGACCGCCGGTAAGGACATCTACTGCGAGAAGCCGATGTCGCACAGCGCCGCCGATGGCGTGGCGATGGTCGACGCGGTGCAGAAGACCGGCCGCATCCTGCAAATCGGGTCGCAGCGCGTCAGCTCCCAAGTCTGCGCCAAGGCCAAGGAGCTGATCGCGCAAGGACAACTCGGCGACCTGATGCTCGTCGAGGGATACCTCGGCCGCAACGATCCCACCGGCGCGTGGGAGTACCCACCGCCCCCCGATCTCTCGCCGAAGACGCTCGACTGGGACACCTGGCAGGGTACCGTTCCCAAGCGACCCTTCGATCCGAAGATCTTCGCGCGCTGGCGCTGTTGGAAGGAATACGGCACCGGCGTCGCCGGCGATCTGCTGGTCCACCTGATCAGCGGCATGATGTTCATGGTGGGTCTCAACGAGGCGCCGCGGCAAGCGTTCGCGGTGGGCGGCATCCGGCGCTGGAAGGATGGCCGCAACATGCCGGACGTGCATGCCGTGCTCTACTACTACGGCGACCTCCCCGTATACATGCGCTTGAACCTCGGCACCGAGATGCCGGAGACCTATCGCATCCAGGGCTCCAAGGGCCTGCTCGAGGTCACCGGCTCCGAGATCCGGTTCACGCCGCAGAGCGGCGAGGATACGTCGCCGAGCTACTACACCGGGAGTTACCCAGGCGCGCTGCGCCGGGCCTACGAGCAGCAGTGGCACCGCGAGCACGACCCGCAGCTGGGGCACGAACCGCTGTCTGAGACCACCGTGATTCGCGGGCCGGACTTCGACGACGTGCGGCCGCACCTGTGGACGTTCTTCGAGGCGGTGCGGTCGCGGAAGCCGGTGACCGAGGATGTGATCTTCGGCCACCACGCGGCGCTGGCGTGCCACATGGCGAACGAGTCCTACTTCAGACAGGGTCCCGTGTCGTGGGACGAGGCGTCGAAGACGATCAAGTAAGGCGCGCAGTCAGGGGGCGAGGAACACGATCTCGCGGATCTCGCACTCGCCCTCCCACTCCGGCCAGTACCGCTGGTGCAGCTCCATGAAGAGGCGGGCGTTCTCGAGCGCCTCTGCTCGCGAATTCGCTGCCAGCACGGCGTAGCCGCCAAGGACTTCCTTGGCTTCGGCGAAGGGCCCGTCCGTCACCGTCAACTTTCCTTTGGACACGCGAAACCGTGCGCCTTTGCTGCTCGGGCCGAGGCCTCCAGTCTGGATCACGGAGCCGTTCCGGAGGGACTCCTTCACGAACTTGTCCATGGCATCCATCAGGGCTTGGGGAGCCTTCTGGCTCTCGGAAGATTTCAGAATCGACAGGAATGGCATGGCTACCTCCCTCTAGGCGTGCGCTGCATGTGTGTCGCCGGCGGCCAGCCAGGACCCGTCCAGAATCAGGAGCAAGCCAAGCAGCGACATCAGCCCGACGTGCTCGTGGAGCAGGAGGACCCCGACGACGACCGCTACGACAGGGTTGACGTAGGTGATGAGGCTCGCCCGGCTCGGTCCCGCCTCGGCGATGAGCTGGAAGAAGATGATGAGGCCGAGCACCGTGCAGACGACGCCCAGCACTGCGATGGCGCCGAGCGCGGCAGGTGTGGGGAGGCCGTGCGGCGGCCGCAACACCGCCGCCGGCAGCAACACGATTGCGGCGAGCACGAGGCTCGCCGTCACGGGGCCGAGTGGATCGAGATCGGCGAGGTGGCGGCTCACGATGAGCGGCGCGGCGGCGTACCCCAGTGTCGCCAGGAGCACGAGCGCGGCCCCCAACAGCTCATTCGGTCGCCCCCCGACGTCCACGCCCAGCAGCGCAATGACGCCGCCGAGTCCGATGACGAGGCCGACAACGCGCAGGCCCGTGGGCCTGTCGGCGGGGGAGATCCAAAACGCGAGCAGCGCCAGCTGTAGCGGCATCGTGGCGACGAGAATCGCGGCGAGCGACGACGAGATGTGTTGCTCCCCGACCGCGATGAGAACGAACGGTACGGCGATTTCGGTCGCGGTGTACGCGACGATCGCCCAGACGTGCCCGCGCAGCCCGCGCAGCGCGCCGCGGCGCAGGGCGATGGGGAGGAGCAGGGCGGCGCCCAACGACACGCGCGCCCAAGCGACGAACGCCGGCGGCACACCGGCGTCGACCGCCACTTTGATGAAGAGGTAGGGCACGCCCCAGATGATGGAGCTGAGGGCAAACAGCACCCACGCGCGGGCAGTCACGCGATCTGGAACCGAGCTTCCGCGCGCGCGTGCCGCACCACCGGCCGCCGGCCGTAGGCGACGAACGCCGCCAGGATCCCCACGACGAACGGGAACATCGCCGGCGCCACGCCCTGCGTCGCCACCGTGACGGTGACGGCGCCGATCATGATGGTGACGAGTCCCGCCGCCGCGAGCGGCGTCAGGCCGGTGTGCACGCGAAAGACTCCGGGAAGAATCAGTCCGAGCGCGCCGGTCACCTCACAAATGCCGATGAATTTCAGGAAAACTGCGGGGAGCGGTGAGACCTTGGCCAACACGGCGAGAGGCATGGCGAGCTTGAACCCGCCGGCGAACAGGAAGAGGGCGGCGAGGACCACCTGAACGATCCACAGCGCCACACGGGACTTCTTGGTCGTGAATGTCATCGCCCTAATCTCCTCGTTCTCGAGTGCGGAGCCGGGATCTCCGGGCTCCTACATAGCGTCGAGCGAGGGTGCGCAGAATCGACATCACTCGTAACTGCTGTCCGGATCATTGTTTACGGGTGATGTACACACCGACGATGCACAGGGCGCCGCCCAGCACGGCGAGCAGGCTGGGGACCTCGCCGAGCATCGCCCAGCTCATCGCGATCGTCACCGGGGGGATGAGGTAGGCTATGGCGACGACGCGGCCCGCCGTGCCTCTCGCGAGGGCGTACGCCCACGTCGTGAACGCCACGGAAGTCGGAAACACACCGAGAAACACCAGCCAGGCTGTCGCGTTGGTGGGTGCCGTGCGCAGCTCACGCACCAGGCTGGGCGCGTACGGCAGGCACACCAGCGCGCCCACGGAGCAGCAGATCCAGACCGCCTGTAGCGCGGACAGCCGGCCGAGCACCGGTTTCTCCGCGACGAGTCCGATGGCGGACGCGACCGCGGCGACGATGCACAGGATGGCGCCCAGGAGTGAGGCGTTCCCGGATGACGTCGCGAAGCCGATCAGGAGCACGCCGGCGAACGCCACCAGGCCGCCCACGAGCAACCCGCGCGTGACCCGTTCCTTCAGGAAAACGGCGGCGAGGGCCACGACGACGATCGGTGCGATCATCACGAGCATCGAGGCCGTGCCGGCGTCGATGCGCCGCTCCGCCTCGTTCAAGACGACGCTGTACGCACCGAACCAAGTGAGCCCCGCGATGAACAGGAGGCCCAGCTCGCGCCGCGTGGGGCGAATCGAGCCACGCGCCAGGAGCAGGGCCCCAAGCAACAGACTCCCGATCGTGAGCCGGGCGAGCGCCAGCGCGCCCGGGGAGAAGGCTCGGCCGGCGGCTCTGATGCCGACGAACGCTGCGGACCAGAGGACTACCGAGACGAGTGCGGCGGCGAGGGGCAGCCAGGGTCGAGGGGTCGGCATCGCGCCAGAATTCTACGTATTTTTCCTGAGTCTTGCCGCTCCGGCATCAACCCGAGGCTCGACCATGTGCCGCAACATCAAAACTCTTGCGAACTTCGATCCCCCAGCCACGGACGACGAGATCCGGGCTTCCGCTCTGCAGTTCGTGCGTAAGCTGAGCGGCGCCGCGAAGCCCTCGCACGCCAATGAGGCGGTGTTTGCCAAGGCCGTGGAGGAAGTGACCGCGGCGGCGCACCGTCTGATCCACGGCCTGCAAACGAACGCGCCGCCCCGCGATCGAGACGAGGAGCGGCGCAAGGCCCACGAACGGGCCATTCAGCGCTTCGGTCCGAAGTCCTCCGGCTCGAACACCTGACGAATCTCGATCTCCTCGCCGTCGCCGAAGGGCGCGCGTTTCACCCATGCGACCGCCTCTTCCTTGGACTTCACCTGCCAGATCCAGAAACCGGCGATCAACTCCTTCGCCTCGGTGAAGGGCCCGTCGATTACGGTCCGCTTCCCGCCGCTCGAGAACCGCACGCGGGCCCCCTTCGAGCTCGCTTGAAGCCCCTCGCCCGCGAGCATGACGCCAGCTTTCTGCAGCTCCGAGTTGAACTTGCCCATCGCGGTGAGGATCTTCTCGTCGGGAAGGACACCTGCCTCGGAGTCCTTGTTGGCTTTCACCAGGATCATGAATCGCATGGCCCGTGTCTCCTCATAGGTCGTGAATAGGCGAGAACCCTCGTTGTTACAATCACGACGAACGAGGGTTCACCCGATCGACAAGAGTCTTCACGTACTGGGCCAGTTTCTCGAAGCACTCGGTCCAGCCGCCCTGGTGCCCGTCGCGCTCGCCCAGCGACTGGAACACCGCCTGTCGGAACGTCATCTCCGTCTTGCCGCCGCGTTCGGCGAACGTCACGGTCACGAGCGTTTCAGGACCGGGATTGCCCTGAGGATCGTCCCACGCGTGGGTGAACACGAGACGCTCAGGGGCGACGATCTCGCGGTACACGCCGCCGAGCCAGAGGTCCTTTCCGTCCGGAGACCGCATGCACGACCGCCAGGGGCCCCCCGGTCGGAGCTCCCCTTCGCAGTGCGTGAGCGTGAAGCCGCGCGGGCAGGACCAGCGCACCAGATGCTCCGGCTCCGTCCAGGCTTTGAACACCAGCTCGCGCGGCGCATCGAAGATCCGCTGCATGACGAGCATCCGCTCGGCGGGCTCGGCGGCGATTCTAGTTTTTGCGGCCATGTTTTTTCTCCTTGCGTTGCAGTTCGGTCAGGTATTCGTCCAGCCGTTCGAAGCTCTGCTCCCAGAAGCGGCGATAGCGTTCTACCCAGTCGGCCACGTCCTTGAGCCGGTCGGCCTTGAGACGCGAGGGACGCCACTGCGCCTCGCGGTCCCGCGCGACGAGTCCGGCGCGCTCCAGCACCTTGAGGTGCTTCGACACGGCCGGGAGGCTCATGTCGAAGGGCTCGGCAAGCTCGGTGACGGTGGCGACTCCCGCCGTGAGGCGCGCAAGAATGGCGCGCCGCGTCGGGTCGGCGAGGGCGGCGAACGTGGAGCTGAGTCGGTCGGCGGACTTGCGGTTTGTGGTGGTCATATTTAACCTATAGGTTAAATACGCTATGAGCGACACCTTGTCAAGTGTGACTCGCGCGGGTCGATTCCGAGACCGATGACCACCACCGCCCGTCCCCGGAAGCCGCTCGACCGCAGCATCGTCGAGGGCCCGATCGCGCGCGCCGTCTGGATGCTCGCCTGGCCGACGATGGTGCAGAATCTGATCGGCGGACTCCAGGGAATGGTCGATCACGCGCTCGTCGGCCGTTTCGTGGGGTACGCCGGCAACGCCGCCATCGGCGTGGCGATTCAGATCTTCATCGTCGTCATCGTGTTCGTCATGTCGGTGTTCAGCGGCATGGGAGTGCTGGTCGCCCGGTTCGCCGGCGCGAACGATCCGGAGCAGGTCAACCGCACCGTGTACCAGGCGTTCCTGGCGGCGGTGGCGCTGTGGGCGTGCGTGCTGGCCCCGCTCGGCTGGATCCTCGCGCCCTCACTCCTCAGTGTCGTCCACGCCGCGCCTGCGGTGCGCGCCCAGGCCTTGCCTTTCCTGCGCCTCATGTTCGTCGGCAGCCTCGGCATGCTGCTGTTTTTCATGATAAGCGGGGCGCTCCGGGCAGCCGGGGACGCACGCACGCCGATGCGCCTCGGAGTTCTCCTCACGGTGCTGAACATCGCCTGCAACGTGGTGTTCATCACGGGCGTGGGGCCGTTTCCGCGATTGGGCACAACGGGGGCCGCCGTCGGTACGACGATCGCGGGGCTGGTCGTGGCCAGCTACGCCGGATACTTGCTCTTCTCGGGGCACCTCCCGGTGACGTGGCACCGCGGCATGGACTGGCGCCCCGATTGGGGCGTTATCCGCGAGTTGTTTCGGTTTGGTCTCCCCACGGGCGTGCAGGGGATCGCGATGAACATTGCGGGAGTGATGCTGCTCCGGTTCATCGGCTCGCTGGCCCAGAGCGCCGAGGCGCAGGCCACGTACGCGGTGGGGTATTCGGAGCTGTTCTCGTTCATCACCTGGACGTCGGTGGGTCTGATGAGCGCCGGCGCCACGGTGGCCGGTCAGAATCTCGGCGCAGGGCATCCCGAGCGGTCGGTGCAGGGGGTACACCGGGCAGCGCTACTGGGCCTCGGCCTTGCTGCCGTGATCGGCGCGCTCTTCCTCACGATCCCCCGCTTCTTGCTCGGCCTCTTCGGCATGACGGACCCCGTCGTCGTCGGCCTGGGTGTGCAACTGCTGCGGTTCCTGAGCGTGTCGGGGCTGTTCGTCACGGTCGCCCTCACGTACACGGGGGGACTGCAAGGCACCGGAGACACCCGCTCTCCGCTCTACATCTCGATCGCGTCCCAGATCGTCGTGCCACTCGGTCTCTGCACCGTGATCCAGGCGATCCGACCGCTGGCCCCCGCGGACATTTGGACGGCGATTCTGTTCGGCCACATGACGCGCTGCGCGTTGAGCGTGCTGCGGTTCCGGCAGGGGAAGTGGCGGACGATCCAGGTGGTGGTCGGCAGCGGCGCTCCCGCATGACGACTCAAGACGCCAGTAACGCCCGACTGCGGGTGCTGGCGCAGGTGTCGCACGCCTTTGCCATGGTCGCGACCGACCTGCCCGTCCTGCTCCGCAGTATCGCGACGACGACGGCGGAGCTGGTGGGCGACGGCTGCATGGTGTCCTTGATCGACGCGGACGGCGAAACGCTGGTCAACGCGACGAACGCGCATCGCGATCCGGCGCTGGAAGCCGACTACGCCGCATATCTGGCCGGGGTGCGCTTGCCGATGAGTACGAGCTCGGCCGTTTCGGCTGTCGTGGCCCGAACCGGCGAGCCGAAACTGGTACGCGAGATCGATCCCCGGACGATGGTGACGCAGAGCGACGAGGCGCTGCGGCCGCTCGTCGCGCGCCTCAACGTGCACAGCTTCGCGGTGGTGCCGATCCGTGCCCGTGGGGCCATCATCGGCACGCTCTCGATGGTGCGCAGCGGCCCGGGACGCGCGTATACCACCGATCACCTCACGTTACTGCAAGACATGGCCGACCGGGCCGGGCTGGCCATCGAGACCGCCCGGCTGTATGACGACCTCGAGCGACGGGTGCGGCTGCGGACGGCCGATCTGGAAATCGTCAACAAGGAGCTGGAGGCGTTCAGTTACTCGGTCTCGCACGACCTGCGCGCCCCGCTCAGGGCGATCGACGGGTTCAGTCATGCCCTGCTCAGCGACTACTCGAGTCAGCTCGATGAGCAGGGCCGCACCTACCTCGAGCGCGTGCGGGCCGGCACACAACGCATGACTCAGCTCATCGACGATCTCTTGAGCCTGTCGAAGATCACCCAGGCGTCGCTGAGTCGTGAACGCGTCGACCTGACGGATGTAGCCCGGAGAGTGCTGATCGAGCTGGGCGGGCGAGACCCCACGCGCAAGATCACGACGCGCGTCGCCGACGGCCTTGTCGTGCAAGCCGATCCTCGTCTCCTCACCGTGATGCTGGAGAATCTGCTGGGCAACGCCTGGAAGTTCACGTCGAAGCAGCCGGCCGCGACGATTGAGGTCGGGAAAGAGATGCGCGACGGCGAAACGGTCTTCTTTGTGCGCGACAACGGCGCGGGCTTCTCGATGGAGCACGCCACGAAGCTGTTCGCGCCATTTCAACGGCTGCACGCGGCGGACGAGTTCGAGGGCACGGGGATCGGTCTCGCGACGGTGAAGCGGGTGGTCACACGCCACGGCGGTCGCGTCTGGGCCGAAGCGGAGCCCGGTCAGGGCGCGACGTTTTTCTTCACGCTCGGCGCGTAGGCCTTGCGACTGCGCTCGAGGAGACGCGGCGCGCCGATCTGTTGCGTCCATGCGCCGAACCCGGTCGTGGGTCCCCGCCACCGCAGCTCGTCCACGTCCTGAAACAGAGGTGCGTCGGTTCGCAGTGTCGCCAGCTTTTTGAACAGCAGGGCGTCGTCGCGCTTCTCGCCGAGGACGGTGGGGGGGAAGGATTCGATGGCGCCGTGCTCATTCAGGAGGCGCGCCGCGGTGACTGCTCCGATCCCCGGGATCCCCGGATAGCCATCTGCGGCGTCGCCCACGAGCGCCAGGAAGTCGGGAATCAACCGAGGCTCCACACCGAACTTCTCTCGCACGCCCGCGGCATTGCGAATCACCTTACGGCGGCCGTCGATCTGCACCACGCGGTCGCCGTCGACGCATTGCGCCAGGTCCTTGTCGGGGGTCCAGATGCACACCTTCTCGACCCGTGTGTCCGCGGCGGCGATGTGCGCGGCGGAGGCGAGCGCGTCGTCGGCTTCCAGCTCGACCATCGCCCACACGACGACACCCATCGCGGTCAGCGCCTCCTCCAGGGGATGGAACTGCTTCCACAGAGCCGGCTCGATGCCGTCGCCGGTCTTGTAGTCGGCCCAGAGGTGATTGCGGAACGATTCGATGACGTGATCGGTGGCCACGCCGACATGCGTCGCGCCGGTTTCGAGCAGCTGCAGCACGGTGCCGAGGACGCCGATCACAGCGGCGAAGGGCGGGTCCTCGCCTTGCGTGCCGCGGCGAGCGCCGTAGAAGTGGCGGAACAGCTCGTAGGTGCCGTCGACGAGGTGGACGATCACGTCGCAGAATCTAACGCGGATAGCGCAGCACAATCACAAGCAGATGCGTCTGGGGACTTGCATCCGTGTCACGGGTTTTGTAGTTAGGTGCCGCAAGCCGAGTCCCGCTACCGAAGCGGGAACGGGGGACCCAGGTCGTTGGGGCGCAGCGCCGCAAGGCGCAGGGCAGCCAGTCTCTTCCGCCCGAGCCCGTCAGCTAACCCCGTAGGCTTCGAGGAGAGACCGATGTTTTCCCTGAAGCGCATCCTGCTCGGCAGGAAGCGCGAGCTGGACCCGAGCGTGTTTCACCGGGTCTCGCTCATCGCACTGCTCGCCTGGGTGGGGCTCGGCGCCGACGGCCTGTCGTCATCCGCGTACGGTCCCGAAGAAGCCTTCAAGACGCTCGGCCCGCATACGTACCTTGCGATCGCCCTGGCGCTCGCCACGGCGTTCACGGTGCTCGTCATCTCGTACGCCTACAGCCGCATCATCGAGCAGTTCCCGCTCGGCGGCGGCGGCTATGTCGTCGCCTCGCGACTGCTCGGTCAACGGGCCGGCGTCGTGTCCGGGTGCGCGCTCGTCGTGGACTACGTGCTGACCATCTCCATTTCGATCGCCGCGGCGGGCGACGCCATCTTCAGTTTCCTGCCGCCCGCCTGGTCCACGGCGACGACGCTAGGCGTCCTGCCGGTCAAGCTCCTGGTGGAATGCGCGGCGATCGGGTTCCTGATCCTGCTCAACCTCCGCGGCGTGAAGGAATCCGTGATCGCGCTCGCGCCGCTGTTCCTAACGTTCCTCGTCAGTCACGCGATCCTCATCGGCGGGGTGATCGTCGGCCGCCTCGGAGACATCCCGGCCGTCTTCAACGAGGTGCGCCATGGATTTGGCCGGGGGCTCCAGGCTCCTCCAGTGGGTCTCGGCCTCGCGGGGATGATGGCGCTGTTCGTTCGGGCCTACGCGTTGGGTGGAGGTACGTACACCGGCATCGAGGCGGTGTCGAACGGATTGTCGATCATGCGGGAGCCGAAGGTGCAGACCGGGAAGCGCACGATGGCGTTGATGGCCGTCTCGCTGGCCGTGACGGCCGGCGGCCTGATCCTCGCGTATCTCCTCGTGCACGCGACGCCGGCGCCGGGACGCACGATGAACGCGGTGCTCGCGAACCAATTCGCGGGCGGATGGGCGGGTATCGGCGCCGCCTTTGTGTTGGTCACCTTATTGTCCGAGGCGCTGCTGCTCATCGTGGCGGGGCAGGCGGGATTCATCGACGGGCCGCGCGTGATGGCGAACATGGCGGTCGATTCGTACATGCCGCACCGCTTCAGCCAGCTCTCCGACCGGCTCACGATGTCGTACGGCGTGCTGCTGATCGGCGGTGCCTCCCTGCTGGCGCTCGTGTATACCGGTGGGAACGTCACGCACTTGGTGGTGCTGTACTCGATCAACGTGTTCTTGACGTTTTCGTTGTCGGAGCTCGCCATGTGCCGGTTCTGGGTGCGCGAGCGGAAGAAGCATCCCACGTGGCGCAAGCACATCTCGGTGCACCTGACCGGCCTCACGCTGTGCCTGTTCATCCTCACGGTCACGGTCTATGAGAAGTTCAGTGAAGGGGGCTGGGTGACACTGGCCCTGACCGGCAGCTTGATCGCCGTGTGCTTCCTGATTCGCCGGCATTATCGCAAGGTGCACGACAACCTGCAGCGCCTCGACAAGATTCTGACGGTGCTGCCGCCCGGCGCTGCGGCGCCGGCGGCCTCGGCGCTGGACCCCGCAGCCCCGACGGCGGTGCTGTTGGTGGGCGGGTACGCCGGCCTCGGCATCCATTCGCTGCTGGCGGTGCAGCGGCTGTTCCCCGGCTATTTCAAGAACTTCGTGTTCGTCTCGATCGGCGTCATCGATTCGGCGAGCTTCGTGAACGTCGAGGCGGTGGACGAGGTACGAGACCGCACGGCGGCGGATCTGCGTCGCTACGTGGAGCTCGCGACCGGCCTCGGCCTGGCGGCGGATGCGCGGATGGCGGTGGGCACAGAGGCGGTCGCGACGGCCGTGGATCTGTGCGGCCAGATCGCCGCCGAGTTTCCGCGCTGCCTGTTCTTTGCCGGCAAGCTCATCTTCCGGCGGGAGCGGTGGTACCAGCGGCTGCTGCACAATGAAACGGCCTATCAGCTGCAGCGTCGCCTGCAATTCGCCGGCCTGGAAGCGATGGTGCTCCCAGTCCGCGTTACGGAGGCTGCTTGACGCCGCGCATGTCGTGAGCGATTTCTTGGCGAGCGCCACGCTCATCAAACAAGGAGACGACTGTGCAGTCTCAGACCTACGATGCCATCGTCGTCGGATCGGGTATCTCCGGCGGTTGGGCCGCCAAAGAGCTAACGGAGAAGGGGCTGCGCGTCCTGCTGCTCGAACGCGGCAAAAACATCGAGCACGTCAAGGACTACGTGAATACGACCAAAGGTCCGTGGGAGTATCCCCATCGCGGCAGGCGCACGCGGGCGATGGAGCTGGCATACCCGGTGTTGAAACGCGATTACCCGCTCAACGAAACGAACCTGGACTGGTGGGCCTCCGACCAGGAGTCGCCGTACACCGAGGTGAAGCGATTCGATTGGTATCGCGGGTACCACGTGGGCGGCCGGTCGTTGATGTGGGGTCGCCAAAGCTATCGCTGGAGCGACTTCGATTTTGAAGCCAATGTCCGCGACGCCGTGGCAATCGACTGGCCGATTCGCTACGCCGACATCTCACCCTGGTACGACTACGTCGAACGCCACGCGGGGATTGCTGGATCGCAGGAGGGGATGGCGCAACTCCCGGATGGACAGTTCCAGCCGGCGATGCCACTCAACTGCGGCGAGGAGCTGATCGCCGGGCGGCTCAAGCAGCACTTCGATGGTAAGCGGCGGATCATCCCTGGGCGTACGGCGAATGCCACGCTGGCCCTGCCGGGACGCTCGCCGTGTCAGTACCGTAACGCGTGTTGGCTCGGGTGTCCCTACGGTGGGTACTTCAGCACGCAATCCTCGACGCTGCCCGCCGCGGTGGCCACCGGCCGGCTGACCCTCAAACCCTTCGCCATTGTCACCGAGGTCCTGTACGATCGCAACAAGAAGCGCGCGACCGGCGTGCGTGTGCTCGACGCCGTCACCGATCAGGTGACCGAATACACGGCACGCATCGTGTTCCTCTGCGCGTCGACACTGAATTCGACCTGGCTGCTACTCCGCTCGGCGACCGACGTCTGGCCCGGCGGCCTCGGCTCGAGCTCCGACGCGCTGGGGCACAACCTCATGGATCACCACTTCCGCGCGGGCGCGTCCGGCCGAATCGAAGGGCTGGACGACAAGTATTACACCGGGCGCCGCCCGACGGGGTTCTACATCCCGCGCTATCGCAATCTGTTCGGCGACAAACGCGAATACCTGCGCGGCTTCGGCTATCAGGGCGGCGCCAGCCGTCAGGGGTGGTCGCGCGCGGTCGCTGAATTGGGCGTGGGTGGTGCGTTCAAGGACGCCGCGGCCCAGCCGGGCAACTGGACGATCGGGGGCACGGCCTTCGGCGAGATGCTGCCGAACCCGGCGAACCGTGTCACCATCGACCCGAACAAGAAGGACAAGTGGGGGTTGCCCGTGTTGGCGATCGACTGCGCCACTGGCGAGAACGAGCGCCTGATGCGCAAGGACATGATGAACGACATGGCCGAGATGCTCGAAGCGTCCGGGGTGAAGGACGTCCGGACCTACGATAACGGCTACTTCCCGGGGATGGGGATCCACGAGATGGGGACGGCGCGCATGGGCCGAGATCCCAAGACATCGGTCCTCAACGCCCACAACCAGGTCTGGGACGCCCCGAACGTCTTCGTCACAGACGGCTCCTGCATGGCGTCAACGGCGTGTCCGAACCCATCGCTCACGTACATGGCGCTCACGGCCCGTGCGGCGGACTTCGCCGTCGCCGAGCTCAAGCGTAACAACCTCTAGAGGCTCTCATGATGAATCGACGTGAGGCGATCAAACAGGTGACGGCGCTGCTGGGCGGCGTCGCGCTCACCGGCAGCGGTCTCGTCACCGCCGTCGAGCGGGCGCATGCGCGGGCTGCAGGGTCGCACGCCCAGGTCGGATCGTTTACCGCTCAGGATATCGCGTTACTCGATGAGGTCGCGGACACGATCCTCCCCGAGACCAAGACGCCGGGGGCGAAGGCCGCTCACGTGGGAGCTTTCATGGCGCTGATGGTCACCGACACATACGAAGAGCGGGAGCAGGGGATCTTCCGGGACGGCATGCGGCAGATGGACGCGGCCTCATTCATGGCGGCGACGCCGGCGCAGCGTTTGGCGCGGCTCGAGCAGCTCGACCGCGAGCAGAAGGCGTACATGGATGCCCGTGCACGCGGGGCGCCGGCCCATTACTTCCGCATGATGAAAGAGTTGACGCTGCTTGGCTATTTCACGTCGGAGATCGGCTGCACCCAGGCGATGCGCTACGAGGAGACGCCCGGGCGGTTCGAGCCGTGTGTGCCGTACACGCCGGGTGAGACGGCGTGGGCGGGACACGCGTAGACGTTACCCGGCCAGCAGCGCCGCCAACGCCGCAGGGTCGCGTCTCGAGGCCCGCCAAGCCGGAAGCAAAGCGCCGACGAGTGCCGCGGTAACGAGGACGAGTGCCAAGCGCGAGCCCGCTGCCACGTCGATGCCCGGCACGCCGGGGACCAAGGCGGCGAGCGGGCCAGACGTCAGGTCGTTGAGCACGAGCCCCAAGGCGACACCCGCCGCCGCAACAATGGCCGCCCGCGACAGCACGTGGATGATGACGTCCCGACGCCGTGCCCCAACGGCGCGGCGCATCGCCAGCTCGGGCATCAATGCGTCGACCCACTGGTGCGGCGGGTGAGCGGTGGGGGAGATGGCCAGTATCAGCGTCAAGGCCCCGCCGATCCACAGAGCTTTCGCAAACCAGCGGAGGGGCGCCGCGGTCTCCGCCCACCACTTCTCTTCGGTCCCTGCACGGATGACACGCCCCACCGGCGCCAACAGGGTACGCAGCCAGCTCTCGGAGATCGGGCGTCCGCGTCGTGGACGGACGAGCAAGTCCACCGTGCTGGGCGGGAACTGCAGCACGCTCGCGTAGACGGCATACGGGGGTTGCAGGGCACCCCCAAGGGCCACCGGCTTCGTGTCTTCGACAATGCCCACCACCTCAAACGAATTGTTCGGTCCTTGCCCGACTTGGATGCGACGCCCCACGGCATTGCCGTTTTCGAAGTGTGCCATGGCGAGCGCGCGGCTCACCACGATGGCGTGGCGCGCGCTCCAGTCATCGGACTCGGCGATCGAGCGGCCCTCGACGACGTGCACATTCATGGCGCGGAACGTGTCGGGGCTGACGACGCTGAAGGCGATGGGGACGGCGCGCTGCGGCGTGGCGATGCCTCCTTGCCAACAACGGCCGCAGTCGGTGATCGCGACGTCGACGGTGCCCAGCCCTTCCAGCGCACCGGGACTCGTGACGCTCGAGATCTCCAAGACGCCGGCGAGTCCAGAGCGGCGGATCAATTCCGCGAGACGACGGGCGCGCTCCGCCGGGGTCCCAGTGGTGTTGAGCTGAAGGATCTGGCCGCCGCCGTGAGCCTCGCCGCCGGCGCCAGCGACCAAGACGCGGGCCTGACGTCCGATCTGGGCGGCGGCGAGGAGGACCGCGAAGGAGATCGCGAGCTGCAGGCCGGCGACCGTCAGGCTGGGGGGGACCGCACTCGGGGCGGCGGGCGCGTACATCCGTCCTGCGCTGAGTGTGGGCAGCGTTGCGCCGAGGAGGAGCACCGCGCTCACGGCGAGTACTGCCAGGACCGGGGCGAGGAGCGCGGGCGCGGCAGTCGATCCCGGCCACGCCGCAAGCGCCACGCGGATCGCGATCAGGCCGGCCGTGACTCCCAGGGCTACGGCCGCGAGCGCTATCACGCCGCCCTCGGCCGCAGCACCGAGCGCGAGGTGACGGCGTGAGGCGCCGACGGCACGACGAACGGCGAGCTCCGAGCGCCGCGCCGACGATCGGGACACGGACAATGCCAGCAGGGTGAAGATGCACACGACGGCCGTTGTGACGGCCAGCGTCAGCATGATTCCGCTGAGGGTATCGAGACCGTATCGCTGCAGGGCGGCGGGGCTCGCGGCAAGATCGGACAAACCGAGTCCCACATCAGCCGCAGGGAGGGGCTCGAGCTGAAGGGCGCCGCGCCCGATCGTGAGCACGGGCAGCGTGGCCGCCAGGCCGGCCGCCGCGGCTGCGATGAGGAGCAGGGCAGAGCCCCGGTAGGCGCGCAGGGCCCAGCGGGCAGTTTGAGCAGCACGTCGCAGATACGCCTGAACCATTGGCACCACGGTTAAAATGTAGCATGACCGTCCTCACGGCTACGCTAACCTGCCCGCGCTGCGGACATCAGAAGATCGAAACGATGCCAACCAACGCCTGCGTGCATTTCTACCAGTGCACCGGGTGCGGGACCGTTCTCCGGCCAAAACCCGGGGATTGCTGCGTGTTCTGCTCATATGGCTCAAGCCGATGCCCGTCTCAGCAGGCTGAGGGGGCATGACTATGCCGACACCGTCCTAGTATATTCCCGCGCGCGGATGAAACTCACACTCGTCAGACTCGTCGCGACGCTGCTGCTCACCGGTCAGGTCTTGCCGGTTGGCTTGCCGTTGTTGTGTGACCAGGTTCAGCGAGCCACACCGGCGAACTGCGACCAACAGATGGCGTCCCACCGGGCTGGGCCGGTCGTCGATGCGTCGACGCACGCCACCCCGTGCGCCAATTCAGCGTTGTGCACGACCACCGCAAGTGCTGTTGTCGCGCTTGGTGGAATCGTTTCCGTTTCCGTAAGAGAATCCCACATTCTCGGCTTCGGCATTGCGACGCTGGCCCCGGCCGACCCGCAACCGCCGCTCTCTCCACCGCCCCAAGCCTAGCCTCTCCCAAATGTAGTGCGCCCTTACGCGTCGCCTCGAGCGGCGCGGGCTCCGGCGCGTTCCGCCGGAAACTGATTGGCGAGGAGAGGTATGCAACTCCGACAACTGCTGCTGGCCGTGAGTGCGCTCGTGGTGGGCGCGGCTCCCGTTCGGGCTCAAGACTCGCTGCTACAGTCGCTAGTCGCCGAGGCCCTCGCGCGCAATCCAACCGTGGCGCAGGGGCAAGCGGCGGTCCGAGCTGCGACACTGCGCATCCGACCGGCCGGCGCCCTACCAGATCCTATGCTGACGGTCGGTGTGATGGACCTGGTGCTGCCGCGCTTCCAGTTCAACCAAACTGACTTTACCGAGGCGGACGTCGAGCTGAGCCAGGAGATTCCCTGGCCGGGAACGTTAGGCGCTCGCTCGGGGGTTATGCGTGCGGCCGCGACCGGCGCGCGGGCGGAAGAAAGCGTTGTCCGCCGGGAGCTTACGGCCGCGATGGCGGTGGCCTACTACCGACTCGGATACACGGTGACGGCGCTCGAAACTCTGCGGCACCAGCGGGAGCTTCTGGAAGCCGCCGTCCAGCTCAGCACGACACGCTACGCGACGGGCGCCGCGCCGCAAAGCGATCCGCTCCAGGCAAAGCTGGCCCGCGATCGCCTGCGGTCCGAAGAGTTCGCCTTGGAGAGCGAGCGAGTCGCGGCACTGGCCGCAGTGAATGCGCTGCGAAGCCGAGCGTCGGGAGACACCGTTACGGTCACGCCGATCGACCCGGCCGCAGTGCGTGGCGGCGTGACGTCGGAGCCGCTCACCGACTCGCTCGTGGCCTTGGCCCTTGCGACCCATCCCCGGCTCGCGGCTCGCCGGGCGGCGGTCGACGCAGCCACGCGCGAAATTCAGGTCGAGCGCCTCGGCGCCCGGCCTGATTTCACCCTGACCCTCCGCTACGGTTACCGGCCGCGGGCGTTCAACTTCAACTTTCCGGATTTCTTCTCTGCTTTCGTAGGCCTGCGACTCCCGGTATGGGCGGGGCGCAAGCAGAACCGCCTCGCCGACGCCGCGCGTGCGGATTCCACTGGGGCCGCCGCTGGTCTGCAGGACGCGGAGCTCCAGCTCAGTCGCGAGGTCACCGAAACCGCCGCCCGAGTCCGGGCGTCACAGCAACGCCTTGCGCTGCTCATGGACGGTGTCTTGCCGACTGCGCGGGGGACGGTCGAATCCGTGCTGCGGAGCTATCAAGTCGGTCGCGCCGAATTCCTGACGCTGCTGTCAGTCGAAGACGCCCGATACCGCGCCGAGCTAGAAGCGGTCGCGGTCGCGGCGGACTACCAGGCTCAACTCGTGATGCTGCGGCAGTTGACCGCAGGGGAGACGCGGCCGTGAAACAGATCCCTTTCGGGCTGCTCGTCGCAGCCATGACGCTGACGGGCTGCAAGAAAGCCCCGGCTCCGAGCCAGGACATGGCGGGCATGGAGAACATGCCAGGCATGCCCGGCGTGCCGGCAGCTGCGGATACCTCGGGAGTGCCGCTCGACCGCACCGCAGCCGAGCGGTTCGGCATCACCTTCGCGCGGGCGAGCGAGCGGCCGGTTCGGTCCTCCGTCCGGGCCGTCGGGGTCCTCAAGTACGCCGAGCCGAACCTCGTGTACGTCAATGC
>Ga0137383_10000678_pt1 | contig 18409 bp, 17 predicted proteins | sample SagtaG_19_FD_104817 | JGI IMG/M metagenome (GOLD analysis project Ga0137383, IMG submission 104817) | Vadose zone soil microbial communities from Sagehorn Ranch, Mendocino, California, USA - Sage2_R_40_16 metaG | ecosystem: Environmental > Terrestrial > Soil > Vadose zone | place: USA... | reverse complement strand
TATCGAGAACTGGGTGATCGCGGGGGCATCGCCACGTGCCTGAGTCTGCTGGGCACCGTGGCCCGTGGCAGGGGGCAGTATCCGCTGTCGGCGGCCCGGCTGGAGGAGGCCGCCGCGCTCTTTCGGCAACTGGGCAACAGACTGGAGAGCAGTCGCAACCTCAGCGAATGGGCGCGGGTGGCCACCGAACAGGGTCGCTACGAGCAGGCCCAGACCCTACTGGACGAGTGTGTGGCGCTCAGCGAGGCGCTGGGCGAACGGCCGCGCGTGGACTGGGCCCGCTATCTGCAGGCGCGCCTACTCTTTGTATCGCAGTGCGATCCTGAGCAAGCGCAACTGCTGGCCGAGCAGAGCCTGGCGCAGTTTGAGGAGCAAGGCATCGGCTGGATGCGTGCCTTTGCGCTCAGCCTGCTGGGGCAGATGCACCTGGCGCGGGGTGAGTGGATGCAGGCCCGCGTGAAATTGGAGGAGAGCGCCGTCTTCCTGCAGGAGACGGGGTCGCGGAGCGACAGCATCGAGCCCCTGCTGAGCCTGGCGCGTGCGGCAGTGGCACAGCAGGACCTGGTCGAGGCCCATCGCCGGTGTCAGGAGAGCCTGAGGCTTCAGGTGGCATTAGGAAGCCAGGCGCTCGTTCCGACCTGCCTGGAGGTGGTGGGGACACTGCTGGCAGCACAGGGCAGGGCGCGCGAAGCCGTCGAGCTCTGGGGGACGGCAGAGGCGCTGCGCGAGGTCCTGGGCACTCCCATGCACCCGGTCGAGCACGCCGACTATGACAAGGCAGTGGCAGCCGCCCAGAGGAAAGTGGACGAACAAGCCTTTGCCAAGGCATGGACGAAGGGGCGGAGCACTCCGATCGAGCAGGTCATCGTCACCGTACTCAGGAGAGGCTGAAGGGACAATGATTGGGACATTCAGACCATGTCTACCTCTTTCTCGCTTGAGAATTTGATACAGATCTTCACCATTTTCTTCTTCTGACGCATATCTCCCCTTTTTGGCGGAGATTTATACGCCAAACGACACCTACGACTGCGAAACGGGACTCAATTTCTAGTCTTTCTTCATAGGCACGAGCAACACCTTGCCCTGTCTGCCTTTGGCTTCGGCTTGCCTGACAGCTGCGTCAATCTCGTCGAGGGAGAATTTGAGCGCTGCCGAGGTCACCAGAACTCCCTCGCGCATGAGCGCAATGATTTCATCAATCAGGTCTTGTTTCGCTGCGTCCTCAAGTCTCGGAAACCAATAAATGGACTGTATCGAGCGTGTGATATACTTTGATAGAATTGTTCTTATCTTTTGGGCAAGCACGAGCAAAGGAGTATGCGTATGGCCGTATCCCACCTGTCCGAGGATGAGCAGGCACTTATAGAGGCAATTCGGGAGATAGCGCTGGAGCGTGTGGCCCCAAGGGCGGCGGAGATCGACCACACGGGTGAATTCCCGTGGGATATGAAGGAACTGCTGGCACAGCAAGATATCCTGGCGATGCCTTTTCCTGGCGAGTATGGCGGCATTGGGGCCAGTGAGCTGGCGATTGTAATGGCCATAGAGGAACTATCCCGCCACTGCGCTACGACTGCCCTGCTCCTGGCGGTGCAGCAGCTTGGGTCGCTGCCTATTTTGCTGGTGGGTAATGAAGAGCAGAAGCGTAGGTACCTGCCAAAGCTGGCAAGTGGTGAGTGGATGGCTGCATTTGGGCTGACCGAATCGGGTTCCGGCTCCGATGCGGCGGCAATGCGCACGGAAGCTGTGCGTAGTGGCGACAAATACATACTCAATGGCTCGAAACGCTTCATTACTAATGGTGGACTGGCGCAGGTCAACTCTGTCTTCACCATTACCGATCGCGGGCAGGGGACACGCGGCATTAGCGCGTTCATAGTGGAAAAGGATTTTCCGGGTTTTTCGGTGGGCCGCATCGAAGAAAAGATGGGCATCAAAGGCTCGCAGACGGCCGAACTGATCTTCACCGATTGTGAGGTTCCGGCTGAGAACCTGCTGGGGCGCGAGGGCCAGGGCTTCAGTATTGCAATGATGACGCTGGACCGCACACGGCCCGGTATCGGTGCGCAGGCGCTGGGCATTGCCCAGGGGGCGCTCGATCTCGCCGTCTCGTACTCGAAGCAGCGCGTCCAATTCGATAGGCCGATTGCGGAGAACCAGGGTATTCAGTTTATGCTCGCGGACATGGCTACAAAGGTCGAGGCGGCGCGCTTGCTCGTGTACAATGTGGCGGAGATGATCGATCGAGGTGAGAAGAACTTTAGCCAGTACTCTGCGATGGCGAAGATGTATGCTTCGGACATTGCGATGCAAGTTACTAATGATGCCATTCAGATACTTGGTGGTTATGGATACATGAAGGAATACCCGGCAGAGCGTATGATGCGTGATGCGAAGATTACGCAGATTTACGAGGGAACGAACCAGATTCAGCGCCTGGTCATCGCTCGTGCTTTGCTCATGTGACGGCTGCAATATCGTTTATACAAATCGAATCATTCAATGTAATACTTTGATGCAGTTACACATGTGGAGCGCCTGGAGAAATGGGCCGAGGATTATTTTGATACTGATAGGGATACTGTGTTTAAGCGAACGTCAGTTCATAATTTGTAAGACCGAGGTATAGTTCTGTGCGTGAGATTACTGTTTTTAGCGGCACCGCTCATCCTGAATTAGCGATGGAAGTATGTGAAAGTTTACATGTGCCTCTATCCCCGTCTACGGTCCGGCGCTTCGGCAATGATTGCTTGTATGTGCAGCTGAATGCCAATTGCCGTGAAAATGATGTCTTCTTGATTCAGCCGGTTGTACCGCCAGTGCAGGAGCACCTGATGGAATTGCTCTTCATGCTGGATGCTGCGCGTGGTGCATCGGCGGCGCGTACAACGGCGGTTATTCCATACTATGCATATGCGCGCTCGGACAAAAAAGATATGCCGCGCATCAGCATTGCGGGCAGGTTAGTGGCTGATCTGCTGGTAACTGCCGGGGCCAATCGTGTGTTGACGATGACACTGCATTCGGCGCAGGTTCAGGGGTTCTTCAGCGTACCTACGGATCATATGAACGCGCTCAAAATACTGGCCAACCATTTTCGTGGCCGGAGCTTAAAGAATACGATTGTGGTTTCGCCAGACCTAGGCCATGCCAAGTCGGCTTCACATTTTGCTCGTCTGCTGAAATTGCCTGTGGCTGCAGCCAACAAACAGCGTTTGAGCGACGAAAAGGTCGTAGTTGATACTATCGTTGGAGACGTTGAGGGGAAGGACGTGATTATCCTTGATGATGAAATTGCCAATGGAACGACGATTATTGAGGTCTTAAAATGTTTGCGCGAGCGTCACGTGGGCCGTATCATTGCGGTTGTCTGCACGCATGGCCTTTTCACGGGCAATTCCATCGAACGATTTGCCGCGCAGCTGGATATCGAGGAGATTGTTACCACCAATACGGTGCCCATACCACCCGAGAAACTCCTGCCTAATATGACGATACTTTCGATTGCGCCATTGATAGCCGAGACAATCCGGCGTGTTCACAATGGGGAGTCGGTAAGTAGTTTGTTTGCTGATACGATGTAAGGTCTTTAGCTCGCCGGTCCTAGTGGAGGGACGACGCCCAGTTGTTGGAGCGCATCGAGCCGGTCAGTGAGCCCCCAATGTTCCACCATCTTGCCATTAGCGATACGGAAGATGTTGATCCCCCTCACCGTGATCGGCTTCCCCGTGGGAGGGATGCCCCTGAACGCGCCCCGGTGGGTGCCACGAGAGGTTACGCGAGCCACCACCTTGTCCCCGTCTGCCATAAGGTCCTCGACAGTGACTTTTATGTCGGGGATGGCGCTGAGGTACAGACCGAGGAATTGGCTCGTCTCCTGGGGCATGCCCTGAGGCACGGTATGGTTGACCGCACCGGGGGAGATGAACTGGTCGAGTGCAGCCAGGTTCTTCTGATTTAAGACCTCTTCAAAGAACCGCTGAACAAGAGCTTTGTTGTCGTCTGTTGTTGTCATCGGGTATCCTGCTTTCTGTGTATAAGGACGTCGGGCAATCTTGTTTTCTCTATCTGCCGCTAAGGCGAAACAGCCACCGAGGGCCGATAATGAACTTTACCGACCAACACCGGCCCTTTCGTAGGCGGCGCATTCATGCCCGCAGCGCCGATGTATCGGCCAATGGCTCGTCGATGCGCTCCCCAGGCCGATACATCGGCGCTGCGCCAATAAATTGTGCGCCTACGGAGGGTTGGATTAGGTTGTTAAATGCCATATCACCAGGGTCTGATGATTGACTCCCTCTCTGTTAAGGTGAAGAGGATGACGCAGCCCTGGGCAGCACTAGCTCACGGCGGGTCGGCATGGGTCGGCCGCTACGGTATAGTGCTATGTACTCCTCAAAATTCCAGTGGTCGAGGAACGTCTTCGCCGCGCTAACGCCAGACTGGTATAGCGCCTCCTTCTTATCCGCAGTCAAATTGAAGTCGGTTGACCCGACGTCGAGCGTATCAATCACAATCGTGCGCACGAACTTGTCGTTTGATAGGTAGTACGCGTCGTGAGCTTCAATCGCTGTGAAGAATAAGGCTGCCAGTTCCGAGATAGGCCCACTGATAGGATGCTGCACCAGCTGTGAGGGGTCGGCTTTGTCGGATATGACGAGCTTGTATCCGAAAGTGGGCCATTCCGGGATGCCTGCTGAGTCGAACAACTCGATCGGGAAGTTACTCAACAATCCCCCGTCCACAATGAAGCTATCCGTGAGCTTGACCGGCTCAAAGAAGTACGGAATACTCATACTCATGCGCACCGCCAGCGCCACCTCCAGGTCTTCGGGTGCCATCCCATAGTCACGGACGTCCTGGGGCAGAACCAGCATGCGCCCACGACTGATATCCGAGGCCACCACCCGTACCTTGAAACGGTAGCGGTCGTCGCCGGCAAACTCAGGTGAGATGAGGTCACGGAAGGTGCGTACCCCTTTCTTAGCCAAGAGGTCACGCATCAGATGCAGAAAGACGTCGCCCTTGTAAAGGCCCTTGAGAAAAATCTCATCGACAACGGCACCGACAAAGGGGATGTGACCGATCAACGGGGGGTCTTCGAACGTGTTGAAATCGATGCCGTTGATGGTCTGCTTCAGTTCGGCCGCGTTATAGCCGGCAGCGAGCAGGGTTGCCACAATTGCACCCGCCGAAGTGCCAGCGAGATTGGCAAATTCGTATCCCGCTGCCTCGATCACCGAAACCGCTCCAACGAGGCCGATCCCCTTTACCCCACCACCCTCAAACACCCCATCTAATCTTTTCCTGGTCTGCGTCATGAACATCCCTCCTTTCTCAATCGATTTGTTCATCTTATAAAGTGTACTTGATGCTCGTTATATTTTCAAGTGATCGAAATACAAATCTTCGACATCAAATAATACTACCTTGCTAAGAGCCGCTAGAAGCTTATACCCATCCCTTAAACAGTAGTTGTCTTTAACATTGACAAATGAATAGTTGAGCCTTACACTTCAACATAAGAGCGGGTGTTATCTCTATGCTCTATCGTTACTGTTGGTACAATATGACTAACCATGTACCAACAATATCCTTGATGCTCGCATTCTTCGGTTTTTCCAATTGGCATTTGGTTTTTGAAACGTGTTTCGCTTATTTCATTCAAGGGGGAAGAAACGATGAAGAAATCTTTCGTTCTCACAGCAGTTGTCTCACTTATCGTTGGCGTACTGGCAGGGGTGTTCTTTACCCTGCACACCACAACTCCTACTGCTCAAGCAAAAGAGCATAGAGTAATTCACGTGGTTGAGCATGCAATCACGGACACGGTGCAGGAGTTTCATCCACCGAATATGTCTCTAGGTGACGTGCTTGGCTTCCACAACCCTGTCTTCAATGCAGCTGACATGAACCAGGTTGGAACCGACAATGGCCATTGTATACGCACTGTTGCGACCGGCAAGACCGAATGGGAGTGCTTCTGGACGGTGGTCCTCGCGCAGGGACAGATTACCGTCGAGGGGCCATATTATGATGATGGCACTGATACGATACTGGCGATTACCGGCGGGACAGGTGGTTTTATTGGGGCGCAAGGGCAGATGTTGCTACATGCACGCGGCAACCCGGTAGGCTCGGAGTACGACTTCATTTATACGCTTACAGAGTAAGGCAGGTGTGGTAGATCGACCAGGATCATGCCTGGTTGCGCCCCGCAACCAGGCATGATCCTGGTCGATCTATTGAGATTCTAGCGCGCGCGCGACGATTTCGGAGATATCTTCGATCTGCATTTTATCCTCGGCCTCCACACCCTTGATGCCGTCGTCAAACATGGTGATGCAGAACGGGCAGGCGGCGGCGAGGACTTCGGCGCCTGTCTCAAGGGCTTCGTTGACACGAGTCTGGTTGACACGTTTGCCAATCTTCTCTTCCATCCAGGCGCGTCCGCCGCCGCCGCCGCAGCAGAAGCTCTTGTTGCGATGGCGGCGCATCTCGGTGACGCCGTTGGTATTGAGGACGGTGAGAACGTGGCGCGGCTCATCGTAGATATCGTTATAGCGCCCGATGTAACACGGGTCATGGTAGGTCAGCTTACGCTGGTCGAAATTCGCGGGCAGCGTAAGCTTCTCGTCGGCCAGCAGCCTGTCGATGAAGACGGTGTGGTGTACCACTTCATAGTCACCGCCAAGCTGTGGGTACTCGTTCTTGATGGTGTTGAAGCAGTGCGGGCAGGCGGTGATAATCGTGCGATGTTTGGGCGCAACACCGGCCACGCCGTTGCCGGGAGCATGACCATTGTGTCCATTGAGGGCACCGGCTCTGTTAAAGCCATAGCCGTTCAAGGTCTCGATATTCTGTTGCGCCATCGTCTGCCACAGGTATTCGTTGCCGATACGCCGGGCAGGATCACCCGTACACGACTCCTCGGGGCCGAGAATAGCGAAGTTGACGTTTGCTGCTTTGAGTATTTTAGCTACAGCGGTGGCTACTTTCTGGTTGCGCCTGTCAAAGGAGCCCATGCAGCCCACCCAGTAGAGCACGTCGGCAGCGGGATTCTCTGACAGCAGCGGTACGCCCAGTCCTGCCGCCCACTCAGCACGCTTGTCGTTGCTGATCTCCCAGGGATTAAAGTTGCGCTCGATGTTGTTAAACAGCGGGGTTACCTCGGTGGGGAAATCGCTCTCTTCCATCACCAGGTGTCGGCGCATGTCGATGATCTTTGGCACGTGCTCGATGGAGACAGGGCAGATCTCCATGCAGGCGCGGCAAGAGGTGCATGCCCACAGTGCATCGTTGGAGATGATGCCGCCTACCATCGGCTCGTGGTGTGCTTCTTTTTCCTGGACGGTCTCGTCGGCTTTGACTCCGGCAATGCCCAACCTGCTCCAGAGGGTTTTCTCGCCGAGGATTTGATCGCTCTCCACAAAGAGTGCTTCCTTGACGCCCAGAATAATCTCCTTGGGGAAGAGAGGTTTGCCTGTATTGGTCGCGGGGCATACGGTGTTGCAGCGCCCGCATTCGGTGCAGGCGTAGCCATCGAGCAACTGCTTCCAGGTGAATTGTTCGGGCTTTGAAACGCCATAGTCTTCACGTTCCTCCAGGTTCTCCATCAGGGGCAGCGCCCCTTTCGGCGCATAGTTGCTGAAGAAAACGTTGAAAGGCGTCGCCATCAGGTGCAGGTGCTTGGAGCGAGGCAGGTACACAAGGAAAGCGAAAAAGGTGGTGACATGGATAAACCAGAAGACGCGGAACAGGATGAGATTTGTGCTTGTGCCCAGCCCGCTGACCCCTGGACCAAACCATGAGCCAAAGAGAGACCAGGAAGTGCCGCTACTGGCTGCGTAATCAAAGATTTCGACCAGGACGAGTGTGATAAGCACCAGCATAATCAGGCCAAGGATGATGAAACCATCCCAGGGCCCATGTAAAAAGCTGGAGAGCTGTTTGGGACGGACCACACCCCGGCGGAAAGCAAAGACTAACAGGGCAACAGCTACGAAAATGATAAAGAGATCCAGCGTAACTGCGAAGCCATGATTGTCGCCAAAGAATGGCAAAGAGACATTAAAAGCTCTGAGCATTAAACTCAGCAGGCCGAACTGGATGATAATGAAACCCCAGAAGGTAAAGAAATGTGCAATACCGGGGATAGGATCGCGCAGCACTCCGCTCTGTCCGAGAACTACCAGGAAAAAGCTGCCAATGCGGTCGTCGATGTGGTCGGTGCGGTCCTCGCGTCGTGCTTTTACAAGTAAGGCGATAAGCTCGCCTGCGCGCACGCCGAAGAGGGCGAGTCCTACGACGGCGATTAGCACGAATATAAGTATACCGATCCAGTTTCCGGTTGGTGAAGGAGGGGCCATGATATGAACCTCCAATCGCGCAAATAGTTAGTACTCACCTGGCTCGACTTTTTTCTACGAGCTCGTCGCCGCAGGCGGCGAGAAGAGAGGAGGATTTGGGGACACCCCAAACCCCGTCAGGGGGCTAGCGCCCCCTGCACCCCCCGAGATTACTGAGCTTTACGTTTCTTCACTTCCGCTGTCAATTGCGGGAGAATGGTCAGAACGTCGCCAACGACGCCGAAGTCAGCGACTGAGAAGATGGGCGCGTGCTCGTCTTTGTTGATGGCTACAATGTACTTGGAGCCCTTCATACCCGCGAGGTGCTGGATGGCGCCGCTGATACCTGCGGCGACGTACAGCGTTGGTTTCACGGTTTTACCGGTTTGTCCGACCTGGTAGCTGTAAGGCAGCCATCCAGCGTCGACGATGGCGCGCGTCGCGCCGGCCGCTCCGCCTAAAGCTGCGGCGAGTTCCTCTACGAAGTGGAAGTTCTCGGCTTTACCCAGGCCGCGACCACCGCTGACGATGACGTTAGCATCCTCTAGCGATGGACCTTCACTTTGTACCTCGACACGGTCAAGAATCTTTATTTGCTGTGACGCAGCGCTGAGCGATGGGCTCAGTGTCTCAACCTCGGCTGTTTTGCCTTCGTGTCGCTCCACTCCAAAGGCCTTGGGGCGCGTCAGGACAATGCCTGTACCTTGCCTGGGGAAGGTCGCGGTAACTATGTTTTCGCCACCCCAGGGAACTGTCACCTGCGGCGTGTTACCATCGAATTGCACATCGGTTGCATCGGTAATCAAGCCCATGTTGTGACGGGCGTTCAGGCGGGCCGCGATGTCGCGCAGATCATAGGTGGTAGCAAGCATCAATAGCGCGGGCTGGTGCTGTTTGAGTAAATCGCTGAGCGTGTCAACAGCGGGTAAGGTCAGGTACGTGTCATATACGGGGTCTGCGTGGAAGTAGACCTTTTCCGCACCGTATTCGCCAAGTGTGGGGGCGACCTCAGCGGCATTTGAGCCGAGCACGACGGCTTCGGCGCGGCCAAGTTGAGCGGCCTTTCCCAGTACCTCCAGGGAGGAACGAGCAGGCTGACCATTATCCAGTTCGACCAGCACCCAAATAGTAGTAGACATGATGTATATATCCTCCTAGAGCAACTGGTAGCGTTGCAAGAAGTCGGCGACGGCCTGGGCTGCGTTGCCATCGTCTTTGATAACCTGTCCTGCAGCACGTGCTTCAACTTTGCCTATAGATATGATGCGCTCGCGTGCTCCTGCTTCGCCAACCTCAGAGGCATCGATGCCAAGATCGGCAAGGCTAAGCTGGGTAAAGGGTTTCTTTTTGGCTCCCATGATACCCTTCATAGTGGGGTAAATAGCTTCAAATGAGCCGCTAGCAATGGTGATAACGGCGGGCAGAGGGCTTTCGACGGTCTGGTAGCCTGTCAGCGTGACACGTTTGATGACGACCTTCTGGCTTTCTATTGTGATTTCACGCGCAAAGGTGAGTTGGGGTAGAGCAAGAAACTCTGCGATACCGCCGGGAACCATGCCGGTGTAGCCATCGGTACTTTCAGTAGCGCAGAAGACCAGGTCAGGTCCTTCCTTTTTAAGGACAGCGGCGAGTACGCGGGCCGTGCCAAGCGCGTCGGAGCCAGCCAGCGCCGGGTCGGTGACAAGGATGGCGCGATCCACGCCCATCGCCAGGGCGCGGCGCATGGCCTCCTGGGCACTGGCGGGTCCCATGGAGATTGCGGTAAGTTCGCTGTTGCCAACGGTATCGCGAAGTTTGATCGCGGCTGAGATGGTGCTTTCGTCACCTGGATCGAGGACAAGTGAGACACCGCTGCGCACGAGCCGTTTGGTATTCGGATCGAGCTTACTAACGACGGTGTTAGGGTCCGGGATCTGTTTGATACAAACGTACATCTTCATGGTGTTACTGCCTCATCTTTATATGTGCGGAACAGAGGGGCTTACATAGTCAACCCTCGTAGATTACTTGGCTATCCTATTGTACCTGTCTAGAAAAGAGGGTGTCAACGTTGCTGGCTAACGGGAGTGTGGTACGATGTATAATTGTTAAACGTGTATAAGGTGTTAAGAAAAAACCTACGACCATTTGCAAGGAATGGAGGAAAGATGAAAACACGACAGTTTGGTAACACTGATATGCATATTACGCCCATTGGCTTCGGGACCTGGGCTCTGGGTGGAGGCGGCTGGGCATTCGGCTGGGGGCCCCAGGACGATGAGCAATCTATAGCTGCCATCCATCGTGCGCTTGATCTAGGTATCAACTGGATAGATACCGCTGCTGTCTATGGTTTAGGTCACTCCGAGGAGATCGTGGCTCGCGCGCTTAAAGACCGCTCTGAGCGGCCCTATGTCTTCACCAAATGCTCGCGTGTGTGGGACGAAAATGGTGAGATCAGCAGCAGCCTGAAGGCGCAGTCGATCCGGCGAGAGTGCGAGGATAGCCTGCGCCGGCTGCAGGTTGACGTAATCGACCTGTACCAGGTGCACTGGCCCATGCCTGAATCAGAGCTCGAAGAAGGGTGGGAGACGATGGCGCAGTTAAAGGATGAGGGCAAGGTGCGCTACATCGGCGCCTGCAATTTTAATGTTGAGCAGATGCGCCGGGCGATGAGGATTGCACCCATCAGCACACTCCAGCCGCCTTACTCGCTGGTCAAACCAGGGGTTGAAGAGGAGATCCTGCCTTTCTGCGAGGAACAAGAGATAGGGGTCATAGTTTATTCGCCGATGATGTCGGGGCTGTTGTCGGGATCAATGACTCGCGAGCGCATAGCCAAGTTGCCCGATGACGACTGGCGGAAGCGCGATTCCGAGTTCCAGGAGCCACGGTTGTCACATAACCTGGCGCTGGTTGAACAATTGCAAGAGATAGGTTATATGCACAGCCGTTCGCCTGGTGAGGTGGCTATCGCCTGGACATTGCATAATCCCGCGGTGACCGCAGCGATTGTCGGTGCCCGCCGCCCAGAACAGGTGGATAGTATCATTGGAGCTGCTGAATTTCGCCTGACGGAGGCAGAGTTTGACCAGATCGAGGAGTTTCGCAAAGAGCATCCTTAGATAGTTGATTTCAGACTGCTTTCAGACTGCTGTATTATAATTTAGGGGTATGGACGGAACCAGGACAGCCAGAAAGCCTGCTATTCTGATCATGCCTAATGCAAAATCAATTGACCTATTGAGTGCACTTATGGAGAGTTTCTCATGGGAGATGTTGAGTCTGAGCAGTCTCAAGATGATTTTGAGGTCGAGATAGCCGATTTAGATGAGTTGGGGACGGCTGCCAACTCGTCTAAGCCGGTACGCTCACTGCTGCGCCCGCGATTTTCGCCCCGCCAGCGCAGGCTGCAGTTAGCTATAACCTCAAGTATCGTGATGCTGGCGATCTTGATTATCCTGGGAAGTACCGCTCCAGTACGCGAGCTTGTGGGTAGTATATTCCCTGGGCCAACAGCCACTCCTTCAGCGGCGTCAGGGTCTGAAACCGGTCTCTTCTACGTCCAGGCAAGCCCTTCGTGGGGGCAGCTCTCGATTGATGGACACGTGGTTGCTCACTTACCAGGTGTTGGCGTCGGTCCGCCTTTGCGCTTAGCGCGTGGCCGACATGTGCTGGAATGGCGGGCAGAGCCATTCCTGGCACAACATTGCATTGTAACAGTGCCCACCGATTATAATGCGGATAGCTGTCATCGTCAAAGTTCGATGCAGGTAGGGAATGGACTTATTGCCTCGATCATTACGTTCTCTGAGTCGTTAAAAATGCTCCCCGATACCCAGCGTGCTATGTTACTGCAGGCAGTACTGGCGGAGCTGGGTGCTGCACGATATAGCGAAGTGGTCAAGACGGGTGAGCCCTACGCTCTTGCCTCGGCGATTGCTCGCTCAGAACATAATCCATGCAGGCTGACATCCCAGTTGGTTTTGTGCTATGCCATTGCGGCGCAGCCCCTAAAAGCGACACTGAGCTTTCAGTTGAATACAGGTACCTCCCAAAATGAGCCGTGTACGAATTCGGGACCGTGTAGCCTCAATGGGCAAGACTGCCGCCTATTCTGCGATACTTCAGAGATAGTAGGGCCGATGCGGCCCTCATTGCCTGCTCCACCAGGGTGGAATGCGATTGTCGTGGTGCGCCCGCTCTGGCAGTATACAACACTGGACGGTCAGATTATTGCACATGACCAGGCGGACACGTTTATTGGCGGGCAGGAAAACGAATACACGGTGTTGCTCAACATTGTGTGGGAGAATCCGGGATGGAGTGTTTCGGCTCCTTTTTCGGATTCGCTTGCGAATCCCCAGTTGTTTTTTAATGATCCCGTTTGTGACTCAGCGACGAATGATACTCAGGCTCTGCAAAGCCAGACAATAAATAACAACTATGTGCTGCTACGGGCTCAATATGCGCTTGCACCAGATGCCGACCTTGCTGCTGGGTGTGTAGTAACCATAACTCAACAAGCGGCTTCGTCATTTACGCCTACACCGACAGCGTCTCCTCCAGTCGCATATTTCCTGCATCGTTTTGGTGTACTGCTGGCAGTAAACGAGCAGGCCCACCGGCTGTGGCCGTTTTTGCCTGTGGCCAATGCTTATGAGAAGCAACTGGCGCAGCAGTTAGTGTCGGAGACGTAAAAGGGACAAAGGTTAGCCCTTTTGCCTTCTGACGAGGAAGGCGGTTGTGACAGAAACAAACCCGGCGATAAACAAAGGTAGGCCGGTCTGTGGGCTTTGTGTGGCTGCCCAGAGGACGGCGCCGCCAATTTCAAGGAGCAGGCCGCCTACGAATAGCAGCGTGATTGCGAGTGGAGAGCGCTCGAACGAGGTGCGTATTTCTTGCCTACCGTATGTGGGAGCCGGGTGTTGGGTATTATTTGTTACCTCGTCATCATGAGCAGGTCGAGCATTGGGCGCATATTGCTCGATGGCCGAACGTAGTGCTGCATACAAACTCTCGATTTTCTGGCGGGGAGCGCGAATGTAGATTTTGCGCCCACCCCCGCTGACGAGGAGTTCGCGAAATACCGGCTCGTAGGTATTGTGGCGCAATGAGATAGCCTGAATCGCGGGGAGGGAAAGCGCGTCAAGGAAGAGTCGTTCGCGCGGGAAGCTCACATAGACATAGCCGAAAAGGCGCTGGTTAGTTAGCACTACGTCACAGGGCATGTTGCGTTGTCCCTGTCCGCCATCCCAGATGGCGGGCACGGTGAAAAAGGGCACCTCGTCTGCTTGCATATGGTTGCGCAGACCCTTGAGGCGACCGAGTATTTTCTCTGCTGGTTGGGTTTTGGATGACATACGGTGATCTCCCTATATAACGCCGGTGGTCCAAATAATGAGTTTTACTAACCAAGATCGGTAATAATCGCGGGTCGCTTGTCATCCTGAGCGAAGCGAAGGATCTCTCTCGATCGGCAGCCAGATGCTTCGCTGCGCTCAGCATGACACGACCGGCTTTGGTCGTTAATCTTCATTATTTAGTGCTCTCTACTCTAGGATACCCCAACATGCTACTTTTACTCCCTGCGTGGCCGAGACCTATGTTGTTCCCTGATTGTTAAGTGGGCTATAATGGCCATAGGTTGCTTATTGGGAGGGCTATTTAATTTGGCTCAGCAGGAAAAACCGGCCGGTAATACTTCAGAGGGGCAGAGTGATCTGCCCAAACAGATCGGCACGAGCAAGAGGGTCAGCGATCATTTGGCGAATGAGCGCACCTTTCTAGCCTGGATACGGACTGGGCTGGCGACGATTACCTTCGGTTTTGTGGTTGAGCGCTTTGGCCTGGTGCTGCGTGAATTGGGCCTCAAGGGTAATGCAAGCATAATTCCTGTACATCTCTCCTCGTTCTTTGGTATCTCACTAACGGTCCTGGGTGTGATCCTGATGATCGTCGCGCTGGTAAATTTTCTACATATTCGTCGTGCCATTGACGCGGAACAATTCCATCCCCCGGCAGTATTCGCTATAGTTCTGACGGTCCTGGCGAGCCTGATAGGCATTTTGCTGGCGATCTACCTGTTCCTCACAGCATAAAACTCCCCTGCTAATGCTATAACTTCTTGGCCGCCCTATCGAGGATATACACTACACCATTGCCATAGGATGTTACCTCTTTAGCGGAAAAAGTGCGGCCGTCTGCCAACTGGAAGGCGGCTATGCGCAGGGCTAATGGCGGATAGGTGGCAAGTAGTATATTGCTGATTGTGCCTTTAAACGTGCCGCTTTCGCTTATGACTTTGCTGGAGATCAGATTGTTGCCCAGGGGTAATTGATCTAACTCGCCGCCATTGCTCTCGTCAATTAACATTTGATCACTGGCAACTGTGACTGCATCCGGTTCGATGGTGCGGATGGCGCTGCTTACCAGTGCTTTGTAGCCGAGAAAGCCGATCTTTACACGCAATGCATAGATAGCATTTGTTTCGTCTTTGAAGTAGAAGTCGTCCACAGTTCCCAACCTTCTACCTTCCCGAGGGATAGTTACGGGCAGTCCACGCAGATCAAACCAGTTTCTAATGGAGTTGTAGCTATCCATGCTCTCGTTGCTCCTTTATAGCAATATACTCAATAAAATAGAGGTCCATTTATCAGTATTCTATCGCATGTGTAAATGGGCCTCTATTGTGGTGATACTAACCTACGAAGCTATCTTGCGCGAGCAGTTGCCTGTTTGGGTGGGATATGGATTGGGCGGCCCTCCGCGGCCAGCACAGCTTCGCGCAGGCCCTCACTGAGCGTTGGATGAGGATGTATGGTTTCGATGATCTCATCGGCTGTGAGTTCGCCGCGCATGGCCAGTGAGTATTCGGTAATCAAGTTCGTAGCGTCCGGCCCAATGATATGCGCACCCAGGATTTCGTCATATGTGCCGATGATGACCTTTGTAAATCCATCCGTTTCGGCTATGGCAACGGCCTTGCCGTTGGCCGACCAGGGGAAACGCTCGACGCGAACTTCAGGGTGCTGCTCTTTGGCCTGCGCCTCGGTTAGGCCTACAAAGGCAATTTCGGGGAAGGTATAGATGGGGTTGGGCACAACGTTGTAATCCATGAGTGTTTCGTGCCCCATAGCATTGTCGGATGCGACTTCACCCTCCATAGATGCGACATGGGCCAGTCCTGCGCCGTGAATCAAGTCGCCGATGGCATAGATACCGGGAAGATTCGTCTCCATTTTTTCATTGACGCGGACACGTCCCCGGTCGTTGTCGAGTCCTTCTTCCATGAGATGTTCCAGTCCCCAAGTATTGGCACGGCGGCTGACTGCCATGAGTACATACTCGGCGGTGAAGCTTTGTTCGCCCTGCTCCGTACTGGCAGTCACTTTTTTCAGGTTGTTTTCTTCGGCGATGGACTCAACTTTCGTACCCGTAGCGATGGTGATGCCACGCCTGCCCAGGATACGCGCGAGCAAGCGGCGTACTTCGTCATCGACAGGTGCCAGGATGTTGGGCAGCATTTCAACGACTGTGACCTTTGAGCCAAGGGCATTGAACATGCAGGCCAGCTCGATGCCGATTACACCCCCGCCGACACAGATGATGCTTTCAGGAGTTTTGGGCAGGTTCCAGCAGGTGTCGCTGTTGATGATGTTGCTGCCATCGATACCCGGGAATGGCGGCATGAGCGGAACAGAGCCAGTGGCGAGGATGATCTTATCGGCGTTGAATTGCTGCTGCGATCCATCGTTCATCGCGACAGTGACGGTGTGCGAGGCATCGACAGTACCAAGGCCTTCGTACACATCGACATTGTTGCCTTTCATGAGGACGCCTACGCCGTTTGTCATGCGCTTGACCACTTTGTCTTTAAAAGTGACTCCTTTGCGCATGTCGAAAGTGGGTGGCTGGGGTAGGTGGATACCCAGGTCCTCGAACGATTCAATACTGTGCATGACCTCGGCGATGTGTAACATCGCCTTAGACGGGATGCAGCCTACGTTGAGGCAGGTGCCGCCGAGATACAGCTTCTCGACAATGGCAACTGTTGCACCAAGTTGCGCGGCCCGAATGGCGGCCACATAGCCACCAGGACCCGAGCCGATTATGGCCACATTATAGTTTCTGTTTTCCATGTTCACTCTCCTGCAATTGGAAAAAATACCTGTTTTCTATGCGTATGTCGTCATAGGTGTGGTAGATACTGCTCCTGCAAGTTCTCCGTTACCTTTTATTGTGTGTTGCTTCAATTGATCTTAGTATAGCACGTACGAAATGGTGAGAACAGGATCATAGCCCATGACCTATTTGGACTAATTTATATAAATGGAGAGAGAAAGGTGTAACCTCAAGCGTATATATAAGTGTAAAGAAAGTGGGATGCTGAAATAGCACTATTGACACTATCTTAACACTATGTTTATAACAGAAAAACATCCAGCTCAACGTTTATCAGGAGGGTGCTCGATGTATGATTGGAAGTGGATTGATCTCAATACAAGTTTATATATGAATGAGGAGAAATTTTTTATGGCGACGACCGGGGAATTGCGAGCGATCATTGAGGAACTGCAAATGGTCCACATAGGCGATGCTGCCAGTTATCTGGGGGAAGAAGTTACGGGGCCAGAGGAAGCATTTGATATTGAGGATCAGGCGACTGTACCCATTCTTATGGCAATTCACCAGCCCACGGGGGCTGATCTTCATCGTAATACCGCACCATTGCAATAACCGAGTTGCAGGCGTGGGGCAAATTGGAGGTTGGCCAGTTTGCCCCGCATTTTTTAATATTTTGCATCCAGAAGTGTCTTCACTCGTTTCTCAACGTTCGGCATACCACTGGTTTTGATTTGCTTCACGACTGCCTGAACATCGTAAGCTACGCGACGAATCTCGGCATTCCAGCGATTGTCCTGCCAATTGAGAATGCCATAAGCGGCGCGGAGGTCTTCGTCGCGTGGAAGCCCACAACTGCCAACATCGACCAGCAGCAAATGCCGCCATTGGCGTGTATAGGCAATGTGCAGGTGCCCAAAGGCCATGGCGCCAATATCTCCATCCAGCCCGCCTAAGAAGTACTCCAAGGTGCTATCAGATGCATTGGGGAAGATGGCATCTTCCAAGTTGAGCGGATTGGCATGCACGATAAGCAGGTCACTGCCATCCGGGTTGGCAACGCGATGGGAATGTGGCAGTGATGCGAGGTAATCGATACCTGCCCGCCCGATCTGCTCGCGTGTCCAGGCGGCGGTATTGCGTTTCTTTTCGCCTTTGTCCGGTGCCTGGGTGACTACTTCCAGGTCCACGTTGCCCTGGAGGACGGGACAGTTAAGCCCTTGCACGATTTCAAGGGCCTGGCGTGGACATGGCCCATTCAGACAGAGATCGCCTGCAACCACCAGTTGATCGACGGGAGGTTGACGATCAAGATCGTATAGTACTGCTTCGAGTGCAAGCTGATTACCGTGAATATCTGAAATGACAGCGATACGCATATGATATCCTTATTACAGGGTAATGAAAGAACAATAGAAGCCATAAGTAATATACCGCATAGGAGGGGTACAAGCCAAATTGCTGCATCGAGTAGGAGTAATCTCAGATACGCACATCCCGCAGTTCAAGAAACTACCAGAGGCTACCTGGGAGCATTTTGCGGGCGTTGAGTTGATTATTCATGCAGGCGACCTCTCGATCCTGCGGGTGATCGCCGAATTAGAGACGATAGCGCCCGTGGTGGCTGTGCAGGGGAATATCGAGGAGGAAGAGGTAATGCGGACGCTGCCGATTAAACGCGAGATTGTGGTTGGGCACTGTAGGATCGGCATTGTACATATCCTGGGCGATGCGCGTACCCGTGAGCGCGTGGCACGCCAGGAGTTTCCAGGTGCTCGCTGCGTGGTCTTTGGGCATAGCCATGTTCCCTGGAACCAGGAGTACGATGGGTTGGTGCTTTTTAATCCGGGGAGCGCGACGGACCGGCGCAGGCAACCACAGTGCAGTATTGGGCTACTACATATAGATGATGAGACAAAAGATGTGCGGGGGGAGATTGTATTGTTGTAGAAGTA